>Ga0210399_10002990_pt1 | contig 13154 bp, 7 predicted proteins | sample IncBWC14MmetaG_FD_150865 | JGI IMG/M metagenome (GOLD analysis project Ga0210399, IMG submission 150865) | Forest soil microbial communities from Barre Woods Harvard Forest LTER site, Petersham, Massachusetts, United States - Inc-BW-C-14-M | ecosystem: Environmental > Terrestrial > Soil >... | reverse complement strand
TGAGTGCGCTGAAGCGCAGGTTCCATTTCTCTCCGAACGATTTGCCGACGGAGCAATCCACCGTCGTGTGGGAAGGCAAGTGAGCGGGGCCATTGCCATTAAGAAATCCGGAACCGTAGTTCACATTCACGGCGGCCCAACTGCGCCGCGGAAGCTCGAGGTTCGCTCCCGTACTCAGCGTGTCGCGCTGGTCGTGATCGAGGAAGAAATATCCTTGCTCCGGCGGCGAGAAGTTGGTGAGCCCACCAGTGACCGGTCCTGCGCCTTCGGAATATTGATGTGAGTACGCGAGATGGAACTGAACGCGACCGGCAACTCGCGGAGAGTTGGCGCTTACTTCCCATCCACGGAGACGGGCGCGGTCGATGGTCAGAGGGAAGAAGATGTTGGAATTCCCAAGCACGTCGTGATCGAAAAAGTTTCTGGCTGCCGTGCGGAAATTGGCGATATCGAACGTCCAGCCCGCCAGCGGAATCGTGAGTCCGAACTCGCGCTGTTCGTCCCGCTCCCCATGGAGCGGCAGAAATCCGCAGTCGGATCCGTTGCATTGCGCCAGCAGCGAGCCCGACACGGTGAGCAGTGGCGGAGCCTGGTAGTAGCGTCCCCAGAATGCGCGCGCCACCCAGTGCAGTTTCGGAATTTGCAGAGCGGCGCCCACCCGCGGATCAGCGGCGTTCTCGCTGAGCGGATGATTGCCTCCCAGAAGCGTATTTGTCCCGGTTCCCCCGAAATGAGTCAGACGAATGCCACCGTTCAGGGTGAGCCATCGAGTCAGCTTGTATTGATCTTCCAGAAAGATGGCAGAGACCGAGCCCCAGAGTTTCTCCCGCTCGGGCGCGACCACCGAAGTGCCATCCCCAGCGTTGACCGCAAACAACTGGTTGTCGCGCTGCCCGAAAACCTGGATTCCGACGCGCGCGGTGTGTTGATTTCGCGTGTAGGCAGCCGTAACTACGCCGCCGATGTAGTTGGAGCCGCGATCATCCTCCGGGATGAACACGCTCGGGTCGGGCGCGCCCGTGTAGTCGCCGATGTAGTGGGCGCGATTGAAGTGGTAGAAAGGCGAGACTGTCAGGACGAGTCCAGTGCCCACCGTATGCAGCCAGGAAAAATTCGCGAACGCATCACGCTCGTTCTCCACATCGCGCATACCCAGGCTCTGCGCCTCGGGATCATTCGGAACCTGGTAATGGTCGCCGCGCACTGATGTCACCAGGCGCAATTGATCGTTCGGGGATTCATTGAAAATCAACGACCCGAATCCGCTAAGCCCGGCCGCTTGATTGTGAAGATTCTCGGGGCTGGGAGTTTCCAGGCCGAGGTCGGTGCGATAGCCCGAGAGGCTTCCGTACCAGGCAAAACGGTCGCTGTGATCTCCAAAGCTGACCTGGGGATTGGTGGCGTTGTAGCTGCCGTAGCCGAGCACCAACTCGCCCTGTCGATCGCGCTCAAATCCGGAGCGCGTGACCACGTTGAAAACTCCGTAGGTGCGGTCGCCGTATTCGGCGTTGTAGCCGCCACGCTGGACTTCCAGATAGTCAATGTCTTTCGGGTCGAACTGGGGGCCAACGTTGGAAGCGATGCTGGTGTTTGGCACGGGCACGCCGTCGAGCAGCCAGGAAACCTGGTGGCCGCCGCGGATGTGGAGTTGATCGTGGACCATGTAGGCGCCGGGCGTGTAGTTCGTGATCATGGCCAGGCTGTTGCTCTGATCGGCGCCGGGGGTATGGTTGACAGTTTCGCGGCTTACCACGTTGGTGCTGGTAGAAGACTCCGGATTCACCGCCGGGGCGACGTCCTGTACTTCAACCGTTTCGGCGGCGTGCGCGACTTTGAGTGCAAAATGCGGCTTGGCTTCGCGCCCCGACGTGAGGACCAGAGTCTGCTCGTCCGTCGCGAAGCCTGGGGTTTCGACGGTGACGCGATATTCGCCGAGCGGGACGTTGTCAAACCGGAATTCGCCGGAGCTGTCACTGACCGTGGAGCGCGACGAGTCGGAAGTCGTGGAGCGCAACGTGACCTTCGCATCCTGCACGGGACGGTGCTGCGGATCGTGAATGAGTCCGTGTACCGAGGCAAAAATCGTGGCACTGGCGGCGAGCGCGATAAAAAGCAGACTCGCGCCGAATAGGCCTGAAATCAGATGCTTCCTCATGTGTCCTCTTCCCTGTGGAGGAGACCGGTGACGGTGGCGAGGCTCGAAAGAGTTCACGGATCCGCGGGCGGTGCTGGTCTTGCCCGTGCGCACGAATTCTGAATCTGAGGAGACTCGCGAAAAAAACGGTTTCTACAGGGCGGGAGGAGCGCGAACCGAATGGTAGGTGGCGAACTCGAGCGTGCGAACGTGCGGCTGGAACGCCAGGACGCGGTCGCTGGTTCGGCCAGTTTGTTCGGATGGCGACGGCAGGCTTACCTGTGCCCACAGCGCTCGGGCAAGGGGCCGGCAGCATTCGTGTCCGGTGCAGCACGGATTTGAATGGAGATTATTTTTGCTGATGGGGCCGGATGGAGATGGTTCGTGAGCCTCGGCTGCCACGTGATGGTGGCAGGAAGGCGTACTTTGCGTCTGCACAGCCAGCGGCGTCCGCACACAGTGTTCGTGCTCGGAGGGCACCGATGCTGCCGCTGCCAACGGCGCGAGCGTCCCCGCAAACAGGACCAGCAGCAAGAATCTGGCAGTCAGGCGTCGCATCGTTGAGAGTTGAAGAGGGAAGCTTCCGCGCGACGAATCTCCCACGTCGATTCGAGGCGCACAGCCGCCGTCGGGGTCGGCAACCGTTTCAAGCATAGGGCAGTTCTGCCGCGCGCACAACCCCCAAGGCGGGCGATAGGCGTCTGGCCCGTTCGTGGCGAGCCGGGTAGGCGGGCGGGGACGCCCGCCGCTCCATTGCTCGATTGGCGCCAGCCCGGCCCGGGGTTCCTCGGCGGACAAACGGATTTTGCGGAGCGCTTGCGAGCATCGACTTATTGCACTGGAAACGATGCACCTCAAGTTGAGACGCCAAGTTCCGGCGTGGTAGCATCCTAGGTTTTGGCAGGTGATGTTGGGCCGACCTGAGCCAGTCCTCATCCACTTATTGTCGGTCTTCTGATCGTCGACGTTCCCGAAGCCGCTGCCTTGGCAGACGACTGAAGATCGATGCTGACGACTGCGATGGGCGGACCTCGTCCCCTCCCAGCCTGCTGAAGGAGTGAACCCGTGAAGGTCTACGAAGGTGCAAACATCCGCAACGTGGCCCTGGTCGGCCACGGACACGCTGGAAAAACTTCGCTCGTTTCCGCCGCGCTCTACACCGCGGGCGCGACCCAGCGCATGGGTCGAGTGGACGATGGCAGCGCCACTACCGATTACGACGAAGAGGAAATCGCCCGGCAAATGTCGGTCGGTACCGGTATCGCGTTCGCGGAATGGGGAAAGACAAAGATCAATCTGCTCGATACGCCCGGCTTCAACATGTTCGTCCATGAAGCCAAGACGGTGCTGCCGGTGGTCGAGGCGGCGCTGGTGGTGGTGGATGGGGTCGCCGGGGTCGAAGTGGTCACGCAGCGCGTGTGGGCCTATGCGGAGGAGATCAACCTGCCGCGCGTGATCGTGGTCAGCCGCATGGATCGCGATCGCGCCGATGCGGATCGTGTGCTTGAGTCACTCCGCGGTGCTTTCGGACGCGCAGTCGTTCCCTTGCAATTCCCGATCGGCAAGGAGAAGAGCTTCACCGGCGTCGTCGACCTGGTCAAGATGAAGGCCTACACCTACGAGCTCGGCGGCAACGGCAAAGGCAAGGAAGGCGAAATTCCGGCCGACCTCGCGTCGGCCGCTCAGGAAGCGCATGAAAAGCTGGTGGAGCTGGTCGCGGAAGGCGATGACAAGCTGATGGAGGAGTTCTTCGAAAAGGGCACGATCCCGGAAGAACACCTGATTCCGGCGCTGCATGATGCCATTCGCGAGGACAAGATTTTTCCGGTGCTGTTCACCTCCGGTCTGGGAAATATTGGGGTCGACAAGTTAATGGACTTCCTGATCGACTACACCCCGATGGGAACGGAACACACCGCGCTGCACGGGGTCGCCAGTGGCAACGGGCAGGCTCCGGAGCGGCATGTGGCCGATTCGGATGCGCTTTCGCTTTTCGTATTCAAGACCGTCTCCGATCCTTTCGCCGGGCGAATTTCGTACTTCAAGGTCTACAGCGGTGTGCTTAGAAATGATGCCTCAGTGCAAAACTTCACCCGCAATTCGCAGGAGAAGTTGGCACATATCTCGGTCATGCAGGGAAAGAACGCCGTTCCCGTGAATGAACTGCATGCCGGCGATATCGGAGCGGTGGCCAAATTGCGCGATACGCTGACCGGCGACACTCTGGGCGACAAATCCGCGCCGATTCAGTATCCGAAGGTTACCTTGCCGGAACCGGCGATCACGTTCGCGATCGAGCCGAAGAGTCGCGCCGATGAAGACAAGCTCGGCCCCGGGATCCACAAACTGATGGAAGAAGACGCCATGCTGCGCTTCTTCCGCGATGCGCAAACCAAAGAATTCCTGATTGCCGGAACCGGCCAGCAGCACATCGAAGTGGTCGTCTCAAAACTCAAGAAGCGCTACCACACCGAAGTCAATCTGAAGGCGCCCAAGGTTCCGTACCGTGAAACCATCCGCGGCAAGGCCGATGTGCAGGGCCGGCACAAGAAGCAGACGGGCGGTCACGGACAGTACGGTGATTGCAAGATCAAGATGGAGCCATTACCGCGCGGCGGCGAGTTCGAGTTCGTGAACGACATTTTCGGGGGCTCGATCCCGAAGAACTTTATTCCGGCGGTTGAGAAGGGCATTCGCGATGCCGCGGGGCGCGGCTATCTGGCGGGCTTCCCGGTTGTCGATTTCAAAGTGATCCTCTACGACGGCTCGTATCACGACGTCGACTCGAACGACTTGTCATTCCAGATGGCCGGGCGCATCGCCTTCAAGAAGGCGATGGAAATTGCCAAGCCGACCCTGCTCGAACCGATCATGGCGGCCGAGATCACCGTGCCCGATGAGTTTGCGGGCTCGATTATGGGCGATCTGAACAGCCGGCGCGGGCGCATTCAGGGGATGGACAACAAGGGCGGCAATACCGTGGTCAAAGCCGAAGTGCCCATGTCGGAGATGTTGACCTATGGCGTAGATCTCACCGCAATGACGCAGGGCCGTGGCAGCTTCAACATGGAAATGAATCACTATGATGTGGTGCCCGGTCAACTGCAGGAGAAGATCATCGAGAAAGCCAAGGCCGAGCGCGGCGTGGTGAAAGAAGAAGAAGAGTAGAGGTCAAGGCAGTTTCACCACAGAGGCACAGAGAAAGGCCCCCTCTTGGGAGTGCTTGTTGTTGGCAAGCACTTCAACACTTGTCATTCCGAGCGCAGCGAGGAATCTCGTTCTTTCCCGCTGCCGGGCACCGCAGATTCCTCGCTCCGCTCGGAATGACAAGAATTGTAACTGCAACTCTAAGCGCAAGCATCGCAAAGGAATCGCAAAGCGCGCGTAGAGAAACTTCGATCGAGGCTGCGCATATTCTATTTCGGGGCTTCGGACTTGGCGTTGTGTTGAAGCTTGGGCATCTCCGGGACCGAGACCATGTTTTCGGTTGCGCGATCCAGTTCGAAGAAGGTCCTTTTCTTTGCGCAACTCGAGGCGCCTAAGACTTCCTCCTCCTCCGGCGACAGTGGTTCGCCTTGAAGCACGATGGCTCCTTGCATACCGAATCCCATCACGCGAAAGTTCAGCGAGCATTCGTGACCATAGGCCTTCGCCAGCGCGTGTCCCAGGTCTGGTTGTTGAAACGTGAGGTAGCGGCTGTCGTAGATGAGCACGCTGCGCGTCGCACCCGGTTGCTCGTACTGCCACTCGGCCAACTCTCCCAGCAGACGACGGCTATCTGTAGACCAATCGACCAGGCGCAGCGAGTTTCCATTCTCAACATCCGCGGGCTCTTGCAAGAAGCGCAGCTTGAAATCGCTGGTATCCCCGGCGACGAACAAGCGCGAGTAGTTCACGCACAGCGGTCCGGTGTAACCTGCTGGGCGCTGTGGTTGTAGAGCGGTGGCTTCCACCTCGCCATATGCGCGATGCTTCTGATCAGGCGCGACCAGTACGTTGGTCTTGACCGTACGCGACGTGAAGGGAGGCTTCTCTCCACAGGTGACGAGTTCGGGAGCGGTGGCCTTCGGCGTATTCTCCGGCGCGGGCGGCGCATTGGATGTTTGGGAACAAGCTGAGGCACTCAACAAAACGAGCAGCCAAGGGAGTTGCGGTCTTTTGCAATGGAAGAGGAACACGCCAGGATTTTAGAACAGCACACTAGGCTGCGTCTGTACAGGACATCGTCTAATCTGGTGTGACGAACTTAGCCTACATGCAGCTGAGCGTGGATCACGTCACGATGTGCGGCTCGGATTTGGACTCGATGCGCCGCGCCTGCGAGGTGATCGGGTTGGCTTCCGAGTACGGAGGCCCTCACGCGAACCGCGCCACGCACATGGCGTTGGTGGGATTCGAAGACGGCTCCTATCTGGAATTGATTGCCCCATTTGCGCCGGAAGTCGACGCTACCGGAATGATGGGTAGCTGGGCCAAGTACATGCGCGAGAACGCGGGCCCGAGCGCCTGGGCGGTAGCAAGCGCCGACATCCGCACGGACGTACAGCATCTGCGATCAGCTGGAATTCCGGTTCGCGGTCCGGATCTGGGCGGTCGCACCCGGGCTGACGGGGTCGTCCTTCAGTGGGAGACCGCAATACTCGGCGCAGGTCCGGCAGGCTCGCTCCTCCCATTCATGATTCAGGACAAGACCGCCAGGAGTCTGCGGGTGCAGCCTTCGGCGGTTCTCGAGCGCTCGGGAATTACGGGCGTAGACGCGGTCGTGCTCGGGATTTGCCATCGGGAAGTGGCGGCCGCGCAATTTCGAAAAGCGTATGGCTGGGCCGATCCAGTGGAGGAAGAGAGTCCTGAGTTTGGCGCAAGCCTCGCGCATTTCCCGGGAACACCCGTGATTCTCGCCTCGCCGCAGTCCAATGAGAACAACTGGCTGAGCGCTCGGTTAGAGCGCTTTGGTGAGTGTCCGGCAGCGTTTCTGTTTAGCACGCCGAACCTCGCGAATACGGTTCAACGATTTCGCTTGCAGCCGGCGGGTGCGTGCTTCGGGCGTCGTCTCGCGTGGTTTGATCCGGCGAGGCTGGGATCAATGCGCCTGGGTATTATCGAGTCCACGACGGCTGCTTCTATGCCTTGAAACCTGGCATTGCTTCCCGCATCCTTTCGCTTTACCATCGCCTTACCGTGGCTACTCTCAAGAACACTCCCAACCTGAAGGAACGGATCGTGTCGGCGGCGCCGGTCGAGGACGATTCCTCGTTTGAACTGAAGCTGCGACCCCAGCGGCTGGCCGAGTTCATCGGACAAGATAAGGTGAAAGAGAATCTGGCCGTAGCCATCGAGGCGGCGCGCTCGCGCGGCGAAGCCATGGATCATGTGCTGCTCTATGGTCCCCCGGGCCTCGGCAAAACGACGCTGGCGAACATCATTGCCAACGAATTGGGCGTGGCGTTTCAGCAGACTTCGGGGCCCACTTTGCAGATCAAGGGCGATCTCACGGCGATACTGACCAACCTGCAGGCCAAACAGGTGCTCTTCATCGACGAAGTGCACCGCCTCCAGCCTGCGCTCGAAGAGATCCTCTATTCCGCGCTCGAAGATTACAAGCTCGACATCATCATCGGACAGGGTCCCTCAGCGCGCACGCATACCATGGACGTGCAACCTTTCACGTTTGTCGGCGCCACCACCCGCGCCGGGCTTCTTTCCGCGCCCCTGCGTTCACGCTTCGGCATCATGTTGCGGCTGGAGTTTTACACGCACAAGGATCTGCAGATCATTGTGGAGCGATCCGCGGAGATCCTCGGAGTGGCAATCGACGATGAGGGCGCTGTCGAAATTGCCAGCCGTTCCCGTGGGACGCCGCGCATCGCCAACCGGCTTCTTCGCCGCGTGCGGGACTACGCCCAGGTGCGCGGCGGCGGGAAGATCGACAAGCGCACCGCACAGGCCGCCCTGCAGATGCTGGAAGTCGATCGCCACGGATTTGACGAGGTCGATCGCAAGCTGCTTCTCACGATCATCGAGAAGTATCAGGGCGGTCCGGTGGGAGTGAACACGCTGGCGGCTGCGCTCGCGGAAGAGCCGGATGCCATCGAGGAAATCTACGAACCGTTTCTGATCCAGATCGGCTTCCTGAACCGCACCCCGCGCGGACGCGTTGCCACCATGCTCGCGTACGAGCACTTCGGGATCACGCCCAACCGCCGGCAAACGTCACTGTTTTAGCTGCAACCCCACCCTACGTGGTTCGCGTAGGGGCAGACGCCCTCGTCTGCCCGCTTTTGGTTTGCTGCTTGACTCCAGATAGAGTCTTGGGAACCTAGCCTCGATGGTGTATCTTGTGCTGGCTTCATCCCGTGGGGGCGGGGTGTGCAAGGGACGAATCTCGTTCTTGGGATGGGCCCAGGTGTTTTCTGCCAGATTACGAATGGCCGCGGTTCTCTGCCTCCTCGGTAGCGAACTGGTCATCGGTCTCTCCATCCACGGGCAAGTTCTTTCCAGCACTCCGGCGGTTGCACCTCCAGTCTCATCGAGCCAGAGTCTTTCGTCGCCACGCGATTCGAAAAGAGTTGTCTCCCACGAATTGGTCACCCAGAGTTCATTGGCACCCCCGGCCATCGTGATTCCGCGCCTTTCCCGCGCCCCCACGCTGGTCGACTTCCTCACCATGGAACCGCTGGGTGAAGTGGCGCCGCAAATGGCCAGAGTCTCGGGTTTCGTGCAGCGCGACCCGCACGACGGCGCACCGGTTTCGCAGCGCACAGAGGCATACCTCGGCTATGACCAGAAGAATCTCTACGTGGTGTTCGTCTGCTTCGACCAGCCCGGCAAGGTACGCGCGCATCAGGCTCGGCGGGAAGACGTGCAGGACGATGACAACGTCGAGATCATGCTTGACACCTTTCGCGACCGCCGCCGCGCTTATGCTTTCCAGATCAATCCCCTCGGCGTGCAATGGGATGCTATCTGGACCGAGGCGCCACATGAGGAGGTCAGCGGCAACTTCGATACTTCCTTCGACACACTCTGGTATTCGCAGGGGAAGGTTACGCCCCAGGGTTATGTGGCGTGGATGGCGATTCCCTTCAAGAGCCTGCGCTTTCCGTCCACCGCCGAGCAGTCCTGGGGAGTCATTCTTTATCGCGGCATTGTCCGGGAGAATGAGAATGCATTCTGGCCTCAAGTATCGCAGCGTTTCGAGGGCCGGCTAGGACAGGCAGCCACCATGACCGGCCTGGAGGGAATCTCGCCGGGTCGCAACGTTCAGCTGATTCCTTACGGGTTGCTGAATTCGTTTCATGATCTCGACGACCGCAATCCAATTGACCCGCACTTCGAAAACCGGGCAATTGGTGGGACGTTCGGGCTGGACTCGAAGATTGTACTGCATGACAGTCTCGTGCTCGACCTCACTGCGAACCCGGACTTCAGCCAGGTCGAATCCGACGAACCGCAGGTTACGGTGAACCAGCGCTTCGCAGTCTACTTCCCGGAGAAGCGCCCGTTCTTCATTGAGAACGCGGATTACTTCCGCACGCCGATTGACCTGTTCTTCACCCGCCAAATCGTGAATCCGAGTTTCGGCGCGCGCCTTACCGGCAAAGTGGGGCCTTATTCTCTGGGATTGCTCACCGCCGACGACCGCGCGCCGGGTCTGATCGTGCAGCCTTCGGATCCGCTGGCGGGGTCGCGTCGCTACTTCACCGTCGCTCGCGTGAGCCGCGACATCTTCAAGCAGTCGAGCATCGGTGCGATTTATACCGACGAGGAGTATCCCGCTGCCGGTGGCTTCAACCGCATCGGCGGCCTCGACAGCCGGATCAAGTTTGCGCCCAGTTGGACGGCGACGCTGCAGTCCGTCGCCAGCTCTACCCTGAACCCCGGCGGCTTCTATCAGGCAGGACCGGCCACTCTCGCGGACACGACCTTCTCGGGCGTCCATACCAGTTACGAAGGCACCTATAAGGACATCAGCCGCGGCTTTACCAGCTTGCCGGGATTTGTGAATCGCGTTGATATCCGCGACGTGGGAAACATGTTCGACTATCGTTTTCGGCCTGAGGGAGGCGCGCTCGTCTCCTGGGGACCGTCGATGCATACCGACTGGGTATGGGCGCATGACGGAACTCGTCTCGACCTGCTTACCGATCCAAGTGTCAGCTTCCGATTCAAAGGCCAGAGCTTCCTGACGCTCTACCCGTATACCGATTTCCATGAGCAACTGCGGCCGCTGGATTTCGCCGCCCTGAGCGCCAACCGCGACTATCACGAACACGACAGCGCTGTGATTTGGGGCACGAGTTACCTGAAATGGCTGGTGCTGCAGGGATACTACTTCTGGGGCGACGGAGTGAATTTCGTTCCGCCCAGCGCGCCGACTCCGATGGCGTGCCCGGGGACGCCAGGTGTAGCGTCCACTCTCTGCCCACCCTTCCTGGCTCGATCCGACAATGCGAGCGTGATGGTGTCGCTAAGGCCGACGTCTGCTCTACGCATCGACAACACCTACTTGTTCACTCGGCTGCGCGACCCTGACAGCAGCGCGGCCATCTTCAATAACCACATCATCCGGACAAAATGGAATTGGCAAATCACGCGCGAGCTTTCGCTGCGGACGATTTTGCAGTACACCGCGACTTTGTCGAATACAGCACTGACGTCTCTGCCGACAACGAAGCAGTTCAATGGAGACTTTCTGATCACCTATCTCATTCATCCCGGGACGGCCATTTACGTCGGCTATAACAGTGATCTGCAGAATATCGACCCGGCGCTGCTGCCCGCCCCGAATGGTGGGTTGCTGCGCACGCGCGATAAGCTCATCAACGACGGGCGCCTTTTCTTCGTGAAGGTGTCGTACCTGTTCAGATTTTAAAAGGCCAGCCGATGCGATCTTCCCGCAGTGGCAAGAGGTTTGCTGTCTTCGCTTCAAAGCTCGGCTTCAGCCGTGGGTGTAAACCATATTCAAGGCTGTTCGTGGTCAGGGCACTGCAAGCCGCGTCGGCGAAAACCAGGATCGAGCATAAAAATAGGGCGCCTTCGCGGGCGCCCCAAAGTTTTCCTACGATCCACAATCTCATTCATCGTGACTGCAGGGATTGTTGTTCAACACTCTCCTGAAATTGTTGTACCGGAAAGTTGGCACTCCGCCCACGGCAGGATAGGCCGACGCCAGCAGCGGGCCATACTCGGTCGTCGAGGTTCCGCCAAACGAGTTCGTGGTGCCCGGCAGAAACGCGCCGCCCAACTGCCAGACGCATGCCTCTCCGGCGCGCCCGGTGGTGTAGATCGGATAGAAGGTGGTTCCTGCTGGCGGATTTACGCATCCTGAGCCCGGATTGGGGTCGGCCGGATTCGAAATGTGCCGCTGACAGGGAGGATTGGTAGCGAATTCGGTACGCGGCAGGTCGGTCTCGAAACCGACCCGGTTAAAGTTTCGCAACTCACCTTCGAGGTCGCGGAATAGCGGACTGCTGAACTGCACCGGTTGGGCATGCAGGCGCCGGTCCCGGGCGACGTTGCGCAAGGTTCCCGGCCAAACCGGCCCGTAGTCCAGACCGTCATAGTCGTCGTCTTCCCCGAGACAACCTCCTACTGGCACCAGTCCGAAGGAGGAGGCGAAGTCCGCGGTGAAGCAGCCTCGATCGTCTGCATCCGGGCCTGCTGGATCATTGATGCTGGGCTGAGTGCAATGTCCGCCTTGTGCGTCCACGGCATTGCAATATTCAAAGTGGCCAACCTCGTCCGAAAAACTGATGTTGAAGGCATGCGCCGCCCACGGTATACGCGTGTGCTCGCTCGAGGTTGCGTACATGGGGTGGAAATCGTAAGGGATGTTGTGAGTTGCGAAGTCGCAGGTGGTCCCGTTGGGATCAAACAGGATTTCAGCGAATCCGTTGGCGGCACTCGACACCATGAATCCGCTCTGATGCGTGGTCCGGTCGTTCACCGTAACTTTCAACCCGTGGGCCGTGTCTTCGAGGATGACTTCCAGTTCATCGCCCGAGTTCATGAACAGGGTCGTGGCGTTGGTGGAGACGAGCGGGCCCAGCGGGCTGGGGGATCCCGGCGGGAAAGGAATCCCGTCCTTCTGGATGTAGGCGAAGTTCACGTACTCGATTGCTCCTCCGCAGGCATTGTTGACGGCGCCGCTGTTCATGTTTTCGGACAGGCTGTCGATGTTGAGCGCGGCGCACCATCGGGTCGTGTCGCAACTGTCGAACCAGCCCGGGGGATAAAACTGCATCTCCATGAACCCCGTCCCCGGATGCTTGCCGATGTAATGCGAGTTGGCGGGGTCGCCGCTATCGAAGATGTTCCTGTCGCTGGCCGGAGTACAGAGAATGTTGGGTCCCACCAGAGAACCGCCTGGGTTGGGAGCGGATTGATCGTCGCACATCGCCATGCCAAACCAGAAGGCGGGATGCAGCATGAAATTGAATACGCCCCCGGTGCCGTTCTGATTGGGCGGAGTTGGCGGGTCTTTTGGCAACCGCAGACGGTAAATCTGCGTGGATCCCGAACCTGGGACGTTTGAATAAAACAGCAGGGCGGGTTCGTCGTGACCGGTGTAGGCGCCGTTGTAACCGATGGGGTCGTAGACCTCGGAGCACAGAACTCCCGTACCTTCGTCACAGTCGAGGGCCCTCCGCGGAAATTTGGACGCGCTTTGCGCGAAGGCCAAGCATCCCAAAAGCAGAACCACTAAGCAGCAAGCTACTTTTCGCACAGTAACCTCCACGGTGAATTGAAAAAATGGGAATTGGGACCCTAGAATTCTCGGCCCAGCACTGCCACGGGAAGAAACAGCACTTTAAACACGGTCGAGGGCGGACTCGATTCGACAACTATTGATTTCATCTCAAGCGCAGACAAGATTGCGCCCGCGTGTGAGAGGAATCGCAACAAAGCAGACGGAGTGCGCTTCGAGAGCCTGAACTTGCCGGCAGAAGTTCCCGCGGGGCCTTGCGGGGGACCTCACGTCGGGGTATCGATTGGGACTGCTGCCCAGCGGGGGTTCAAG
>Ga0210399_10002988_pt1 | contig 13157 bp, 12 predicted proteins | sample IncBWC14MmetaG_FD_150865 | JGI IMG/M metagenome (GOLD analysis project Ga0210399, IMG submission 150865) | Forest soil microbial communities from Barre Woods Harvard Forest LTER site, Petersham, Massachusetts, United States - Inc-BW-C-14-M | ecosystem: Environmental > Terrestrial > Soil >... | reverse complement strand
TATTATCAAAAAAATTGACTATTTAACAGGCTGGATAATACGACTTTATATATATATGGTTATAAACAATGACCACATTAACATCACCTAAACTATTCAAAATACCCGTCGTATATATATTGGGTGTGCTTGATATAGCATTTGTATGTGTATTATTCGCGGACTATTGTACACTTTTGCATTGCACACAATTGCACACTCCAATAAATAAAATATGTGAATTAACTTTTACGGAACTATTTGAATATCGTAAAATTTACGGTGTATCACTTTACACAATTTTGGCTAATTTAAATGTATGTTATATGGTGAATATTTTACAAAATATATTAAGTGTGAAAGATCCGCTGGCATATTATGAAACAGTCGTAATTCTAACCGTACTTCGATTACAATATGAATATGTCGCATTAGCGTATACACAAAATAAATATCAACATTATACTCCAATTACTATAAAGATGGCACTATTTCTACACATGTATATTACGGCTCTCGTCATATTATTAGTTCGTCATTTTGTATTATACTGTTACAAAAAATGTCGTGGGCGTAATAATACGGATACCGTTTTAAAATGGACCACACATTCAGCTCCACTGGTTCAATGCTGCAAAACTGAAATAGATGACGATTGCATGAATGGGCGTCACTCACCCAACACATCTAATTGTAACTGCTAAAAAATTGAAAAATAATCAGTTTAGACATGCTATTTAATATATAATCAGTATAATCCAAAGAACAATACAATAATGGCATTCAAAATATCTACCAATATCAACTGGCGAACAATGTTTGAAGAACATAATTTGTGTAGAATAGCGTTTGTATACGTGTTGTCGTCATTACATTGGGTGTTTCATCTTGGAGCAATTTTTACTTGGTGCTTAAAAAATTTGACAAGTACCTATGTTGAGCGATTGCGCTATTACACTGTATTTTATATGCCGATATATGATCTAGTATGCGTAACAACCGTTGTGTATGCACTATTTGTCGTGCGTCAAATATTCTCACGAAATACATACAAAAATTATCAATTTACACTATATCATTTTGCAACATTTGTATTACCAACATATATAGTTACATTACATGCGCTATACTGTGCTGGTTATATTGAACTCCCGCTGATACTCATTAGATGCGCGGCCAATGGACCAATTATCAGTCTAGCATATCTAATTGAAGCTGTAAACATTTTCCTGTTAATTGTGGATCTGGTCAATGGCATCCGATGTCGAATGTCACGAGATAGAAACGTGACTTATGGACCGCCAGAGCATAAACCAGATGCTAATGGCCAAGTTATGAAATAAAAAAATTGATTAAATAATGGCCTGATAACCATGTCTCTCATTACTATATTACTATATTATATACTATCAATATGTTCATCTCAGCTGCTAAACTTGCCGTTCTGCTTCACACACTCAGAAAGCCGACAATTGCCGGTGTATCAGTGTTCAATGTATTAGCAGTGTGCAATACGCTATTTTACACACTATTAGTTTTTGAGTACATATTTCGAACTGATCCATTTACACAATCTAAATCGGATTATCAAGTTATTCCAAATACTGAGCCGGATATGGGATTATTTGGCAGACGATTTATTAATGAAACTGGACTGAAGTTCTTTGAATATCACCGAGTATTTGGAATGTCGGTATTTCATCTCCTGGCAAACTACACATTGATGTTTGGATTGTTCTTTGTTCAACAATATTATCTAGACTGGTTCACTGTTGCAGAATTTTTGTCGATGGTGTTACCGCTATCGGTTATTGTTCATGTTGTGGCGATGCGTTGCGGCGTTATCGTGACAACACCATATATGACGGCATTTATGAATAGTGCCATCTTACGTACATTTACGGCTATTCAAGCAGTGTATCCATTTCGCGGAGTGCTCATGGCCGGATTTTATTCGGGTGATTTCAATGCTATCGCCGCCACATCAAACAATACTATAGTTGCATACCCGCAAGGGAACTATATCAACGGAGTGGAATACAGATATGATGCCATGTAATTTTCATATATTGATAAACAGATTATATAAATTAAAATTTTAAAATATATAAACTGATCAGTGACGAGCGAGTCGCATGCTCATGAAATCATAGTATCGATCCTCAAATGTGGAATGCACAGGTTTGGTGCGCGCAACATGTGATTGCGATTGAGCCACTTGTTGCTTTGTGTCGCGTCTCACAGATTTGCGAGATGCATTTATCGCAATTCGCACAACACGGCGGTTCAAAAAGATTAGTTTCGTGATATTGCTCATCTCGATAAAGATCTCATATGAATGGTTTTTATAATGGAAACTCTATAAAATAAAAATTTCAATTTTTTTCATCGTCTGGGGTCAATCAATTTATGCGGTTCATCTGATTTATCTGTATGACCAATAGTAAAATGATGATTAAAAGAAGATGTACCATCTGCACTTTCATAGTTTTTAACATATTTAAATTTAAAATTGTTTGTCAGAACGGATATCATAAAACATTGAACAGTGATAAATTTAATAGGATGTTTGTGGAACATATTCTGAACTCCAGTGAATAGTTTGCTCATTTTAGGCAATAGTGTGATTGTATGTGATATTATATAATATTGGAAATATCAAGATAAAATAATTTCAATTTTTTCTATATAATAAATTCGCAAATCATATCAACTATTCCCCAAGGACACGTAGTTTTAAAACTTTTATATAATAGATTATCAACTGAATCATCATTGACGGTTTTAATAAATTCGGCTTTATATTTGGCGGCGATAAGTGTAAATAATTTATCAGATTTATAATAATCAACGAAATCTTGCCAATATTTGGGAAATGTGAACACCTCTGTGAAATCTGCGCCGGCACTTATTAGTTCTAACACCGCACTCTCATGTGCTCGTGCATGTGCTATCAATGAAGTGTATTCATGAATACCGTCACTATATTTTTCATGTATATTTGCACCGCATTTTATCATTTCAGGTACCATTTCATGTGTAAATCGTTTGGGCATTGCAATTGTAAATGCACTTTCACCACGAATATTTTTTGTGTTAACATTTGCACCACGTTTCATGAGTTCATGCATATTGGTCTGGCTACTCTGATAACTTGATATTATAAGTGCAGTATTTCCTTTCTTATTTTTTGTGTTAATCGTATTATATATTGTATCTAACAGTTTTTCTGCTATTTTAACCTGTCCAATTCCACAACATTGCATTAGTGCTGTATTGCCCCGCTTATTAACAATATCTACATCACATCTATTTGCGAGTAACATATTTATGACATCAAGTTCTTGATAATGTGACACCGCCATAGACGCCGCCATAAGTGCTGTACTGCCATTTTTATTTTGTATATTTAATTTTGCACCATGATTAATTAATGTGCATGCAATTAGTTGTAAATTGTTACGACATGCATATATAAGTGCAGTATTGCCATATCCATCTTGTGCATCAATATCAATATTTTCATACATCATCGACTTTATGAGATGTGAAAACATTCCTCCATGTTTGCAAATGAATAAAAAAGGAGTTGTACGTCGATGGCGTTTAAAATTGAGTTTGACATTATAAAAATTAGTATGTTGATATTTCTGAAAATATTCAGTACATTTTGCTTCATTTAATGTTTCATATGCTAAAATTATAAAATTTTTAGCCAACTTGCGAACGTCATATTTATCATCCATAGTTTGAGTATGCAACTATATATAAATAACATTATTATATTATAAATTAATCAATTTTTTTGCGGTAATTGATGTTTATCAATCATGATATATTGTATAATAATGTCGACAACTCCAATTGCATATGTATGATGAAATGACTGACAAAGTGCATTGCTATCACTAGAATTTATCATCTCAACTATAATCTGTTTATAAATTCCGATAATTTTATTGCACAATTTAGAACTATATGCTAATTTATCAACAATCCCGACAAAAACAGCACCACAATCTATAAGTTCGATAGCTAAATCATCGTGTTTATGTATAGCTGTATAATCGAGTGCACATTCGCCAGCTGCATCTTGTAGATTCAAATCGGTAACTTTTATTAATTTATATGCAACTCTGGTGAGACGACTTTGTATTGCATGCATTAGTGCAGTTTTGTTAGATTTATCTTGAATATTGACATCAGCACCAAGTTTAATTAATTCACATGCAACTCGTTCCATATTATACATACATGCTGTTATAAGTATTGTACTACCATCATAATGCAGTGCATTTAAAGCAGCGCTAATACGTATAAGTCTAATTACTAACTCATCATTGCGATAATAACATGCATCATATATAACATTGTCACCCGATTTATACATAATATCGACATTACATTTTTCGTCAATTAATCGATCGACTATATTCATTTTACGGTGATTATATGCAATTATAATCGCCGTATTGCCCTTATTATTTTGTACATCTAATTTTGCACCGGTATTGATTAGTTTAATTGCGCATTTTTCACATTCATAAATACATGCAACCATCAGTGCAGTATTACCATCTGAATCCTGTATATCAAGATTTGCACCAGCACTGATTAATTTACTTGCACATATTTTATTACTATAAGTGGATGCCCACATCAGTGCAGTTTTACCGTCTGAATCTTGTATATTGAGATCTGCACCAGATTTTATTAATAGTGCAACAATATTTTCATTACCAAATTTAATTGTATATATCAGTGCAGTACACCCATCATCGCACATAATATTGGCATCGGCACCACGTTTGATCATTAGTTCAACCACTTTATTGCGTTCCATAATACATGCATACATTAGCGGTGTTATACCTATAAATTTTTTAAAATAACAATTGTAATCAATTTTGACATCATAAAATTTGTTGTATTTATTTATATATTTTATACATTTATCTTCATTAGGTTCAGTGCATAATCGCATAAAATTGTGTGCAACACTGCGTTCATCAAATTTTTTCTCCATGCAAGTTGCCGTTATACAACAGCTGTTTGATTATTATATTATAAATGTGATATATTATGAGTGTATTTTTCAATTTTTTTCTGATAAATTAAGTTTATGATTTTAGTTTTCGTATCGGCAGCTTATCTGCAAAAGTGGGGCCCTCAATAACATATTCTGCGACAATATCCATTATTGATCCTGGATCAGCACGTTTAAAAGCGTTATACACTGTATTATCATCCACAGTATAAACAATATCTCTTAATAGTTTACGATATTTGCCAAAAATGTGAACGTGTACTTTGTATGTATCTAAATATTTAAGCCTATACAGTTCCCGCATATAATCTGCACCACTATCAATAAGTTTTATAATAATTCCATCATTTTTGGTAAGACATGCAGCTCCAAATGCACTGCGATTATGTTTATCAAGCACATTAATATTCGCATTTGATTCGATCAATTTGTCGACAACGATTGATAATTCAAAATCACATGCTGTCATTAATGCGGTTGTTTTTTTAACATTCACAATATTCACGTCAGCTTTATGTATTATTAAACTCAGTGCTATATCATCCATCCGATATTTGCACGCACGCATTAAATATGTTTCACCATCTGAATGAGCACTATCTATAACTTTATTTAAATCAGTGCATGGCATTAATTTATTTATAACTCCGAACATTTTGTTATTTAATGCATATGACAACGCAGTCAATCCAAATTTATCTCGCACATTTGCATCACATTTTATGTCAACAAGTAATAAGGCTATTTCTCGAGAATTTGCTTTACATGCATTCATCAATGGTGTTCTGCCATCTTTATCCACAATATTGACATCACATTTTTGCTCGAGTAATAGAGGTAATAGCCGCATACAGTGAGTATCACAAGCATCGGTAAATGCTGTTTTGCCATTAGCTTTGATATGAATATCGGCGCCATATTTTACGAGTGCAATTGCAATATCTTCTGTATAATAATAAATGTAACTAATTAATGCGGTAGTGCCTTCTTCATTTTGTGCATTTATATCGATACCAGCTTTAAGTAATTTATCAACAATCTGCAATGATATATGATCACTCGTTACATATCTATTACCAATATGCATTAACGCAGTGTCACCCATTTTATCGCGTAAAGTGATATCGCATTTTTTTTCTAATAATAAGTCAACTACTGTTACCATTCTATTTATACATGCATAATGTAATATACTGCGTTTACTCTCAGAATGTTGTATGTCTACTGTGGCACCTCGTTTTATTAATTCAATAGCCAATATCTTATTATCATATTGGCAAGCTTGATATAATGGTGTTTCTCCTGAATTATTCGTGGCATGTATATCAATATAGTCAAGTAATTTCATTGCAATATCGGGTTCACCACAATATATTGCTTTAGTTAATGCGGTATCTCCCGATATATCACGTATATTTACATCTGTTTTTGCGTCTATTAATAATTGTGTAATAATTAATGCAGTTTTATTGGTATATACTATCGTGTTCATCAATGCAGTATAACCATTTTTATCCTGTAGGTTAATATCGGATACTGGTATTAATTTTTTGACAACATTTATTAAGCCGCGCATACATGTATACATAAGTGGTGTAATTGAATGATGCATATCGCCATAAGGATTTTTTACATCACCTTGTTTATTATAGAAATCAGTGTTTGTGTCGATATACTTGATACATGCAGTTTCATCAAGCGTATCAACAAGTGCGAAAAATTCATGTAACTTATCGGGTGGCGCTGTTTTAGTATCCATTTAAGTATATGACACTCAGTTGTGATATAATATTATATAGCATTGATATAACAGTTATTTTTTCAATTTTTTCTGATAAACTAAACAACGTAACCGCATATAATGTCAACTAAACCGACTGCATATGTTGTTCTAAAACTACAATATAATGCATTATCAGATGACATATCATCAATTGTATCGATAACAGCAGTTTTATATTTATTTGCAATACAATTCAACACATTAGTGTATTTACACTTGCGGATATTATCAATATGATCAACAAAATGTGCACCTGCTTCGATTAATAATAATATATATTTGTCGCCATTGTACTGTGCAAAACTTGCTAATAATGACAATGCAGATGACTTACTTTTATTTAATATGTTAACATCGGCTCCACGTCGAATAAGTTCAATTATAGTACCTTCATTTCCGTATCGTTTTACTGCATACATTAATGGGGTATCACCATATATATTTACACAATTAACATTGGCACCATTATTCAAAAATTCAGTTATAATATCTAAACAATTATCAATGCACATTATTGATAATGGTGTTTGTCCATATTCTCCACGTGTATTTATATCAATGTGGCCAGTTTTTATAATATCTTTAACGATTGATATTCTGTCATAACGACATGCAAATATAAGTATATTTTCATCATTATAATTACATCTTCTTAAATCACAGCCATTTACTATAAGAAGATGTGCAATATCAGCTTTATCATATATACATGCACCAATTAGTGGATTAATTCCAATGTAACCATTATGATCGATATATGTATCATAAAATGTTTTATATTGATTTATTAACTGAATACATGCATCATCATGACCATAAAACATTGCTTTGATGCATATTATTGCTAACTCTTTATTTCTGGATACAATAGGATCCATTTTATTGACTTATATAATATTGAGATCATGTAACAGTTTATTTTTCAATTTTTTATTAGATTGAAAAATAATATTAGCGTTATGTACGATGTTTTATCATCGGTATAGGAATTAGTCTATCAATTATATACGTATCCTTGTCAAGCTTATGGGGTATTTTATTTACATCAATGTGCACTCGACCTATTAAATATCCCAACGTGTACTCATAGACGTTACCAGTATCTTTGTCAAACCAGTAAAATAATTCGTCACTATAAATGTCGGGAGCGTCAATCTGTTCTGTTTTATTAGTGATTTGTGTTTCAGTGTCTTCATCTGCATTATCAACTGCCGAAATTTTCTTTACTGCCTTAATCTTAATGACTTTAATTCGTTTCACCACTGATTTAGTACTATTAAGACCATTATCAAGTTTTAAGTCTTGAAGTTCAAGGTCATTGAATGCAGGAGCAATTTGTTTATCAAATAAACTAGTCTCATTAAACTTGAAACATTTATAATTATCATTTATTTTATTATGTGCCGCAAAAAGTTCACAATCAACTGCAACCTCTTTTAATGTTTGTAAAAATGTGTCAATTAGATGTTGTTTATTTCTCGCAAGTGTCATTATGAACTCATCAGCAGTCGCTTTACTGATTTTTAATCGTTGAGCACTATATCTGAATATATCGACATGTCTCTCTTTAATAGGTAAAAATTTGTGAGAACACATACGTATACCACGACCGATTAATTGTTTTATACGTACCTCTGTCCAGTATGGATCAAGAATATGTATTTGTCTCACCGACATTAATGATAGACCTTCTGTACTAGCGGGCCCAAGTAAAATTATTTTAATTGATTTACCATCTACATTATCGGGTTCATTAAATGCATGTTGATTGTGTTTACGTGTTGGACGATCTATATCACCATGATATTCTGTATATCTATAATAATCAACACTTAATCTATCATTAAAGTCACGGAAACCGAAATATTTAAGATATATTTTTAAGACATCAAGCCCCTCCATGTGTACATAATTGCTGAACATAATAAGTGGGCCAGCTGATCTTAGTGAATAGAATATCATTGCGACCATTTTACATGAACAACTATACATTGCACTTAATAAAGATGATTTTGTTTTATGTTGTTCCCAAAACGTAGAAAATTTGAACTTATATATAGTTTTAAATGCTTCAATGTCTTTCTCTAATGTATTACCACTTTGTGTGTCATCCGCTTTTTTGCCATCAAAATAGTAACTAATTGATGCGATAAATGCATTAATTGCAGCTAGATAATCCGATATGTTAATCAGTTTTGTTTTATCATCTGTCTTCTCCTTTAATACTCTTGTTTTACCTTCTTCAATCATAATTTCCTCTCGATCAGATATGCGGAATTTAGAAGGTCTCGGTCGATTCTCCCCATTTACTTTATCATCTATATGTGGAAAAACAAAGTCACATGCCTGTCTTGTATAAGATCTGTAAGTACCGAACTTTTGTTTACCTTTAGATCGAAACTTTCTACTGGCTTTATCCATTTGCTCTTCAATATAATCGAAATGTTCATATACATCATCGTGATATTTGTCCATTTTTAATGTTTTATATGATGTTTTCTGACTGGCGAATAAATCAGATGTGGCTCCAATATAATATGAAACTAATCCGAGGATTCTTCGCTGGAACATATTGCGTCTCGTTTCGTTCATTCCGTATCCGTCTGCGGCAATATACATCTCATTAAATACATTCTCAGATGACGGAAAAATACCGGGTCTTAATAGATTAAAAATAAGAACAAGCTCAAATGGATTGTTTACGGCTGGTGTACCCGATAATAATAACACTCTCGTACTGTCATCCTCCTTTTTCTCTTGTAATATATAATCATATATCGTATGTGCTCTGCGTCCTACTTTAGAAGCAATATTATTATACACATTATTAATAAACAAATGACATTCGTCAATTATATACATATTTTTTTTGGAGCTATCACTTAACTGTTTGGCCTTGATAAAATCTCTGTCGGCAAATGGTGAATCATAATGTATAAATACAATATTTGCAAATCTTTCTGCATAATCATCTTTTTTTAGCCATGACTTTATATCTTTCAACCATGGATCGTCTTCGAGAGACGCTTTTATGAGAATATACACATTCCAAGCCGGTGTATACATGTACAACATGTTGTAAATATTTATAGCACTTGCTGTTTTACCTGAACCAAGACCATGATATATTAAAATGTCTTTATAAGGACTGCGGTAGTCTAGATAAGCTGCGAGAAATTGTTGATATTTATGTAGTTCTTGTTTAGTTTGTGTCATTTTGCAGGGATCTTCTCCTTCCTTCTGCATAATTTCTGGTAATGTATACTTTTTAAAATTTGTCATTATCCAAGACGGAAACAGTCTTCCATTTACTTTTAAATCAACATATGACGAATCTGTTTGTTTATACATAGTCCCGTTATATAGATATCACAGAAAAATATTATATCTTAAAGTTCTAAATTATAATATTTATCGAATAAATTTATCGCCATCTCGCACCTCCATTCATAGTTGTATTAAGCCCATTAATAGGTAAATTTAATGTAGCAACTGCCTGTCCCGACGGTTGTTGTCCATATACTTGTGGCTGTTGACCATATACTTGCGGTTGTTGAGCATATTGTTGAGCATATTGTTGAGCATATTGCGGAGTATATTGTGTATATTGTTGTAATTGGGGTTCATACTGTGCGCCTAATGGAATTGATCCAGGCGGTAATTGTACACCGGGCAATGGTGTTCCATCAGGCATTAACATGTTATTAGGTATTTGCATATCATATGGATTAGTTGTGGGAATAGTATACTGATATTGCCGTTGGTCATAGTTGTTTTGATCAGCAGTGCCGAGTAGAGATGACATCGCATTTTGTCGAACCGGTACTGTGGAATAAATAGCAGATGGAACGGATGATACATTGACACCATTAATACCAGCTTGTCGCGATACTGCACCACTGTTATAATATTCCGAATCATGATTTATTTTATGATTAACTTTATCGACTAATGACATAACCTCATTGCTGGGTAGTTTGAGTTGTGCCATGATAAACTCATTGGTGTCACGGTACAAATGTTTATATTTATGTAAACGTTTTTTCTCATGTTTAATTTTATGAATAGTCGACATTTATATAATATTAGTGAATATATTTTATATGACTATTACAAAATATATTCACTAATATATATATATGGATAACTTGAATTTATTTAAAACACGATATAACAAATATAAACTATATTCCAAAGACATTGTCGGTCATATTGAACGACTTAAAAAAGAAATAACTGATAGCCCTTCAGGAAATAACAGCAATAAATTAACTCAACTCATATTCCTCAATGAGGCACTGAATAAGACTACCATAATTATGAAAGCTTATCTCAATACCATTGCATCATACAGTTTAGGTCCGACTACATTTACCAGCTCAAACGGTGCTGCATCACTTGAATTTAATTTATAAACTATATTTATTTATATCTACATATTGAAATTGACAGTCGTATTTCGACAATTGCATCTGACTATTCGTTAACAAATGGTTGTGTTCAATAGTTCTGGTTCGACTGTTGAACGGCGAACCACTGAGTATTTTATTATAAATTATCATATCATGATCTATAATAAGAGTGAATAAATATATGATGTCAGTGGATCGCCGCTCAACAGTTGAACTGGAACTATTGAATACAACCGTTTGTTGGCGAACTGTTGAATATAATTGTCGAACTACGACTGTCTAATTCACTATATAAATCTCATTCACCTCTTACTCATCAATTTGATCATCATTTAACAGTTTAAAATTTTGTAATGCTTTTTTGGAAGCGAGTTGTTCAGCATCAGATTTCGACGATCCCTTGCCAATTCCAATAACAGCACCATGAACATCTTTAATGCCCATGGTAAATATGCGTTTATTTGGTGGACCATCAGTTTTGAGTGTTACATAAACAGGATGTTCCCATTTATTTTTATGATAATACTGTAATATTAAAGCTTTATAATTATCATCATTATAAAGTAGATTCGCATAGTCTACTTCCGTCTCTAATATATTGAATATGAATTTATGACAAATATCATATCCACTATTTTTATATAATGCACCAATAAATGCTTCAAATGCATCTTCAAGAGTGCGTAATGATGATCTGCCAGTTTTCAGTTCATGTTGCACAGATATTAACAAGTAATCTTCAATACCAATAAGTTTGGCAAATGATGCAAATATTTTCTTATTTTCTAATTTAGCTTTCAATTTGGTCATAAACCCTTCATCTTGTTCTTCATATCTATCAAATAGATAATCACTAATAATTGATTTAATTTGAGTATCACCAAGAAATTCGAGTCGTTGATTAGATTTATCTTGTAGTTCTATGGTATCAGTAAAATTCATTTTCTTTTTGTATTCGCTAACTTGATCAGTCATATAAAAATCTTTTTTTATATATGATTTATGTGTTAATGCTAACATGAACATGTCCATTCTCGTAACAACAATATCAACTCCATATTTTTTAATAATATTTATAATATCATTTGGTGTAGCTTGTCGGTTCTTTTTATTATATGGAATCGGTAGATATTTGCCATTAATCTCTACAGAATATATATCATTTATATTTGATTTATCAACGATTTTAAACGATCGGTTATGTGTATTAGGTGCGCTGTTCGTATGATTCTTTGAGCTCGTATCTCGTGGTGTATATCTGTTCATTTATGATAATGTATTATATATAATATCTTTTTATATAATAATTTATCAATTTTTACTCATCTTATGTTGTTTCTTCGGTAACAGGTTCAACTGGTTCTGCGATTGATTCGGGTTTAGCATTTGTTGTAATCATTTGTTTTTCATTTACAATGATACCACCAGATGTATTTGCGAATCTGACTCGACTTGTATCAGGTGTAATACCGCCATAATTATATCGGAATTGAAATACAAATGGTTTCTTCATACCAACATTCTTTTTAGCTATTAATCGCATTAATTTCGAATCATAACTTTCCCCGATACAATTTAGAACGAACTCTTTAAACGGGGTATCATCTAGCACTGTCTTATTGTGTTTATCTAAATATTGTTGTCTCAATTTAATTAAAGTTGATAACATGCAGTTCATATTTTTTTCTTCATCACTATTTGTATATATTTTGTAATATTGTGATAAAATAAGACACATCATAACAGTATATAAATAAGTCGCAATATTAATTTTCTTTTTCTCAAGATAAAAATATGGTGTACATACTTTATTATTACCATATATATTTAAAATTGGACTATTGTCATATAAAAAAGTAACATGTCGATCGGTGAACTGATAAAATGGAAAATATTCAGCAATTGTTATTTTATCACCATATTCAGCACGTAACAT
>Ga0210399_10002985_pt1 | contig 13164 bp, 8 predicted proteins | sample IncBWC14MmetaG_FD_150865 | JGI IMG/M metagenome (GOLD analysis project Ga0210399, IMG submission 150865) | Forest soil microbial communities from Barre Woods Harvard Forest LTER site, Petersham, Massachusetts, United States - Inc-BW-C-14-M | ecosystem: Environmental > Terrestrial > Soil >... | reverse complement strand
TCTGACTTGGTCTACCAAAGCCAAACCGCCATCAATATCTTGACCTGATCTTATCTTCGCTTCTGCTATCATCAGCACATTTTCTTCCCAAGTTGTTGAAATGCTGACAGCCCCAACACTATTATCGGTGGCATAAGATCCCCCGTTTTCAATATCGATTACATTGTATCTTGTACCAAATTGTATTCCCCTGTTTCTGACGTTAACCACGGGACCACCAGGCTGAAGTTCAAAATTTTTTGTAAACCGAGCGTCACCGGATTTGTATTCCTGAATAAGTCTCTCCGATACCCAAGCAAAACCATTTCCTAAAGAATGAAAAGCATAGGGGTGGTAGAAATTAGCAGACAAATCATTTGTAGCCCCGGGCGCCATTCCGAACATAAAAGAAAAGTCTCCCTGTACCATTCCGTTATTAGCAAATGATAATACCTGGGTCCAGTCAGACGCAGTCATTGCAGCTACTTTCTTGTTAACCAGGTAATTCCTGGCTTTATAAGAGTTAATCTGCCTGACCCACATAGCAGGGGTAATGATGTTACTGCTATTATTAAAACTGGGAACTATTTTCTGAAACACAAAATCGTAATCGCCATTCTCAACCAAGCTGTTTAATATAGTTGCCGCTTTATCAAAATTCGCATTTCCTTCATTGGTAATTGTGTCATGGCTCACAAAATTCCCGTTTGTTATTCCGTTAGCCGGGTCGTTATTGATAACTCCTGAAATATACACTGATCCTAGCCGTGAATAGATGTAACCTTTCCACCAATAGGCCCATGCAGTTAAAAGCTGTTTTTTTGTAGCAGCATCTCCGGAGAACGCGATATTGTTTGTACTCAAAGCATTCAAGAGTAAATTGCACTGCGCATTCATGAAATAACAAACATCCCATTCGTATTGCAAAGCATTTTGCTCACCTGCCTGACGGCTATTGTGTGCCACAAGCGCCCCTTGCTGATCCAATCCGGAAGGATTTGGGACAACCGTATTATAAGGTGGCGGCAGAATTATCTGGTTCACATTTGCGGGATAACGCATACCCCAATTGGCCCATGGGCAAAAATCTTCATCTCCCATATTGCTATGTGCCATCAGCATCAATTCAAAAATATTAGAATTCCCTTCCCCGGGTACATTGGCTAGCCACTTGGAAAAAATGCCCATAGCGAATGATTCGGCACCGGCTTCAGTGGAAAGGGAACCAGGAGTTGGCTGGTTTGGATTTGGCAATTGCAGCGTTGATTTTTTACAACTACCAAAAACTACAGCTAAGAAAATGAAGAATATTATAAATGACTTTTTCATTATTTTTTCAATTTTTAAATATTAAAATCCAACATTGAGAGAAAATTGATAAGATTTCAGATTAGGTATTCCAAAAAAATCCACTCCTTTAAATGCTCCTACCGCGGTTATTTGGTTTCCTTGCCCATCTACAGCAGATGTATTTTCCGGGTCAAGGCCTCTATATTTGGTAAAAGTCAAAAGGTTTCTTCCTGACAAGGTTGCAGTTAGCCTCTTCAGCCAACTCAATTTCAAAATATTGGATAATTCATAGGAAACCGAAAGGTCTCTTAGTCTCACAAAAGAACCATCTTCAACAAACCAGGAAGTGGGGCTTACCAGATTATATAAGCTTTGGTAATAATTCACAAATGTTCCTGTTTTCCCATTTATGGTAACCGCGTTATCAAAGTCGTGTGATATACCACCCGAACCACCGGAACCACCTGCCGGCGAATAAAGCCACTGGCGAGTAGTATTATATATATTGTTTCCATGTACCCAATCAAATTGAAAAGAAACAGTCAGGCTATTATAAATCCGAATCGTATTGATCCATGATGATGTAAAATCGGGATATGCTTTACCAATCACCGACTGGTCATTTGACGCAGTCAGTACAACACTATTTGTAGCCGTGTTTACTACATTCCCTTGAGCAATCGTATAATTGCCCTGTTGGCCCTGAGGAATATATGGAGCGCCTGCAGGGTTTGTTTGTGTTAAGCTATGCAAAGGGGTTTGCCCGTAAAACAAACCGAGCGACTGGCCTTGTTTTAAAGCAAACTGTCCTAATATGACATCCGCGCCGTTTGCAATTTTTGAAATTTTGCTTTGTGTTACACCCCATCTTATCCCAGAAGTCCAGGTAATATTTCTTGAAGCATATGCAGTAATATCTACCGAAATATCCACTCCTTTTGAAGTTAGTGTGGTCAAATTATCTACCAGATCTGCGAACCCTGTTGATGGCGCCACGTTTGCCGGTTGAATGATATCGCTCGAAGTCCTATTCCAATATGTAACGCTTAAACTTAGTTTATTTAGCCAGTTATTTTTCAGCAGATTAAAAGCAGCATCAGTGCCAAGCTCCGTTTCTTTGGAATTCTGGACACGCAGGTTGGGGTTTTCGGCCGTTGTAGGCAAAGAAAGTGACACGCCGTTACCCAGTGTATTAACATCAAATGTCACTTGCCTCTGATAACGCATGGGCTGAATACCTGCTTCACCGTAAGCACCTCTGATTTTCCAATCACTAAGGAATGAATGGTTCTGGAACAATTCTGATAACCTGAAATAAGCTGTTCCTCTTGGGAAAGTGAAAGGTTTGGAAGCTGCCCCAAATTCCGCTGAATAGTCAGACCGAATACCGCCTGTAATCCCAAATAAATTTCCAAAATCGATGGACTGATTAATAAGCACACCGAATGTGGTAAATTCTGTACTATTGTCTCCACTGTTTTTCACATTTGCTACAGAAATATTTGCCGGAGGATAGGTAGGAAGTTGAATGCCTTCTGAAAAATAGCTTCTGAAATTATCGTTTCTCCAATCATACGAAACCTGGGTAGAAGTCTTTATTGGAACATTGATTCTAAAATCTTTCTCAAAATCAGTTCTTATATAAATAGAAGAAAGCAGGTTTTGAAATTGCTCTGAGCTATACCCATCAGTTATACTGCCTTGTCTGTCGGAGCCCCAATGCAAGCTAGATTGCAGAGCAGCTGATTGATTCTGATAATAATCGTAAGTATCTATATTCTTTAAATTAAAGCCATACTTCAGGTCCAGTTCAACAAACCGGTTAATCTTATAATTGAAAATAAAATTTTGCACAAGGGCAATGGTTTTGCTATTGCGCATATGCCAATCTCTCTCAGAAAGTGAATTCAGCTGATTGGAAGCTGCAGACGTTTTTAAAGCTCTTTTGCCAGTAGAATCCAGCCAATTTAAATTTACCCATGGATATGCGTCTAAGACTTCAAACCGATTGCCATTCAGCAAGTCTTCATATGTGCTGACAAATTGTGTGATGGATCTAAAGGTAAATCCCTTAAGAGGCTCAAATCCCAGATTTATGGAAAAGTTGGTCCTGTTAAATTTATTGGAGAAAACATCTTGTTGTTTCAAACTGGAAGCAGCAAAAGAATAATCTGAATATGCCCCACCGCCGGAAGCCAAAACAGCATTACTAAATGTCAATGCTTGCCTGAAAGCTTGTTTTAAATGATCGTAAGTGGGGATATTAAATGTTTTATCATTTGTTAAATTGGGGTTCACGGTTGGATCGGGTACAGCAGGGTCAGGCCACTGACCGGTAGCGTCCGCCTTGATTGGATTGCCAGAAGCATCTAAAATATTACCGCTAGCATCCGTTACGTAATGGTGATGCGAAGAAAGGATTGGAGTTTTGCCCTTTAATATATTATCGACACTTACTTTTGAATTGAAGCTGATACTTAGTTTGCCATTTCTTACACCACGCTTTGTGAAAATTTGAATAACACCATTTGCACCTTGAGCACCGTACAACGTGCCACCAACAGCTCCTTTCACAACTTCTATCCTATCTACAACAGAAGGGTCTAGACTGGTTAAATCTTTTACTTCAACACCATCAACCATAATTAATGGTGCGGTGCTGCCGAGGCTATTGATCCCTCTTAAGATGATACTAAAACCGGAACCCGGTTGTCCGCTTGTTTGTTGAATTTGTGCCCCCGCAATCTGGCCGGTTAAAGCCTGCTCGATGGAGGTGGTTGCAGATTTTGCAAAATCTTTTGAGGACAGGCTTGCAACATCAATCGAAAGCTTCTTTTTACTTGTCGCCACACCGACACCTGTCACTACTACTTCCCCGAGTGCCTGTGTTTCTGTCAACAGTGTAATCTGCAGATTGGTTTTTGCAGCAACCTCCTGCGATTCAAAACCTACGTAGCTAATAAAAATTTTCGCGTTTGGGTTCACTTTAAAAGTGAAATTCCCTTTTTCATCCGTAGTCGTAAAATTCCTGGTGTTTTTTTCGTTGATCGTGACGCCAATTAATCCATTTCCCTTTTCGTCTCTAACCTGCCCGGTTATGTTTATTACTTGTGCAATTAGGCTAGCATAAAAAGACAAAATAATGGTGGCAGTCAACAAGACTGATTTTCTCATGTGTAGTTAATTTTGGATTCAAAACTAACAACAATAATTTCTGATAGTTTTATTGCAATTTGTTAACAAAATGTTAACCCGAAAAATCAGCAATGGACGCAAACCTACCAAAAAAGTACTAAAGGCATAAGTCTACCAAGCTTTGCAGCCGCGATTTTGAACTAGGTGAAACCAAGGATTTTTAATCCCCACGCATCCTCTCATTTTACTGAATACTTCATTCCCTTAAACATCTGACAATATTAATGTACACCACTCTTAAAAAAAATGATGAATTCAAAATTCATCATGACTTAGGGTGGTAGTTTTAAAAAAAGACTTGAGAAAAATGGCAATACAAAAACCTAGGAGTAATTATATCCCCAGTGGCTGAAAGGGATAGTTTATTCACATTTTCCTTTTTTTGCTAAGACCAACTAATGATATCAGTCCCATTGTGCCAAGGGTCGCGAGTAAAATAGTGTTGCTCTTTTTTGAACTTTTACTCTTTGCAGAAGATGCTAGCCTTGCATAAGTACTTTCTATGGGGATGAGCTTTCCCTGATCCGCACTGGCAACCTGGTCCCAATCACTATACGTTTTCCCAGTGAGATAAGTAAGCATCTCCAGTTCATCAGTACGACGTTCCTTTAATTGTTCGAGATATTTTCGTCCTGCTTCACAATTAAAATCTCCCGTCGCAGGATGGGTAACGATGTATCTGGATTGAAAGTTTTCCCGGTTCGCTGTCTCCTGGAACATGAGATCTTGAGGGAATGCGCTCCGGTTATAGCGTATGTGCATACGCGTGAAATATACATCTGGTGAATACGCTTCATCTTCGCTGCCATCGTTTACTGAACGCCCAAGCCACCAAACCCCAGCCTGCACCAAATCCTGCGTGGATGGAGCCGCAGCGACGCAAGGATCGCATTTCATAAAATTCTTGGGACTCACGTCCCAGGCATATTCAAGCATGGCGACTGATCTTCCTTCCATCTTCCATTGGTGCTGAAATAGGTTTGCATAAAAATTCTCAAAATTATTTTCTACAAACAAGGGAATATTTTTCCCGGTAGGAAGTGAAACGGTGCGATAGTTCGTGCATTCAATCCTTCCTTTTTTGGTGAAAGCATACACGATCATATCCTGATTTCCTTCCGCATTTGCCATACCTAAGCGGATTGGCAGCATGAATTTTGGCGAGCTGAATGCAATCTGGATCGGCCTTAAAAAATTGTTCGCCAGCTTTTTCTTTTCCTCTTCATTCACTTTTACTACAAAAAATTTCAAATTGCTTTTTACATATGGCTCCAGCACCTCATCGGCGCCACCGGGGATTTTATAGCCGTTCTCTGTTAACCATGTGCGCAATCCCTGAGATTCTTTGGCGCTAAGGATAAGAATATCATATTCGCCCACAAGGTATTTGGCTTCTACTTTTACGCCAAGGTCTTTGGGTCTAGAACTGTAACCCCTTATCACGACATCATTCGCTGACACACCAGCAGCTTTCCCTTCCAATTTGTATTGATTGTTCTGGCAAGGATTCTCGTCATAGTATTGCACAAGCCTTGGCTGGCTATATTCATTCAAGGTACTAAACAGACCCTGGTCAACAACCTTTATATCACTTTTCTTCAGCACAACTGGCACGGGGACAACCATAGCAAAATCTTTACTGTTCCCTTTAAAATCATTGTACATCGTGATCACATTCCTGTCGCCATCATGTACAATGATAACTTGGGAAGTCTTATTTTTTAGTGCCCCGTCTGCCTTGCTTACATAGAACCCGCAAAAGGCGATTGCTTCATGGCTCAGCATGGCAAGCATTATTGCCACAGCTGCAAACTTTTTAATAAATAATCTCATGGCTGAATTTTTAAATTTTGAAATAATAGGAATATGTTCAACTGAAGCCCAAGCAAAAGAAGGGGCCTTAAAAATGCTATCAAGTAGTGCAACCAGGGGCGCTGCGGCAACAAGCATAAAAAGGGGGGCATTGTTTACCCATCTAAATGCAGATAGATAAAAAGAAAGCGAGGCGATTATCATTACCCAGATGATTCTTGCAAAAGGATGATTGGGAGAAGTTTTTGGATCGCTGATCATAAAGAACGCAAACAGGAGTAAACTGCCGGTCGTAATGGAATGAGTAAAATAATCCATTGGCCAGTCAAGCACATAATGTTGCCTCCAGTAAAATAGACCGACATAAGTAAAAAGAAACGCAAGGCTGGTATCCAGCTTTTGCACTCTTGTTACTATGATTGTCCCAAATGTTATAACCGAAAAAAATATCACCGCATCGTTCCCCCATTGCCCTGGCGAAAGCCACGCGTCATGAGTAAATAGCAAAACAGCGACAACCCCAAAAGCAGAAGGATTGAAAATATGTTTTTTATTGAACCGAAAAATGTATTTTGAAATAACTGTAAAAAATGCTGCGAGTAAACTGGTGTACCAATGATTGGTTTTTAATAATAGGCAAACACTCATGGCACTAATCAGAATACTAAATCCCCATACCCTAAATCCTGATTTGCCAAAAAAAGGAAGCCATTTTTTTTGCTTGAAGCTTTCAGCACCATAGCTAAAAGCGACGCAACCGGAAATGCTTACTGCATAATGCATCCAGTCTGCATCCCAGCCGAGGCGGCCAATGCCATAGCTTAAAAAAAATACTTGAAAAAGAACCTGGAAATAGCGGGGGTCTGAGGCAAATGGCCTGTTCAGCATACTCGTGCATTTGCCAGACAGATGCAGCAGGCTGAAAAATTACTACGTGGGTCATTTTCGCGGAGTTGTTTTCTGCGAACTCCACGGCTCTCTCTCTCTGCGTCCCGGTCTCATTGGTTTTATCTTATAGCCGGTGTCATACGGTTTAAGGTTAGCCCACTCCATCAAGAGTGTCATCCATCAAAACAAAACGCAGTGCCTTATTTTCAGGGTTGTTTGTATACTCTGAAATGTCCTTTCTTTTTTGGCTTTCCTGAAGCACAGACAATATTTACCAGCTTAAAAACAGCAATGAAAGCAAGAGCTATTAATAGATGTATTATCATGTCTAATTAGGCTAAGGCGATGTCCGAATTAAAAACCCGGTTCATCTTGGTTAGATTTTCAATTGCAATACAAAGTAGAAAATCTGACTACCGCCATGCAACAAAAATTATAAACATTTTGGAAATGATGTGAATTAAAGGCAGCTGCATGGAGTGGAAATAATTGAATTGATCCATCGCAAAAATGCGCACACCGATGGAGACGTCATTGTTCATTTTAAGAAGGCCAACATCTATCACATAGGAGATATTTTTGTAACCTACAGACTGCCATTTATCGATGAAAACAATGGAGGCGACATTTTTGCAGCTAAACCGAAGGGTGTGGCGAAGACAGAATTCAGAGGGGGGCCAGTGCTTCATTCATTTTTCAGGGCCTTAACAGGGTTGGCTAGGGCAGCCCGCACACATTTAAAGCTAACAGTAAGCAAGGCGATGAGTATGGCTATAACACCCGCCAGCGCAAAAACCCACCAGCTTAAATTAGTGCGGTAGGCGTACCCTTGTAAAAACCTGTTTAAGCCATACCACGCCACGGGAAAGGCAATTGCCGCGGCAACCGGGACCAGCACTAAAAAGTCCTTGGACAGCAGGGCAACAATATGCGGAACATCTGCACCTAATACTTTACGCACGCCAATTTCTTTCTCTTTGCTTTCAGCGGTAAAGGTTACCAGACCAAACAATCCAAGACAAGATATTAATATGGTTACAATGGCAAAACAATTAAACAACTGGCCCACATGCGTATCACTTTTGTATAAATCATCAAACTGGCTGTCTAAAAATGTGTAATCAAATGGATAATCAGCGTTATATTTTTTCCATACGCTTTCGGCTGCAGCCAATGCACGTGAGGCATCCTTACCTGTAGTTCTTACGTACATTTTCCCCCGCCAATATTTGTCGTATTGCATCAGAAGGGGTGGGATCTTTTGGTGCATGTCCTGGAAATGAAAATCTTTCACCACACCGGCAATTACCCCTTTAATGCCGTGAAAAGTAAGCCGCTTGCCAATTACAGGTTCTTTTATTCCGGTTGCCTTAACAGCCGTTTCATTTAATATGAACTTGGCACTGTCGGCAGGTGAACCGTTAAAGCCGCTACCTTCCAGCAACTGCATGTGCATCACATGCAAAAAATTTCTTTCTATTGGCATTTGAGTAATAGTAAATGATTGCTGGTCTGACCTTTTGCCATCCCAGTCCACGTCGGAGCTGCCTGAACTGTTATTGATGATGTCAGCACCAGATTCTGTAACGCCTAATATAGCCGCTTCTTTCAGCAGTTCAGCCATTGCCGCATCATAATGGCCGTTAATATTACGCATGTCGAAGCTAAAAACATTTTGTTTGTCATAACCTAGATTTTTCTCGCGTATATACTTTAATTGTTTGCCTATGATGATAGTGCTTGTAATAAGCATGATGGAAAAACTAAACTGCACAACTACTAATGCTTTGCGAAAATTGCCTTTGCTGCCAATGCCGCTTAGCTTGCCCTTCATTGCCTCCAGCGGTTTGAATGACGACAATGTTATGGCCGGGTAAATACCCGCAAGCAGCAGTGTTGCCAGCATGGTAAGACCGTACACCGAAAGGACATTGGGCGACCAGGGTTTGAAAACAATATTTTTGCCCGAAATATTATTATACAAAGGCATTACAAAGTAAATAATACCTGTTGCCAGTACAAGTGCTATAAGAAATGTGAGTAGCGATTCACTCAAAAACTGCATAAACAGCTCCGCCTTGCCCGCACCAACAATTTTACGCAAGCTAATTTCCTTACTGCGCTTCATCGCCCGTGCAGTAATAAGATTTACATAGTTTATGCAGGCTACCAGCAGCACAATTACAGCTACTATAAAAAACACTCGAACAACCATCATACCCTGCTCCTTGCCGTCTAAAGCATACAGGTGTAATCTAGTAAGCGGGGCAAGCAGGTAAGTAAGATGCTGGTTTGCCTGAATGTCATAGTTATGACGATGTGTAACACTCATTTTTTGAGCCGCCAAAGCAACGCTGGCATTGGGTTTCAGCATTACAAACGTCTCGTAACTATACTGGTCCCAATTTGTGTTAAGCGTTTTAAAATAGCTGGTAGTGTCATATTCCTGTTCAAGCTGCTGAAAATTAAAAACGATGTTATAATGAATATATGAGTTGGCGGGCATATCTTTTATTACTCCTGTTACACGGTACAATTTTTTGTCGTCAGCCTTTAATACTTTGCCCATTGGGTCTTCGTTACCGAAAAATTTCTTCGCTGTTGTTTCAGACAAAACAATAGAATGTGCATCCGTAAAAGGCTGTTGTGGATTGCCTTCAATAAATGGGAAAGTAAACATGCTGAATAAAGAAGCATCAGCCAGGCAGTTATGCGATTCAGTAAGCTTTTTACCACTATATTCAAATATGGAAACATTTCCATTATCTCTTATGCGGCAGGCATCCTGCACCTCGGGCACTTCTTTTTTTGCATACACTGCAATCGGCGCAGGCGTGGTGTACCAAACGTTTTGCTCATCAAATTTTGGTGCCAGCTTATAAATGTTAGACGCATTTACATGAAAGCGGTCAAAGCTCAACTCGTCGCTTACCCAAAGCAACAACAGAATGCTGACCGCTAAACTTGCAGCAAGACCTGTAATGTTAATAAACGAATACGTTGTATTGTTACGCAAACTGCGGAGGGCTGTTTTAAAGTAGTTTTTTAGCATAAAGCGATATTAAATCATAACAGTATTCCAATAGGGTGCCAATTGATAGGTTCATAACAATCAAGTAATTATGCATTTTGGAAGAATGAAATACTGTTCGGTTTCAGTACATAAGGCGTTCATTAATGAAACTAATTGTCTCACTGGGTTTAATACCATCTGTAAAACAAGGGAACGTTACAGGATGAAATGTTGCACTGGCAGCAATCATTAACCATTCAAATCTTAGAAATACCCCTACACTATTTTTGCGCACACAAACCCAAATCACTCTTGCGCACTCCCAAGTAAAATACATTCCAGTGAGCTTAAAAAATAAAGAGTCTCATGAATTTAGCCGACGGGTACAGTAAATGTCAAAAAAATAATTTTGCGCGAGAAGATCTAAAATATTGCCCCCTCTGAATCGTCTTCCCCCAGTAAGACTTAATTATTCATTTTTAAAAAACAAAAACATGGACTACAATCAGTCATGCGCCGCAAAAGGCGAACACTACGGAAGCAGGCAACGGCACATGCTTAACCGTTCGATGCAAAGAGCCGCAGTGAACGTGTACAAAACGGAGAACAGTTTTGAGATGCTGCTGTTCGCGCCCGGTCGCATTAAAGAGCATTTTCATTTGGACGTGAGAGCAGGAGAACTCACCATTTCCTACACGCCGCCGGAGGGGTTTGCCCGACCGGAATGGATCTTGCGCGAATACAGTCGCGGGGGCTTTGCAAGAAGCTTTTCCCTCGATGAAAGCGTTGATGCCTCTAATATTACGGCAAAATATGTGGATGGTGTTTTGCAAGTGAGCATGCCCATCATAGAAGGAAAACAGTCCGTGAAGCAGGAGATTATTGTGAGCTAAGCAAAAAGGGAGGGTTCTTTAAAAAAGCCGGCAGCCGAAATACTGCCGGCTTTTATTTTTTGTTTTATCATGAAATCAGTAATAGATGAATGTTTTCACCACGCTCTCTCCATTATCTAAGGCATCGGTTTCCTTTACAACCCTATTACTGCTATCAAAGACATAGCTATACGTGACGCTTGCTATAGGACCGCCGGAGCCGTCGGTCTGTACCTGTGTTGCGGGCAGAAATTTGGACTGCGGAAGATATGTTGGACCTAAATAATAGTTTAAGGGATTATTAGTATAAGTAAAAGTCGAAATAGTAATTATATTGCCTGAGCCATCACTCTGAATATCTTTAGTCATGTTTCCATTATTGTCAGAAGTGTAATCATCCTGGGCAAGAATCTGAGCACCCGATGCTTTTGAATAGTTATAGTTACTAATTCGGAGGAGCGTCTTCCCGCTGTATAGATATCCCTCGGTCGTTGTGTCACCTGTATTATTATATTGAAAGGTACTGTCAACCAGCGACGAGCTGTTTATATAAGCAATTTCATGGACATTAAGCACCCCATATGTGTACAAATCAATCGTGAAACTAGAGTTGGAGGTGTAAGTGAACGCAGTTTTGAGTTTTGGAGAAAAAAGGCTTGTGATCCGGTTGTTTCCGTCATAGGTAAAATTGAAGCTGTCAATTTCATTGAATGAGGTGTTTGTGGCATCCTCAATATACATTTTAAGTTTATTGGGATTGTTTTGGGCATTATTGCTGCTGTCTTTTTTGCAGGAGAAGAATAGACCCACGAGAAGTGCTGAGGCAAGGAATGTTTTCCATTTCATACGATTAGGTTTTGGTTTGATTTTCGAATGTACAAAAGCTAGCTGACTAAACCTATGATAAACGATATTGTTTTGGCAACATTATTTTTTACAATAGCTATCTGATTTCTCTACCGGGTATTTTTTATCAAGGTCTATGTTATTAAAGCTTTCCCTGTTTCCCCAGCCAAAATATTTTTCGAAAAATGGCAACAGCTTATTTGCTTTTATTTTTTCTAAGAAATATACTTCATGCTCTTTTTCTTTCATGCCCATTTCGTATAAAATTTTATCATGCTCATGTATGCCAAGTGAGTTAAAATATTGCTTCATCCGGAAGTATTCACAAACATTTCCGCTTTCGAGTCTACCAGCAAAATAAAATGGCATAAACCAACCGATGACATAACAACTTGCTGAAATTATTTTTCCTATTACATGAAAACGTAGCTCATAATATTTGGAAGGCAGGACATCGTAGGCAGCCATGATCGCAAACACTTCGCGGCGGTGATTCCATTCGTCCCGCTCAATTTGCTTGATGGCTTTTTTTTCCTCGGCATTTTTTACAGAACCTGCATGGCCCTGATAGGCAAAGGATGCGGCTTTTTCGGCAGAGTATGCTCTTTTCAATAAATCAACTAGTCCGGTGTGGGGAAGTCCCATTGTAATTTTTAGGGTTGTAATTTTATTTGTCATCCCTCGTCGTCGTCATCCATGATCCAAACTTTGGTAGAAACGTTTTCTGAATTTGCCTCTTGCATTTTGCCATTGGTTTGTATTTCGTTGATGAGTTCTGCCACCATAGAAGTCCAGCCGGTCTGATGGCTTGAGCCCAGGCCATGGCCGGTGTCTCCATGAAAATATTCGTAGAACAGTAATAAATGCTCATTGCCCGGCTGCTGGTAAAACCAATTGTGCTTGCCATATATTGGTCTTTTGCCCAAATCATTTTTTTCAAATAAACTGATTAATCTTAAAGTCAGTTCGTCGGCCACTTGGGAAAGGTTCATGGTTTTTCCTGAGCCAACAGGACATTCCACTTGTAGTTCGTCGCCGTAAAATGCTCCATATTTTCTTATAGATTGAATGATAATGTAATTGATGGGCATCCACACGGGCCCGCGCCAGTTGGAATTTCCGCCGAACAAATCAGAAGTGGAATCACCTGGATCATATTGGATGGTGTAATCGACCCCTCCGATATGTATGGTATAGGGGTTTTTCTCGTGATGCTTTGATAGGGCGCGAATACCTCCGGGAGCGAGGAATTCGTCTTCACTCAAAAGC
>Ga0210399_10002982_pt1 | contig 13170 bp, 13 predicted proteins | sample IncBWC14MmetaG_FD_150865 | JGI IMG/M metagenome (GOLD analysis project Ga0210399, IMG submission 150865) | Forest soil microbial communities from Barre Woods Harvard Forest LTER site, Petersham, Massachusetts, United States - Inc-BW-C-14-M | ecosystem: Environmental > Terrestrial > Soil >... | reverse complement strand
AATGCTCCAGATTTCTTGGGCATCCTGCTCGGTTCCGGCCTGCACCAGATCTTTGGTGCGGTCGCCGTCAAGCCCGATCCAAAAGGCCGAATAGGTGGGGTTGCCCGACGGGTCGCCAATAAGGATGGGTGGCACACTCCAGGTAGCAGTCACCGCACTGTACTTGCGCTTGGTCGTGCTGTGAGCTTCCAGTCCGCTCCAGTTCGAAGAGGTGTAGCTCCCCGGCGAGGCCGTGACGTTGGTGCTCACCAAGTGTTGCGGGAGCACGGTCATGGGCCGGGAAACATGGTCCAGCCACTTGGCGTACTGGTCGGGCGCGATCAGAACGTCGGGGCGCTCGGGATAGCCGAGGTTCATGAGCTCGTCGTCGGTAAGCGACTGGGCTTGCGCCTCAATCAGGCCAGGCCGAACCTTCGAGCCCTTCGGCGTTGGCACGTGACTCTGCGGCGCCGGCATATCGGCGGCAGGAGATGAGCTGACGAGCAGATGCAGCGGATAGCTTACGACCTTGCCATTCGATGAGCAATCAAGCTGGACCCGGCCTTCCATCCCTTCCCGGGCGGTCGCGAGGATTTTTACGTAGCCCTCGCCGTTGCCATAAAAACGCATCGTCCGCGTGTCGCTCGTGCCGACGGCATGCAGATCGCAAGCCGCGTCGGCCATAGTTTTAAGCACGATCGGGGTCTGGACGTTGGGCGCAATGGTGAAACCCTTCTCGGCAGCAACCTTCACGTTCTGGGCCGAGGCGGTCAGGCTGCACAGGAGGACGGCGGCCAGAGTGAGCAGGCCGCTCGTGTGCTTCTGTGGGGCGGTGGTTAGAGTGCTGTGGTTGTTACTAACGTTTTTCATAATCGTTCTCCTTGTTGCTCCGTGTCGGAGCCTGAGATTGAGTTCTTCGTTGCGATCCATCCCGGACCGGGCCTCCGTATCCGTCACCGCGAGAGCCCCTCACTTGATGTAGCGGGAACTCCGTGGCGGAGGTGGTCAAGCTGCAGAGAAAAATCTGCGGCACTGGAATGCGCGGGATCAATGTGATAACTTGCCCCTACGCCAACGAGAACTGGAACCATGCCGGGTTCGTCTGAAGGTCCCTCAAGAGTCGAAGTCACTCAGCTACTTAAAGCGTGGGGCGCTGGAGACGACAGGGCGCTGGAACAGTTGACTCCGGTGGTCGAGAACGAACTGCACAGGATGGCCCACCGCTGCATGACCCGGGAAAATCCGGGGCACACTCTGCAAACCACCGCCCTGGTCAATGAGGTTTACCTTCGCCTGGTGGATATCCACGCGGTGGAGTGGCAGGACCGCGCTCATTTTTTCGCCATATCCGCCCGCATGATGCGACGCATTCTGACGGATTTTGCGCGTGCCCGGAATTATCAGAAGCGAGGCGCTGGTGCGGTGCAAGTTTCCTTCGACGAAGGTCTGGTCGTTGCTCCAGAGAAGGAGGGAGATATTTTGGCGCTCGATGAGGCCTTGACGGAATTTGGCGTGCTTTATCCCCGGCAGAGTCAGGTTGTGGAACTGCGTTTTTTTGGCGGCCTTGAAGTAAAGGAAGCCGCGGAGGCTCTCAAGATATCGCCGGAGACAGTCAAGCGTGACTGGAGATTCGCCAAAGCCTGGCTTCTGCGCGCCCTGAGAGCGGAAACGACCGGAGAAGCGAGCGGAGCGAAGGACGATGGATGCTGAGCGGGCGCGTCGGCTGGAGCAGCTGTATCAGTCCGCACTGGAGCATAACGAATCGGAGCGTCGCGCATTTCTGGAAAGCGCGTGCGGCGCGGATTTGGAACTTCGCCGGGAGATTGAATCGCTGCTCGCGCTTGATCTGGAAGCTGGGAGCTTTATCGAGGCGCCCGCCCTGGAAGTGGCCGCCCGCCTGATGGCTCAACGGCAAAGACATTCCACAGGCGAAAGCAGCGCTCTGGTCGCAGGTCAGGCCGTCTCCCACTACCGCATCATCGACAGAATAGGCGGCGGAGGGATGGGGGTTGTCTATAAGGCGCGCGATACCCGGCTGAGGCGCCTGGTAGCGTTGAAGTTCCTGCCCGAAGAGGTCGCAGCGGACGCCACGGCAATCGTCCGATTCCAGCGCGAGGCTCGCGCCGCCAGCTCTCTTAACCACCGCAACATTTGTACCATCTACGACATCGGCGAGGAGGCGGGGCGAGCCTTCATTGCCATTGAGTACCTGGACGGGCAGACGCTGAAACATGTCATCGAATCCGGGCCGCTCGAAAGCGACCGGCTGCTGCAACTGGCAATGCAGATCGTCGATGCCCTGGATGCCGCTCACTCGCAAGGCATCATTCATCGGGATGTGAAACCGGCCAACATTTTCGTTACTCACCGCGGCCAGGCCAAAGTCTTAGACTTCGGATTGGCGAAGCTGGCCCCTGCACTTCGCACGGCAGCGAACAGGAGCGCAAGCTCCACCTTGCTCAACGACAACTCGGAGGAACAACTGACCAGCCCGGGCAGCGCGGTCGGGACCATTGCTTACATGTCGCCGGAACAGGCACGCGGCGAAGAGCTCGATATCCGAACAGACTTGTTCAGCTTCGGTGCCGTGTTCTACGAGATGGCTACTGGGCGGCGCGCCTTTAGTGGGAACACGTCCGCCGTGGTTTTTGACGCCATACTCAACCGGGAACCGCCGCCAGCGACCGGCCTAAACCCTCATCTGCCTGACGGACTGGCACACATCATCGCCAAGTGTCTGCGGAAGGACCGCCAGGAACGCTACCAGTCGGCGGCAGAGATCCTTGATGATTTAAAGCTGGTAGCTACTGGAGGGCGGGCTCGCGGCATCGCCCTGAGCTTTGCAAGGCGAAAGCCATGGCTGACGGGGTCGGTGATGAGTCTGACGGCGATCGCGGTTGTGGGGCTGCTTCTTTATTATGTCGTCCACGATCGCCAGTTGCGTGCGGGCCGGGAGACAGCTTCTTCTTCGGCCGGTGCAGGGGTGAAGGCTCGCCGGTCGGTCGCTGTTCTCGGATTCCGCAATCTTTCAGGAAACCCCGAGAAAGCGTGGCTGTCGACGGCGCTCGCAGAAATGGTAAGCACCGAGCTCGCTGCGGGAGAAAAGCTTCGCCTGATCTCGGGCGAGGACATTGCTCACACTAAACTCGATCTTGCGCTCGCCGACACGGGAACTTTTTCCAAAGATACGCTGGCGCGTATGCGCAAGCACATGGGGAGCGACCTGGTTGTGCTCGGTTCCTACACCGTTCTTGGCGGAAAGTCCAATGAGAGCATCCGCCTTGACCTCCGGGCCCAAAGCGCATCGGCCGGAGAGACGGTCGCCGAGGTATCGGCCACGGGAACCGAAGATGACCTGTTCGACCTGGTTTCGCAAGCCGGAGCGCGCTTGCGGGAAGAACTGGGCGTAGAAGCCGTTTCGCCAGCCGATTCCGTGAGTGTGCGCGCCTCGCTGCCGGATAACCCGGAAGGCGCGCGCCTGTACGCCGAGGGTCTCGCGAAATTCCGGGTCTTCGATTCCTTGGCAGCGCGCGACCTGTTGCAGGCAGCGGTGAAGGCCGACCCGAAATTTCCCTTGTCGCACGCGGCCCTGGCCAGTGCCTGGACGGCGCTTGGCTACGATGCCAAGGCGAAGGCGGAGGCGACCAAGGCTTTCCAGTTGTCGGGCAAGCTCAGATACGAGGAGCGGTTGGTGGTGGAAGGCCGCTATCGCAGCGCAACTCTCGACCATACAAAGGCTATCGAGGTCTATCGCACTCTGTCCACCCTGTTCCCCGACAACCTCGATTACGGTTTGAACCTGGCCGAAGCGCAGGAGCAGGCAGGCAATCCTGCCGATTCGATCGCCACACTGGAAACTTTGCAAAAACTCCCCGCGCCGGTGGGCGCCGATCCTGGAATCGACTTGCGAGTGGCATCAGTCCTCACGGAATCCGACCATGCCAAGGCGCTCGCGGCCGACGAGCAAGCCATCAAAAAGGGACTGGCCTCCGGCGCGAAATTGCTGGTTGCCCGGGCGCGCCAGAACCAGTGCGTCAACCTCATCGACCTTGGCAAAATCAATGAGGGCATCGCCGCCTGCCGGGACGCTCAGCATATCTTTGCATCGGCCGGCGATCGCAACGGCGTGGGGGCGGAGCTGAACGACACCGGTTATGCCCAGGTTCAGCAGGGAAACATGGCTAAGGCTAAGCGTTTGTTTCAGGAGGCAGCGCAGAATTTTCGCGAGGTCGGCAACGATGCGGGCGTTGCCGCAACCTTAGCCAATCTTGCAGCAATCGTCTACTCCGAGGGAAATCTTGCCGAAGCCAAAGCGCTTTTCCACGAGGCCCTTCCGCGATATCGCAAGGTGGAAGACAGTGACGGCGAGACCCTCCTGCTGGTCAATCTCGCCGCGCTGCTGACCGACGAGGCAGACTTGCGCGCCGCCGAGGATACCTGTCAACAGGCCCTCGCCCTGGCGCAACGAACCAACGACAAACGCGCCGAGGGATACGCACTGGCAGGACTCGGCGGCCCACTTCTCCAGCAGGGGAACCTTACGGCGGCGCGGAAGGCGTTCGAGCAGTCGCTCGCGATCCGCAACCAAATCGGCGAAAAACAAACCGCGGCTGAATCTCGAACCTATCTGGCGGAAGTGGCGAGTGAAGAGGGACACGCTGCGGACGCAGAGACGTCAGCCCGTGCAAGCCTGAACGAGTTTCGCAGTGAAAAACAGGCCGATGATGAACTAACCGCAGCAGCGGTACTGATCGAGGCGCTGCTGGCACAAGGAAAACCGACGGAGGCAATGGCGGTCGTCGATGGCGAAACCGAGGTTGTGGCGAAGAACCAGAATCAGCCAGTCCGTCTTAAGCTTGCCATCGTCGTTGCTCACGCCATGGCGGTGTCCGGTAAACTCGCCGAGGCCAAGCGAACCCTGGAGACACTCTTTAAAGACGAGATCAAGCAAGGGTTTCTTGCCTATCAATTTGAAACTCGTCTCGCACTCGCCGAAATAGAGCTGAAGTTTGGACGCATTGCAGCCGGTCACAGTAAACTCGCAGCCCTCCGGCACGACGCCCAGGCGCGAGGCCTAGGCCTGATTGCGCGAAAAGCAGCAGAATGTCTGCGTGCGAGACCGCTGCCATAAAGGCTGCGAGCACTCCGGCTGTGCAGGGACAGCAGCCTGCGGATGGTCACGAAGTGGAAGGTCTGGGGTATGTGGCCAATGAACACGGCGCTCATGTAAACTGATGGACCTACAAGGGGATATGTTGGAGCCGACGACCAGAGTTGAACTGGTGACCTGCCGATTACGAATCGACCCAGTTTTGCGTATGTTGTTGTGAGATAAGGGCTGTAGCAGGGCGTTTTGGGGTGTTTTTGAGCACTCCGGGGACCGTTTGTACAGGATTTGTACAGCAGCGTGACCAGCCGATTTCAGGTCGGCAGGCTTGGTCGTTTCCAGCACGGAATGCCACCATCGTCATGTTCTTCGGTTCTTCGCTAGAGTCGACGGTTTGGCAAATTGAAGCCGTCGTGGGCCTGTTGTTCGGATTCACGGGGAGACAATCGGTGCTTTTTGGGCTGAAATACTCCTTTCACCTCAAAGCCGTTGTGCCGCATTTGGTGGCGATCCGTTAGCCGTGGTTTCCCGGAAGCCCGTTTGCACTAGCGTTGTGGCCAATCAACAGACGTTGATAATTCGGTAGCTACAAGCGCGTCATTATCGTTACCTATCCGGGCTGGTACCGCCTTCTGCATCTGGGAACCGAGCTGAATGGCAGGGTGGTGCATTCACAGAAACTAACGAAGACCGTGCAGAGAATTCAATCGATCGGTGGCATAGGGTATGGCCAGGCCCAGAGTGCGAAGAAGCGTCGTTCTCGGCGAGCCGAATAACAGTGAACTGCGGGGTATCTCGCCAGGAGTCGAAAATCGCTTCACTCCGGTACGAGCGCGCGGATAGACTTGTCTCGCTATGATCACACGCCGCCGATTTGTCCGGAATGCGTCGGTCGTCTCCGCTGCTCTGGCTGTTGCACCTAAGAGACCGCTTGCTCTCGCGCAAACCGTCACGGGCACGTATCACAATCCGGTCATGGGCGGCGACCACCCCGACGCCAGTCCCATACGTGTGGGCGACAATTTCTATCTCACCCACTCCAGCTTCGACTACGCCCCCGGCCTGCTGATCTGGCATTCGCGGGACCTGATCAACTGGCGCCCGGTGGCCGCCGCGCTGCATTCCTACCACGGCAGCGTATGGGCTCCGTATCTCTGCGAGTATCAAAAGCGTTGTTATATTTATTTCCCTGCAGACAATCGGCTGCGCGTGATCCACGCCGATCATCCGACCGGACCGTGGAGCGATCCCGTCGATCTCGGCATCAACGCCATTGACCCCGCGCACATTGCGGAGAACGGCCGCCGCTTTCTCTACATGGCTGGGGGACAAATGGCCGAGTTGACCGCCGACGGCCTAGCCGTCAAGACTGCTCCGCGTATTGTGTTCGATGCGTGGCCCGTGTCCGCCACCACGAGAATGGAGTGTACTTGTCTGGAAGCCCCTAAACTTCTTGAGCACAACGGATACTACTACCTGAACGTTGCGGAGGGAGGCACCGCAGGGCCAGCCACCAGCCACTCCGTGGTCAGTGCGCGCAGTCGTCATGCCGACGGGCCTTGGGAATTCTCCCCGTACAATCCGGTCGTGCACACTGCGTCGCGCGACGACCGTTGGATGAGTGTGGGCCACGGGCGGCTGGTCGATACCTCGGGCGGCAAGTGGTATATGACCGTTCACTCGTATGAGAACGGCTATCGCACTCTCGGCCGCCAATTGCTTCTACTCCCAGTCGAGTGGACGACCGATGGGTGGTTCCGCGTGCCGGAGGGTGTCGCGGCAGACTCGGTCATTCCGGTGCCTGTCCCCGGCGCGATCCAACAGGGTTTCGTCGATCCTTCGGACGACTTCAACGGTGCCGAACTCGGCCTGCAGTGGGGCTTCTGGCGGGAATACGATCCGTCCCGATTCACCGTCGGAAATGGCGCTCTCACTTTGGCGGCGCGCGGCAAGTCTCTTGCCGATACCTCAGTCCTGACCTCCGCTGTCGGAGGACACTCGTACACCGTCGAGATCGACGTTCAGATCGAGGCCGGTTGCGAATCCGGGCTGCTGCTCTTTTACAACCCCGACCATGCCACTGGCATTTCACTGGACTCCGAAGGCGTGGGTGTGCGGCTTGCCAATGGGTATATCCCGAGCCGACGGGAAAAGGGCGCAACCCGCGCCAGTCTGCGCATCGTCAACGACCGCCAGGAAGTGGATTTCCATTTCCGTATACCCGACAAACCTTGGCAGCGCACACAGGAATCCGCCGAGATCTCGGGGATGCATCACAACGTACTGGGCGGGTTTCTTGATGTACGGCCCGCTGTCTACGCATGCGGCTCCGGCAAAGTCACATTGCGCAATTTCCGATATTGGCCGGAAGTAAATGTACCAGTGTAGGAAGCGCTTTGAGCGCCGGACTGTCCTGCAGCAGAATAAGTGATGACAAGTCCTAGTGTTGTATCAGAAGCGACCGCAGAACAGTAGTTAGTAGTCGGCTCCGGTCTGTGGCGGTCGCTTTTGATACAACGACTTGAAGGAAGCCGCTCGCGGGTGCGGCGGACGCGGGGTGCTATGGGAATTGAATCGATTTTGGTCTCAAAAGCCTTGCCAGACAGGGACTTTGGTCAAAAACTTCTCACTCTCTGCGGGTGGGACGTTGCTCGCAGTCAAGCGGCTCAAGGGTTCGAAGGCGACCAATCAGCGGCTCATCGCCTCGCCCAATGCCTTGCTAAACGAGCAGACTGTGGTTACCGAATACATCGCTGACCTCGGCCCGAGTGATTTGCTCTTCCGTGACGAACACGGAGAGAAGTTCACGCGGTTCCACATCAACTATCTGATGAGGCACCTCGGCAAGTTGGCCGACATCCCTGAACACAAACGTTTCCCGCATTGCCTGAAGCACACCGCAGGAATACTCATGCGGCAATCGGGAGCCAAACTAGAAGAGATTCAAGAAGCCCTCGGCCACAAGAACATCAACAACACGCGGGTGTACCTCCGCACAACGCAAGAAGAAGTCGATGCGGCACGGTCAAATGCGTTCGCAGCGGCTGTCGCGGGAGACTGATGGCGAAGCACTCGAAGCAGGTAGAAGTAGAATGCGAGGCACGTCGGAAAGCTTGCGGCGTGCTATTTTGACATCGGGCGGTAGACAGGGGGAATGATGATAAGCATCAAACAAGGCAAGCCGAAAATTCTGAACACGCTCGACAGTGTCATTGCTAACCTGCAAGCGGAGAACAGCCTCGCTGATGTCGAATGGCAGGCAATGATGATCGCCCGTGAGTGCCTCGCATCATCTAGCGTCATGCAACTCGCGAGCGCTATTGAAATCGTGTCCCGCAAACTCAAGCAGAAGGAGTTCCCGAAGCCGAGTCCTCCCACAGATGAGCTACTTGAAGATGATCTGATTTTTGAAAGGCAACTTCCAAGAGGCAACCCACATCATAAACCCGCCGCCTTCTGCTCAAGAAGGGCGAATCTATGCATGCTACCGATCCCCCAGAGCATCTCAATGCCAGTAATCGCCTCAGAGAAGAGATACACCGCCTCACTGGGGAACAGATTGAAGCAATGAAAACGGCCACATTCCGAGTGCTGACAACGGACGAGGACAAAGAGTACGAGGACCGTCGCGGCAGGATTTTGGAACTGGTAGAGCAGCTACGCTTGCTTGAAGAAGCGGCGTAAACGCTCACTGGTCATGGAGGTCATTCTCGACCCCTCCGGTTTATTAAGACTTTTCCGCTGCCTATCTGATCTGCTACCTTTTTTCGAAGTCTTTCATTGTGTTCACGGAGGGACGACCGTAGCTCTGACACCATCTGCTGGAAATCGCCATCGTTTACCGTTGCTGCTTTGGAGCACAGGGCGCGGATGCGATCATCCAGCCGACGGGAGGGCACCCACAGAGTGTGACAGGAAGGGCCCGGCGTGCCCATACAGTGTTTAGGGTATACCCCTCGCCCTCGAGTTGTTGCTAGATTCTTCGGCATGACGAAACATATTCTTATCGCGGACGATAGTGCCTTCTTGCGCGAACAGTTGCGCCTCGCCATCGAGCGGCATCCGGGCTGGAAAGTATGCGAAGCTGTAGATGGCGCTGACGCGGTTCGCAAGTCTCAACAGTTGGCTCCCGACGCTGTGGTCCTCGATCTTAGAATGCCGGAGATGGATGGCTTAGCCACTGGGCGCAGGCTGAAGCAACTAATGCCTAAATTGCCGATGGCACTGTTCAGTGTAGATACAAGTTCCTACCTTAAGAACGCGGCGCAAGCAAGCGGCATAGCAGCGGTATTTTCGAAGACACAGTGGAATCAACTCCTCGGGTGGCTGGAAACAATGCTGAACCCCCTGCCGCCGACAAGGCAGCGCGCGAGAGTACCCTTCGCTGCCTAAGCTGCGTTGCGTCTTCCCGTCTGGGCCGCGTTCTTCGAGGCGAGCGGACTTTAGGCTGTTTCCTCGGCTCCGGGCGAGCGAGGCTTCTCAGGAGCCTGTACGCGAACCGCGATATGTCGGACTCCCGGCGTTACGAAGTCAACATTGAAAATCGAACCGTCATCAAAACAATAGCTGAATTCCTTCGGCTCGCCAGTAGATGGGGTGACGAATACTTTCGGCTCCCGCCCCGAAGCCAAGCGAGCTTTGGCTCGAAGTTCCCCGTCAGTTAAATCGTCAACGGGCTGAATGCTGGAAAGAAAGCTATCGGCTTTGGTGATCGTGTCGGTCATGAATTGCCTCTACTCATAGAACGAAAAGACCCGACAATCCCCTTCACTACAGTGTGCGTGCTATCCTTCATCCTTCGCATCTGGCGACATGGAGACCACATTGAGCATCGAATCAATTACACAACAGGTCAAGGAAGAGATTTCCAAACTGACTCAGGTCCTGCACCTGCTCGGAGGCACAGGGGCGAAACCAGCGAAGAGCAAGGCACTCCCCAAAGCCCCACGCCGTAAAATGTCCGCTGCTGGTCGGAAGAAAATTGCTGCTGCACAGCGTGCCCGCTGGGCGAAGATCAGGGCAGCAAAGAAGTAGCGTGAGGCGTCCATGCGGTACTAACTCTCCTCCGGCTTTGAGGTCTCATCCGACTTTTTCTTAGCTACGATATCGGGGTCTAGTTTGTAGAGACGCCTGAACTCGAAGTGTTCTTCAATCTTTTCTTTCGCGGAGTCGAAAAGTGCCGCGTCTTCCTTCGCTCCATGAATCGCTTCGCTCAGTTTCTCATACCAGTCCTTCAGCGATGGTGCTGAATCACGAACCTTCGGAGGAAGCGTCTCCGAATAGGCGGACATAATTTCCTCGCCCGACTTCTTGTCGTTGAGCGTCCCTGTAATCCTCCGTGCGAATTGTTCGACGAAAGTCCGAAGATAGAACAGACCCGCAAGAGTCTTTCCCGACTGATGGGCGACGACGGCATCTCTGAACCATTTCCCTTCCTTCTTGGGCAAAGAGGGGTGAACGTCGACGTGTTCAATCGGAGACCGACCCTCCAGATACAAGTTCGCCCCCTCCCGCTTGAGCAAGAACGCTTCAGGCTTGCCCTCGCACTGTTGACACTGGAAGACGAGTACGATGTGTTGAAACGTTGCCCAGAACGAAAGTTTGAAGCTCGGTGTGACTGCGACTTTTTGCTGGTAATACAACAATCGTATCTGGTTCGTGACATCTTGAAACCAGATGGGGCGGAACGCCGCTTTGCCGCCGCATTTCGCGCAAAACAATTTGACGTTGCCGACCACGAGACACGGTATAGGCTGTTTATTGTCAAGCACCAACGTGTCGCTAACGATAAGACTTTCGTCGAGGAATGTTGATGCTAACGCTCGGAACGTTTCATTCTCGTTTTCCCCAATCTGACCTAATGCACTTTTCGCTGGAACGGGCGGAGCCAACTCCGCGAGAAGTTCGTCCGGCTGAAGAGAAACTTTCTGGTAGACATGTTTGGTCTCAAGCAGCAGTCTGAGTTGTCCGGCAGTGAACTCGGCAACGCGATACCGGAATTTCTCATATGCTCCTGACGCGAGATGTCCCATCAGGCAATCCGAACTCCCTGCCTTGCTGTGATGAACACGACGACCAAGACAAGAGTGACAATGACAACGCTTCCACCAATGAGAATGACCTGCATGTTGGCCTGATATTCTTCAAAGTTCAATTGGGTCTGGCTCAACTTCTGTCGCGTGTCGGCGAGTTGCTGGTTAGCCGTCTCTAATTTGCCGTTGCTCTCGAAAAGTTGCAGGACTGTTTGCTCGAAGAAGTTCTTATAGTCAACTGCTGGATCAACGATTCCATTCATACTCGACCCTCCATCGGGAGCGAAGGCGCACGCCCGAAACCCCCACTCTATGGTAACTGAGATGAAGGAAGGACTGAAAGCCACGTTGCCTTTGTCGCTTCCTTCGGAGCGTCCTGACGGCGGGCTAGCCACGTAGGCGTCAGCCTTTTCTATTAGTGCCTCTACCTGATAGAACGAAAAGATCGGGCAATCCCCTTCATTCCGACCTCCCGCACACCGCATCAATTTTTTTCATTATCAGCACGGCCCATTGCACTGAGGCAGCAATCAGCTTGTCCGTGCGCGGGCTTCCCTGTGGAGTCCCGAACAGGTCATCCGCTGTGTCCATGTGCAGACTCGTGAGAATCGCTGCCATGATTCCAATCACCCGTTTGCGGCCTTCGTCCATCCCTGCACGATAGCATGTTCGCCTTGTGTTCGCCAAGCGGTATACTGTCCGCATCGGAATGATCTCCCGTTTCTTTTCGCTAAAAGCGGAATACTCGGAGATCACTGCGGAGGTGTGCGCGATGGCTGGTTTCGTAGCTGAGACATGGAAAGACATTAAGGGGAACGCTAAATGGGACATCATTAAGTGGTTGTTTGGAGGGAGCGTGATCGCTACCGCCATTGCTCTCGTTCGGGCTGCTTCCGTTTATTGGAGAATGCAGATATTAATTTTCGTTCTCTCCGTCCTTGGGTTCGCTGCGATCTCTTTCTATCAACGAGCACAAGCGCACAAGAGAACGAGAGAGGCTTTAGTTGATAAGGAGGATGAGAAGTTGGTGATCCATTCTGCCGTCTACGGAACCGGACCAATTGATGATATGGACGTGACTCACACACTTCGCACCGCTGTGAGAGATGCCTTGGTGGTTCCTGTTGATAACAACTTAGTGCCCAGAGACCCGGCCATAGGTAAAGTGAAGCGGATAGCCGTGGAATACTCCTATGGCAATCCCTCAATTCAACAGGCGACAGCGCTAGAGGGTGAGCGATTAGTTTTACCGGAAGATTCAGCGCTTCCGCGACTCAGGAGCGAAGTCGAGCAGTTGAAGCGGCAACACGAACAGATTGCTCCGATCATCGGGTCAGCAGAATTGTTAGCAGTTCGCCTCGAACTAAAAGGCTTACATATTGATAAAGACTGGGGAGGAGTTTCTTATGATACCGGAGTGTTCGTCCGCTTACGTGTAGCAGTCACGGATAAGCCACGAACGGTCAAGTCATTTGTCCTAGAAGTGCGGACGTTGAAAGAAGGTAAAGTCCAAGAACCTGCTGCATATAGTGTGGAGTCAGAACGAAATGTAGGCGACCATATGTATCGACACATAGACGCTGGTACTGGTCAACTCGGGTACGAAGTCGAGAAAGAAGAGCGCGAAGAGATGCCGGACCTTATGTCAAAGTTAGAGACTCCTCTCCAGCCAGAAACGGGGCGGGAGGGGTGGGTGCGGTTCGAGATAAAAGGGCTAAGACACGAATTAAGTGAATGCCACATTGTAATTTACGCCGTTGATGTGCGCGGAGGCCGCCATGAGATCGACACTGAACAAATGATCGTCAAGCGCGTCGAAGAGCATACTGTTGTACTAGCTAAGCGGCCTTCGTGAGTTCCTTGTATTCGAGGTTTTCCGAGTGAATGAGTTTCAACATCGTATCCCGAAACAGGAATGGGTTCTTTTTTAGTTGGAGCCGATGATTTCCGGAAGAGTTGATCTTAGCCCGTGCTCCGAAACGTAAACAGGAGGTAAGCAATGGAACAAGCGCAGTCGCAGAAAGACCCTACGACGCAGGAATCAAGCACATG
>Ga0210399_10002981_pt1 | contig 13172 bp, 12 predicted proteins | sample IncBWC14MmetaG_FD_150865 | JGI IMG/M metagenome (GOLD analysis project Ga0210399, IMG submission 150865) | Forest soil microbial communities from Barre Woods Harvard Forest LTER site, Petersham, Massachusetts, United States - Inc-BW-C-14-M | ecosystem: Environmental > Terrestrial > Soil >... | reverse complement strand
AACGTCGTAGGTTGGACGGACGTCCGCAGCCGCTTTGTCGGTGATTAGCAAGGCTGTTGTGCAGCCACCAACGAAAACCAACTCTCCAAGAATCGGCTTCAGCAGTTTGGCAGCATCTACAAGGAGTTGAAAATTAGGGTTTGCCATCAGTCGCCCGTAGCCGATGCACTAAATCACGCTCTGCGATCTTTCGCTCTCTCGCGCGCCCGTCTCGTATTGCGTCGACCAATGCTAGGAGTTGATAGAGCTTAGAATCGCGTAGCGCTGCTTGCGGAACACTCTTATAGAGCGGTTCAAACCCCACACCCCGGGTATTCCCCTCATGCCAGGGCCATACGGGGGGAAGGTCGTTCGACATCGAGACTTCGCTCTTCAGAGGTTCGGCTGCGTATGACGTCGGAATGCCCCTCGTCACTTCGCCGTGTTCGGCCGGAAAGGCATACTTCAGACCATGGACTAAGAATTCTTCAAGGGCAGAAATGTTGGGTCGGTCTTTCAAGCTTGGCCCATGCAAGAGTCGCGATTTGCGAAGTCGTCCAATGGCTCCGTGCACTTCAGACGGACTTAGGCTGAGATCATTCGCCATGATTGATATCGGTGGACGAGCGTCAGGATAGGTACAGAGCTTCAGCACCACTACGACGTCTTGGGGCTTCAAGTTCATCTCACCATTCTATATTCGCGATTCGCGAATAGCAAATGTATTTGGGGGGCTAGCCTTGAAACCATCTAAACCATCTCTTGGCTGCCTTGATTCCTTCGTCGAAGGACTTACATCTATCGGACTCGCGCGTGTAGACGCGTCCCATCGTGAGAGACGAACTCCTAAGCTGTGACATAAGTTCGCGTCGATCGAGCAGCCGAATGCCGTGCTGTGGCTTACGTTCTGCCTTTTCTTGGCTGCCCACCACCTGGTGGAAGCTCCCAGCCCTTACCTGAATTTTTGTGCGACCAGGGCTCATCCAGAGCAACGACACAATAACAAGCGAGCGGCTTGAAGGCTCTGGACCAAGCCTAACCACTGCCGCCCACCGGGTTCACCGATCTGTCGGCGGACACGCCTACACGCGCCTGGCAGCAACCGCTAGTCGTCGGCCCGCGTCTTACGACGACAGCCGTACGTCGAACTGAATTGTAACTTTGTCTTTGGCTTTGACGCCTGCCTTTCCTGGAGGCTTGATCCCAAAGTCGGTCAGTTTTACGGTGGTCTCGCCGAGGTAACGCCCGTCCTTCAGCGTCGCTTGCACCGAGATTGGCCGCGTCTGCCCGCGCATCGTGAGATTCCCGTGCAGGATCCATTGCCCCCGGCCGGTAAGCTCTACATCTCTAGACTTGAATACGATCTCCGGATGATGCTCGCTGTCGAGTACCTCCGGCCCCAGCATTGTCTTCTGCACTTCCGCGCGATTTTTCTCGGAGTCGTCTTTGTCGACCACGCGCAGCCCCCGCGCATCCACGTGCACTTCAACCGTGGGATGCGAACCCGTGTCCGCCACTCCGCTGTGAATCGACGCGTGCACTTCGTGCTCGTGTCCCAACGCCGAGAATACGCCTGTCTTGCCGACGTGGATCGTCAATGTCGATTTCTGCGTGTCGATATTATGTTGTCGGGCGCTCAAAGTCAGCGCGCCCACGAAGCTCGCTGCAACCAGCAGCACGGTTCGCATCATCGCTCACCTCAAAAGTTAGTAACGCGAAGACTGACGCTTCGGTTCCGAGAGTGACTGGACCGCCCGCCGCCGATGACCTGTGCTTAAGTCTAATCCAATGCACACTCGCTCCGCCGTCACAACAAAGTCAAATCCATGTCGCTTCCAAAAATACTTATTCGCTAAGCGAACTGTTCCCTCTTAACAAGATCTAACTACAGCTGAAATATTACAAATAATTGACATTTTGGCGACTCATCCGAGTCACTGCCGTTCTAACGTCGCGACTGTGATTTTGGCAAATTACGGAAAGCGACAATGAACAGGAACACCTGCGTTGGGCTTTCCCAGTTCTGCAAGCCATTCAACCGTTTATGCGGTCGTGCAGGCTTAAGCGCCGCGTTACTTTTCGTAATGACGATTCTTCGCGCTCAAGCACAAGCTCCAGGCACAGGATCCATCAGCGGCCAGATCTACGATGCCTCTGGGGCGTTTATTCCAAATGCTCAAATCACAGTCGTCAATGAGGGAACCAATTGGAGTCGTTCGGTAACCGCCACATCGGAAGGCCTGTTCCGGGTGCCGCTCTTGACCCCCGGAAATTATTCTGTGTTGGTGGAAGCGACGGGATTTCGACAAGGAACGTTGCGTTCCGTCCATGTCATCACTAGCGAAACCGCCGTCGTGAATGTCAGACTCGACGTTGGTTCGGCGGCGGCCGTCAAGGTGCAGGTCAACGATTCTTCCGAATTAGCGCAGACGGAAAGCGCTGCGCTCGGCCGAGTGACCGACGGTAAAACCGTTGTCGCGTTGCCTCTTAGCAATCGCAACTTTTCTCAGATATTAGCCCTTTCCGCCGGAGTCATCGCTGATGTTCCCAACGCTGCTAATTTAGGTTCAAACACTCAGAATGTCACAGCAAACGGTGCCAAGCCCACGGCCAACAATTTCCAATTCAATGGCGTAGATGCAAACAACATCTCCGAAAATTCATTTTCTGGGGAATTATTTGCTCCCGAAACGGGGATTGCGATCCCTAACCCCGACACCATAGCGGAGTTCAAAGTACAGACGGGCTTGTATGATGCGGGTTATGGAAGAAGCGCGGGGGCCAATGTCGACCTCGTGAGCAAGGCCGGGACAAACCATTTTCACGGAAGTCTGTGGGAATTCTTTCGAAATGAAGCCCTGAACGCAAACGACTTCTTTTTGAAGCAAAACGGCCAGCCGCGACCGGTTCTGAAACAGAACCAGTTCGGAGGTACTTTAGGTGGACCACTCGGGAAGAATAAGACATTTTTCTTCCTGTGTTATCAAGCGACGATTCAACGGGATGGCGATGCCGCTGGCTCTCTGATAAGCACTTTTCTGCCTCCTTTGACCAGCGATCGGTCAGCGGCCGCCCTGGGCCGTCTCTTTGGCGGACAGTCTGGGGTGAACGGCGGTGTCGCAGTCGCGCCGGATGGTTCCAATATCAATCCCGTGGCGCTGGCTCTTTTGAATTTCAAGCTCGCGAACGGAAACTTTGTCATTCCGAGCCCACAAAGGATTCTCCCAAACGGAGTCGGAGAATCGACATTCTCAAGTCCAGCGAAATATCGCGAAGACCAGTTCACGGTCAATCTGGACCATCAGTTCTCCGCGAAAAATCAGCTCTCGGGCCGCTTCTTCTACTCACGCCAGCCAACCACTATTCCGTTCAACAGTTTTGCCGCCACGGTTCCTGGCTTTGGAGGGCAACAGACGGAGCGGAACGATTTGTTCGTTTTGTCAGACACACATGTCTTCACACCAAATCTGATCAATGTCGCTCGTTTCGGATTCGTTCGCTTTGACGGATCGGAAGCGAGTGTCGACCCGATTACTGGTTCCGACGTGGGAATGCAGACTCCACCGACATTGCCCGGAATTCCGGGCGTTCAAGTCACTGGACTCTTTACCATCGGCCCACCTTTCCAGCTGTCTTATTTTGAAAACACAAATACGTTTGTTTGGCAGGACACCCTCTCCCTCACGAGAGGCAAGCACAGTTTACGCATAGGCGCAGAGGCGAAACGCCATCAGTTGGACGTTGCCCCGTCCCCCCCGTCTGGCGATCTGATTTTCCTGAGTTTTCCAGATTTTCTTTTGGGTGAAAGTGCGGCACAAAACGGCAGCGCTCAAAGCAATATATTTTTCGTTTCTGGAGGAGCCGGCATCTACCGAAGAGATGAACGGTATACGGACTTCGCAGGCTTTGTGCAAGACGACATCACCGTCACACGCCGAGTGACTGTGAACGCGGGCTTGCGCTATGAGTTCTTCGGGCCGCCCACAGAAATCCACGGCCGACTCTCGAATTTCGATCCGGGCCTGGCGACCTCACAAGTCCCTGGGTCCGGCAGTTTCAGCGGATTTCTCCTACCCTCGAATTACAACGGGCCAATCGCCAGCGGCGTATTGAAAACGCAAAACTCTTCGATGTGGAACTCAGACTATAAGGACCTTAGCCCGCGCATTGGTTTTGCTCTTCGGTTGCTCGATCAGCCCACTGTGGTGCTACGCGGAGGGTATGGCATCTACTACGAACGGCTTTCCGGGCAACTCGCTGCGCAAAATATAGGCCAACCTCCGTTTTCGACCATGCAGACGCTTCTGGGAGTGCAGAACGCGGCGTCTACCTTCCAGCAGCCCTTTAATCCTCCCCTGCCCCTGACTTCAGCCTTCCCTATATTTCTCCCCCGCACCCCGGACAGCTCGTTGTTCCTCGCCGCGATCGGGCGGTCCCTCACAAGCCCCTATTCGCAACAGTACAGCCTGAACGTTCAATACGAGTTTGCGCCAGACTTCCTGTGGCAGATAGGATACGTCGGCTCAAAAGCGACTCACCTCACAGGCTGCGTAGAGTTCAATCAGGCGCTCACCGCGACTCCACAGAATCCCGTCAACGGGCAAGCAACCACGACAAACGAAAACCTGACGCAGAGACTGCCGTTCGCTGGTGTCGCCAGCGGCTCCTACATTTGCGAAACCGCTTTTAGCGCCAACTACAATTCCCTTCAAACCAGCGTAATCAAGAGACTCAGCCACGGTCTCGATTTCCTAGCCAGCTACACATTTTCCAAGGCACTTGATTTCACGAGCGGAACGGGACTTCTTAACTCCTTAGACCTAGGGTTCCTAAGCAACGACCAAACCAATCCGCGCCAGGCTCGCGGACTTGACGACTTCGACCGAAAGCACCGCTTCGCCCTCAGCTTTGTCTACGCGCCCTCTCCCTTTAGGATCGGACCTAGAGTCATGCGGCAGATCTTCTCACAGTGGCAGTTTTCTGGCGTGCTGGTTCTTCAGTCAGGCCTTCCAATTACGGCCGTTGACAGCACTGCAGGATCGGTTTATGGGAATCTGGTCGGATTCACTCGTGCAGAGTGCACCGGTGCGAACCCGGCCTCGTCCGGATCCATTTCTAACCGTCTCAACGGGTATTTCAATAGCGCCGCATTCGCTGCGCCTCCAGTGGTAGGCGACGGTACGGGCTTCGGAAATTGCGGCGTCGGCATACTGCGCGGACCCGACCAGCGCAACATCGATTTGGGAATTCAGAGAAATTTTGCTGTTACCGAAGCGAGTACTGTGGAATTCCGTACTGAGTTCTTTAATTTCACGAACACCCCAAAGTTTGGCCTGCCGGTGAACGACCGCGCTGCGGGACCAGCCTTTGGAGTCATCTCCTCGACTGCGTCGAATCCAAGGATCGTGCAGTTTGCCCTTAAATACAGATTCTGATTTGCTCACGTCTGTTGTTGCTTGACACAAAGGACTCACGAGTGCTTGAAATCCCGACCTTTCTTCTCGACGCATTGCGGTTTCGCGAGTCACGTCGAGAGGCCCTTCGCGATGTCACTGATCATCAGTGGAGAACCGTTCTCTCGGGTTGGTCAACCGCGCGCCTTGCTCTAGCTTTACGACAAGACCGTGACGATGATCTTCCGGATTGGGTGCGGTCGCGGCTCGACACTTACCTATCAGACACCGCGCTGCGGTTCGATCGGATCAAAGCGACCTATTCTACAGTGGCAAAAGCCTTCAGGGCGGTGAATGCGGAGCATCTCGTCATCAAAGGGTTTTCGCTCTGGCCCGGTTACACTGTAGATCCCCGGTTTCGGCCACACGGCGACATCGACCTCTATTGCCCACCAGAATCGATTCTTCGCGCCCGCGATACTCTTCTTGCGCTTGGCTACACGCCAAACCTCAGGTATGAACATCTCCCCACGGATCATCTGTGTACGATGATGCCCAAAACAAGGTGGAAACCACGCGAAAATCTCTTCGATCCTGACATGCCGATTTGTTTCGAGCTGCACTTTTGCTTCTGGAATGAGTCCATCATGCGTTTTTGTCCGAGTGGCTTGGACCAGTTCTGGACTCGTCGCATCAGCCGGCAACTTGAGGATATCTCGTTCCCGGGTCTCCATGCTGCGGACAATCTCGCCTACACCGCTCTCAACATTCTTCGAGATCGTCTCATTAGCGCCCCTGCAGCAGAGCAGGTGTATGGGCTGGCCCGATTTTTGCACTTGCACGCCAATGACCACGGTTTCTGGGCAACGTGGCGAAACCGTCACGACGAGTCCCTTCGTCGCCTGGAGATCCTTTCTTTCCGGCTGGCCGAGGAGTCCTTTGCTTGCTCGCTGTCCGAGGAGGTCCAGGAGGAGGTCCACCGTTCCGCAGCCGGCGTGCAGGCATGGTTTCGAGAGTTTTCGAAGTTTCCACTTTCTGTGCGATTCGACCGAGAAAAAGATGGCGTTTGGTTGCATGCGAATTTTGTTGACTCCTTTCGCGATAAAGCATCGGTTGTGCTCCGCGGTCTGCTTGCCATTCCGCTTTTCATCCCAACGTTCGCTGCCGTGATGGAACGCGACCGTCAGAGCACGCAAGGCGCTCCCCGACCCGCCAACTCACGCGCACTCGTCTCCTGGCGTAAGGTAATCAAGTATGCCGGTTGGCTTGTGAGCCGCGCAGTCACTCGTATCATCCCGCTTCCGTTCTTTCTTTGGCGCGGACTACGCTATGGGCTATCGACAACAGGATTGAGCGCGCAATTCTGGACGTTTCTTGCCGCATCGTTCTGTCTTGACCTGGGGATGACGATTTTTTTCTTTTTGTACAATCTCTATCTTTTGGACTGTGGATTCAAAGAGCAGTTCCTAGGGGCCATAACAAGCGCGATGAGTATCGGCAGCATCGCGTGCACCATACCTGCCGGGATAGTCATCGAGCGATTGGGACTCCGCAAATCGCTTTTGCTCTGTTTTGCCTTAGTCCCTTCCGTTTCGGCGGCGCGGGTCTTCTTTTCCGCAAAGGCAGTCCTTCTCGCTTTTGCCTTCTTAAGCGGTTTTGTAACAACCGTTTGGGCCGTGGCCCTGTCTCCCGCCATTACCCGCCTGACGAACGAAAAGAGTCGTCCGTTAGGTTTTAGCATAGTGTTTTCTTTTGGTATTGGTATGGGAATCGTCGCTAATCTTGCCGCCAGTCGGATTCCGGGATGGTTTGTTCATTTGATGCCGCGGACAAGCCTGGTACAAGCTAAGCTGTTCGCATTGCTCCTCGGTTGCGCGATCGTAGCCCTGGGAGTCTTGCCCGTTTCTCGGCTGGCGTTTCCTTCGACACCGGCAGCTAGCAAGACGCTTTACCCCCGCAATCGTTTCCTATTGCGCTTTCTTCCTGCTTTGGCCGTATGGACGATGGTGACTGGATCACTCAGTCCCCTGGCCAATGTCTATTTCTCTCAGTATTTGCGAATGCCTTTGCAGCGAATCGGTGAAGTATTTTCCTTTGCCAGTCTTTTCCAGGTATCGGCCGTCCTCATTGCGCCATTCTTGTTCCGTAAGCTCGGGCTCGTGCCCGCCATAGCAGGAACACAGTTTGCGACTGCGGTTTTACTGGCGTGTCTCGCTGCGACCTCAGCCGCCTCCTATGCACCTTTCATTTATATCGGCTATTCTGGACTGCTTTGGATGAGTGAACCAGCCTTGTTCAGCCTTCTTATGACGCATGTGACGCCTAGCGAACAGGCGGGGGCTTCAGCATTAAATTTTCTCGTGATTTCAGTGACCCAAGCTATCGCCGTAGGTTTGGCTGGAGCCTCATTCACGCGGTTTGGTTATCCAGCGGTTTTATACGCAATGGCGGGGGTAGCCTTCATCGCTGCACTCTTTTCTCGTTTCTTGCTGGGCCAGAGCGTGTTGCCGGCATCGCAACCTTGCCCTGTAAACGCCAGCTCAGAAGAACGAGTGGGTTGAGATCCCTTTCGTCTTCTGGAACGCGAATGCCTGGACCGGGGAACACCTAGGGCACTGCTGGAAAAACCCGCAACTCGACCTTGCTGAAACCTGTTACAAGCCTGGGACATAAGCGTGACATCTCCTTATGCGGCCATCGCTAAAATCAAGGCCTGTTTCTGGCGTGACCGAGGCCAAGGGTGAATGTCCCGACCTAGGTTATAGGTCGGCGGGAACTTTGTCGCGACGGAGGATAGCTTGGTTATGACTGCAAAATCCGCACTTGAAAGCTCATTTGCGGAAACTCACGGGTACCCACGCGACCCGCTGAAATACTTTGTCGAATTCCCATTTCACGCAGCTCATCATCCGCTTGGATTTCCTATGCAGGTATCGACCAACTCCGAAGCGGTTATTGCTGCGGCCCAGGAAAGCTGGGGGCCATTCCCGAAACTGCGGTCCGCAAAAACAATCCATCTTCGCATAGGGGTTTCTGAGAGTGGACAGAAGGAGCTTCCCAAGGCTCCAAGTTTTAGAGCTCAACGAGGCCTCATTACAATTATTGCGGATTCAGAAAATTTTGCCGTGTGCGATGTGTCAAGAGGCTTTGGTTTTTCCTGGGTAACGCCCGTCACCGTCGCTGATTCCGCATTTTTCCGCTATCACTTCCTGGATGTCATGACGGGTCTTCTCCTAGCGCCAGTCCACTTTGCGATCATTCATGCCGCTTGCGTTGCGCTGGATGGGCATGGCGTTTTGCTGTGCGGCAACTCTGGAGCGGGTAAATCCACTTTGGCTTTTGCGTGCGCGCAAAGGGGGTGGACGTTTGTCTCCGACGATGCCGGCTATGCTTCGCGCAAGCACACTGACCGCACGGTGATTGGGAACCCTTTGTATCTACGGCTACGAGCGGATGCCTCAGACTTCTTTCCGGAACTTCTAAAGCGACCAATTATTCTTCGACAAAATGGCGAGATGGGATTCGAGGTTTCGACCAGCAGTCTGCCAGGGTTCGCAACTGCCTTTAAATGCCACGTCGACCACGTTATCTTTTTGAATCGGTCTGCCACCGGAGGCGCGCGCCTCACTCCCTTTTCCAAGAAAGAGGCCCAGCGCCGGTTAGATGATGTGCTCGATCTCACGTTGGCATATAAATCTCCATCGGAAAGAATGGCAGAGGAGTCGGAAATGATCCTCGCCAACGAAGAGGCGCGCGAAGAACAAAAGGCTTCTATTCGCGAGCTACTTAGTGCGGACGTTCACGAATTGCACTATTCGAGTCTCGATTCGGCAGTCGAATGTCTTGAGTCTGAGGTCCGCGGCTGGCATGGAAACCGGTAGATTGACTTTGATCTGTCAAACGCAAAGGAATTTGTAAAGAACGATCAGACCACCACTGTCTGGACTATCCAGTGGTGCTGCGGGCCGCTTTGTCTCGTGCAGTGATTGCCGGATGCGCCTGCTCCTATTGCTATTTTGAAAAAGACCTTCATGCGGACGCAAGCAAAATTGAAATTTTTGAGATGGGTGTCCTTCGTGGTTCGCAAATATCCCTGGACTCCGGGCTCAGCAACGCTGGTAGCCGCAATCGGATTCATTTTTGCTCTTCTGAAAGACCGGCATTTCTTTTGGCTACTTGGGACGACCGTCGCGCTCTCGTTGTCCTCGTACGTCTGGGGTTATTCGACCCGCGCACTTAAATACGTCCGATGGCCTTCCCTCGCTCATCTCCATCGTGAGCAGTATGCCGAAGTCTGGGATGCTCTCGCTGCTACCTCAGAACTGGCCAAAGCTGCCGCTTGCGGACATTGTGATGAGGCCGCTGTGCGCCGTTCTGCAGAACCTCCGCTGAAGAACCTGATCGAGCTGGCCGGAGTCCGACCGGAGGATGACATTCTTGAATTTGGCTGTGGCGTGGCGCGCCTCGGACTGGAACTCGCGTCTCGCTGCCGATCCTGGACTGGAGCAGACTTGTCGGCAAACATGCTGGCCACGGCCGCAGGTCGCCTGCGGGGCGTGGACAACGCCCGCCTAGTCAAACTGCAGCAGATTGGACTGGGTCAATTGGAGACCAGTTCCTTCGATCTGGTCTACTCGACCAACATGTTGGCACACCTGGATCAGATGGATCGCTGGCACTACGTGAAAGACTCTTTCCGCGTCCTTCGTCCCGGAGGACGTCTGTGTATCGACAATGTCGATCTTGAATCGGAAGAAGGGTGGGGAGCATTTGCTCGAGGCACCGAATCATACCAAGGATTGAATCGCCCTCCCTACATTCCGACGCCCTCAACCGCTGCTGAGTTGGCGTCCTATGCGTCGCGCGCCGGCTTCCTGCAAGTTCAGGTGCACAAGCGCCCGCCGTTGGTCATCGTGACAGCGGTGAAGTCCGTGCTTGCGTGAATGAGAAGCCTCGATTCTAGGCAGGAACAAACTTCATGTTTCCGTCGCAAGCATTCCCAGAACAATCAGCTCGTTTCTATGAACGCTACTCTGGGGCCTTTTAGCCCTCCAAGCTGCGGGCTCCTTTTCTTGATTTAGTGACTCCGCAATGCGAAAAACAGATGTGACACCTTTTTGACGTTGTGGTGACAACTGGCGCGCCTATTTTTCACATCATAGGCGTGCCAGCCGGATGATGAGACGAGAAATGAATACCACAGGAAATTGGCGACCCAGGCGAGCTGCAACTGACAATTGCCACGACGGTGCAGGGTGATAATGGGAGCCAGGGTTTTGCTGGCACTTACGCTCGTTCTGTTCGGGCTAAGCGGTGTCAGCGCACAGTCCGATGTTCCGATTCTCTCCGGCGGCGCGGGCTTTTTGTCTGCCACGCAAGGCGACACCACTTTTTTCCAACCTGTCGTTGCGCCTGTCCTTGTTGTTCCGCTGGGAGAGAAGTGGCTTGTAGAATCCCGAGCTGATTTGCGCGGATTCATTTCCCGTGAGAACGGCTCGACGGGACCTTATCAAGGTCAATTCTTCGGTACTCTCGAATATCTGCAGCTCGACTACAACGCGAATTCGCACTTGACCGTCACCGCCGGACGTTTTCTGACGCCCTTTGGCATTTTCAACGAGCGCATCAGTCCCATCTGGATCAATAAATTTCAGGATGCTCCAGCCATGGCGGCCATTGGGATCGCCGGCGGATACAGCGATGGCTTTATGTTGCGGGGCGCGTTGATCTCCAATGATCGCTACGTCGTGAATTACACTACTTATTTTTCTACGCTGAGCACCGTGAACAAGTTCGAATCTGAACGAACGTTTGGTGCCCGGCTGGGAGTTTTCCTTCCTCGCCTGGGGCTCGAGGTGGGGACTTCTTATCAAAGAAAACTACAAGATCAGCGAATGAACTCTTTTGGCACCTACCTCTCCTGGACTCCCTCCGGTTTGCCTCTCGAGGTCAAAGGAGAATGGGCTCATTCGCTGAGTGGGCACGGTTACTGGATCCAGGGAGGGTACCGCCTATCTCAATTCGGTGGACCCAATTCCGCGATTGGACGCCTTGAGCCAGTGTTTCGAATGCAACAATTCTTTCGTTCCCGGCTCATCGCGGGCGATTCACTGCCCTCCACCAACGTTGGCCGTCCCGAATTCGGGTTGAACTGCTACCTTCCCGAGGAAGTCAGGCTGAATGCGAGCTACGGACGCCAATTCATCTCGCAATCTACGGATGTCAATATCTGGGAGTTCGGGATTACCTACCGGTTCCTATTCCCACTTTGGCCGGGAGAATCCAAATGAGACGAAGGATATTCGCCGCGGTTGTTTTGGCCTGCATGTGGAGCACGTTTGTCCTTGCCGTCGCGCAGACGAACGCAGAGCGCTCTCAGAACAATTCGAAGTCGAAACCAAGTGATGCAACGGCAACATCCCAGACTGACGGAGGAAAACTGTTCCAGGCAAATTGTGGTCGCTGTCATAACCCGCCCGAATCTATTTCACCTCGAGAGGCACGCGCCGTGGTCCGGCACATGCGCGTACGTGCCATGCTAAGCGCCGAAGACGAAAAGCTCATATTGAAGTTCCTCGCACCTTAATAAATTCACCCAGGAGGAAAGAATTGATTCTAAGCAAACCAATAGCGTTCTTTGCAGTTATGTCGCTGTTCGCAGCCGCCCACGCGAGCACTGCCGAGACATCCCGGCGAATTGAAATCACCGCGAAGAGATTTACCTACGAACCAGATGTGATCACACTCAAAAGAGGCGAACTTGTTGTGCTGGTGATACACAGCATCGATGTCACGCACGGTATCAAGGTGGACGAGTTGAATCTCAAATCGGAGGACATAAAGAAAGGCAAAGGTACCGAGCTCCGATTCACTCCGGAAAAAGCAGGTCACTTTATCGGCAAATGCGCGCATTTTTGCGGGAAGGGTCATGGATCGATGACTTTGCAAATTGACGTCCTCCCGTGAAAATGCGCATCATCAAGATGGTTGCGGCGATCCTAGGCGGAACTCTGTCCGTTGTTGCGCTCTCAAGTGGTCTTCTGCTCTCCATCCGCGGAGTCCAAGCGCGCCCTTCCGGGAAATGGGAGCACCGAATCGTAACTCGCGCAAAACACGCATTCCTGGTGCGCAGCAAAGATCTTGCCAATCCGTTGCCGAGGACTCACGAAAACGTTGTTGATGGCCAACGGAACTTTTCGCATTACTGCTTTGTGTGCCATGGACTCGACGGCCAAAACACCGGTGTTCCTTTTGCAGACGCAATGTCGCCGAGCGTGCCCTCGCTCGCCTCCGTCGAAGTGCAAACTTACACTGACGGCCAGCTCCATTGGATCATCCAGAACGGATTGTGGCCCTCCGGAATGCCTGCATCGCGCGGAATTCTCACGGACGAAGAGATTTGGTCCATTGTGACGTATGTACGCGATTTGCCGCGCGCGGGGAGCCTGGGGGAGCCGCGAGCATTCACAGGGAAGAACTGTGATGCTGGGGCGGAACAGGTATCTCCAATACAAAGATCCCGCGGACCAAAGAAACGCCAATGACAAGGCGAGTTTGAGCGTGCTGGTGCGAATGGGTATGGAGTTCGACGGCTAAATTTAGCCAAGCACTCTTCTTTCCAACTATTTGAAGCTAATTTACGCTAGCCGTTCAAAAAAGGGCACGGTTCTACGGTGTCTCGTGCTCCCAGCTCAGGGAGCAATCAATCGACGGTACGGTGCGTTTAGCCGCGCCCGCGGCGAGCGGCGTCCGCATCCTCTGCGAGATCGGTTAAGAAGGCGAAGAACTCCTTGGATTGGC
>Ga0210399_10002980_pt1 | contig 13174 bp, 10 predicted proteins | sample IncBWC14MmetaG_FD_150865 | JGI IMG/M metagenome (GOLD analysis project Ga0210399, IMG submission 150865) | Forest soil microbial communities from Barre Woods Harvard Forest LTER site, Petersham, Massachusetts, United States - Inc-BW-C-14-M | ecosystem: Environmental > Terrestrial > Soil >... | reverse complement strand
CCGGCTCGTCGGGCGCATCGTCTTTGCCGGTGATCGCGGCCACGGCCCGCCCATCCACAACCTGCACCTCGAGTTCTGGGGCCGCACCTTCTGGTTCGCCTGGCGCAAGATCAGCGAAGGCCGCACGGATGCGGAGGGCTGCTTCGCGCTGCCCTTTCCTCTGCGCGCCGCGCGCCGGCTCTCCAATCGATCCCTGCGTCTCGAAATCCACAAGACCACGCGCGTGTACTTCCAGGATGACGGCCCGCGCTTTCATTACGACCTCTTCAAGGCCATCCCTGTCGTCAAAAGCGACCTCATCGGCCTGGACTACAACCTGCGCACCATCGCGCTGGACTACTGGCTCTACGATCCGCGCGCGGTGACGCCGCGCGCCCTCGTCGACGTCAGTCTCGGCACACCCGAGACCTACACCAGGGGCCGCACGGATGCGATCATCGAACAGGCCATCCCGCTCGAGATCGCCAAGATCAAGCACCTCGAACAGATCGAGGTCGCTCGCGACACGCTGACCATCGAGCAGATCCAGGCCGACTATCCTGAGAACCTCACGTGCTGCATCGAAAAGCAGCTTCCCGGCTACACGCGCGGCGACGACTGGTTCGGCGAGCGCATGATGAACGGCATGAACCGCGGCTGCTTCGTCCCGGATACCGCGCGGCCCGGCCACTACTGGATGCGTTACTTCGGTGTCTGCTGGTACGACATCGACGACCTTCATGCCCTGCCGGATGTCAGCATCCTCTTCAAGCTCAAGGACGACGGACTGCCCGAGCCGCTCGAGATCCACCTCACCGGGCGCTTGAGCCGCGGCGACCAGGATCATTTTCGCAGCCGTGTGTTCACTGCCGCCGATGGCGACGCCTGGCTACAGGCAAAACGAGTCGCACGCGTCGCGGGAGCCTTCTGCACCGAGATGGAGGAACACTTCGCCGGCACGCACCTGAACACCGAACAGTACGCCCTCGCCGCGCACAGAAATCTGCGCCTCAATCCGGTCGCCGGCCTCCTGCTGCCCCACCTGAAGGAAGTCTCCCTCATCAACCACACCGCGGACACGGCGATCATCGGCAGCTATATCCCCACCGCGACCGCCCTGAGCCGCGTCGGCACTCAGCAGCGCACACGCGACATCCTCGGCCTCCAGGACTGGCGCGGCTGGCAACCGATGAAGTCCATCAGCCCCGCGCACACTTGCGCGCAGGCGGAGAGGCTCTTCTGGGACGTGCTGGGCGAATATGTGGACGAGTTCTTCCGCAAGCACGAAGACGGCATCAGAAGTCACTGGAGGGAAATCCAGCGCTTCGCCGACGACCTCGTCACGCACAGCGTGCCCGTCTTCCTCACCGCCCAGCAGGACGCGCCGCCGGCCGACCCGCGCCATCGGGAACTCGCCGCGCAGCGCCTGCAGTACCACTGCCAGCAGTACGGATTCGATCCGCACCTGCCGCGTGAAACCATCCACGGCGAGCTCAAGGCCGTGTCACGGATCACCGCCGCCGCCACGCACGATGCGGCCGAGCCGCAGGACTGGCAGAATCTCAAGGACGCCTGCCGCTACGCCATCATGCAGGCCACCTACATGCACACCTGGATCAACGAGCATCAATCCGACGACCTCGGCGAAGTGCGCTACAGCTGCGGCGGCCTGCGCTTCGGCGACGGGCCGTCCGGAATCATGGCGCCGGAGAGCGACGACGGCATCGCCCCCGATCTCACCCGCAGCACGCAAATGCTCTGGCTCGTGAACATCCTGTCGCGCACCGAGTACGGCTTCATCACGCGCAACGAGGAACACGACGTCAATCCGCACCTCATCCGCCTGCTGCAGGATAGGCGCGCGGCATTCGAGCGGCTCGGCGTCGACATCGATGCCATCGAGTCACGAACCAACATCTGACCGCGCGGCGCGCCCCACACAGCCATGAACACACCCATGAACACCGAACGACTCTCTCCCCTTCCGGTCATCCACCGCCCGATCGGCAGGGCCTTCGACAAAGCCGTGCTCTGGCTCTACGCGAAGCTGTTCGCCCTGATGCTGGCCCTCTTCCTCTGCCTGCCGAAGCGCCAGCGCATGAGCCACAACAATGGCATCGCGGCCACCGGCACGCTGCGCATCGTCGATGATGCGCGGTTCCCGGCGCATGGGTTTTTCGCCCCCGGCACGGTCTATCCCTGCCGCATCCGCCATGCGTCCGCCACCTTCCTCGATGACGCGATGAACTGCATCCGCAGCATTTCGATCAAATTCTCCCATCACCACCTGCGCAGCCCCTTCGACATCGAGATGAACAGCGGCGCCGTCAGCCTCTTCTGGTCCGCCGTCAGTTTCCTGAAATTCGCCAAGTTGCGCCAGGAGCAGTGGGGCGTCGAATATCAGAACTACAACCGCAAATACCCCGACGGCCTGAAAGGCTCGCAGGCCGCCGGTCGCCGGCACGCGAGCTCCTTCCACAATGTCCACTACTACTGCAAGACGCCGTTCCTCTTCCTCGGCGACGACGGCATCAAGCGCTACGCGAAGTACCGCGTGCTCCCGTTCGATGCCGAACCCGAGACGGCCCTCGAAACCGACCCCAGCGAGTGGGACCAGTGCAATCAGCGCGTGCTGCCGCACGAGACCCGCGGCCGGAACTTCCTCAAATACGAGTACCAAGACCGCGTCGCGCGAGAAGGCGCGAAGTACCGGATGCAGATCCAGACGAGACAGGCCCAGGATGACGAAGATCCCGAAGTCTTCAACAACATGGTCGTCTGGGACGAAGACGCCTACCCCTGGCAAGACCTCGCGGTCATCGATATCGACAGGACGCTCGACTGGAAGGAAAGCCTCATGACCACTTTCAGCGTCAACAACATGCCGAAAACGCTCGGCGTGCTGCCCGCGCATTCCATTTACGACTACAACTCCCTCAACTACCTGCGCGCGCACAGTGAGTTGGCGCGCATGGCGCGCTTGTTCTCCTACAAACTCTTCGGCCTGCCTCCGCCCATCCCCGACAACGACAATCGCAACGTCTCCGAATGGGGCGAATGAGGGGGAAGCTGCGACGTGGCCCATGTGAATGCGCCGACGCGGCGGAGAGGACTCTGAGCCTCAGATCGTTCGCCACAGCGGCCTTAACGCGAGCAGCAGCGCCAGCCCGAGGGCGCCGGTGACGGCCGTCGCCTCCGGCGCGCCGATCCGGTTGGCGAGCCAGCCCAGCCACACGAAGCCGAGCGGTCCTGTGCCGATGCAGACCGACAGGACACCCATGATGCGCGAGCGCATCTCGATAGGCGCGGCGAGATAGACCAGGGTCGCCTGCAGGGTGGCGAAGGCGCCACCCGCCAGTCCGGTCAGCAGCAGGGCTGCGGACGCAGGCACGACGCCGGGTGCTAACGCAAAGGCGATGATAGCGAGCTGGTAGAGCGCCACGCCGCCGATGTAGCTCGCGGCGTGGAAGCGGGGCGCCAGCCGCCAGGCCAACACCAGGGCGCCCGCGAACGCGCCGACGCCGTCGATGCTGGTCAAGAGGCCGACGCCCTCGGGACCGAGCGCCAGCTGGTCGCGGCCGACCACCGGGATCATGCTGGTGAACGGCCAGCCGAAAATGTTGAACACGACCGTGACGGCGAGGATGGCGGCGAGCCGCCGGTTGGCCAGCACGGTAGCGATGCCTTCGCGGACGCGCGCCAGCACGGGCTCGGCGTGCGCCGCGCGCGCCCGGTGGCCGCGCACGGCGAGCGTCGCGCCCACGGCGAGGAGATAGAGGCCGGCGCACAGCAGGAAGGCCCCCTCGATGCCGCCCGCGACCAGCACGACGCCGCCCAAGGTGGGGCCGATCATGCGGCTGACGTTCTGGGCAACGACGTCAAGCGCCATGGCCGTCGACATGCGCTCGCGGCCGACGCTGTCGCCCATCATGGTGCGCCGGAGCGGATTGTCGGTGAGCCAGCCGAAGCCATTGACGAGCGCGCCCACCGCCAGGTGCCAGACCTGCAGCGTCCCCAGCGCCGCGACCATCGCGAGCACGACCGACGTCAGGGCAAGCAGGCCCATCATGGCGGCGAGCATCAGGCGCCGGTCGAAGCGCTCGACAAAGGCGCCGAGGAAGGCGCCGAACAGGCCCATCGGCAGCAGCCGCAGCATGGTGACCAGCGAGACGAGGAACGGCGAATCGGTTTCGCGGTAGACGACCACGCCCACCACCACCGTCTCGATCCAGCGCACGATCGAGGAGATCAGGCCAACCGACCACAGGCGCCAGAAGTCGGTGGGGAAGGCTGGGTGCATCAAGTAGGATCGCAGATCGTGTCGGAGGAAGCAGGGCCTTCCATGGCTGTCATGTACCTATGTTGAGAGCCGACGCGCCACCTGCTTTGCCCAATCGATCACCAGCCGTTGGGCAATCGCCATCCGTGACAGGTGCGCCGTCCGGCGTCGCGCGTTCACCGACCTCTGGGAATAAACCCAGGCACGCCGGTCTCCACGACGCTATTGAACCGGATCTTCGTCGCGACTCCGTCCCGAATCTCCTGCGTGGCGTCTTCCGGCAGGGGCGAGGTTGATCTAAAGTGACCGCAAGCCCGGCAACAATGGGCAATCGCAGGGAGGCGGAAATGAGTTCAGGTCTCGATGGCCGCGGACCGTATCCGGCTCGCGGCAGCGCAGCGATCGGCCGTCGCGAAGTCTTGTTGGCCGCCGGTGTCGGTCTGGCGACGAGCGGCCCGCGCTTTGCGATGGCGGCTTCGCCCGACCGGCTGACCTGGGGCGTCCATGTCTCGCTCGCGCCCACGTGGTTCGAGCCGGCCGAGGCGTCCGGCATCATCACGCCGTTCATGGTCTTCTATGCACTGCACGATGCGGTGGTCAAACCGATGCCCGGCAAGGCGCTTGCGCCAAGCCTTGCCGAGTCTTTTACCGCTGCCGAGGACGGGCGAAGCTACGATTTCGTGCTGCGCGAGGGCGCCCGCTTCCACAATGGCGATCCGGTGACCTCGGCCGACGTCAAGTTTTCGTTCGAGCGCTATCGCGGCGTCGCGCACGACCTGTTGCAAGCGCGTGTCGATGCGGTCGAAACGCCCGATGCCCGGCACGTCCGCTTCCGCTTGAAGGGCCCGTGGCCGGATTTCCTGACCTTCTACGCAACGGCGACGGGGGCTGGCTGGGTCGTGCCGAAGAGCTACGTCGAGAAGGTCGGCGCCGATGGTTTCAAGAAGGCGCCGATTGGCGCCGGCCCCTACAAATTCGTCTCGTTCACCCCCGGGGTGGAGCTCGTCCTCGAGGCGTTCGACCAGTATTGGCGCAAGAAGCCGTCGGTCCAACGCCTCGTCTTCACGGTGATCCCGGACGAGAGCACGCGCCTGGCCGCGCTGCGCCGTGGCGAGATCGACATCGCCTATTCGGTGCGCGGCGAGCTTGCCGACCAGTTGCGCAAGATACCCGGCCTCACCCTGAAGCCGGCGGTGGTGCAGGGCACGTTCTGCCTCTATTTCCCCGACCAATGGGACGACAAGTCGCCTTGGCACGACGTGCGGGTGCGCCAGGCCGCCGGCCTCGCCATCGACTGCCAGGGCACCAACGAGGCGTTGACCCTGGGCTACTCGGAAGTCACCGGAAACGCCATCGTCCCCAAGGGGTACGATTTCTACTGGCAGCCGCCGGCGCCGGTCTACGACCCGGGCAAGGCCAAGCAGCTGCTCGCCGCAGCGGGGTTCCCGAAGGGCTTCGATGCCGGCGACTATTTCTGCGATTCCTCGTACGCCAATATCGGCGAAGCCGTGGTCAACAACCTGCTCGCGGTCGGCATCCGCAGCCGGTTGCGACCGGTCGAGCGCGCGGCCTTCATCAAGGAATACAGCGAAAAGAAATACAAGAACATCATCCAGGCAGGCCCCGGCGCCTTCGGCAATGCCGCGACGCGCATCGAGGCTCATCTGGTCAAGGGTGGCGTGTTCTCCTACGGCAGCTACCCCGACATCGACGCGCTCTACCAACAACAGGCAGGCGAGCTCGATCGCGCGCGGCGCGAGGCGATCCTCTTCAAGATCCAGCAGCTGATGGTCGAGCGGGCGATCCTTGCGCCGATCTGGCAGCTTGCCTTCATCAACGGTGTCGGCCCGCGCGTGGGAGAGTCGGGATTTGGCCGGATCCCGCTGTTTCCCTACACCTCCCCGTACGAGGACATCACGCTGAAGGCCGGGTGATGGAGCCGGGCGAGCCATCGACCGAGGAGCGCGGGGGAGGAACCTCCATTCTGCCCGCCGTGCGGCCTCGCCGGGCGTAGGGTGAGGGAAACGATGATATTTTGCCGCTGTCCTTATGCCCGCACCCCGCCTCGCCCTTCCCCTTTACCCAGGCTGGCCGCACTGGCTGGGAGCGCTGCTGTTCGGGCTGATGCTCGTGCTGCTGGTGCTGATCGTCTCGTGGCTTCTGCGCGCCTGCTCGCCGGTCGATCCGTCGCTCAACGTCGCAATACTCGAAACCGATGCGCCACCCGCTGCTCCGTCGCCTCCCGACATCACGCCAGCGCTCCGGGCCTCGCTCGACCAGACCATGGCCGACGGCAAAACGCTCGCCGGCGAGCTGGCGAGCCTTCAGGCCGAGTTCAAGATCAAGGTCGCGTCGTGCAAGCCGATCGAGCTGCCGAAGCCACCGCCCTTGCAAGCCGACCGTTGGGCCCAGAAAGACCTGGGTATTCTCAAGGGATGCTGGATGCTGGGTCACGACATAAGAAGTTGGCGGGGAGAGATCGGCAGCCCCGACCGAGAAGATGATTGCACGACGAAGGCCTCTCGGATGTGTTTCGACGCCACCGGGCGCGGCCAAGTCGAATCGACCGTCGTGTGCCCGATCGCAGGCACGATTTATTGTGCGAGTCCAATTACGGCGCAATTCGCGAACGATGGAACGTTCACGACAACGTCGCCAGCGACGCAATGCCAGCGAGGCCCTCCGACGCGTACGGAATATAGAACGACCTCGTGCCGGCGCGTCGATGACTATCATGCGATGTGTCGGAAGACGAATTCCTCCCGACTCGACCGACCCGGTACCGGGCATGAGGAAGTTGAATTTCGGCTCGAGCAATAGCAACGCCGATCCTTCGTAACTTGGTGCGCTCCCCTACAATTCCCTCAACTACCTGCGCTCGCACAGTGAGTTGGCGCGCAAGGCGCGTTTGTTCTCCTACAAGCTCTTCGGCCTGCCTCCGCCCATCCCCGACAACGACAATCGCAACGTCTCCGAATGGGGCGAATGAGGGGGAAGCCGTGACGTGGCGAAATCTTCGAGACGCCCTGCCAGGCGGTAGAAGAATCAGTGGCTCGCCGGCAGCAACAGCCCGCATCATCCGGTGCCAATTTGGAACTGTATTCCAGCACTTTGCAGTCCTTATCGGGGCTTGACTAACTCATGGACAAGCAAGTGATCCGAGATGCCGTCCGGACCACACAGGCCACCCGCAAGTTACGGGGCGATTGATAAGCCGATTGCCAAATCTAAAACGGCATGTCGTCTTCGGTCTTCTCTCTTAGGTTGGACTCTTGCTGTCCGTGTTCCACGATAATCCCTGAAGCAGAACCTGGTCGATTCGGTGAGCGGCGAGCCGGTCGACACGGCCGACCGGGTCAAGGGCTACCAGGTCGCCAAGGGCCAGTACGTCATGGTCGAGGATGCCGACCTCAAGGCGCTCAGGATCGAGAGCACCAAGACCCTCGAGATCGAGACCTTCGTGCCGGCCGCCGAGATCGACGAGGTCTACCTCGACAGCCCCTACTACCTGGCGCCCGACGGCAAGATGGCCGAGGAGGCGTTCGCCGAAGAAGGTGGCCGGCATCGGCCGCGTTGTGCTCGCCTGGCGCGAGCGCCTGCTTAGGCTGCAGCCGCGGGGGCCCGGCACGCTGACGACGACACTGCGCTATCCCTACGAGGTTCGGCAGGAATACTTCGAGGACATTGGCGGCCGGAAGGTGGCGCCGGCGATGCTCGACATCACCCAGGGAATCATCGGCCGCACTCGAGCCCTGCGGCAATCACGCGAGATGAAACGGTTTGGCGGTCACAATTGCTCCCTAGCGCAGACGGCTGGCAGATAGCGTGCCGCTCCGTGAGAGACACAAACATCGTACCGGCGACGGAGCCGCGGTCAGGCCTGCAGGAAGGTGGCCAGACGCCGGCCGATGATGGCTTCCGCCTCACCCATGGTGCGATCGATCAGTTCCTTGACCGTCGGAATGTCGTGGATGAGGCCCGCCACCATGCCGCATGACCAGGCGCCGGCATCCATGTCGCCCTCTTTCATGATGCGCGGATAGACGCCGCCCACCTCGCCCACGATGTCCTCGAACTTGATCTTCGGTCCCAGCGCCTTTTCCTTCTCGAGCAGGCGGTCGACGGCGGCGTTCTTGAGCACGCGCTCGGTGTTGCGCAGGGGCCGCATGACGAGCCGCGTGTCGAGCTCGCTGGCGGCGAGCAGCGCCTGCTTGACGTTGTCGTGGACCGGCGCCTCCTGGGTGGCAATGAAGCGCGTGCCCATGTTCATGCCGTCGGCGCCGAGCGACAGGGCGGCGACCAGCGAGCGGCCGTCCGCCATGCCGCCCGAGGCGACGAAGGGGATTTTAAGCTCCTCCGCCGCGCGCGGCAGGAGGATGAAATTCGGCACATCGTCCTCGCCCGGATGGCCGCCGCATTCGAAGCCGTCGACGCTGACGGCATCGCAGCCGATCGATTCGGCCTTCAGCGAATGGCGCACCGAGGTGCATTTGTGGATGACCTTGATGCCGGCTTCCTTGAGCGCGGGCAGCCATTTCTGCGGATTGTTGCCCGCGGTTTCGACGACTTTCACGCCGCCGTCTATGATGGCGCGGATGTAGCCGGGATAGTCGGGCGATGTGAGCGCCGGCAGGAAGGTGAGGTTGACCCCGAACGGCCGGTTGGTCATCTCGCGGCAGCGCCGGATCTCGTTGGCCAGCGCCTCGGGCGTGCGCTGCGTGAGCCCGGTAATGATGCCGAGTCCGCCGGCCGACGACACCGCCGCCGCGAGTTCGGCGAAGCCGACATAGTGCATGCCGCCCTGGATGATCGGGTGTTCGATCTCGAACATTTCGGTGATCTTGGTCTTCATGATCTCGCCTCTGTCCTGGAAATACCTGACCTGGAAATACTTGGCGAACTTGTCCTTCTTCCCATCATCCAGACACGAACCGCATCCCTAGCGACCTTGGAACTTCGCCTCGCGGCGCTCGACGAACGAGCGGATGCCTTCCTTGGCGTCTTCGGTGCCCATGACCGCGGCGTGGATCGCAGGGATGGCCGCGACCGCCATCGCCTCGCCGGGCTGGATGAACCTGAGCGCCGCTTCCTTCATGGCGCGAATGCCGATCGGCGCGTTGCCGGCGATTCGCCGGGCGATCTCGGTGGCGCGCGCGACCTGCTGGCCGGCCGGCACGACCTCCTGCACCAGGCCGATCCGCAGGGCGCGCTCGGCGTCGAACTCGTCGCACAGCATCAGGTGGTACATGGCGTTGCCCCAGCCGGTGCGCGTCCAACAGCGGACACGGGCGCCACCGAGGGGCGCGATGCCGCGCCTGGACTCCATCTGGCAGAAGCGGGCGGTGTCGGCTGCGATCACGATGTCGGCGGCCAGCATCATCTCGATGCCCACGGTGAGGCAGAGTCCCTGGACAGCGGCGACGACCGGCTTCAGCGTGCGGCGCTTAAGCGCAAGAGGATCGACATTGGCGGCCGGGCTGTCGCGCCGCTCGGCGTCGGGGCCGAAGAACTTCGGCATGTCGAGCCCGGCCGTCGTGTGGTCGCCGGCAAAGGCCAGCACGGCGACCCAGAGCGCGTCGTCGGCATCGAATGCCGTGAAGGCGTTCGAGAGCTCGGCCATCATGTCGGGCGTGAAGGCGTTCTTCTTCGCCACATTGTCGACGACGATCCGGCAGATCCGGCCGTCGACTTCGGTGCGTACCGTTCCAGTCATTGCAGGGTCTCCGCCGTCGGAGGCTTGGGCAGGTTGGCGCGCAGGGCCGCCTGGTAGGCCGGCCGTGTGGCGATGCGAGCGGCGTAGTCGCCGCACACCGGCGGCACGGGGACGCCATAAGCGATGGCCCACACCAGGCAGGTGGTGAGCAGCATGTCGGCGCTGGTGAAGCGATCGCCGACCAGGAAAGTCCGGCCGTCGCTCAAGGCGTGCACCGCATGGCGCAGCTGGGTCTGGAAATATTCGCTGGCGCTCTCGACCGCCGCCGGCGCCTCGCCGTAGATGTGCTTGAGGTCGCGGTGGCGGCGCATGACGTAGAGGCTGCCGGCATCGAGCTCCATGGCGATATGGAAGCACCATTCCAGCCATTGGGCGCGCTGTCTTGGATCGGTCGGGACCAGGCGGTTTTCGGCCGTGCCGTAGGTCTCGGACAGGTAGGCGATGATGGCCGGGCTTTCGGCGATGGTGAAGTCGCCATCCTGCAGCACGGGAATCTTCTGCCGGGGATTTATGCGGGTGAATTCAGCGCTCTTGGTCTCGCCGGTGCGCGGCTGGATCGGGCGCGCCGTGTAGTCGAGCGCGAGCTCGTGCAGCGCCCACACGGCGCGCAGCGTGCGGCTGGTGCTGACACCCCAGAGAATGAGCCGCGGCGGGTCGTTGGTCATGTCACCCCCCTTTCCTCACCACTTCTCGATGGCGGGGCGCAGATCGAGCTCTTGAGTCCAGGCGTTGCGCGGCTGGACGTGCAGGCTCCAGTAGGCATCGGCGATCGATTTCGTCTGGATCAGGCTGTCGGCTGGAAGAGAATCGACGGCATCGCCCAGGCGGGCGCGCAGGCGCTTGCGGATCGCCTCGCTGTCGACCCCGCCGTCGATCACGAGATGGGCGACGTGGACGTTCTTGGGGCCAAGCTCGCGGGCCATCGACTGGGCCAGCGCGCGCAAGCCGAACTTCGCCGAGGCGAAGGCGGCGAAGCCCGGGCCGCCGCGCAGGCTCGCGGTGGCGCCGGTGAACAGGATGGTGCCCCTGCCGCGCGGCACCATGTAGCGCGCGGCCTCGCGGCCGGTGAGGAAGCCGCCGTAGCACGCGAGCTCCCAGGCCTTGCGGAACAGCGTGCCGGTCGTCTCGACGAGCGGCGTATTCACGTTCGAGCCGGCATTGTAGAGACAGACTTCTATGGGCCCGACGTCGCGCTCGACGGTGGCGAACAGGGCCTGGATCTCGCCCTCCTGGCGGGCGTCGACGCTGAAGGCACGCACGCTGCCGCCGGCCGCAGCGACCTCGTCGATCAGCGTCTGTGCCTTGGCCGCGTCGCGCCGGGCGACGCATACTTGAAACTTCTCGGCCGCGAAGCGACGGGCCACGGCGGCGCCGATGGCGTCGCCGGCGCCGACCAGCAAAGCGACGGGTCCGTTGGCTTGCATCTATGGTCCGTGTGAAAATGACACCGACAAGTGTTGACTCCTTTCACGAGGCCGCGCAAGCGGATTTCTAGTGTTGGCTGCGCGAGCTCCGGGCCGGGCGCTGCCGCTTGGCTTCGGCAACCGGCAGGTGGGGCGGCAAATGGCGCGGGCTTGTGGCGCCGGGGCCACGTTGGACATGGACGTGCTTGGGGCTGAGCGGCTCGCCGCACGCCGAACAGATCATCACCGGGTCGAAGGTCTTGCCGCAATTGACGTGCTGGTGGAGCAGAGGACGACCCTTCCTGCCCGCCATATGCACGTCACCCCAGTGCACGATCGACATGACGATGGGATAGAGATCGAGGCCTTTTTGCGTCAGGCGGTATTCGTAGCGCAGCGGCCGTTCCTGGTAGGGCACCTTGGCCAGCACGAAATCCTTGACCAGCTTGCGCAGCCGGCTCGCCAGGATCGGCCGCGTCACGCCGAGGCGCGCCTGGAATTCCTCGAAGCGCCGCACGCGCAGGAAGCAGTCGCGCAGGATCAGCAGCGTCCAGCGGTCGCCGATGACCGACACGGTGCGCGCCACCGAGCACGCCTCGTCCTCAAGCTTGTTCCAACGCATGACCACGCTCTCCGACTTCACCTGGCCGCAGTCTAGCGTAGGTTCAATAAGGAAACCATCCCCAGAGACGGTAGGATTAGTTTTGGTCGCGGGGTCATGACGTCTCCAACGGTGAAGGCGGCGCCGCGGCATGCTACGTTCACAAACGAAACGGGAGGCGATGCATGGCAGGTCCATTGTCGGGAGTGCGGGTCATCGACCTTACCAGTGTCGTGTCGGGTCCGTTCGCCACGATGTTCCTGGCCGACCAGGGCGCCGATGTCGTCAAGGTCGAGCCGCTGGGGGGCGATATCACCCGCCGCAGCCGCCAGTCGGTCGATCCGACCGGCCAGTTCTCGGCCTTGTTCATTTCGACCAACCGCGGCAAGCGGTCGATTGCGCTCGATATCAAGCATCCCAAGGGGGCCGAGATCCTGCGCAAGCTGATCGCGCGGGCCGACGTGCTGGTGCAGAACTTCCGCCCCCAGGTGATGGAGCGCCTGGGGCTGGGTGAGCCGGCGATGCGCGCCCTCAATCCGCGCCTGATTTACGTGTCGATCAGCGGCGCCGGCGACAGCGGCCCCTACGCCGACAAGCGGATCTATGATCCGATCATCCAGGGCCTGTCGGGTTTTGCCGACGTCCAGGCCGACGCCAAGACGCGCCGACCGCAGATGATCCGAACCATTGTCGCCGACAAGACGACCTCGGTCGTCACCGCCCAGGCGGTGGCCTCGGCCCTCTATGCCCGCGAGAAGTCCGGCAAAGGCCAGCACATCAAGGTGGCGATGCTCGACGTCATGATCGCCTACCTGTGGCCCGAGGCCATGATGCAGTACACGGTCGTCGGCCAGGAAGCCTCGGCCACCGATCCCAACGCCCGGCCCGATCTGATCTTCCAGACCCTCGACGGCTACATGACGGTGGGAACGATCTCGGATTCGGAATGGCAGGGCTTTTGCCGCGCCGCCCGGTCGCCTGGCCTGGCCGAAGACAAGCGCTTCAACACGCCGGGCGGCCGCGCCGCCAATGCCACCGAGCGCATCCATCTGATGGCCGATATCTTGGCCAAGCGGACGACCGCCGACTGGCTGGTCCGGCTCGACGAGGCCGACGTCCCCTGTGCGCCGGTGCTGCGCCGCGGCGAGGTCATGGCCAACGAGCAGGTCGTCGCCCGCGAGCTGATCCAGGAATTCGAC
>Ga0210399_10002979_pt1 | contig 13176 bp, 15 predicted proteins | sample IncBWC14MmetaG_FD_150865 | JGI IMG/M metagenome (GOLD analysis project Ga0210399, IMG submission 150865) | Forest soil microbial communities from Barre Woods Harvard Forest LTER site, Petersham, Massachusetts, United States - Inc-BW-C-14-M | ecosystem: Environmental > Terrestrial > Soil >... | reverse complement strand
CGGTCTCGCAGTAGTGGCGGATGCCGGCGAGGTCGCCGCGCTGGTACGTCTCCCACACCTGGTCGCCCTTGAGGCCGAGCTTGCCCGGGAGCTGCAGCAGGCACGCCATGTTGGCGAGCGACACGCGGTTGCGGGAGCTGAAGCCCGACAGCACGTCCATGAGGTCCGTGTGCCGCCAGTGGTAGCGCTGCAGATAGTTGTTGTAGCGGAACTCGGTCTCGCTCTCGCCCGTCTCCCAGAAGCGCGGCGCCTGCAGCCCCCAGAGCAGCGCGCGGTAATTCAGCACCGGCAGATCGAAGCCCGAGCCGTTCCAGGAGACGAGGTCGGGGGTGTACTTCGCAATGCCGTCGAAGAAGCGCTGCACCAGCTCACCTTCGCCGGTCGCCGCCTCGCCGACGCTCCAGAGCGTGAAGCTCTCGCCCTTGCGCAACGCGCAGGAGATCGCCACCACGCGATGCTGCTCGAGTGGCAGAAAATCCCCGCCGCGCTCCTGGCGGCGCAGCGCGAACATCGCCTTGGCGACCTGCTCGTCGGGGAGGTCGCCGAGGTCGTAGAGCCGGCGCCCGAAGGCGACGTCCGGCACGGTCTCGATGTCGAACACCAGGGTATTCATGCCGATGCCGCCCTGAGCAGCACCGCTACCGCCACCACCAGGCCCGCCTCGTCGGTGAGCGTCACGTGCGCCTCACCGACGCCGAGTGCACGGCGCACGCGCTCGCCGCGCGCGGAGAACACCACCTCGGGCTTGCCCCAGGCGTTCTGCACCACGCCCACGTCGCGGATCCACATGCCGTGGGCAAAGCCGGTCCCCATGGCCTTGACGATCGCCTCCTTGGCCGCGAAGCGCATGGCGAGGAAGCGCTCGCGGCGCTGGGTGTGCGCGAGCTGGGCCCGCTCCTCCGGCAGCAGCAGGTGCGCGACGAAGCGCTCGCCGAAGCGCTCGAACGTGCGCTTGATGCGTGCCGCCTCGAGCACGTCGACGCCGATGCCGAAGATCATGCGCGCGCCGCCTGCATCAGCGCCTTCATGTCGCTCACCGCCGCCGCAAGCCCGGTGAACACCGCACGCGCCACGATCGCATGACCGATGTTGAGCTCGACGATCTCGCCGATCGCGGCCACGGGCTGCACGTTGTGATAGTCGAGGCCGTGGCCCGCGTGCACCTCGAGGCCGAGCCGGGCGGCAAGCCGCGCGGCGGCGCGCAGCCGCTCGAGCTCGGTGGCCCGGCCGCCGCCGCTCGCCTCGCAGTAGGCTCCCGTGTGCAACTCGACCGCCGGCGCGCCGCTGGCCGCGGCCGCCTCGATCTGCGCGGGCTCGGGGTCGATGAACAGCGCCACGCGGATGCCCGCGCCGCCGAGCGCAGCTGCCGCGGCGCGGATCCGTGCCACCTGCCCGGCCACATCGAGTCCGCCCTCGGTGGTGAGCTCGGTGCGCTTCTCCGGCACCAGACAGCAGTCGGCCGGCCGTACCTCGGCGGCGATCGCCAGCATCTCATCCGTCACCGCCATCTCGAGATTCATGCGGGTCTTGAGCAGGGTGCGCAGCACGCGCACGTCGCGATCCTGGATGTGGCGGCGGTCCTCGCGCAGGTGCAGCGTGATGCCGTCGGCGCCGGCCTGCTCGGCCGCGAGCGCCGCCTGCACCGGGTCGGGTTGGCGGGCGCGCCGCGCCTGGCGCAGCGTCGCCACGTGATCGATGTTGACTCCGAGGGCTATGAAACCACTCATGACTGCGCTGCCTTTCTCAGCAGGGATCTCGCCACCGCGCGCGTCGCGAGCGGTCGCCCCTCGAGGCAGGCGGCGAGCGCCGCATGCAGCAGCCGCCGCGCGTCCTCGAGTGCGCGCGTCCCGCTCAGGCGCTCCTCCCGCAGATCAATCAGCGAGGCGCCGGCGAGCGCGCCAGCCTCGTGCGGATGCGCGCGCACCAGGCCCTGGGAGGGGCGGAACCGATAATAACCGTCCGCGGTGAGCGGCACCCCGCTTCCCGCCTCGGTCTCGAGCTCGAGCCCGAAGCCGACCAGCTCGAGCAGCCGCAGCTCGAATACCCGCAGCACCGGCTCGAGCGCGGGACTCGACCGCAGCCGGCCGAGGGTCGCGTGGTAGTGATCGAACAGCGGCGGCAGCGGGTCGTGCCTGGTGGTGAGCTTCAGGAGCAGCTCGTTGAGATAGAACGCGGCCATGACGCACGCGGGCGGCAGGGGACCTACGCCGTCGGCACGCTCGGCGTGCGTCAGCTGCGGCGCCTCGCCGCGCCCGCTCCAGGACAGCAGCAGCGGGCAGAACGGCTGCAGCACGGGCGCGAGCCGCGCTGCGGGACCGCGCACGGCGCGCGCAAACAGCGTCAGGCGCCCGTGCTCGCGCGTCAGCACCTCGAGGATGCGGCTGGTGTCGCGCCACGGGCGGTGGTGCAGCAGGTAGCCGGGCGTCAGCTCGATGCGCCGTGGACCACTCATCATTCGACCCCCAGCTGCTTGAGTGCGCGCGCGTTGTCGGCCCAATTCTCGCGCACCTTGACCCACAGGTTGAGGTGCACGCGCCGTCCCAGCAGCTCATTCAGTGCCAGGCGCGCGCTGCGGCCGACGCGCTTCAGGCGCGCGCCGCCGGCGCCGATGACGATGGGCTTCTGTCCCTCGCGCTCCACCCAGATCGCGGCGTCGACCGTGAGCTGCCCGTCCGCCTCGTCCGCCAGCTGCTCGACCTCGACGGCAATGCCATAGGGCACTTCCTGATTGAGCTCGAGGGTGAGCTTCTCGCGTACCGTTTCCGCGACGCGGAACGGCAGGCCGCGATCGGTGAGGGTGTCGGCGGGATACAGCGCCGGCGACACCGGCAGATGCGCGGCGATCGTGTCGCGCAGGTCCGTGATGTTGTCTGCCTTGAGCGCCGACACCGGGACCATGGCGAGAAAACCATAGCGGCCGCCGAGCGCCGCCAGGTACGGCAGCAGCCGCTCGCGCGGGCGCACGCGATCGATCTTCTTCACCGCGACGGTCGCCGGGCGGCGCGCGCGCGCGATGCGCGCGAGCGCCAGCTCATCGCCCTCGGTCCATTGCCCTGCCTCCACCACCAGCACCACGAGGTCCGCGTCCTCGAGGGCCGCCGCAGCCGTGCGGTTCATCGCCTTGTTGAGCGCGCGCCGACCCTCGCGGTGCAGCCCCGGCGTATCGACGAAGGCGATCTGTGCCGCGGGGAGGTTGGCGATACCGAGGATGCGGTGGCGGGTGGTCTGCGGCCGCGGCGTCACGATGCTGACCTTCGCGCCAACCAGCGCGTTGAGGAGTGTCGACTTGCCGACGTTAGGCCGTCCGACGAGTGCGGCGGAGCCGCTGCGGAACGGCGCGGGCGCAGCGAGGCTCACGGGCGAGCCTCCGCGGCCGCGTCTGCTCCGATCTCGTGCAGCATGCGCTCGGCGGCCTCCTGCTCGGCGCGGCGCCGGCTCGAGCCGCCACCGTGCACCCGGCGCCCGAGAGCCGCCACCTCGCAGCTGACGCGGAAGGTCTGGGCGTGCGCGTCGCCCTCGACGCGCTCCACCTCGTAGCGCGGCAGCATGAGGCTGCGGGCCTGCAGATACTCCTGCAGCCGCGTCTTGGCGTCCTTGAGCGTCGCCGGATCGGGGAGCGCGGCGATCCTTGGAGCGAAGAGCCGGCTGATCACTTGCGCGGCTGCCGCTAAGCCCCCGTCGAGAAACAGCGCCCCGCACACCGCCTCGAGCGCGTCGGCGAGAATCGACTGGCGGCGAAAGCCGCCGCTCTTCAGCTCCCCGGAGCCGAGCTGCAATACCTCGCCGAGCCGCAGGTCCGCGGCCACTTCCGCCAGCGGCTCGCGGCTCACGAGGCGAGCGCGCAGGCGGCTCAGGTCCCCCTCAGCCGCACGCGGGAAGCTGCCGTACAGGAGGTCGGCGACCACGAGGTTGAGCACCGCGTCGCCGAGGAATTCCAGGCGCTCGTTGTTGGGCCCGGGAGCGCTGCGGTGGGTGAGCGCGGCGGCAAACAGGGCGGCGTCGCGCGGCTGGTAACCGAGCGCCTCGCGCAGCCAGCGATCCTGCTCGCCCGCTGCGGCGGTCATGTCGCCCGTGCGCACTCCGACACTGCTAGGGCCCGCCCCCGCCGCCGGCGTGCACGATCTTGTCGAAGGCCACGTGCAGGGAGATGTTGGCAAAGAGCGGCGCCTCGTCGTCGTAGGAGGCTTCCACGTCCCACCCGGTCCCGTTGCGGGTGACCTTGATGTCCTTGGAGGTGGGGTAATCGACCATGTCGATCTCGAAGTGCTTGTCGATGGTGGTGCGGATCGACTGCGGATTGGAGTTGCCGTTGGCGTCGCTCGCCACCAGGTTGAGTGCCCGCACCACCTTCATGTAGTTCAGGTACACGGGCGCCAGCCGCACGCCGGCGTAGCCGACCACCGCCAGCGGCGTCAGCAGGAACAGCCAGCCGATGAACGTCATCCCCCGTTGTCTAAAGCGCATCGAAGCAACTCCCCTCAGCGGATGGCCGTGCCGATGCGGCCCCACAGGGGCCCGCCCGCGCGGTGCGGGTCCCAATTGAACCAGATCCGGGTCGCTTTGCCGACCAGGTTCTCCTCGGGCACGAAGCCCCACGAGCGCCCATCGTCGCTGTTGTCGCGGTTATCGCCCATCATCAGATACTGCCCCGGAGGCACCTCCCCCGCCCATGCCGCGGTGCGCAGGAATCCCGGCGCATCGTCATCGCCGCACACGTAGCCGCGCAAGCCGCTGCGGTTGCACGCCGGCAGCAGCGGCGACCGGTCGATGGCCACCGGACAGAATATCGCCTGGTGCTCGTGGGTGCCAAGCTGCTCCTGGGCGAGCGACAGGTTCACGTAGCAGCCATCGTTGTACTTGCCGTCGACGCTGAAGGTGACCGGCCGGCCGTTGATGACGATGCGGTTGTCGCGCACCTCGATCTTGTCCCCAGGCAGCCCCACCAGGCGCTTGATGAAATTGATGCTGGGGTCGACGGGGTAGCGGAACACCACCACGTCGCCCCGCTGTGGCTCACCGGTCGCCACGATCTTGCGGTTGAGCACCGGCAGGCGCAGCCCGTAGGCGTACTTGTTGACGATGATGAAGTCGCCGTCGAGCAGCGTCGGCATCATGGAATCCGACGGGATGCGGAACGGCTCGAACACAAAGGAGCGCAGCACCAGCACCACCAGCGCCACGGGGAAGAAGCTGCGCGCGTAGTCGACCGTGCCGGGCTCAGGCGTGGTGGCCGGATCGCGGCCTCCGGCACGCGCGGCGGCGGCGCGCTGCGGACGCAGTACCCAGGCATCGAAGCCCCACGCGACTCCCGTCACCACCGTGATGGCGAGCAGCACGGCGCTGAAGTCGAGCCGCTCGGCGAGCAGCAGGCGCAGCACGCCGGCGCCGATCAGCAGCGGCAGCACCCAGTAGAGCAGCTTCATGAGCGGCGCGTCGGCGACGGTCGGCGCACGCCGCGGCCGCAGCAGCCAGTCGTCGACGATGCAGACGAGGCCCACCGGCACGGCGAGCCAGGAGAGGAACACGATGAGCGGCATCAGGTGTGTCATGGCGGCTAGTGTTTGCGCCCGACCTGCAGCACCGCGAGGAACGCCGCCTGCGGGATCTCGACGTGTCCGAGCTGTTTCATGCGTTTCTTGCCTTCCTTCTGTTTCTCGAGGAGCTTGCGCTTGCGCGTGATGTCGCCGCCGTAGCACTTGGCCAGCACGTTCTTGCGCAGCGCCTTGACGGTGGCGCGGGCGATGACGGCGCTGCCGATCGCCGCCTGCACCGCGACTTCGAACATCTGCCGCGGAATGAGCTCCTGCATCTTGTCGACCAGCTCGCGGCCGCGCTGATAGGCGCTGTCCTTGTGCACGATGATCGAGAGCGCGTCCACCTTGTCGCCGTTGATGAGGATGTCGAGCTTGACGAGCGGCGCGGCCTGGAAATGGCTGAACTCGTAGTCGAACGAGGCGTAGCCGCGGCTCGCGGACTTCAGGCGGTCGAAGAAATCGAGCACCACCTCGGCGAGCGGCAGCTGGTACTGGAGCGACACCTGGGAGCCGAGGTACAGCATCTTGTTCTGCGTGCCGCGCTTGTCGTTGCAGAGCTTGAGCACCGCGCCGACGTGGTCCGGGGGCACCAGGATGTTGGCGATGATGACCGGCTCGCGCAGCTCCTCGATCTCATCCGGCGGCGGGAGCTTGGCGGGGTTGTCGACGTACCCGACGCTGCCGTCGGTGCGCGCCACCTCGTAGACCACCGTGGGCGCGCTGCTGACGAGCGTCAGCTCATACTCGCGCTCGAGCCGCTCCTGCACGATGTCCATATGCAGCAGGCCGAGGAACCCGCAGCGAAAGCCGAAGCCGAGCGCACCGGAGACCTCCGGCTCGTAGTGGAGCGCGGAGTCGTTGAGGCGTAGCTTCGAGAGCGCATCGCGGAACTTCTCGTAGTCCTCCGAATTCACCGGAAAGAGCCCGGCGAATACCCGCGGCTTGATCTGCTTGAAGCCGGGGAGCGGCGCGTGGGCCGGACGGTTCTCGAGCGTGATGGTGTCCCCGACCGGGGCGCCGTCGATCTCCTTGATACCCGCGACCACGAAGCCGACGTCGCCCGTGGCGAGCTCCTGCTCGACGATCGCCTTGGGCGTAAAGCGGCCGAGCCGGTCGACATGGTGACTGCGGCCGGTAGAGAAAACGCGGATCTTGTCGCCGCTTCTGAGGCTGCCGTTCACGACCCGCACCAGCGATACCACCCCCACGTAGTTGTCGAACCAGGAGTCGATGATGAGCGCCTGCAGCGGCGCCGCGCCGTCGCCGCGCGGCGCCGGGATGCGCCGGATGAGCACCTCGAGGAGCTCGGCGACCCCCTCGCCGGTCTTGGCGCTCACCTGCACGGCATCCCCCGCGTCGATGCCGATGATCTCCTCGATCTCGCGCGTCACGCGCTCGGGATCCGCTGACGGCAGGTCGATCTTGTTAATGACCGGCAGCACCTCGAGTCCCTGCTCGGTCGCCGTGTAGCAGTTGGCGACGCTCTGCGCTTCGACACCCTGGGAGGCGTCGACGACCAGCAACGCCCCGTCGCAGGCCGCGAGCGAGCGCGACACCTCGTAAGAGAAATCGACGTGGCCCGGGGTGTCGATCATGTTGAGCTGATAGCGCTCGCCGTCGCGGGCGCTGTAGTAGAGCGTGACGCTCTGGGCCTTGATGGTGATACCGCGCTCGCGCTCCAGGTCCATGGAGTCGAGCACCTGCTCCTGCATCTCGCGGTCGGCGAGTCCCCCGCACAGCTGGATGAACCGATCGGCGAGCGTCGATTTGCCGTGATCTACGTGCGCGATGATGGAGAAGTTACGTATGTGCCGCATGAAGCAAGGGAAGCCACTGCCTTAGGACCCGCGCCGGTGGTCCAGGTCCAGCGGCGGGCGAATTATAGGGAAGTTTGCGGGTTATGGCCCGCCGGCGGCGGCCGGGGCGGCGCCTTATGGTGAGCCGGCGTCCGCGGGCGCCGGCCGCAGCAGCCGCGCGAGCTCGTTGGCGTCGAGGCGGTGGCGGCACACCACCGTACCGTCGAGCAGCAGTACCGGCACGTCGAGGCCATGGCGGCGCAGGAGCTCCCGGTCGGAGTCGACGTCCACGACTTCGAGGGGTGGCAGGGTGAGCGTGCGACCGAGCGCCGCGAGCTCCTCGAGCATGGTCTCGCACAACCCACAGTCGTGGCGTTGTACCAGCGTCAGGCGCGCGGCGGGTGCCGGCGGCGCAGGCATGGCTTCAGCGGCGGCTGGCCGCTGGCGTCGTGGCCGCTGGCGTCGTGGCCGCGGCAGCTGGCGTGGTCGCCGGCGTCGTTTCGGCTTCGGCCCTGACCTGCGTGGCGATGAAACGCACCGTCGCCGGCGGAACCTCGCCCACCGCGGTGATCTTGTAGCCATTGGTCACCGTCGAGAACGCCGAGGAGGAGCCAACGCGCGCGGAGCGCACCTCGGCAACCTCGCCCGGCCCTGAGGCACCGCGCGGCTCGACGAATACCGATACGGCGGCGAGCCCATCGCTGAACACCAGGTGATCGACCGGCGCGGCCGAGCCGGGCAGTGTCTGCGGGCCGCGCATCATCATGCGAAATCCCGGCGGCAGCTTCAGCGCCCGCCACGCCGCGGCAGGGGCCGGGGCGGCGGCGAGCGGCGCAGCGTCGTTCCGCAGCCACTGAAAGCCGTCTGTGGCGACGTCGGGGCGAAACTCCGAGTCGGGAATGTGCGCCTGCATCCTCAGGCTGGCGAACACCAGCTGCTCGATCACCTGGCCATCGGTGTCGCACAGCTGCGTCTTGATCGGCATGGCGGTGGAGTCGTCGATCCACAGTCGGTAGCCGTAGCGGAACTCGTCGCGGGGTGAGACCGAGATCACGTGCGTATCGCGGCGGTTGAGACGCATGCGGGCGAGCTCGCGGATGTCGTAGAGGCTCGCGGCCTGAGTGTCGACGGCCGGGATACCGACCAGCGATTCCTGTGCCGGGCGCTGCTCCACCAGCACGGTGCGCCGGTCGGGCAGGTAGCAGGCGAGGCTCGAGCCGGTGCGGATGAATTCGCGGCCCGAGCCGTCGAGCGACACGAGCCGCTCGGTGACCTGCCCGTCCTGCAGGCGGTGGATGATGCGCAGCGTCTCGACCGTGCCGCCCTGCCAGTGGGAGAAAGTGCCGTCGTAGTTGCGCGTCGTGAGCGCCCGGTTCATGCGCTCGAGCCATTCGGCCGGAGTCGCCGCCGGCGCGGCCCGGCGGGCCGGGGAGTTCCCCTCGGCGGCGCAGCTGCGGACCGGCTCGAGCGCCGCGAGCGTGCCGGCGACCGCGACCGCGCAGGCCAGCGCGCGCAGGCGTTCCTTACTGCGCGCTGCCCTTGGCATCGCGCGGGGAGCCCTGTGCGCCGTCCGTAGAGACCGCGATCGGACCCGCTGCCGCCGGCTCGCTCGTCATGAACGAGGAGAGGAGGTTGCGGCGGGCGACGGGCGGGCTGAACATGCTGTGCGCCACCACGTAGTTGGCGAGCTCGGCCGGTACGATCGCCGCACCACCGCGCGCGGCGGGCGGCACTACGTAGCTGTCGGGGCCGGCCGGGCTGCGCGCCGCAGCGGGCACCACGGTGGGTGCGGTGACCCGGGTCGCGAGGACGGCGGCCAGCTCGGGGGCAGCCGCGACCGGGCCCGGCACCTGGTGCGTGCGCAGCCACAGGACCGAGACCGCCGCGACGCTGGCGGCAACGGCGGCGCCGGCTACCGGGCGCACCCAGCGCCGCGGCGCGCGTCCCGGCGCGGCTGTCGCCGCGAGCGCCGGCTCCGCGCCCACGATCACGCTCACGCGCCGGGCGACGCGCGCGTTGAGCCGCACGCCGCGCTCGGCGCGTATCGCCGCGGCGATCACCGCGTAACGCTCCCAGCGGGCCCGAAGCTCGCCGTCGCGCGACAGGCGGCGGGCGAGCAGCTCGCACTCGGCGGACGCCAGCTCGTCATCGAACATGGCGGATAGCTGGCTGTCGAGCTCTTCTTTCATCCCAGCTCCTCGGTACGGCCCAGGCCGCCCTCGAACACTTCCCGCAGCCGCCGGTCAATCGCCTCGCGTGCGCGGAAGATCCGCGAGCGCACCGTGCCCACCGGACAGTCCATGGCGGCGGCGATCTCCTCGTACGACAGTCCCTCGAGCTCGCGCAGCACGATCGCCGTGCGCAGGTCCTCGGGCAGCGCCTCGATGGCGGCATTGACGATCGAGCGGATCTCGTCCGTCAGTACCAGGGCCTCGGGGGTTTCGGAATCCTTCAGGCGGCTCTGCATGTCGTACGACTCTTCGTTGTTGCGGTCGATGTTGTATTCGATCGGGCTGCGGTCGCGGGACACTACGGCGTTCTTGGCGGTATTGATCGCAATGCGGTACAACCAGGTGTAGAAAGCGCTGTCGCCGCGGAACTGAGGCAGGGCGCGGTAGGCCTTGATGAATGCCTCCTGGGCGATGTCCTCGGCTTCGGCCGGGTTGCGCACGTAGCGCATGACCAGCTTGACCAGTTTGTGCTGGTACTTGAGGACCAGCGCATCGAACGCCCCCTTGTCACCCCGCTGCACGCGGCGCACCAGGCTCAGATCACTTGCATCGGCGCCCATATGCGCCCCTCTAACCCGGCAAAGAGGGCCGCCACGCCTCGCGCTGAATAGACTGTGACCCCCTGTAAAAGTTCAGCATACCGGAGGACTGTGACATAAGTCCCGGATGCGGTCGGCGAGCAGGCGCAGCTCGGGGTCGGCGGGACGCTCCTCCCCGAGTAAGTAACCCGCCAGCAGGGGATCCGGCAAGCCGAGGAAGCGCTCGAAGGCCTGCCGCTCGGCCGCGGAGGCCCGGGTCAGCCCCTGCCGCGCGAAGCGCTCGAGAATCACGTCGAGCTCCTTCATGCCGCGCCGGCAGCGCCACAGCAGCCGCCCCGGTTCGCCCGGCTCAGCCACGGCGCTCGACCAGCATCTTCTTGATCTCGGCGATCGCCTTGGCGGGGTTCAAATCCTTCGGGCACACGTCGGTGCAGTTCATGATGGTGTGGCAGCGGTACAGGCGGAAGGGATCATCGAGCTCATCGAGCCGCTCGCCGGTCGCCTCGTCGCGGCTGTCGATGATCCAGCGGTACGCGGCCAGCAGTGCCGCCGGGCCGAGGTAGCGCTCGCTGTTCCACCAGTAGCTCGGGCAACCGGTCGAGCAGCAGGCGCACAGGATGCAGGCCGCCGGCCGGTCGATCTGCTCCTGCTCCTCCTTGCTCTGCAGCCGCTCGTGATCAGGGGGTGCCGGGGTTCGCGCCTGCAGCCAGGGTTTGACCGCGGCGTACTGCGCGTAGAAGCCGCTCAGGTCGCCCACCAGGTCCTTCACGACCGGCAGGTGCGGGAGCGGGTAGACGCGGATCTCGGCGCCGAGGTCGTGCATCGAGGTGGTGCAGGCGAGGCGGTTGATGCCGTCGATATTCATCGCGCACGAGCCGCAGATGCCCTCGCGGCACGAGCGGCGGAAGGTGAGCGAGGAGTCGAGGGTCGCTTTGATCTGGATCAGGGCATCGAGCACCATGGGCCCGAGGGTGCGGGCGTCGATCTCGAAGACATCGATGCGGGGATTGGCGCCGCTGTCGGGATCGTAGCGGTAGATACGGAGCGTGCGCAGCTCGCGCACCCCGGGCGCAGCCCGGTGGGCGACGCCCGGCACCGGGCGCGAATTCTTGGGCAGGCGGAACTCAGCCATGCGCTTGGCTTCCTTCAGTAAGTGCGCGCCCGGGGCGGGATCGACTCCACCTCCCCAGTGAGCGTGTTGAGGTGCACCGGGCGGTAGTCGAAGCGCACGCGCTTCGGTCCCTCGACCCACACCAGTGTGTGCTTCATCCAGTTCTGGTCGTCGCGCTGCGGGTAGTCCTCGCGCGCGTGCGCGCCGCGGCTCTCGGTGCGGTTGGCCGCTGAATGGATGGTGGCGGTCGACTGCAGCAGCAGGTTCTCGAGCTCGAGCGTCTCGATGAGGTCGGTGTTCCAGATGAGCGAGCGGTCGCTGATGCGCACGTCGGCGAAGGACTCGAAGGTCTGGCCGATGCGCTCGAGTCCCTTAGCGAGGCTCTCACCGGTGCGGAACACCGCCGCATCGAGCTGCATGGTCTTCTGCATCTCGACGCGGATCGCCGCCGTAGCGCGCGAACCGTTCGCCCGCCGCAGCCGCTCGAGGCGCTCCACGGCCACATCGCCGGCATCCGCGGCGAGCGGGCGGTGCGAGCTCCCGGGCTCGACGAGCTCCACACAGCGCCGCGCCGCTTCGCGGCCGAATACCACCAGGTCGAGCAGCGAGTTGCTCCCCAGGCGGTTCGCGCCGTGTACCGAGACGCAGGCCGCTTCGCCGGCCGCCATCAGGCCCGGCACGACGCAGTCGGGATCGCCGCCCTTCGGACACACCACCTCGGCGCGGTGGTTGCAGGGTATGCCGCCCATGTTGTAGTGCACGGTCGGCTGCACCGGGATCGGCTCACGCGTCACGTCGACGCCGGCGAAGATGCGCGCCGTCTCCGCGATCCCCGGCAGCCGCTCGTGGATCACATCCGCCCCGAGGTGCTCGAGGTGCAGCTCTATGTAGTCGTGCTCGGGACCCGCGCCACGGCCCTCGCGGATCTCGACCGTCATCGCCCGGCTTACCACGTCCCGTGAGGCGAGATCCTTGGCATTGGGCGCGTAGCGCTCCATGAAGCGCTCGCCCTTCGAGTTCGTGAGGTAGCCGCCCTCACCGCGCGCCCCCTCGGTGATCAGGCAGCCGGCGCCGTAGATCCCGGTGGGATGGAACTGCACGAACTCCATGTCCTGCAGGGGCAGGCCCGCGCGCAGCACCATGGCGTTGCCGTCCCCGGTGCAGGAATGAGCCGAGGTGCAGGAGAAGTAGGTGCGGCCGTAGCCGCCGGTCGCGAGGATGGTGACGTGCGAGCGGAAGCGGTGCAGCGTGCCTTCGGCGAGATCAAGCGCCACCACGCCGCGGCACGCGCCGTCCTGCATGATCAGATCGATGGCGAAGTACTCGACGAAGAAGGTCGCGGCGTGGCGGAGCGACTGCTGATACAGAGTGTGGAGCATCGCGTGGCCGGTGCGGTCGGCGGCGGCGCAGGTGCGCTGCGCGATGCCCTTGCCGAAGTGCGTGGTCATGCCGCCGAACGGCCGCTGGTAGATGCGCCCGCTTTCGGTGCGCGAGAAGGGCACGCCGTAGTGCTCGAGCTCGATCACCGCCGCCGGCGCCTCCTTGCACATGAGCTCGATCGCGTCCTGGTCGCCGAGCCAGTCGGAGCCCTTGACGGTGTCGTACATGTGCCAGCGCCAGTCGTCCTCGCCCATGTTGCCGAGGGCCGCGGAAATGCCGCCCTGCGCGGCGACCGTGTGGCTGCGCGTGGGGAAGAGCTTGGTGATGCAGGCCGTCGACAGGCCGCTCTCGGCGAGCCCGAGCGTGGCGCGCAGGCCCGCGCCGCCCGCGCCGATCACTACGACGTCGTAGGTGTGATCGATGAACCGCGGCGCGCTCACGCCCCGGCTCCGAGCGCCACCTTGAGAACCGCGAACACGCCGGCCGCCGCCAGCAGGGCGTGCAGAAAGCTGAGCACGGTGAGTGTCACGGTGCGTGCGCCCGGCCCGGGCACGTAATCCTCCACGACCACGCGCACCCCGAGCT
>Ga0210399_10002974_pt1 | contig 13184 bp, 9 predicted proteins | sample IncBWC14MmetaG_FD_150865 | JGI IMG/M metagenome (GOLD analysis project Ga0210399, IMG submission 150865) | Forest soil microbial communities from Barre Woods Harvard Forest LTER site, Petersham, Massachusetts, United States - Inc-BW-C-14-M | ecosystem: Environmental > Terrestrial > Soil >... | reverse complement strand
GGCTTGCCCACCCCGACAGGGTCGGTCACCTTCACCAGCGGGTCGACCCAGCTCTGCACGGCGACGTTGTTGAGCGACGGCACTGCTTCGTGCCCTTCAACCGCCGCTCCGGTCGGAAGCGACACGATTACGGGGACCTATACCGGCGACACCGTCTTCGTCGGTTCGACCGGCTCGACGACACTCGCAGTCAACAGTCCGCCCCTGCCACCGCAGCCGACCCATGGGTATTGGCTGGTCGGCTCGGACGGCGGGATCTTCACGTTCGGGTCGGCGCAGTTCCACGGCTCAACGGGCTCGCTACGTCTGCAGCGGCCCGTTGTGGGCATCGTGCCGACCGCCGACCGCGGCGGGTACTGGCTCGACGCGTCCGACGGAGGGATCTTCGCCTTCGGTGACGCTGGTTTCTACGGGTCGATCCCCGGGCTCGGCCTTCATCCGGCCGGGACACCATTCCCCAACCGGCTGAACGCACCCATCGTGGGCATGGTGCCTTCAAGCGACGGCGGGGGCTACTTCATGGTCGCCTCCGACGGCGGCGTCTTCGCGTTCGGCGACGCCCGCTTCGCTGGCAGCTGCCCGGGGATCGGCGGGTGCGACGGCGCCGCAGTGGCCGTCATGCCCGACGCCAGTGGCAACGGCTACTGGCTCGTGACCCAGAGCGGGCACCTCTACACGTTCGGTGACGCCCCGTATTACGGCGCACCCGGACCCCGGAGCTCGCCGGTGACTTCCGCCGTGCGCGCGCCGGACGGACAGGGGTACTGGATCCTCTTCGCGGACGGGAACATCGCCGGCTACGGCGACGCCGGCAACTTCGGGAACCCGTCCGGTCAGATGGGCGGCTTCAACCCCGCCAGTGCGATCTTCACCACCACCGACGGGAGCGGGTACTGGGTGGCGGCGGCCGACGGTGCCGTAGCGAACTACGGCGACGCTCCCAATGACGGCTCCATGCTTGGTACCTCTCTCAACGGTTCGATCATCGCGGCCACGGGCTGGTAGGCCTCGCCCGTCACGCGTGGCGTGGCGCTCCAGCAGCACCCCGTCGAAGCCCATGCGTCGTTGTGCTGGGCAACCCGCTCCAGGGGTTTCAGGCGCGCACCGGCCGGGCAGGATGCGGTCGTGCCGGTGACAGATCTCGCAGCCGAGCGCCGCGCGCTGCCGCGGCCCCAATGGGTCCTCGCCGCGCTTGGTGTCTCCGCTGCGCTGGCTGCGATCGTCGCCGTCCCGCACGACGCCCGCGGCGCCGCAGCCCAATGCTGGCCGGCCTTCGTCTTGGTGGCGGGCCTGCTGCTTGTCGGGTTCGTCGCCGACCAGGACGGCCTGTTCGCCTCCGGCGGCCACGCGTTGGCGCGCCTCGCGCCGAACGGTTGGGCGCTGTACGCGGGAACCGCTGTGCTCGTCGTCGCGGTGACCACGCTGCTGAACCTTGACACCGCGGTCACCTTCCTCACGCCGGTGCTCGTCTACGCGGCACGCAGCCGAGGCGAGGGCGAGGCTCCCCTGCTCTACGGCTGCCTGCTGATGGCCAACGCGGGCTCGCTCCTGCTGCCCGGGTCGAACCTCACCAATGTGATCGTCCTCGGACACCTTCACCTGTCGGGCCGGGCGTTCCTCGAGCACATGGCGCTCGCCGGCCTCTCCGCCGCTGGCGTCACGGCACTCGTCGTCGCCTTAGTCCACCGCGGTGAGCTCCGGGCGACGATCGCGCCAGGCGGCGCGCCCGAACGCCCGGTCCTGGGCGTCGGGCTCGTCGCCGTGCTCGCGGTGACGGTGCTCGTGGTGGTCCTGCGATCTCCCGCTCTTCCCGTGGCAGGGGTGGGCCTCGTGGCCGTCGTTTGGCGGTGCCTTTCTCGCACGACCGCTCCCGAGGCCGCCGTGCGCGTTCTGGGTCTCCCGGTGCTCGTCGGTTTGTTCGGGCTCGCCGTCGCGCTCGGGAGTTTGGGCCGCGTCTGGTCGGGGCCTTCCACGATGTTGGAGCACCTGAGCTCGTGGGCGACCGCGCCGGTCGCCGCCGTCGTCAGCGTCCTCGTGAACAACCTGCCGGCGGCGTCACTTCTCGCCGCGCACGCACCGCCACATCCCTACACCCTCTTGGTGGGGCTGAACGTCGGCCCGAACCTGTTCGCCACTGGCTCCCTGGCTTGGGTGCTGTGGCTGCGGGCCGCGCGTGACGCCGGCGCACAGCCGGACGTCGCACACGCCAGCCGGCTCGGATTGCTCAGCGTCCCGCCGGCTCTTGGCGTTGCGGTACTCGCCCTGCTGGCCACCGGCACACACTGAGGACGTGCTCGTGCAACCCGCCGAGTCCCGGAATGCTGCCGCGGGATTGAACGTGCAGGCGCCGTTACGCCCCTGCAACCCCGAGCGCTCGCTTCAAGACAACGGACGCCTCCTGCGCCGCCCGGCGCGAAACGGCCGCACTCGTCACGAGAGCGGAGCCGTGGAATGTGCCGGGGAATTGGTGCAACTCGACCGAGACGCCGGCCCGAAGCATCTCCTGCGCATACGCAATGCCCTCGTCGCGCAGCGGGTCGTTCTCCGCGGTCGAGACGTAGGCGGGCGGCAACCCGCTGAGGTCCATCGCCCGCGCCGGGGCGGCGTACATCGGGACTTCGTCCGTCCCGGCCAGATCCCCGAGATAGAACTGCCAGCTCTTCACCGCCAGCGGCCGGTTCCAGAGCGGAGAATCCACGAACTTTCGCATCGACGGCGTCTCGAGCCGGTCATCGAGCTCGGGGATGTGCAGCATCTGGAAGCAGACCGGAGGACCGCCGCGGTCCCGGGCCAGCAGCGCCGTAGCCGCAGCCAGCCCGCCTCCCGCGCTCGCACCGAGCAGCGCGATACGCGCTGGGTCCACACCGAGCGCCGCTGACTCGGCATGGAGGAACGAGAGTGCCGCGTAGCAATCGTGCAGCCCCGCGGGGTACGGATGCTCGGGTGCCAACCGGTAGTCGACCGAGACGAGCACCGCACCGAGGTCGACCGCCGTCAACACTGCGCCCGCGTGCTCGGACTCGACGTTGCCGACGACGAAGCCCCCGCCGTGGATGAGGAGGACGCCCGGCACGGTAGTGCCGGGGTCGGCGGCGACCGTCTTGGGCCGGTAGACGCGCACGGACACCTCGGGGTCGCCCTCCCACCCCGGGATCTGCCGGTCCTCGATCTCGAGCAGCTCCGCTTCGGGCAGCGGCGTCCGCATCGCGACGAGCAGCTTCTCGAACTCGCGACGCGCAGCCACCGGGTCGTCGAGGTCGATGACCGGCATGAAGTCGAGGACCGCCTCCAGCTCCGGGTCGATCATCGTCCTGCCCTCCCCCGCTCCGTGGTTATTTCGGCTGCATCCTGATGCCGGCGTCGAGCCGGATCGACTCCGCGTTCATGTACGAATTGCTCAGAAGTTCGACCGCAAGCGTGGCGAACTCGCTCGGGTAGCCCAGTCGGTGCGGGAACAGGACGTCCTGGGCCAGCTTGCTCTTGAACGCATCGGAGCCTTCGCCCGCGCCGTAGATCGGCGTGTCGATGAGCCCCGGGAGGATCGTGTTGACCCGGATGCCGACCACGGCGAGGTCACGTGCGACCGGCAGTGTCATCCCGATCACGCCACCCTTCGACGACGAGTAGGCGGCCTGGCCGATCTGGCCGTCCTCTCCCGCCACAGAAGAGGTGTTGACGATGGCGCCACGGGCGCCGTCGGCGTCTGGCGAGTTCAGGCTCATCTTTGTCGCCGCCAGGCGGACGCAGTTGAACGTGCCGATGAGGTTGATCTCGATCACCCGGCGGTAGAGGTCGAGGTCGTGCGCCGACGCGTAGTCGCCGTCCTTGCCGATGGTGCGGGTGGCCCAACCGATGCCGGCACAGTTGACGAGCGACTTGAGCGGCGCCATCTCGATGGCCGCCTCGACCGCGGAGATGACCTGCTCGGTGTTGGTGACGTCCGTCTGGACGAAGAGCCCACCGAGCTCCTTGGCGAGCGGCTCTCCTCTGTCCGCCTGGAGGTCGGCGACGACGACGTGGACGCCGCGCTCGGCCAGCAGGCGTGCCGTGGCCTCACCCAGCCCCGAGGCGCCCCCAGTGACGATTGCCGACGTGCCGTTCAGATCCATCTCTCTGCCGCTCCTTGAGGGTCGTGTTGTGCGGGCCAGAGGATACGGTCCGGACCGGCTCCGGTCACATTTGAGCGGGGGCCTCCATGCCCAGCAGCGAGAGGCCCTGCTCGAGCACCCTCGCCGTGAGGTCGCACAGCGCGAGCCGCGAGGTCCGCACGTCCTCGTCGGCCACGAGCACCCGGCAGGCCTCGTAGAACGTGGTGAACACGGTCGCCAGATCGAAGAGATACATGCAGAGCTTGGACGGGTTGAGGTTGTCGGCCGTGGACTCGACCGCCTCGCCGAAGCGCAGGAGGTGCAACGCCAGGGCGCGCTCGGGCACCTCGTCGAGCCGCGGCGTTGTGCCGGCCGGAGGAGGATCCGCCTCGGCACGGCGGAAGATCGAGCGGATGCGGGCGTGTGCGTACTGGAGGTACGGGCCGGTGTTGCCCTCGAAAGCGAGCATGCGGTCCCAATCGAAGACATAGTCACGCATCGGCTCGGTGGACAGGTCGGCGTACTTGATGGCGCCGATGCCGAGCGCCCGCGCCACGGCGGCCTGCTGCTCGGGCGAGAGGTCGTTCTCGCGGTCGCGGTCCTTCAACGCGTGCGCCGCCCGCTCGACCCCCTCCGCCAACAGGTCGACCAGACGCTCCGAGCCGCCACCCCGGCTGGCGAGCTTCTTTCCGTCCGTGCCGAGGACCAGCCCGAAGGCAACATGGGAGGCGTCCGAGACGTCGTGCAGGTAGCCGGCCAGCGCAGACACCGCGAACACCATCCGCAGGTGCAGCGACTGCTCGGCGCCGACCACGTAGAGCAGGCGCTCGGCGCCCAGTCGGCCCGTCCGGTCACGCACCGCCGCGAGGTCGGTCGCCTGGTACCCGTAGCCGCCGTCTGACTTGCGGACGATGAGCGGCAGCGGGTCGCCCTGGCGATTGGAGAACCCGTCGGGGAACACGCACAGCGCGCCGTGGTCCTCGACCAGCAGGCCCTTTTCCGTCAGCTCGTCGACGACGACCGGCAGCAATGGGTTGTAGAAACTCTCGCCGACGGCATCCTCCTCCCTGAGGAGCACGCCGAGCATTGTGTACACCTCGCGGGCGTGGCGCATGCTCTCGGTCACGAAGATGTGCCACAGCCGCATCGTCTCGGGATCGCCGCTCTGGAGCAGCACGACGCGGCGGCGGCTGCGCTCGGCGAACTCGGGATCGCTGTCGAACTGGACGCGTGCGGCGGCGTAGAACTCGTTCAGGTCGCGGACGCTGAAGGACTCAGCGTCCGCCGCGCCGTCGACATCGAGCAGGTGCTCGATGAGCATCCCGAAGGGCGTTCCCCAGTCGCCGATGTGGTTCTCGCGCAGAACGGTGTTGCCCTGGAAGGCGAGCACACGCGCCAGGGCGTCGCCGATGACCGTGGTGCGCAGGTGGCCGACGTGCATCTCCTTGGCCACATTGGGCGACGAGTAGTCGATGAGCACCGTCTGCGGCGACGTGACGACGGCGACCCCGAGGCGGGGGTCGCCCGAGACCTCGGCCACCTGCGACGCGATGAAGTCGTTGGACAGCGTCAGGTTGATGAACCCGGGCCCGCTGACTTCCACCACGGAGACGACGCCCTCGAGGTCGGCCGCCAGTACCACCTGTTCCGCCACCTCGCGGGGCGGCCGGCTCAGCTCCTTACCCAGTGGCAGGGCGCCGTTGGCCTGGAAGTCGGCGCGGTCGGACGGGCGCAGGACGGGATCGGCCCCTGGCGACACCGCGTCGAAGGCGGCCTGGAGCCTGTCGGCGAGCACGCTGACGGCGGCGGGCATCCCTCATCTTCGCATGCGCTCAGCGACCACCAGCCCGTGGAGGCCGCTCGTGCGCGTCTAGTTCGCGGGCGCGCCCATGGCCCCGTCCATGAGGCCGTAGCGGCGGTAGGGCCCGAAGAAGCCGTGCTCCAGCAGGCCGTAGCCCACCTGGTCGTTGTAGGAGAACTCTGCGACGTGGTCGACGATGCCGTACTGGGCCAGCCCCCTGATCTCCTCGACCGACAGAACGAGGCCCTGGGTCACGGTCTCGGGGCCGTGGTACATCCCGTGGCGCCAGTCGGCGTCGATGCCGTAGCCGGTACCGACCGACACGAAGTTGGGCAGGATGGACCGGCAGGCGATCTCGATGTCCACTTCCGGGAAACGCACGACCGAGCGGTCGATGATGCGGGTGCCGGGGATCAGGTGGTGCTCGTGCAGGGCGGGACCGAGGTCCTCGATCCCCTTGGCCGGGTCCGTCCACACCCGCTCGGACTGGACGAGCGGACGCTCCCCGTCGTCGCGCTCGTGGCAGATGTACATGATGGCGTGGTCGTCGAACTGCATCGGGAAGTAGTTCCACATCCCGCCCAGCACCAGCTCGCCCTGGCGGATGCCGTCGCTCTCGGGCTCTCCGACGGGCCGCACCCCCCACGAGCGGTCGCGGGTCCCCCAGCAACGGTCGGGCGTCACCGCGAGGTCGTTGCCGCCGGCGGACAGGGTCCCCGACCAGAAGCCCGTCTGCGCCAGGCGCTGGGTGTCGAAGACGACCCTGCCCTTGGAACGCAGGTACTGGCGGGGCTCCTCGACCGCGGGGATGTGGCCCTCCCACGTGACGTCCATCGCGACGCGGTCCTCGGTCGGTTCGACGATCACGCGCAGCTTGCGCAGGGGCTCGAGCACCTCGATCCGGAACGGCCCCACAGAGATGTCACCCCGGTCGCGCAGGGGTGCGGAAGATCGCACGATGTGCTGGGACTCCCCCAGCCGCACGTCGATGAACGCGTCGACGACACCGAGGTTCGGGTACTGGCCCATCCCGAAGATGGCGAACCAGTCGTCGTCGCACGGATGCATGTTGAAGTAGTAGCGGTCGTAGAAGTTGCGATCGCTGGTGGCGGGGTGCGCAATGAACTCCGACGCCTGGTGAAGCGGGTAGTCGTCCCCCGAGCTGAGCGACATGACGGACGGGCTCAGCAGCAGGCGCAGCCCGCGCCGCACCCGCCGGCGACGGGCGCACCGCACATCCCACCCGCGGGCTCGGTGGCGCGGCCGGTGGTGGCGAAAACGGGAAGCAGACGGCGCGCCCCGACGTGGCCTTCGGGACACGCGGCAGGCGCATCGGCGTCGGCCATGGCCCGCCGCTCGTCGAAGACGGCGTGACAGGTCGAGCAGCGGTAGTCGTAGACGGGCACGGTGAGACCTCCGGGGAGGGAGCCTAAGGCAACGCCGGCCGGTGTGCCTACGGCTGGGCGAAGGCGTAGATCGGCGTGCCGTTGTAATCGTTCGAGTCGAGCGGCAGGAAGGGACCGTTGAGCGCGACCGACAGGTAACCGTCGCGGCCCGGGCCCGAGTCGCCGCCGACGGTCATGATCGCGTCGTCGGGCCAGACCTGCGTCACGATGGCCACATGCACCGACGTGTACGTGCTCTGCGGTCCGGTGCCGTAGAGCACCGCGTCGCCCACGGCGGGCATCGCCGTCGGCGGCAGGACGGCGCCGTGGGCTGCGGCCCAACCCCAGATGTCGCCGGTGAAGGCATACCGGGGAATGCCGATCCCGGCCTGCTCCCAGGCCCAGGTGGCGAACAGCGCGCACCACTCCTCGCACGGCCCGTAGGGATTGCAGTACGCGCCCTGGATGTCCGGATCCGGCTGGATCTGGCTCGCGACCGCCGCGGCAATGGCGGCCGACCCCGGGAATTCGGGTTCGGTCGTCGCGGTCGTGAAGCTGTACTGCCAGGCCTGCGGATCGAGCAGCCAGTAGCCCGTGCCGTGGTTGTTGCCGATGATGGCGGAGATCTGTGTCGCCGTCGGGTCGAGGCTGAGGCCGCCGAAGGCCTGGGCGTCGCCGTAAGGGAGCACGACGCCGTTCTCGGTCGCGATCAGGTAGCCGGCACCGTCCGGGGACGCCACCATGCCGACGGCGGGGTCGGGCAGGTTGGCGTTGCCGGCGGAGCCTTCGAAGAGGGCGTCGCCGTAATTGAAGATGCCGCCGTCTGCCGCGACCAGCCAGTACCCCTTGCCGTCTTGTGTCGTCGCCATGCCGACGATGGGTGAGTTGAGCCTGATGGCGCCCGTGCTCCCGTAGAACTGCGCGTCGCCATAGGCGAAGATCCCGCCGTCCGCGGCCACGAGCCAATAGCCCTTGCCGTCCGGCGTCGCCGCCATGCCGACGATCGGTTCGTTCAGGTGCTGACCGCCCATGGAGCCGGAGAACTGGGCGTCGCCGTAGGCGAACACGCCGCCATCGAGCGCGCCGAGCCAGTACCCCTTGGCGTCGCGCGTGGTGGCCTCGGCGACGATCGGTCCCTGCAAGGGCAAGGCGCCCGCGGATCCTTCGAACGTCGCGTCGCCGTAGGCGAAGACACCGCCGTCCGCACTGGCGAGTATGTAGCCGTTGCCGTCGGGTGTGGCCGTGCCGGAAAAGACCGGCGAGTTGAGAGGCTGTGGCATGTCGGGAGCGGTCTGGGTCACGCTCCCGAACCCGATCATGCCGGGATCGTTGTACACCGCTCCCGCGGGCGCCGGCGCGACGCCGCTGCCGCCGAGTGTGAGTACCGCCGGTGCGACCAGGGTGGCGACGGTGACAACCGCCAGCGAGACAGCTGAGCGCGGCCTCCGGCGGCGCCCGTTCGCTGTTTTCGCCTCTCCCCCTGAACCCCGTCGGCGCACGACTCAAGAGTCTGCACGCTGCGCTACGCGCGCGACCGGCACGTGGGGTTACGAAGTCGTTACGAATTGCCAGTTCAACGCGGGTTCAACCCGAGAGTCCCCCTCTCCGTACGCCAATGGGCGGCTCCACGGGACCCACGGCAGAATGGGTGCATGAGCCCCGAATCCACGACGGACGCCCACCCGAACACCTTCGGCGCCCGGACCGACCTGATCGTCGGCGACCGCACGTACGAGATCTTCAACATCAAGGCCCCGTCGCTGGCCGAGCGCCACGACATCGACCGGCTGCCCTACTCAATCAAGGTCATCCTCGAGAACCTGTTGCGCCACGAGGACGGCCCCCACGTCTCCGCCGACGACATCGTCGCCGTCGCCGGGTGGGGCGAGAATCCCGAGGGCCACGGCCAGGGAGCCGGCGACGCCGCCTATGAGATCGCCCTCACCCCCGAGCGCGTCCTCATGCAGGACTTCACCGGCGTGCCGGGCGTCGTCGACCTCGCTGCCATGCGCGACGCGCTGGCGCGGCTCGGTGGCAGCGCCTCGCTCGTCAACCCGCTCGTGCCCGTCGAGCTGGTCATCGACCACTCCGTCATCATCGAGCGCTCGGGCGACGCCGAGTCCTATGACCGCAACGTCAGCATCGAGTACCAGCGGAACTTGGAGCGCTACCAGCTGTTGCGCTGGGCGCAAGGCGCCTTCAGTGGCTTCCGCGTCGTACCGCCCGGGACTGGGATCTGTCATCAAGTGAACCTCGAGTACCTGTCGCGCCTCGTGTTTGCGACCGAAGACGGACGTGCGTTCTGCGACACCCTCGTCGGTACCGACTCACACACCACCATGGTCAACGGGCTCGGCGTACTCGGCTGGGGTGTCGGCGGTATCGAGGCGGAGGCGGCCATGTTGGGCCAGCCGCTTTCCATGCTCCTCCCGCCCGTCGTCGGCCTGCGTATCTCCGGCGAGCCGAAGCCCGGCATCACCGCGACCGACGTTGTGCTCACCGTGACCGAGTTGTTGCGCGACCACGGAGTCGTCGGCGCGTTTGTCGAGTGTTACGGCCCCGACATCGCGGCGCTCTCGGTCGAGACGCGGGCCACGATCGGCAACATGAGCCCCGAATACGGCGCCACCTGCACGATGTTCCCGATCGACCAAGTGACGCTCGACTATCTGCGGTTCACGGGGCGCGACGAGCCCCACCTGGCCCTGGTGGAGGCCTACGCCAAGGCCCAGGGCCTCTGGCACGACCCCGGCGCCGCCGAGCCGGTGTACTCCGAGCACCTCAGCCTCGACCTGGGTGACGTGGAGCCGTCGCTCGCCGGCCCCAAGCGGCCGCAGGACCGCGTGCCCCTCTCCGCGGCGAGAGACTCATACCGCGCCGCGCTCGACCACGCGCCCGTCACGGCAGAAGGCGAGCCCGCAGCGGCGCCACACCACCAGATGGCAGACGGCGACGTGGTGATCGCGGCGATCACGAGCTGCACCAACACGTCGAACCCGCAGGTGATGGTCGGCGCCGGCCTGCTGGCCAAGAAGGCCGTGGAGCTCGGGCTGCGTTCGAAGCCATGGGTGAAGACGTCGCTCGCACCGGGATCGCGGGTCGTGGTCGACTACCTCGAGAGCGCGCGCCTGATAGAGCCGCTGCAGCAGCTCGGCTTCTACCTGGTCGGCTTCGGCTGCACCACCTGCATCGGCAATTCGGGCCCGCTCCTCGATGGCGTCAGTGACGTCGTCAACGCAGCCGACCTTGCGGTCGCGGCGGTCCTCTCGGGCAACCGCAATTTTGAGGGCCGCATCCACCCGGACGTGCGCCTGAACTATCTCGCCTCGCCGCCGCTGGTCGTCGCGTACGCGCTGGCGGGGACGATGGACATCGACCTGGAAAACGAGCCGATCGGCCACGACACGGAGGGCAGCCCGGTCATGCTCGCGGACTTGTGGCCTTCGCTCGACGAGGTCAGCGACACGATCCGGACGTCGCTCACCTCGGACATGTTCCGTTCGCGCTACAGCGCGGTCTTCGACGGGGACGAATACTGGCGCGAGATGCAGGTGGAGTCCGGCGAGACCTACTCGTGGCAGGACTCCTCCACCTACGTGAAGAACCCGCCCTTCTTCGAGACGATGACGATGACGCCGTCACCGGTTGCCGACATCACCGACGCGCGGGTCCTGGTGATGGTGGGCGACAGCGTCACGACGGACCACATCTCACCGGCTGGCTCCATCGGCCCCACGACGCCGGCGGGCCAGTACCTCGTGGACCACGGCGTCGAGCGACGGGACTTCAACTCGTACGGCGCGCGGCGCGGCAACCACGAGGTCATGATGCGCGGGACCTTCGCCAACGTGCGGCTGCGCAACCAGCTCGCACCCGGCACCGAGGGCGGCGTGACCGTGCACCTGCCCGACGGGGCGCAAACCTCGATTTACGAGGCCGCCATGCAGTACGCGCAGGAGGACGTGCCCTTGGTGGTGCTCGCCGGGCGCGAGTACGGAACGGGGAGCAGCCGCGACTGGGCGGCCAAGGGAACGGCTCTGCTCGGCGTGCGCGCCGTGATCGCGCAAAGCCTCGAGCGCATCCACCGCTCCAACCTGATCGGCATGGGCGTGGTGCCGCTGCAGTTCTACAAGGGGGACTCGGTCGAGAGCCTGGGGCTCACGGGACGAGAGCGCTTCACCGTCACAGGCCTCGACGTGCTCAACAAAGGCGAGCTGCCCAAGGAGCTTTCGGTCACCGCGACGTCGGACGACGACTCGGTCACCGAATTCCGGGTGATCGTGCGCATCGACACGCCGATGGAGGCCGAGTACTACCGCCAGGGTGGGATCCTGCAGTACGTGCTGCGCCAGATGGCCAGCTAGGGACTGGCTTCGCGGCCTGGGCGAAGGTCCGGCCCGCTGTCCCGGTCAATGCGTGATCGTCGACACCCAGCGGATCGTCCGCTGACCGCTGACCGGGGCAAGGGCCGTCAGGGTGTCGGCGGCCGCGTTCTGGGGAGGTTCCGTGCCTGACGCCACGGTCATCACCCCGAAGAGGGTGACCACCTCGCCGTCTTGGGCTTTGGCGTAGGAGACCAACGCCGCCCATTCCGCGACCTGGCTCGGGGTGTACATCTCGGGCATCGCGACATTGGGCGAGAAGCCGTTCGCGATCTGGAGGAGCTGGGCGTTGGTCCAAATCCCGGGATCGGCGGAGCCGTAGTCCACCATCGGCGGGTAGCTTCCGCCCACCGTTTGGGCGTAGCCCTGCATCACGTACTTCGTGTTGTTGAATCCCGGGTCGAACGCAGGCTCGGCGTCGTCGCCAGCCCAGACGTGGACCTGGTCGGTGAACCCCTTCGATGACGCGACATGCGCCGACCAAGCATTGAGTTGCTCCACGGCGTCTGCGAGCTCCTGCCCCCAGGTGATGTAGCTGCTGGGTTCGTCGGGACAACCGCAGACGACAGATCCGCAGGGCTGTGAGACGCCGCAGCTGTCGTTCGTTCCCACTGCGATGTCGAGGGTCGTATCAGCCGGGGCGGTGTTGTAGTAGCCCATGACGTAGCTCTCGACTCCGGCAGTGATGTTTGCGAACGACACAAAGCTGTGCGAGAAGTCGATCGTGCCGTCATTCGTCCCGTCAGATGCGGGCCTGCCAAAATCCAAGACGACCAGCCCTTGCATTCCGGACCGACCCGCCGTCTGTCCCTGGTTGCTGAGGGCCGCGGCAGACGCGCTGGTCTCGTAGTACGAGGTTGTCAGCGTTGCGGCAGCGCTCGCAGCAGCGTCAACACTCGAGAGTGGGATGAGGCCACTGGTCAGCACGAGCGCCATCGCGACTCCGCGCGGCCACCGCCGATCGCAGACAACTTTGGCGCGATGTTTCGCTGTCACCGGGGTAACACCACTCTTCACCATGCGTGCAACGCTGCGTGGCCACGTGCAATCCCGAGCCACTTTGGAACGATGCTTCGCTGTCACCGGGGTGAAGATAACCGCGCCCGTTGCACGCTGTCTGAAATTTCTTCCGCGTCGCGACATGTAGTGCCGCTACTCGAGTGGCGAGCAACTACATCTTGTAGTGCCAAGTTTTCCAAGAGAGCCGTTCGATGCGGCGCTTGGTGTCCTCAGTCGGCGAGCAGGCTCTTCGGTGCCTTCCGGCGCCACGATTCGGCGAGCATTTCGCGCACGAGAGAACTTTCGGCGTGCCGCAGCACGACGCGACACCCGCTGAGCTTCTTTCCCCACCACAGCTCCTCCACCGATGAGGGGTACTCGGCGCAGTAGGAGGTGACTTCGTCCTCGGGCAGGAACACGTGGAGCAGGCCGCCCTCGGGCGGCATGGTGGCGAAGATCTTTCCCCGGACGCGGAAGGAGGTCATTTCGTGGTGCGGTTGCTCGATGGCCTCGGGGAACGAGAGAGCCA
>Ga0210399_10002973_pt1 | contig 13189 bp, 11 predicted proteins | sample IncBWC14MmetaG_FD_150865 | JGI IMG/M metagenome (GOLD analysis project Ga0210399, IMG submission 150865) | Forest soil microbial communities from Barre Woods Harvard Forest LTER site, Petersham, Massachusetts, United States - Inc-BW-C-14-M | ecosystem: Environmental > Terrestrial > Soil >... | reverse complement strand
ACTTCCTTGACCGCATGACCCGAACTTCAGGGCAGGAGCGCACGCTCAGCGACGAAGCCATGAAAGCGATGCTCGCGTACGACTGGCCAGGCAACGTACGAGAGCTGGAGAACTGTCTGGAGCGAGCATGCGCGCTCACAACCGGACCAACGCTTCACGTGGGAGATTTGCCTACAGCGGTCAGCAACTTGGGCGCGACCTCCCCCTCTGGGGACGGTAATGGAACGAGCAAGATCATCCCAATGGCAGACGTGGAGAAGCAGACCATACTCAACGCAATCGCTCAATTGAACGGCGACAAGCTGATGGCGGCGCGACTGCTAGGTATCGGAAAGACGACGTTGTACCGGAAGCTGAAAGAATACGGTTCCCAGGAATGAGCTGAGTTCCCTCATTGATTCCCGATACGGCACCCGCACCCGGACTGTCGTCCGCTAAATGGCGTGCTTTCAGTCTGCTTCTTTCGGTCCGAGACTTGCATAATGAAGGGCATGATCCTTCTCATAACCCCCTCGGACCGAATTAAGGAGTGCGCGCAGTCCTTACAATCAGAAACCAATCATTCCGTCGATCTTGCTCCGAGCCTGCCAGCGGCCAGCAACAAGTTGCGGGAGCGCGAATACGATGCGGTTATCCTCGATCCATTTCTGATGGAAGCCGAACCTGACGAGAGTGATCAAGTCCTGCAGCATTTAGGAACGGCAACTCCTGTATATGTGAATTTTGCAATCAGCGGGGTTGAGCGAGTTGTGCGCGAGACTCGAACGTCTTTAGCGCGACGCCAGCGGGAAGAGCAGGTTGCGCGTAAATCGGCTGAGCGAGCCGTTTGCAATGAGCTCAGAGAGGACGTTACAGGCTTGCTTCTTTCTTGCGACCTGGCGCTTGCGGTTCCGGGAGTGCCTCGATCTGCCGCGGACAAATTACGTTCGATGCACGAGCTTGCCTGTCACATACGCGAGCGACTGGCAGACACAGTTTAGTCGTTCATGGCCCGAGGTGTAGAAGGTTTTCGAACTCACTCGTCGTCTTGACGAGCACCGGGCGCCGAGGTCTTTGGATGTTGGTCAGGGCTTGCAGAACAGCTCGTCCCCATCCTTCCGGGCCTTTGTCAGGGAAACAGACGACCTCCGGTAGCGAAGCCGTGACTGCTTTGTCATAGCCGCCATTAGGAAGCGGCATCAGGATCGGTTTGTGAACGAGCCGTAGCATGGGCAGGTCGTTGGCGCTATTGCCGAGGCCAATGGTCCGAATGTCGGTTTCCCAAGCCATGCGGTAGTAGCTGATCACGGCGCTCAAAGCCATCCCCTTGTCGCAGCTGGCTGAAAAATGCCAAAAACGCCCCCCACGCTGGACCGTGTATCCGAGTTTGTGGGCCATACGAGTGAAGGAGCGGATCTCACGTTGGCTGTGATCCTGAAAGAGAAATGGTTCCCCGGTCTCTCTTTGTCGGGCCAAAGAAGCTTCTTTGAGTGACAATCCCGTTCTCTTCGCGACCTCTGCATCGCTCATCTGGTGGAAACCACGCACCCGGACGCCACCCTGTCGCGCGATCTTTCGAAGGGAAGCGACTACATGATCGTAGGGCTGACCGAGCAGTAACGTGCGTTCGCGTTTCTTGCCGGCAGCGGTATGATCCGGAGACCGGTCCCCGAGGAGTACAACCACACCACCGTTTTCAACGATAAAGGGATCTCTGTTTCCGATGGCTTTGCGGAGGGGCCGGACTTCTCCGCGGGTCTTGCTGGTGCAAAAGACCAGCGGAATTTGGCGCCTATGTAGTTCCTCGATAGCCGGACGCGCTCCTTCCCAGGAATAGGAGTCGTGCGACAGCAGAGTTCCGTCCAAATCTGTGAATACCACAGTGCGCATTCGTTTAGAGATGGCGGAAAACCTCTTCTTCAGCCACGGAGGAACGAACTTTCGCTTCGAGCCATTGTCGTGCCATGTCGCGAGCTCCCAGGCCGAAAGCGATCGACAACGCGAATACAATGCCGGCGAATACGATGGCGAAAGCCACCAGCAGGGGCAGACTGCCGATCTGCAATTGCTCGAGGGCGATCACTACCGCTAACGTCATCACCAGAACACGTACTCCGCCTGCGATCAGCCGTGCAGCCGGCCATTGTGCATTCACCGCTGCCAGCAATGCGCTGCGCGAAACCATCCGGCTCACGACGACCCCGAGCAACAGGACCAATCCTGCCGCTATCAGGCTCGGAATGTAATCCACGAAACGCCGAACGAGACCCACGCTCGCGGGGGTATCGGCTGCATTCAGGGCGAACAACACGATAAAGACCCATACTAGCGCCTGCACGAAACGAGCGCCCAGGTCGCTAGGAGAATGGAATACTCCGGTCCGCTCGATCATGCTCGCGAAACCGGTGCGCTGCACTAACCGGTCGAAGCGGGCGGCTTGCAGCAAACGATAGGTGAGCCAGCGCAGGACAAAGGCAACAAAACCACCCGCGATGAGCGTGACCAGCACGATGATCAGGACGGGCACGATGTGCGCGGATTGCTCCGCGAGACGATTGAAAGGATCGATCAACATTCGGTCAAACAGGCTGCGCATGGAGTTTCTCCTTTCCAGCGGAGTCCCAATGTTGCGTCAGGTATGGCTTTTCAGCCTCAAACACCTGGCAAAGTTGTTCGATACGTTCTTCCACCTGAGGGGCCGTACTCTCCGTGACTTCAAGCACGAAGGAAGCCGTACGCCCAAGGTAAAGGGGCACAAGGGATTGCAACAAGTGATCGCGGTCAATGGTTCGATAGCGGTAGGCGGTGGCGGCCTCGTAGATCATGCGCACCCAGAGTGCGTCTGGAATGTGAAATCCTTGCCCGTTGCGATGGACGTAGTTCGTGAGATCCACGAGCGTTTGGGGCGACAGAATCGTACTGTAGATCTCCCGCAGATCCTGAACACCTTGTTGCGCGGCGTGTATCATGCGGTCGGTATTTACTGTGAGAGGCTCTACGCCAACCTCGAAAGGGAAGCCAAACAAAGGTACTTTCTCGTAGCCAGCGGTGTTCTTCCACACGCCCTCGTAGCTTTCCATCAAGCTGAAAAAGGATCCAACGACCTGGCGAAACATGCTGGTCAGGTCTGCGCCAGGATCTTTGGCGTCATGAATCTTGGCTCCCAGATAAGCCTGCCCCACACGGAAGCCCTCGGCAATTGCGGTTACTGTCATCCAAATATCGATTCCGAAGCGTGCGACGTCGGTGTCCCAAACGTCTTTTTCGAGGTAGCGCGCCGCGAGTTTGCCGGAAAACCCAAACTCTCCGCCGATGGGCTGTCGCACTGACTTCCCATACAGCATTCGCGTCATCGGATAGATGATTCCGTTTGTGATGGTGCCGTCATATTTGTGACGGTGGTAGTACGGCGCGATGTAGTCGTAGCCGTACTCAAGAACCGGTTGGGCGAGCAGTTCGATCCATCCCGGGGTGATGCTGCGGAGGTCTGAATCGACCACGACGCAAGCCTTTGCATTCAATCTTTTAGCCACCGCGAAGATGGTTCGAAAGGCGCTGCCCTTACCCGCGATGCCGTGATAAGGGGTGCTGATGCGATGGCTGACGTGCACGGGATGGGAGATCAGAAGGAGGTCGTCGGCGCCGCCCTCGGCCTGCATGACGACGCTCTGGGTATTGTCCTTGGACCCGCCGTCGGAGTTGACGATCACCGATCGACGGGCGGGGAAATGCTTGGCCAGGCCTACGGAGACAGCCCGCACCACTTGGCCGATGGTACGCGCGTTGTTGTAGCTCGGGATACCGACCACGATTTCGGCTTCGCCGATCTGGTCGAGTCGGTTCTTCAGTTCACTTGGAAAGAGCTCATCCACGTTCGATTCACGCACTCTCCGCCAGTCCACGGAGCGGTTTGAGCTCGAGACCAACGACCGACGGGATGGATTCGTTATCCACGTCTACGACTTCCCGCAGGTCGTCGAGGAACCCGGGGGACGCTGCGCTGACCCGCATCCAGTTGGGAATAGGCGGCGTGCCGAGGGGGTCTGCGAAAAATTCATCCGTAGCCAGCTTCAAAGCCTGAGAGAAGGTCTCCACGGCGGTTTCTTCTTCGTGGCGGTCAAACATGAGGCCGTTGATCATCGCGTCGGCGTGATAGCGGCTTATGCTGTTTTCCGCCATTCTTTGGTAGCGAACAAGCAGGGTTTGCATCAGCCCAGTATCGAACTTCACGCCTTCGGCGGCGAGGATGCGGAAGAGCGACTTGGAGATATCCATCGCCATCTTCATCAAGCCTTTAGAAGGATCTCCAGGCGAAAGCTCCTGATGCTTGTGTTCGTAATTGTCGGCAATGTCTACCTGGCAGATACGGCGCATGGAGCAGTTGCGGTATACCTCTGCAAGAACGCCAACTTCCAGGCCCCAATCCGACGGGATTCGATTCACGCGAGCCAAGTCGGCCTGCATAGCGAACTCACCCGCCAGGGGATAGCGAAAGCTATCCAGGTATGCGAGAAACGGGAGATGGCCCACAATGGACTCGAGGGCGCGGATCGCCGGCGTCATGAGGAGTCGGGTAACACGGCCGTGCATTTGATGGCTCAACCGCGCGTAGTAACCCTTACTGAACTCGAAGCCGATATCGGGGTGCACCACGGGGTAACAGAGACGCGCCAGCATCTCGCGACTGTAATTTACGATGTCGCAGTCGTGGATCGCGATGACCGAGGCCTTGCGGCTGGCGAGTACGTATCCGTAGGCCATCCAGCACTGGCGGCCCTTGCCATCGGGGCCGATCTGCAGACGATTGTCTTCGAGAGTTTTGTAGAGCCGCTGCATTCTGGGGCCGTCGTGCCAGATTACACGGACATCCCCCGGCAACACGTTAAGGCGGCGAGCCACTTCTTCGAACTGTTCCCGCGTCGCCTGCGCCAACGAGAGCACGAATTGGCGAACGTAGGTTGCCTGGCTGAGTTCTGCCAGAATAGTGTTCATGGCAGGCTTCTCGAATTCCGAATAGAGAGCGGGAAGGACAAGCGCGATGGGTTGCTGGCGGGCAAAATAGTCCAGCTGCCGCTCGACGATTCCAACATCACCCGTCCCCAATCGGTGGAGCGTCGCGATTACGCCGATTTGAGAGAAATCTGCCATGGCTCGAGGTCTCCTGTCTTGCAGGAATCTGATGCGAACTGCCCCGAACACAGTGCTGAAAAGAGCACCAGTTGGTCCATCAGGGCCGCAGGGAACAAACGCCGAAGCATCTAGAGCTGGAAACGGCGAAGTAGCCGAGCTTGCGAGTCGCCGTGGCGAAGCGACTTCAGGGTGCGTAGCGCGCAAGAACGGGGACTGCGCTTTTATGCGTTACGATGCTTGCAACTAACCGGCCATGTTTCCAGCAAAGAGCGGCGGAACGAGAGCGCGAACAGGCCGGCAGGCGCAACTATTTTCCTACTGGCGACAACGTAACCTTTCGTCTCAAAGCGGTCAATACAGAATATTTTCCCGGAGGGTGCAGTTTTTTCCTTATCGAAACAGTTGAAAGCAGATCGTTTACAAGTCCCCGCAGGCTGATGGGCAATGAGCCGATGCTATGGATTGTGGTGACAAAAAGCACCCAGCTTCGGAAGGCTAAGAAGAAAGACTTTCAAGCGCGTCGCCTGCTGGGTAGAATACCCATCAAGTCGGCTGCCACGCGACCCTAGCCATGCATGTTCTGGTCACCACTGACACGCTCTCCGGAGTCTGGACCTATACTCGCGAACTGGTGAGCGGACTGGTCAGCCGCGGCATGCGAGTCACCCTGGTTAGTTTTGGAGAGGTACCCCTTCCCGATCAGACAGCATGGATGGACAACTTGCACGGACTCGATTACCGACCCACCGCTTTCCGGCTCGAGTGGATGCATGAGGGAGAGCAAGATTACGAAGAATCGTCGGCTTACCTGACTTCGGTTGTGCAGGAAATTCAGCCCGATGTCTTACACTTGAATCAGTTTTGCTATGGCAGCCTGCCGGTAGATGTTCCTCGTCTGGTGGTCGCTCACGGCGACCTAATCACGTGGTGGCTTGCGGTGCATGGGCACGAGCCCAGATCGGCTCGCTGGTTACAGCGTTATCGCGAAGGGGTGGTGCGCGGGCTGTTGGGAGCCAGTGCAGTCGTTGCTCCCTCGGCCGCGATGCTGGACGCTTTGCATGTTTCCTATATTCAGGTGAAACGCGAGCACGTGATTTACAACGGCCGGAATCCTATCTTCTTCAACCCCTATGTAAGTAAAGAGGAGTCGGTCCTTTCCGTAGGCCGGTTGCTGGACGCCGGCAAACAAGTTCACCTCCTGACCCAATACCAGCATCCGTTGCCGGTTTGCATTGTCGGGTCGGAGCAGCCTGTGAACCCGCCACGAGTGCCGATCCGGGCGGACGTGAAGGTTGCGACCGAACAACTGTGTGTCTCGTTGAAGGGACCGCAGACCGAAGCGCAGATGCGCAACCTGTACAGCCGTGCCGCCGTGTATGCAGCGACCCCTCGCTACGAACCCTTTGGGATTGAAGCACTCGAGGCTGCGCTGTCCAGATGTGCCATCGTTGCGAATGACATCCCCAGCTTCCGCGAGATCTGGGGTGAGGATGCGCTCTACTTCCGCACGAATGACGCGGCGAGCCTGGCATCGGCGATTCGGGAACTGACTGAAGACAAGGATAAGTGTCGGGCGTATGCGAATCGCGCCTACCAGCGGGCTCGCGAGCGATACAACCATAAGCGCATGATCGACGAATATCTCCAGCTCTATCGAAATCTGCCAGCCGCTGAATGGGCTGCCGCATAAGCGTCCTGCCGAGCGTGCTATCTTCTAAACCTGCCGCGATCTTGTGAAAGATTAGCGGCGGTTATTTTCAGGAGAAACAATGGCCACAGTTAAGATCACCGTTCGCCCAAATGGTCCGTATCGCGTTGAGGCTTCCGAAGGATCGATCGAGCTGGTTGATGCCAACGGCAACAAATACGATCTCACGGGAAAGCCGGCCTTTTCGCTATGTCGCTGCGGAGCGAGCGTCAACAAACCTTTTTGTGATGGAACACACAGCAAGATTGGCTTTCAGGCCGCAGAAGCTGCGGTGCGGGCGGAAAACAAACCGTAGTGGAGGACCTGCTCGCATCGGCATGGTTTCTTGTCATTGATCCGCTTAGACTGGGTTTCGTTTGGAAAAGCGCGATAAAGAATTGGGAGTGTGCCGCCAGATCACGCGGCGCGACTTCCTGAATGGGGTCGCTGTTGCGGCGGGATCTGCCCTGTTTCCCTTCACGTCCAGCGCTCTCACCCGTGCGCGTGAAACTCGAAAGAATTCGGCGGAATACTACCCTCCAGCGCTTACGGGATTGCGAGGCAGCCATCCCGGCTCGTTTGAAGTCATGCATGCGGTCCGCGATGGTGACTTTTGGAGTTCCGCGTCCTCGCCAGAAAACACAGGGGAAAGCTACGACCTGGTCATCGTTGGGGGCGGGATCAGCGGCCTCTCTGCAGCGCATTTCTTTCGCAAAGCAGCGGGAGACCAATCTCGGATCCTGGTGCTCGATAACCATGATGATTTCGGTGGTCACGCGAAGCGAAACGAGTTCCAAGTTGGCAATCGTAGATTGCTTGGCTTCGGGGGAACGTTTTCGATCGAGAGCCCGGCGCCTTACAGCGCAGTCGCGAAAGGTTTGATCGAGGAACTACAGATCGACGTTCCGTCCTACTCGAGATTCTTTAACAAAGACCTCTATCGCGCGCAAGGAATGCGCCGAGGTCTGTTCTTCGACAAAGAAACATTCGGAGCGGATCGATTGGTGCCTGACCCGACTACGAGCCACGTCGGCGAAACAGGTGATCATGCCAAGCTCGACAGCGACTTGTGGAAGAAATTTCTGACTGAGGCGCCGCTCTCGCGGCGAGGGAAGGAAGATTATCAGCGCCTTCACCAGGAGAAAAAGGACTACTATCCGGGGCTCAATTCGGACGAGAAGAAAGCCCGGCTGGCTCGAATCAGTTATGCCAAATATTTGCGCGAAGTCGTCGGCGTCGGCGACGAAGTAGTTAGGATTTACCAAGCCTTTCCCCACCCGCTGTTTGGAGTCGGCATTGATGCAGTGTCGGCCCAGGACGCGTGGGGTCTAGGTCTGCCGGGCTTCTCCGGACTGAATCTTGCTCCAGGCGCGGGCAAGGGAATGAATCGCGACGCGATACCCAACGAAGAGGCAGAACGATACTTCTTTCACTTCCCGGACGGAAACGCGAGCATCGCCCGCCTCATCGTGCGCAGCTTAATTCCAAAGGCAATCCCGGGGAACGTCTGGACCGATGTCGTATCCGCGCAAGCAAATTACTCCCAACTCGATGACGGCAGATCGCCGGTGCGCATAAGGCTCAACAGCACCGTGGTGCGGGTGAAGCATGTCAGCGACAAGAGCGCTGCACAACAAGTTGAAATCACCTATGTGACAGCCGGAAAGTTGAAAACGTTGCGGGCATCGAGCTGCGTTCTGGCTTGTTGGCATGTGGTGATTCCGTACATTTGTGAAGAGTTGCCAGACCAACAGAAGGAAGCCCTGGCATCCGCTCAGAAAGTACCGCTCCTCTATACGAATGTCGCCGTTAGCGACTGGAAATCATGCCGCAAATTGGGCGTGAATTCTGTTTATGCTCCGGGAAGTTACCATACCGGTTTCAATCTTGATCTGCCGGTAAGCATAGGCGGATATCAGTGCTCGCAAAGTCCCGAGGATCCTATCGTCATTCACATGATGAAGACGCCCAACCGACCCGGACTTCCGGCCCGCGAACAACATAGAATCGGTCGTGCGGAGCTGTTTGCAACGTCGTTCGAGACCATCGAGCGGAAAATTCGCGACCAGTTGGCCAGAACCCTGGGAGCGGGCGGCTTTGACCCAGCACGGGATATCACGGCCATCACGGTGAATCGTTGGCCACACGGCTACGCCTACGAGTACAACTCTCTCTTCGACAAATTCTGGTTGGAGGGAGGCGAAGCGCCGTGTGAGATTGCACGAAGACCATTCGGACGCATCGCCATTGCGAACGCCGATGCCGACGCCTATGCCTACACCGACTGCGCGATCGACCAGGGCTACCGCGCTGTCCAAGAACTCACCCGCAAGAGCTGACGGAGTGCCGGGCGAAATAGTCGAAGGAGTCTACCTCGCAAGGGAGGCCGGCGAAACGTTCAGTGGATCGTCTTTGTCTTTCGTGACATGTAGTCCATCAGCAGGTACTGGCCCAAGGTGTAGGGCGTCGTGAAGTACGCCTTCCCACGACACATCTCGGTGACCTTTTGCACGAAGTTCACCAGGCCATAATCCGAGGCCAGCATGAAGGTGTTGATCAGAACCCCGGCCCGCTTGCATTTCGAAACTTCTTCCAGCGTTTGGCCGACCACGAGTGGATCCAGTCCGAACGCGTTCTTGTAGATCCGCCCGTCCTCCAACGTCAACGCCGAAGGCTTCCCGTCCGTAATCATGACGATCTGCTTCATGTCCTTGCGCTGGCGCTGCAGAATACGCTGAGCCAACCGCAAGCCTTCGCGTGTATTCGTGTAATACGGACCGACCTTGACGCGAGCAAGCTGGGTGAGCGGCACTTCCTCCGCAGAGTCGTGGAAGAGGACCAGCGACAGAGAATCGCCCGGGTATTGCGTTCGTATCAACTGCGAGAGGGCCATCGCCACTTTTTTCGCGGGCGTAAAACGATCTTCGCCATAAAGAATCATGGAGTGCGAGCAGTCGAGCATCAGCACGGTCGCGCACGAGGACTGATACTCGCACTGATGCACATTCAGGTCGGAGTATTCGATGTTGAGGGGAACGTGCAGGCCTTCACGTTGGATCGCGCTTGATAGGGTGGCGGTAATATCCAGATTCAACGTGTCCCCGAACTCGTAGATCTTCGATGCGCCGCTCGTTTCGACTCCCGTCGCCATGTCGCGCGTGTCGTGACGTCCGAAGCTCGATTTACCAAGCGAACCCAGCAGATCGCGTAAGGCTTTGTAGCCCAAAAAATCCAGGCTCTTGTCCGTGATCTCGAATTTCGTCGGCTGGCCTTCTCCGACTTGTCCACCGGCTGATGAGGGTTGGGACGGATCAGGAGGCTCGTCGATGGAGATGAAATCTTCCTGTTCCAGGCGCTCGATTAGTTTCTCAATCAGTTCCTCGAGCGTGCCGTCCATCTGCATTTGTTGCAGGCGCTCGCGCATTTCTTCGCTAAAACGGTCGCTGTCCAGCAAAGCCTGCTCGATGGCTTGGCGAAGGGCATCGAGTGTTTGCTCGCCCTCGGGCATGTCGTAGTACATGTAGTTCTGAAACCCGCTCTGTAGGAGATAGTCCGAGAGCGCGCTGAGCAGGTCTTCCATGCTCATCTCGCCGGCAGGATCAGGTACGTACTTGGAATAGCGAATGCGTTTCATAAGAACGGTCGTTGCTCGTCAGCCGTTGGTCGTCGGCGCATGTTTCTCGTCTAAAAGGGTCCCCACTTCGTCAAGAGTTAAAACCGTATTTGTGTCAGCATTGTGGCTTCCACAGCAACTCAATTTCTAGTTGTACGGCCGTCTCCCTCGAAAAGGCTCCTCGCGTTCGAAGGTTCTTTGCTCCGGTTTCTTGGGCTGTTTCTCCCCGGCGGTGAATACGCGCTCTTCGCTGCGTCCGATGCGCTTGTGAGCATACAGGCCTTCGAGGACGAACTCCGCGGCGGAAACCTGGTTCTCGATGTTGTCCTTTCCCGAAACACTCAGTGCACTCAGTTTCTCCATCAGTCCCTGAATACCCTTTAAACCTTCAAGAACCTCCTTCGCACCGGCGCTATCCGTCATCTGAATTTCGCCGCCCAGATCGAACCATTGAACGATCTGGCGCATGTCGACGCCGCTAAAGTAGTCGTCGTAGGTTTTGGCGATCGCCGTCCGGATGATTTCGCGGCTCACGTGGTCCGCACCCTTCATCTCTCCCTCGTACTCAAGTTCCAGTTTGCCGGTGATCGCTGGAAGGGCAGCGTAAATGTCGCTGACTCGAGGAACAACACTCTTCTCATCGTTTCGCAGAGCCCGTCGTTCCGCGTTGGAGACGACGTTTTCAGTGACGGAGATGGGCAAGCGCTGGCTGACCCCCGACCGTTTATCGATCTTCTTGTCTTCCCGGGCTACAAATGCGATTCGCTCGATTACTTCTTGCACATACTTCGGCAGGTGCAATTCATAACCGTCGCGTCGAGCCCAGGCTTCCTGTGCGGTAATGGCCATACCTTCTTCCACTGTAGCCGGATAATGGGTACGGACCTCGGATCCGATTCGATCCTTGAGTGGGGTGACGATTTTTCCGCGGGCGGTGTAATCCTCGGGATTTGCGCTAAACACGATGGCAACATCGAGTGGCAGGCGGATGGGATAACCCTTAATCTGTACGTCGCCCTCTTGCATGATGTTGAACAGGCCAACTTGAATTTTTCCAGCCAGATCGGGAAGTTCGTTGATGGCGAAGATGCCGCGATTCGCACGGGGCAATAATCCGTAGTGAACGGTCAGTTCACTACTGAGTTCGTGCCCACCACGGGCGGCCTTGATAGGATCGATGTCACCGATCAAATCGGCGATCGTGACGTCCGGCGTCGCGAGTTTCTCGACGTAACGTTGCTCGGGAGTGAGATAAGCGATCTGTGTCTGATCGCCGTGTTTCGCGATCTCATCACGGCAACGTCTGCAGATCGGAGTGTAGGGGCTGTCGTGAATCTCGCAGCCAGCGACATAAGGCATTTCAGGGTCGAGCAGAGCAGTCATAGCTCGCAGAATCCGGCTCTTTGCCTGTCCACGCAAGCCGAGCAGGATGAAGTTGTGCCGGGACAAAATCGCATTCACAATCTGCGGCACCACGGTGTCGTCATATCCTACGATCCCGGGGAAAACCGCAGACTGGCTGCGTAACCTTTTAACGAGATTGTCGCGCAACTCATCTTTCACACGACGATCTCGCAAACGCTGTTCGGAAAAAGAACTCTGCCGCAACTCGCCAAGAGTGCGAGGAAGACTCATGTTGGGAACCCCCGGGGAAACCACTCTGTGCATGATTATACGCTCGGGGCAAGGGCAGATCGCAGGCGGCGCGGTCCGAGAAAGAACAACGCGAATTTGGGAAAGGCCTCTGCGCTGGGTCTATTCGGGAGAACAGAATTCTCTCAGTGAGAATGGCCATTACCGCCAGCTTTTTTTCGGATGTGAATCGCTCGCCGCAGATTTGGGAGAATTTTCTCGAAGTAGGCGATCACCGTTTGCAGGCGTTGAGACTCCGATCGCGTGGCCAGTAATTGCTGCTTGAAATCAAGGTCCAATGGGAGGGAGCCAGCCAGGTGGTAGGACAGAGGTGTGTCATCGCCGGGCGGCAAATCTTGTTCGGCATTCGCCAGCGCCAGAATTTGCTTGTGTAAATCGAGGGCTTGCGCGATGTCGGCATCCGAGGCTTTTTCAGGTTCATCCCGCACAAAAACGATTTCACCGCGCAAGAAAGATCGCTCTTCATTCACCTCAAGAAGCTCGAACCGTTCGCGGCCCTGGGTGACGATATCCATGCGTCCGTCTTCATACGTCTTGGTTACCGCTAAAATTTCCGCTGTGCAGCCGATGTCCGCGAGATCTTGTTCCTGTGCACGAATTACGCCGAACAGTTTCTTTTCCTCAAGGCATTCCCCGATCATCTCTTTGTAGCGCGCTTCGAAGATATGCAACGGTAATGGCGTACCCGGAAGCAGCACCAGATCCAGGGGAAAGAGCGGTAGAAGCGGACTCAAAGCGTCTCCGATATTGCAGGCGCAGCAGGCCGCCTGAAGTTTCAGCGATTGTAACCCCTCGCTTGACTTCGAGTAATGAGCGGACTAAAAGCCTCACATGGAAATTGACGGGAAAGTTGCAGTGATCACCGGAGCGTCGATGGGCATTGGGGAGGCGATCGCTCAACTGTTCGCCGACCGAGGCGCCAGAGCGGTATTGCTCTCGCGCGATGCTGGGCGTGCGGAGGAGGCGCGAGGTCGTATCGGGCACGCCGACCGTACCCTGGCTCTTTCTTGTGACGTGCGTAATCGCGAAGAAATTGACCGCGTTATCAGCCTGACGCGCCATCATTTCGGTTGCATCGACATTTGGGTCAACAATGCCGGCCACGGGCTCATCTATTCGGTGGCGAA
>Ga0210399_10002971_pt1 | contig 13189 bp, 10 predicted proteins | sample IncBWC14MmetaG_FD_150865 | JGI IMG/M metagenome (GOLD analysis project Ga0210399, IMG submission 150865) | Forest soil microbial communities from Barre Woods Harvard Forest LTER site, Petersham, Massachusetts, United States - Inc-BW-C-14-M | ecosystem: Environmental > Terrestrial > Soil >... | reverse complement strand
CGAAGGTAAAACTACCAGCCACGTACCTGGAGCAAAGCTTCCCCATGCAATGGCCCTTCTCTTCGCTACCCACAGCACCACGAACACCACCCAGAGCGCGCCGCTCTTAGAAAATATCTTCAGGTACATGTTGGCTGACCGGAACAAGGCCCGCAGTTGTCCCTTCAACTCGAAGTGCGGTCGCACTCCTTCATACCAATAGGAGGGATCGTACCAAAGTGGATAACTTCCCGGAATCGGTTCCCCGAATTCGTACAACGCCGGGTCGAACGAGAGCTGTCGCATGGCATGCAACGGCACACCAGTGCCCGGCGGCTGGCCGTGCCAGTGCACCCACTTGGGGGCGCCGCCGATATACATCGCGTAATTCAGTCGACCCGCATCTCCAAATGTCGGCCGGCCCTTCTGCGCCGAAAGCGAAATTATTTGCGGGAGCGCCAAACCTGCAAACACCCCCATTGCCAGCAGCGTGTGCAGAGCCGCGGCGCGAAAGGAAGCTCCCGCGATTCTCGAGAGGTAGAAAGCGCTGAACAGAAAAACGAAGGCCAACGGAAACATTGCCGTTTTTGCTAGGTAACCGAGACCGAGCGCTGCGCCAAAACCCACAAACACCAGCCACGCGCCCTGGCCGCGCCGGATGCGCATTAGCAGCCCCGAAGCAAAATACACCAGCACGGCAACGCAAAGGTCCGGCGTCACCCAAGCTGGGTCCAACCAAAAGTAACTAGCCCACAGGAAATAAACGTGTCCCCATATCCATATGCTTTCTGGGGGAATGGGCAGGGATTTCTCTCCTGATTCGCCTCCGGTTTGCCGCAACAGAATTAATTCTCTTAAGAACAACTCAAAGGACGCCAGGCTGGCGGCATACAACGCAAAATTCAGCAGGTGTGCAGCCGTAAATTCCCACTGCACCGGCGGATGGAAGCACCGAAAAACGAGACTCAGGAGAGATGGATAGAGCGGACTCCAGTGTCCGTTGACAACCTGCTGCAAACCAGAGCGCGCGGCAGCCCAGGCAATCTCGATATACGAAATGCCGTCGGGCGACACCTCATTGCGGTGCGCCCACACTCGCAGCAGCCCTAGGACAAGGACCAGGCACCAAAAAAAAAGTCGAGGGTAAGGCTTAGGCGGCGTACTTGCTGGAGCAAGCGCTTGTTCCTCCTCGGAGCCCCTCAGCTGACGCACTCTACCTCCGCCGCAAGAATTCAATGGTAGCTTGCGCGAAGATTATGTCAGGACTCTTGCCCGCAGCGGTAGGTGAAACGAACGAGGCCAAACGAAAATCGGGGCGCCTCGATTTAATCGCGACGCCCCTCGACAGCTCTCCGATTTACGCGATGTGCCGCTCCAGCGCCTTGGTGATTTGCTCCTTCGGCACTGCTCCCACGATCTGCTCGACGACTTGCCCGTTCTTGAACAGCAGTAGCGTGGGTATTCCCTGAACGCGATAGCGTCCTGCGGAATTCATCGCTTCATCGACGTTCAACTTCATCACTTTCAGCTTGCCGGCGTAGTCGTGCGCGATCTCCGCCACCGTCGGCGCGAGCATGTGGCACGGACGGCACCATTCCGCCCAAAAATCCACCATCACCGGCTGCGAATTGCTGGCCGTCAAAACCTCGGCTTCGAAATTTCCATCCGTTGCTGCCTGAATTGAATTGTCTGCCATATTCTTTGTCCTCAGCGGCTTGCCAATCCCGCGGCCGCTTCGCTCTCCTTATCCGATCTAATTAGATGTTCCAACAGGCTTTTGGTTTCGTGCGGCTTGCCCCGATCCTTGAGGGGCTTGCCCCGCGGCCTGCGGGCCCTGCCCCGCTCCTCGGCTCGTTTCTCCCGAGCCCGAAGCGGCAGTTCTTGAACCGTGCCCGAGTGGGGACAATCCGCGAGAGGCGCGCGCGGCCTCGTACAGCTTGGCATACTCCGTCGCAGACGTCTTCCACGAAAAATCCTTCGCCATCCCGTTCAACTGGATGCGCTTCCAGATCCGCTCATCCATGTAATGATGCAACGCCTGCCGAATCGCGAACAAAAGAGCCTCGCCGGTATACTCCTTGAACTTGAACCCGGTCCCCGTGCCATGTTCCACGTCGAACGGCTCGATACTGTCGTCCAACCCTCCAGTGGCTCTGACAATCGGCACCGTACCATACTTCAAGCTGTACATCTGATTCAAGCCCGACGGCTCATAGCGCGACGGCATCAGGAACATATCGGCCCCCGCCTCCACCTTATGCGCCAGCGTGTTGTCGTAAGCAATCTTCACGCCCACGCGCCCCGGATACGCCGCCGCCAGCGCCCGGAACAAATCCTCATATTTGCGCTCGCCCGTTCCCAGCACCACCAACACCAAATCCTCGCGCATCAACTCATGCGCCTTTTCCGCAATCAAATCAAACCCCTTTTGGTCCGCGAACCGCGACACGATTCCAATCAACGGGCGGCTCAAGTGCTCATGCGACATTCCAAACGCTTCCAGCAGATCCTGCTTGCACACCTGCTTCCCGCTCAAATCCTTGGCCGAATACTGCACCGCGATTAGCTTGTCCTTCTCCGGACTCCACGCCGTGTAATCCACGCCGTTCAAAATTCCCACCAGCCGGTCCGCGCGCCCTTGCACCACGCCATCCAGCCCGTATCCGTACTCCGGCGTCTGGATCTCTTGCGCGTATCTCCTGCTGACCGTCGTCAAATAATCCGAATACACTAGCCCGCCCTTCAGCAGGTTCATATACCCGTAAAACTCAAGCCCGCCGGGATGAAATACCGCTTGCGGAATTCCCACGCGGTCCAGTACATCCTTGGTGAACTGCCCGTGATACCCCATATTGTGAATCGAGAAAACGACCGGAATATCGTTCAGTAGCGGATCGTCGCCGTAAGACGTTCGCAGCAGCACCGGCACCAGTGCCGTCTGCCAGTCGTGGCAATGAATCACGTCCGCCGGCCAGACATGTTTCGCAATCTCAATCGCCGCGCGGCAAAACTCCGCGAACCGCTCCGGGTTATCCGCATAATCTCCGCTGCTCCCCCCGTACAATCCATCGCGATCGAAATACTCCGCATCTTCGACAAAAAAATACCGCACGCCGTTCAGCACTGTGCCATCGGCAATCGCCGGAAACCGTAGCCGCGTCCCCCCCATGGGAATCGTCAAGCTCGGCATCACCACTGCCGTCGCCTTCGTCCCGCGGTACCGCGGCAATACCACCGCTATCTCGTGGCCTTGCGCCACGAGCGCCTTCGGCAGCGCCTCCACCACGTCCGCCAGGCCGCCCGTCTTCGAAAACGGCAGCCCCTCCGATGCCACGAACAGTATTCTCACGGCTTGTTCACCGCGTGCCTCACAGCCATTTTACGCTATCGAAGGCCACAGTGCCCGTCAAGTCGGCGAATGCGTCTACCGGAAGCCAACGATAAGACTCTAGAGTTAGTGCTTCCTCATTGAAGTTGGCGCTTAACCGTTGAAGCCTATTCCCGGCTTTGCGTCGTTCTATCTTGCAAACTGTCCTTTAACGCACAGTATTGAAGGTCGCAAAACCCGATACTTGCATCTCGAAGATTTCCGAGAAGGAGACTCATGTTCAAGATTTCAGGTATCACTCTGGCAGTCGCAATGACGCTTGGTGCATCCGCCCAAGCACAGGCCCAGACGCAAGCGCCGGCAGATTCCGGCAATCCAACACCAACCTATCGCATCAATGTGGTGAGCCGCACGACCCGAGCGGTGAGCTACAGGCACCGCAGTGGAGCCACAAAGATCAACTTTCAAGGTACCGATTTGATGCCTTCTGCCGCGGGCGAGGCCAAAGTCGAAAGTAAGCGCGGGACCCTGGCAGTCGAAGCCGAATTTTCCGGCCTGGACAAGCCCACCACCTTCGGCAACGAGTATCTAACCTATGTTTTGTGGGCCATTTCGCCCGAAGGCCGCCCGGTGAACATCGGCGAAGTTTTGGTAGGCGATAACCATCGCAGCAAGCTGGACGTAACCACGGACCTGCAAGCCTTCGCGCTGATCGTCACCGCGGAACCTTATTATGCCGTGCGTCGTCCCAGCAACCTCGTGGTCCTCGAGAACGCCATTCGCTCCGATACTGTCGGCGCCACCGAGGCCGTGGACGCCAAGTTTGAATTGATCGATCGCGGCGGCTACATCCCCACGGGCTATAAATTCGACCCTGTGATTCTCAACGCCAAATTGCCGCTGGAATTTTTTGAAGCCCGCAATGCCCTGCGCATCGCGCAATCTGCCGGCGCCGAGCGATACGCCGCCCCAAGCTACCAAAAGGCCGTTAACCAGATGAACGAAGCCGATGCGCTCGCCAGCGGAAGGCATGAAAACAAGAAATCGCTTTCTGCTCTGTCGCGCGAAGTCGTGCAGACCGCGGAAGACGCCCGCGAAATCGCCGTAAAGCATATTGACGAAGAACGCGCCGAATCCGAACGCAGCGCCGGAGCCGGTCGTGAAGCCAACGCCAAGGCCCGTGCCAATGAGGAATCCGAGCGCCGCCTCACCGCCGAAGCCGCCACCGCCGAAGCCGTTCGCGATCGCAATGTAGCGGATCGCAACAACCGTGATGCTCAAGCCGCCGCCCAGCAGGCTGTCGGCGCACAAGCCGATGCCGAAAAAGACCGCAACGACGCCCGGCAAAAGCAGCACGCCGCCGAGATGGATTCCGACCTGAATCGCGCCGCCGCAGCCAATTCCGACGCGCAGCTTAAGGACGCCGTGCGTGACCGCGAAGAGCTTCGCGCCCGTCTCCTCCAGCAATTCAACCTAATCCTTGAAACTCGCGACACCGCTCGCGGCCTGGTCGTCAATATGTCGGACGTGCTTTTCGACTCCGGTAAATTCACGCTCCGCCCGCTGGCACGCGAGAAGCTCGCCAAAATATCCGGAATCGTTCTGGGCTATCCTTCGCTCAAGCTCGCCGTCGAAGGCAACACCGATAGCGTCGGCACCGAATTATTCAACCAGGACCTCTCTGAGAAGCGCGCCGAAGGCGTCCGCAGCTATCTAACGCAGCAAGGCGTCCCGGAATCTTCGACCACCTCCACCGGCTTCGGCAAAACTCGGCCCATCGCGTCCAACGATACTTCCGAAGGCCGCCAGCAAAACCGCCGCGTCGAGTTGATCGTCTCGGGCGAAGTGATCGGTACCAAGATCATTTCTCTCAGCTTGCAACCCGTTGCAGCCATCTCTCCGCAGTAGTTCTACTCACCAGAGCCGGCTCCCCTCAGAGGAGCCGGCCTTTTTTTTTGCAAGTCACCAGGCACCGGCTCGCCTTTTTCGGAAAGATCCGTCACCGCGTCGGATCGCTAGCATCCGCGGAAATCGCCAAACTCCATGGCGCGCCGAAAGTGGCTCCGCTCAGCCTTAAACCCCATTGCCGGCCGCCACTGTTTACTTGCTTGAAGATCGCCAGCCTCGTTTCACGCTCCGGCTACATCGATTTTCACCTAGAATGCCACGGGCAGCTGGCCGATCGAGGCAGGAGGAGGAAGGATGATCAGGGGGCGGATTGTCTTTGTTTTCTTGCTTGTTTGCGGACTGGTGGCACTCGGATCAGTGTCGGCGCAGCCTGATCGGAACGCACCTCGGGCTGGTTGGATCAGCGATGAGGGTTGTGGCGCCCAACACACGAAACCCGGCGGCGCGGACTGCGTGCGGAAATGCTGGCGTGGAGGTGCTTCGGTGGGACACCCGGAATGGAAACCCCGACGAGCCGTTTTTGTAGCTGATGGGGATCAGGCCGTCTGGATCGTCGAGAATCCAGAAACGGTTAGGAACTTCCCTGCCGCGCATGTACTCCTCGCCGGCAATTTCGATTCTGCGAAGAAGACCGTTCACGTCGAGAAAATCGTTCCCGCTGCGCCGTAGGCGCCATAGGAAGGTTCAGCGAACAGGGGGCCGACCGTCGAATCCCTCCTAACAAATTCCTCATGATCCGCTCAGGACTTTTTAGCCTTTCCGCTCCTACTCTTTTCCGGTCGGCGCTCGCCATTGACAGCAGCCCGGGTGAGGTCCCCAATGTCGCTTACCGTATTTCTGGCGATTTGCATTCTTGGCTGTGACTTCCTACTCTACGTCCTGTTTCAGTGGATCTATGGCGAGAAACACAGAAACCATCCGCGCGGCTCGGCCGCACGCCGCGAGAGACGCCGCACCTTCTCCAAAGAAGCCGGAGAGCCCACCGTAATCCCGTTTCCCGACCGCGCCATGCAACACCGAACGGGCTACTTCTGACAGCACCACGTCCCTGACCACGTCATTTCGAACGGAGCAGGCCGACGCTGTTCTTCCCGCTTCGAAAGAAAATGTGCGAGCTCGTTTGCAGGATTGTCAACTGGTGCGCTGCTCATTTATTCGCAGCGCAATGCCACAACCGGGTCCACGCGCGTTGCCCGCCGCGCCGGAATGTAACTCGCAAGCAATGCCACCCCCAGCAATAACACCGGCACGCCGACAAACGCGATCGGGTCATGAGAGCCTATTCCATACAACATCTTCGAAAGGACTTGTGAGACAGCTGCACACCCCACGATTCCGATCAACGCGCCGATGACCACTGGACGCATTGCTTGCCTGAGCAAAAGACTCATCACTTCGCGTCCGTCGGCGCCAAGCGTCATGCGAATACCGATTTCGCGGATGCGTCGGCTGATGCCGTAAGAAACCACACCGTACACGCCAACGGAAGCAAGCAGCAGCGCCAGCGTCCCAAGCACGCCAGAGAGCGCCGCCACAATCCTCGATGGCGTTCGCCACAATTCCAGATTGTCTTCCAATCTCGTGACATCCACGACCAAATCCGGATCGAGCGCCCGTGCCAACTCACGAATCCTGTTTGGCGTCGCGGCGTCCCCGCCCTTACTATGCACAAGCAATTGCAGATTCGCCTGCTCTTTCGGTCCCGCCGGCATGTAAAAGAACAGCCCACCGGTTTGACCCAAGTGCGAGGCTTGCGAATCCTTCACCACGCCAACCACTTGATACTCTTTCTCCGACCCAGCGCGCAGCGTTTTTCCAATCGCATCTTGCCCCGTCCATAGCTCCCGCGCCGTGGATTCCGTCACCACCAGCACGCCCGCATCTGACTGCGTTTCTTCTTTTGTAAACCCGCGCCCCCGCGCCATCGGCATTCCCAGCATTGTAAAAAATCCTGGCGAAACGGCATTGAATTCAAACTGGCGCGCTTCCGTCTCTCCCGCAAGTGTCATCCCCGTCCCCTCAAACTGATCGCCGAGCGGTGTAACGCGCGCCTGCTCCACCCCGTCCACTCCGGGCAACGCCGCCACTCGCGCCATCAATTCCCGCTGAAAGACGCGCGCGCGCTCCTCGTTGTAGCCTTGTGAAGGCAGATCAAATGCTGCCTGCGTAATCCCTTTCATCTCGAAGCCCGGATTAACGGTCTGCGCCACATACAGCCCACGCATCAACAATCCAGCCGCAATCAGCAGCACCATGCACACCGCAATTTGCATCCCGACCAGCGTGCTTCGCAGCATCCCACCGGACGCCTTCCCCATGCGCCCTCCGCCATCCCCTTTAATCGCCGCGCTCAAATCCTGCCGTGTCGCGTGCAGTGCGGGCGCCAACCCAAAAACAATCCCAGTCAAAGCCATCAACACCAGCGAATACCCCCAAACGCGCAGGTCCGGATTTACATTCCACACCAGCCGAGGTGCGCCGTGAGGCAAATGCGCGAGCACAAATTCCGCGATGCCTTCCATCGACCAGAACGCCACAAGCGACCCCAGCGTCCCGCCAAGAAACGCAATCAGCAGACTCTCTGTTAGGAGTTGCCGCACAATCTGCCAGCGGCTTCCCCCGATCGAGAGCCTGATCACAATCTCCTTCTGCCTCGCGGATGCTCGCGCCAGGAGTAAGTTCGCCACGTTCGCGCACGCAATCAGCAGCACCAATCCCACTGCCGCCAGCACCACCGCCCCTATTGCAAAGACGACCGTTCGTTCTTCCGGCCGCCCCATGAATGTTGCGCGATGAACCATCAACGTTGTTGTCCCGCCGGGATGTTGCTGATCAATATGCGCCGCGATTACTCCCAAGTCCGACCGCACCTCTTCGATCGAAACGCCCCCCTGCATTCGTCCCAGTATCGCCAGCCAACCGGTATTATCTTCATGGAAAAAGTCACGGTCGGGCTCCAGCGCCTTCTGCATCGTCACCGGCGCCCAAAATTCGCTGGGCCACGGATCGAGGCCGCCAAATCCCGGCGCGGCGACTCCAATCACCACAAATTTCGCGCGATTCAGCGAAACACTCTTTCCCACAATCAACAGATCAGCGCCGAAACGGCTCTTCCAGAGATCGTCGCTCAGCACCACTACGGCGCTCGCTCCAGGTGCGCTGCAATCCTCATCCACAAATACCCGCCCCAACCCCGGCCGCTCCCCCAAAACGTCAAAATAGTTGCAGGACGCAGCCGTTCCCATCAATTGCTTCGGATGCTCCCCTCCCAACGTCGCTTGCAAAAAGGGCTCATACGCCAGCAGCCCCGAGAACACGTGATTGTTGTCGCGGTAGTTTTTGTATTCGGAGTAGGAAAACAGCCCGGCTTCACCATGAACATTGCGCGACAGCTTTCCATGGAAGATCTGGTCGACACCCACAATCTGTTCCGCCTTTGGAATTGGCAGCAGCCGCAGGGCCACGCCATTCAGCACGGAGAAAATCCCCGTGTTCACGCCGATGCCAAGGGCGATCGCCAGTACCGCGACCACCGTGAACCCTAGGTTCTTCCCCAGTGCCCGCGCTCCATACCGCAGATCCCGCCAAAACGTTTCCAGGGAGGCAAAACTCCACATCTCCTGGCAAATCTCTTTCGCCCTCATCACATTCCCAAACTGCCGCTGCGCCGCATACTTCGCCTCTTCCACGCCAATTCCCTCCGCTCGCTTCTTCGCCTCGCGCATCGCCAGGTGAAATGCCAGCTCCTCATCCAAGTCCTTTTCGAGCTGCTTCCGCCTCACAAGTGCTTTTGCTCGCGCCCAAATTTTCATATCTAATTCTCCGAACTCCCGCGCTTCCATTTTCCCATTTCTAGGTTCTGTCCTTCACGCCGTCTGCATCACCCGCGCTATCGCCCCGGACATCCTCCGCCAATATTCCGCCTCTTCCGTCAACTTTTTCTTCCCTGCCGCGGTCAGTAAGTAGAACTTCGCCCGCCGGTTATGCTCCGAACTGCCCCACTCCGCGGACAGCAATCCCCGCAACTCCAGACGGTGCAGCGCCGGATAGAGCGCCCCCTCCTCCACATACAGCACGTCATTCGAACTTTCGTGAATCCATTCCGCCACCGCGTACCCATGCTTCGCCCCACGCGCCAGCGCCTTCAGCACCAGCATGTCAAGCGTTCCCTGTACCAGATCTCCCTGCTTCTCCATGCGTGCCCCCATAACTTCTTTAGGGGAATGTACCACTTTCCCCTAAACGTTCAAGGGGACTTTTCGTTTCCACCTAATTCCCGCGTCCGGGCCACAGACACCGCCGGTATCAAAACCACTCACGAACGCCATAGCTCTCGGCAGACAAGGGTGTCCTGCCCAGCCCTGCTCGCTCGCCACGCGGTCCTTCCTTTCCTACTCTTGCAGCACTCCGCCAACAAAGATGGCACTCGCACAACTCTTTTCCAGTCAATCAGTTACACACATTTTCCACCACGGCGGAGGGTGTTCCGGCTCGATGCTTCTCTGCGCTCCTAAGGTGGGCTCTGCATCTCGGCGTTGTCCTTTTCCCGCATCGCTCTAGCGACCATTCCGCCGCGGAGGCGTCTCGACGTTACGACGTAGGGACGTTCTGACGTTCAGACGAGCTTTTCTCTTGCCTGCTACACTGTTCCACCCATGGCACGCCAACGCCTCGGCCAACACTTCCTTGCCGATCTTCACTGGCGCGAAGAGATCGCGCGCGCCGTACGCGTTTCGCCGCATTCCACCGTGCCGCTCGCGCGAGACGATCAGCATTGCTGGATCGAAATTGGCGCCGGCCATGGTGAAATCACCCAGCACCTTCTCGCTACCGGCGCTCCCGTCCACGCCATCGAAATCGACCAGGCGTTCATCGCCGGTCTTCGCCACCTCGCGCAAAAATTCCCCAATCTCAACGTCATCCCCGCCGACATTCTCGAAGCCGACATCGCCGCTATTGCTTCCGGCCGACGCATGCGCATCTACGGCAATCTTCCCTACTACATCACCTCGCCGATCCTCCAGCATCTCTTCACCTTCGCTGACCTCATCGACGAAATCCACGTCGTCATCCAGACCGAAGTGGCGCACCGCCTCGCCGCCCAGCCAGGCACGCGCGACTATGGCTATCTCTCCGTCCTCACCCAGTTCTACACGCGCCCAGAATTTGTCTTCGAAATTCCGCGCGATGCGTTCAATCCCCCGCCCAAAGTCACCTCCGCCCTGGTCACGCTCCGCTTGCCCGGCGAACGCCTAAAGTTCTCCCTCGGCGATCCCTCTCATTTCCTGGATTTCGTGAAATTGTGTTTCTCGAAGAAGCGCAAAACGCTGGTCAATAATCTGCGGTCTCTCGCCAAACCCGATGCTGTCCGCGAAGCCCTTACAGGCCTAAGTCTCCGCCCCGACGCTCGCGCCGAGCAACTCTCCGTCTCCCAACTCGCCGCGCTTCACTCGAGTATGGCCGCTGCCTGATGCACGTTCAGCCAGCTCCGATCTGGATGGAAAATTCGCCGCCCCAACGCAGCGCCGTCAGGAGAGGATTTCAGTTTCCTTTTTTACTGCCGCGGCCAGGCGGTCCGGATAGTCGCTCATGATTCCGTCCACTCCCGCCGCCATCAGCAGGCGCATGTGCGCGGGCTGGTTCACCGTCCAGCACACCACCTGCAAATCTTTTTTCTGGGCTGCCGCGATCATCGCCGGCGTCACCAGGTCGCCGCGCACCACCAGTTGCCGCGCTCCGATTTCCATGGCCTTATCGATGGGATTTTCGAGCTGCCCGTCGTACAACAAGCCGGTCATCAGCGTTGGCTCGATCTTGCGCAAGCTCAGCACGATCGCGGCGTCAAAAGAAATCACCACCGTCCGCGGTATCTCTCCCGATTCCCGCAGCGCGCCCACCAGAGCGTGCTCCCCGCCCCAAGAGCCCGCCGGCTTCATCTCCAGATAAAATACCGCGTCGCTTTTTTTGGAAAATTCCAGAAGCTCTTCCAGCGTGGGAATCCGTTCCCCGGCGAATTCGTTCCCGAACCACGACCCGGCATCCAGCCGTCGCAGCTCCGCGAGCGTCATATCGTGCACCGCCCCCTGCCCGTTCGTGGTGCGATTCACCGTGGCATCGTGAATCGCCACGAAATGAGCATCGCGCGAAAGCTGCAAATCCGTCTCGACGAACGTCGCTCCGAGCGCCACGGCTTTCTTGAACGCCGCCAGCGTATTTTCCGGCGCGTGTCCCGACGCCCCGCGATGTCCAATGATCAGCACCTGGCTGCTCCATGACCGCAATTAATAGATAACACTGCTGGCCTCAAAAAGTTGCTCGCCAAAGATTCGCATACTCCTTGCAGCCATTCTAGGAAATATGCTAACACCATCCTTCCTGCACGGAAGCGGGCATCCAACTGCTCTGCATCTTGAATCTAACTGGTCGAAAAACAATTACGACGTCTGTCCAGGAGGAAATCATGAAAAAGGAACTTCGGGCCCTGTTAATAATAGCGCTGCTGCTCGCCACGCCCGCGGCGGCGTGGCCAAACTCCCCGGCGGCGCGGCCGCAGGAAGCGAAACATCAGCGCAACGAACCACGATCTGCGGAGAAACTTTACAAGGAAGTGCGGCACCAGCTGGTCATGCTGCCGTGGTATTCCGTGTTCGACAATCTGGCGTATAAGGTGGAGGGCGACAAGGTGACTCTCTACGGCGAAGTGACGCGGCCGAGCTTGAAGTCCGATGCCGAGGCCGCGGTGAAGAGCGTCGAAGGAGTCGGCTCAGTGGCGAACAATATTGAGGTTCTTCCGCCCTCGCCGATGGATGACCAGCTCCGTCGGGCTCTGTTCCGCGCCATTTATGGAGACGCTGGGCTCTCGCGTTACTCGGTTCAGGCCGTGCCCTCCATTCACATCGTCGTGAAGAATGGCAACGTCACGCTGGAGGGGGTGGTGGATAACGAGACCGATAAAAACATTGCGAACCTGCGCGCCAACGGAGTTCCCAACGTATTTTCGGTGAAGAACAATCTGGTCGTCGCGGGCGACGGTAAGTAGACTTCGAGCGCAGGCGACGGTAAGTAATATTTCGAATGCGCAGGGGCCGCTGCTACGCGACCCCTGTTGCTCCACTCTTCCGCATTTGCCGTGAAATTTGCAGCGGAAAGGATTGACCTCGGCCATGGCTACTGCTCCTTTCAAGCCAAATCCGGCGCTCGCTCCCTTGCTGTTTTCGAATCGCATTGTGCCGGTCAATTCCGCTCCGGCGGATTTCGATGCGGCGCGCGATCTGCCTGAAGGTTTTCTCGATTTTCTTGCACCCCTGCATGCCGCGCTTACGCTGCGGCAACGCGGCTTGGTTGCGCGACGCGATTACGCCCTGGCGGAAGCGTACGCCGGCAAGCTTCCCGACTACCTGCCGTCTTCGGCAGCCACAACGAGTTCCTGGCGCATCGAGCTTCCGGCGTGGTGCGCCGATCAGCGGAATCAGATGACCGGTCCAGCCGATGACGCCGATCTTGTCGTGAAAATGCTGAACTCCGGCGCTCCCGGCGTGATGTTGGACCTGGAAGACTCCACGGCAAATTCATGGGAGCACAATGCGCGCGGTATCAAAAATATTCTGGAAGCGCTCGCAGGCCGGCTTACCTACTTCGACCGCAAGCGCAACAAGACCGTGGGCATCAATCCGAGCGGTACGGTTATTTTCACGCGGCCCCGGGGATTGCATTTGCACCAAGCCGGTGTTCTTCCCGGCGAAGTGCTCCCGGCTTCGCTGTTCGACGTGGCGATGGTGGCTTATCAGGCGGACTTCAGCGCACTGAAGCATCCTCTGTGCATTTATATTCCGAAATCCGAATCGGCCGAGGAGGCGCTGTGGTGGCGCGATCTTTTCCAGATGATGGCGCGGCTCAAGGGTCTGCCGACGAATGCCATCAAGTGCATGGCGCTGGTGGAATCGCATCCGCTCGCATTTCTGATGGAAGAGTTCG
>Ga0210399_10002970_pt1 | contig 13190 bp, 13 predicted proteins | sample IncBWC14MmetaG_FD_150865 | JGI IMG/M metagenome (GOLD analysis project Ga0210399, IMG submission 150865) | Forest soil microbial communities from Barre Woods Harvard Forest LTER site, Petersham, Massachusetts, United States - Inc-BW-C-14-M | ecosystem: Environmental > Terrestrial > Soil >... | reverse complement strand
AGACCGACGCCAGCATCCTGCTCGAGGCCGATACCCCTTATGACACGCTGGTGCAGGTGATGGACCGCTTGCGCGTGTTCGAGGTGGGGCAGGGCATGAGCACCGTGCAGGCGGAGCTGTTCCCCGATATCTCCATCGGCGACGCGCCTTCGACCACCGAGGCGCCGGTCGCAGCGGCGCCGGTCGCGGGAACGCCCGCGGCCACCGCCCCACGGAGCGGTGCGCGCGGCGGAGGTCACTCATGAGCATGTCGACCCGTGCGCGCCGCATGGCGCAGCATCACCTGCGGCACAAGGCGGACGCACAGCTCAACCTCATCCCGCTCATCGACATCCTGTCGGTGATGGTGGCGTTCCTGCTGGTGTACTCGACCGAGGTCGAGGTGATTCAGAACTCCAAGGGCATCGAGATCCCGCAGTCGATCGCGGTGACGGCGCCGAAACAGTCGGTGGTGGTGATGATCACCCGCGAGGATCTGTTCGTGCAGGGCGAATACATCGCGAAGGTGAAGGACATCGAGGGCGCGACCACTCCCCTGATCGCGCCGCTCAGCGCCGCCCTCAAGCGCCCGATGCTGGTGGGGCAGGCCACGACCGAGCAGGACATCGCGCAGCGCGAGATCACCATCATGGCGGACAAGGCGCTGCCCTACGAGGTGCTGAAGCGCGTCATGCAGACCTGCACCGACGCCGACTACGGCAAGATTTCCCTCGCCGTGATCCAGAAGGAAAAGCCGGTTGCGGCCGGCCAGGTGAAGACGGGTTAGCGCCGGCATGATCCTCGCCCCCTATTACCGCGAATACGAGCTGCCCTGGGAAGGCGACCCGGAGTCCAGCGAGCGCTTTCGCAAGATCCTGCGGGTGCTGCTCATCGTTCTGGTGGTGCTCGGGATCCTGTTCCCACTGCTGCCGACGCCGAAGCGCGAGACGGCGCAGGACATTCCCGAGCGGCTCGCGAAGGTGATGCTCGAGAACAAGCCGAAACCGCCGCCACCGCCGCCACCGAAGCCGCAGGAGCCGCCGAAGGTCGAGCCCAAACTCGCGGTGGTGAAGCCGCCGCCGCAGGTCGATCTCAAGGAGCTCGCGCGCCGCAAGGCCGAGCGGCAGCTCAATCAGGTCAAGGACGAGCTCGCGGACCTGCGCGAGCAGATGGACCTGACGCCGCTGCAGACCAAGAACCTCTCCGGCACGGTCAACGCCGACTCGCACGCCGAGCGCTCGCTCATCACCTCGAGGATAGGCGCGGGTTCGGGCGGCATCACCTCCGCCAACGCCAGCCGCGGCTTCGGCACCGGCGCAGGCTCGCTCAACGGGCACACGGCGACCGCGGTCACCTCCTCGGTGGCGCTCGCGAGCGCCAACAACCGCAACGTCCATTCGGGCGGCGGCGGCAAGCCGGCGCGCTCGCCCGAGGAGATTGCGCTGGTCTTCGACCGCAACAAGGGGCGCATCTACAACCTGTACGCGCGCGCCCTGCGTGACAACGCGGAGCTGCAGGGCAAACTGGTGCTCGAGTTCACCATCGCTCCCAACGGCACGGTGACCATGTGCCGCGTGGTGTCGAGCGACCTGAAGGATGCGGAGCTCGAGAAGAAGATCATCTCGCTGGTGCGCCTGTTCCAGTTCCAGGCCGAGGACGTCGATCCGGTCACCGCCACGAAGCCGATCGACTTTTTCCCGACCTCGGCCTAACCTCGTCCCAGCCGGTCGCATGAGGCAGCCATGAACCTCAACTCCGAGATCGAGTTCTTCGGCGAGCTGCGCACCGTCGACAAGGCGCGGCTGCTGAATCTGTTCCTGCACGAGCTCGCGGAAGAGGCACGCGGCACCTACGGTCCGGGCGCCGAGCAGGTACACGACGGCGCCCAGCTGCGCTTCGTGAACGAGCTCATGTTCCGCCTGACGCGGGTGATCGAGCAGCTGCTCGCCGACGATGCGACCCGGCCGGCGGACGACGTGGTGTTGCGCATGCTGCTCACGCCGCGCGCCGACAAGGTCGCCGAGCGTCTGGTCTTCAACGCCTACGGCCGCGCCATCCAGGGCTTCGAGAGCTACGATACGACCGTGCTGATGGGCCCCGACCGCTAGGATCCCCCGATGCGCACGCCGTCCCGGCGCGCACTCGCCGCCGCGCTGTCCGCCCTGGCCCTGACCGCCGCCGCAAGCGCCGCGGCCGCGGAAACCGCCGGCGCGCGCGCCGTGCTGCTGCTACCTGAGCAGGTGTGGACCGCGGGCGAGCCACTGCACCCGGGCTGGGCGGTGCTCACCGACGGCGCGCACATTGCGGCGGTGGGGCCCGCGGCCGCCGTGCACGCGCCCGCGGGCGCCGAGGTCATCAGGTTGTCCGGCGCGACGCTGCTGCCCGGGCTCATGGACATTCACTCGCACCTGTTCCTCCATCCCTACAACGAGACCTCCTGGAACGACCAGGTGCTGAAGGAGCCGGTGCCCTACCGCACGCTGCGGGCCGGGGTGCAGGCGCGCGCCACGCTCATGGCGGGCTTCACCACGCTGCGCGACCTCGGCACCGAGGGGGCCGATTACGCCGACCTCTCCCTGCGCCAGGCGATCGCCGACGGCCTGATCGACGGCCCGCGGCTGTTCGTCGCCACGCGTGCCATCGTCGCCACGGGCAGCTACGGCCCGGCGCCGCGCGCCCTCAGGCCCGATGTGTGCTGCACGCCGCAGGGTGCCGAGGAGGTGAGCGGCATTCCGGAGGTGATCCGTGCGGTGCGCGAGCAGGCCGGGCGCGGCGCCGACTGGATCAAGGTGTACGCCGACTATCGCTGGGGACCGGGTGGCACGCAGCAGCCGACGTTCAGCGAGGAGGAGCTCAAGGCGCTGGTCGAGGCGGCGCACTCATCCGGACGGCCGGTGGCGGCGCACGCGCATACCGCCGAAGGAATGCGGCGCGCGGTGCTCGCGGGCGTCGACACGATCGAGCACGGCTTCTCCGGCACGCCCGAGGTCTTCAAGCTGATGGCTCAACGCGGCGTGGCGCTGCTGCCGACCCTTACCGCCGCGGAGGCCTACGGCGAGTACTTTGAGCACTACGTGCGCGGCGCGAGCCCGCCGACGGCCACTATGACCGAGGCAGCCCAGGCCTTTCGCACCGCGCACAAGGCCGGCGTCACGATCGGTTGCGGGAGCGACGTGGGGGTGTTCGCCCACGGCACCAACTACCGCGAGCTCGAGTGGATGGTGCGCTTGGGGCTGACGCCCGTCGAGGCGCTCACCGCCGCCACCGCCACCGACGCCGGCATCCTGCGCCGCGAGGCCGACCTCGGGCGCGTGCGTCCGCAGATGCTGGCCGACCTCGTGGCGGTGAGCGGCGATCCGACCACGGACATCGCCGCGATCGAGCGTGTGGTCCTGGTCATGAAGGACGGCGTGGTCTATCGGCGCCCGTGAGCGCGCTGCGCCGCAGAAACACGTGAGTGGCGCGCTCGCCCGCGAAATGGCTCGCCCATTCATAGCCGAGCGCGCGCAGGTCGAGACCGTCGAACAGAGGCTCGCCCGAGCCGAGCAGCACCGGCCGGACCGCGAGGTGCAGTTCATCGACGAGGCCGGCGCGCAGATACTGCCTGATGGTGGCGACGCCCCCGCCAAGACGCACGTCGCGGCCGCCTGCGGCTGCCCGCGCCTGCTCGAGCGCCGCATCGAGCCCTGCGGTGACGAAGCGGAACTCCGTGCCGCCTGCCATGACGAGCGGCGCGCGTGCATGGTGGGTCAGCACGAAGACGGGAGTGTGATACGGCGGCTCATCGCCCCACCAGCCCCGCCAGCTCTCATCCGGCCACGGCCCGCGCACGGGGCCGAACATGTTGCGCCCGAGGATCCAGGCGCCGATACCCTCGAACCCGCGCGCGGCGACCGCGTCGTCGATCCCGGCTTCGCCGTCTGCCTGACCATGCATCCGCCGCCACGCGCGCGTGTTGAAGAACCACTCCATCAGCTCGGTGCCGCCGACGCCGAGCGGGTTCTCGAGGCTCTGCCCGGGCCCGGCCCCATATCCGTCGAGGGAGATGGCGAAGCTGCGAACCAGGAGTTTCTGCACCGGGTCGACCTCAGTCGCTCTTTCGCACCGGATCCTGGTACAGGCCGACGATGTTGCCGGCGGGATCGCGAAACCTCGCGGTGATCGCCGGCGCGTCGGCACCGATCGGCTGCACGAGCGTACCGCCGAGCGCCGCGAGCGCCTCGCAGGTCGCGGCCACGTCATCGACCATGATGTACACGAGAAGTCCGGGCGCTGCCGCCGCGCCCCTGCCGGCCACGAAACCGCCGCTCACCTGGCCGGTGCTGTCATCGAACGCCAGCGCGCCGTTATCGCGCCTGCGCATGCGCCAGCCGAACAAGCGCGCATAGAAGTCGGCCGATTGGCCGACGTCGAGGGCGGGAAGCTCGAGGTAGCAGATCTTGCCGTTGCTCGCTGAGGGGCTCATGGTCGTTCGCTCTTTGCTAAGGGTAACTCTCGGCCAGGCGCGCGAGTGCCGGGCCGTCCAGCCGGTACGTGGTCCACTCGCTCTGATCGGCGGCTCCGAGGCTGCGGTAGAAGCCTATCGACGGCTCATTCCAGTCGAGCACCGCCCAGTCGAGGCGTGCGCAGCCGCGCTCGAGCGCGGTCTTCGCGAGATAGGCGAACAGGCGCTTGCCGGCGCCGAGGCCGCGGGCCTCGGGCCGCACGAACAGGTCCTCGAGATAGATCCCGGGCTTGCCGACGAAGGTCGAGAAGCTGTGAAAGTACAGCGCAAACCCTACCGGCTCCCGGTCGAGGCAGGCGAGGGCGACCTCCGCATAGGGCCGCGGCCCGAAGAGCGCCGCCTGCAGGTCCGGCTCGGTGGCCACCACTTCGTGCTCGAGGTGCTCGTAGATGGCGAGCTCGCCGATGAAAGTCAGAATGCGGGGCACGTCGGCCACGGTGGCGCGACGGACGCTGATGGCGCGAACGGTGCCTGGCGGGCTCACGTGCGTCAGCCGCTCGCCTGCAGTCCCTGAGCGATGCCGCCGACGCTCGCGAGCAGCGCCTCGAACAGGTCGCGGTCCTCGCGTCCGCGCGCGCGCCAGCGCTTGAGCAGGTCCACCTGCATCAGGTTCATGGGGTCGACGTAGGGGTTGCGCAGCTCGATCGAGCGCTGCATCGTCGGATCGGAGTCGAGCAGCGCACGACTGTCCTTGATGGCGAGGATCCGCTGGCAGGCCGCAAGGTACTCTGCGCGGATGCTGCCGGTGAAGCGACGCAGCGCCTCGGGGGCGAGCGCGTCGTAGTGCTGCGCGATGTCGAGGTCGACGCGCGCCAGCATGGTCTCGATGTCATCGAGCAGGTTGCGCATGAAGAACCACTCGGCGTAGATCGCCCGCAGCCGCGGCAGCCCGAAGCGATCGAGCGCGGCGCCGAGGCCGGCGCCCGCGCCGTACCACTCCGGCAGCATGTAGCGCGTCTGCGACCAGGCGAACACCCAGGGCACCGGCAGCAGGGTGTCGATGCCGGCACCCTCGGCGCGATGGATCGAGCGCGAGCCGATCTGCATGCGCTCGATCACGTCGATCGGCGTGATGGCGCGAAAGTACTCATAGAAGTCGGCATCCTGGTAGACGAGCCGCCGGTAGGCGGCGCGACTCTCGGCGGCGAGCAGCGCGGCGCACTCGAGCTGCCCCGGATCGTCGGGCTTGAGCGTGCCGCGCCGCTGTGCGGCGGTGGCGCGCGCCAGCGCGTTGAAGGCCCGCTCGAGCGTGCGCATCGCAATGGGGCGCAGTCCATAGCCCTGCTTCACCGTCGCGCCCTGCTCGCGGATGCGCAGCACTCCGTCCACGGCGCCGCTCGGCGCTGCCTTCACCAGCGACTCGATGCGTCCGCCGCCACGGGCGATGCTGCTGCCGCGCGCGTGAAACACCACCGTCTGCTCGCCGACCGAGCCGAGTACCCGCGCAAGCTCGCGCTGCGCCTCATGGATGATGACGCGCGAGGCGCAGGCGCCGCCCTGCTTGTTGCTGTCGGAGTAGCCCACGACCACGCACTGGCGCCGGCCGCGCGCCTGCAGGTGCCGCCGGTAGAGCGGATCGGCGAGCAGCTCCTGCATGGTCGCGCCGCAGGCGGCCAGCGCCTCCTCGGATTCGAACTGCGGCGCGATGTCGAGTGCTACTTCGCCGGTGCGCTTGTCGTAGGCCGAGGCCCAGCGCGCGAGCAGCAGTGCCGCGAGCACGTCGTCGGCGCCGCTGGCTCCGCTCACGATGAAATAGCCGATGGCCGCGGCGCCGTAGCGGTGGCGGCCCTGCACGATGGCCTCGAACACCGCGAGTGCGCGCTTGCCGAGCGCGTCGAGCTCGCGCGCCGGGCCGCGGTCCCTGGTGAGCGCCGTGGTCAGCAGCTCGCGACGTTCGCCGCCCGAGCGCGTGCGCCAGGCCGGATCGTCCAGGCCGCGCGCGATCACCTCGTGCAGCACGCTCGCGTGCACGCGCACATCGAGCGCCGCGAGGTGGAAGCCGAAGGTGTCGATGCGCCGCAGCAGCCGCTCGGCGTAGAAGAGGCCGGCGTTCGCCCCCTTGTTGGCCTTGAGGCTGGCAGCGATCAGCGCGATGTCGGCGCGGAACTGCTGCGGGCCCTCGTAGCCCGAGGCGCGTCCGTCGTAGGCGTGGCGCAGGCGCTCGCCGACCTGGGCGAGAAACAGGCGATAGGGCATGCGCTCGTGATGCAGGCGCGGGGTGGCGCTCGCCGCGGGCAGCAGCGCGGTGTAGCGCTCGATGCGCTTGGTCAGCTCGGTGGAGATGCCGATGCGGCTCGCGCTCTGCGACAGGCGCTGCGCCAGGCTCTGGCACTCGGCGAAGTAGCTGTTGGCCAGCACCTGCTGCTGCCGCGCCAGGCTCTCGCGGATGGTCTTGGCGTGCACGTCGGGATTGCCGTCGGTGTCGCCGCCCGCCCAGGTGCCGAAGTGCAGCAGTGCCGGCAGGCGCACCGCGGCCGCTTCCGCGCCGTAGACCTTGGCGAGCGCCTGGGCGACCTCCTCGTAGAAAGCCGGCACCACCGGGTAGAGGACTTCGAGCAGATAAAACAGGATCTGCTCGCGCTCGTCCGCGACCGTGAGCCGCTCGCGCGGCAGCTCCTCGGTCTGCCACGCCGCCGTCATCTCCATGCGGATGCTGTTCCAGAGGTTGCGCTGCTCGCTCGGGGTGAGGGCCGGGTCGAGTCGCTCGAGCAGCCGATCCGCGATGCGCTGCTGCTTGCGTAGCAGGGTACGGCGGTTCGAGTCGGTGGAGTGGGCGGCAAATACTGGCTCGATGGACAGACTCGCGATGAGCTCGAGCGCATCGCTGAGCGCCCAGCCGTCCTGCTTGAGGCCGGCGATCGCATCCTCGACGCCGCCGGGCTGCGGCCGCTGGCTGTCCTTGAGGAAGTAGTCGCGGCGGCGGCGGATGCGATGCACTCTCTCCGCGAGATTGACCGCCTGGAACCAGGTGGAGAAGGCGCGCACCAGGTCGCGAGCGAGTGCCGGCGGCCGGTCACGCACATGGGCGGCCAGCTCGGCGCGCGCCGCGCTCTCGCCGGCGCGGCCGCGGATCGCGGCCACGCGGTCGAGCTCGACCTGCTCAAACAGCTGTTCACCGCCCTGCTCGCGCAGGATCTCGCCGAGCAGGGCGCCGAGCGCATGCACATCGTCGCGCAGCGGCTCATGCCGGGCGGGGAACTGGATGTCGCTGCGGTTCACCCTTCAGTCCCAGGTGTTGGCGCGCTGCGCGAAGTTGGCGCGCTGCGGGCGCACGACGCAGAAACGCTGGCCCGTGGGTGCCTGCATCACGTACCAGGTACGCACCGGTCCGACGCGCTGCGCGCCGAGGCGCTCGAGGCGCGCCACCTCGGCCTCGATATCGTCGGCCTCGATGTCGAGGTGCACGCGGCTCGCATGCTCGACCTGCTGCACCTCGACATGCGGCTGGTCGGGGCCCGTGGCGAGGGTGCGGTACTTCGACTCGCCCGGCCCCGCTGCCGGCCGCAGTTCGAGCCCGAGGGCCTGACGCCAGAAGCTCGCGGCGGCTTCCAGGTCCTCGGTCTGACAGTCAATGATGAATCCGGCGAGGCGGCTTTTGTGCATCGGAGACTCACTGCGGGCGGCCGCTGCCCGCGGCGCCCTTGAGCGTAACGGCGCCGCTCACCGTCTTCGGATCGACGGTGAGCTCGGCGAGCTTGGCTGCGACATCGGGCGGCACGTCGGTCTGGTGGCGGCCGCCGAGGTAACGCGCGTAGAACTCCTCCATCTCAGTCACCATGGCCAGATTGTTGATGGGTCGCGCGAAGCCGTGGCCTTCGTCGGGCGCGACGAGGTATTGCACGGGGCGCCCGTTGTCGCGCACCGCGGCGACGATCTGGTCGCTCTCGCGGATGTTCACGCGCGGGTCGTTCTTGCCCTGCACCACGAGCAGCGGAGTCACGATGGCCTGCGCCCGTGTGAGCGGCGACTCGGCGACCAGGAGCGCCTTCCCCTCGGGAGTCGTCGGGTCGGCCATGCGCGTGTACATCTGCCTGCGGCCCGCTTCCCAGTAGGGCGGGATGGCGTCGAGCAGGGTGATCAGATTCGAGGGGGCCACGATCGCTACCGCTGCCGCATAGATCGTGGGCGTGAATGCAACCCCGGCCAGCGTCGCATATCCGCCGTAAGAGCCGCCGCCGATACCGATCCGCTTCGGGTCCGCCGTGCCGTCACTCACCAGCGTCTTGACGCCCCAGGTCAGGTCGTCCTGCATCTTCCGTCCCCACTCGCCATTGCCGGCGTTGAGGAACCTCTTGCCGTAGCCGGTGGAGCCGCGGAAGTTCGGCTGCAGCACGGCGTACCCGCGGTTGGCGAGGAACTGGGCGAACGCGTGGTAGCCGTAGGCGTCCCGTGCCCACGGTCCGCCGTGCGGCCACACCACGAGCGGCAGACTCTTCGCGGGCAAGCCCTTCGGGATCGTGAGATATCCGCTGATCAGCAGCCCATCCGAAGACCTGAACTCGTACGGCTTGCGCTCCGAGAGCGCCTCGCGTGGCAACTCCTCGCGCAGCAGGTACTGGAGCGTCAGCGACTTCTTCGCGCGATTCCACAGATAAGTGGAGCCCGGGTCGGCGTCGCTGTAGGCGGTGACGATCCACAGGCTCTCGTCGCCCGAGTGCGACTCCAGGTTGACCTGCTTGCCGGGCAGCTGCGCGCTGAGCCAGCGATACTCCTGCTCGAACGCGCGGTCTTTGAAGTACCGCCGCGGCGTGCTGTCCTCGTAGGTCGTGAAGAGGATGCGGTAGTCGACCTCCGAGAGGGCGATGCCGCTCAGGTCGACCCGGTTATCAGGATCGCTTTCGACCCTGGACGTGGCGCCGCTCGAGGGGTCCAGGCGGTCGAGCTCGGCGAGGTCCAGATCTCCCTTGTTGGTCATCATCCAGGCGCTGCGATTGGCGGCGTCGAAGCCGGACACGCCGCACGATTCCAGCACGCTGCAGCTGTAGATCCGCTTGAAACCGTCCGGATCGACCCGGAGGAACTCCGTGTCGCCGACCTCATTGGTACGCTCGGCGAGCCGCAGGCTGCCGGCGTTGTCGAAAACCCAGCCGGCGATCTGCTCGGTGTTCTTCCTCAGCAGCCGCTTCTCACCCGTCGAGATGTGCAGCTCGTAGAGATCGTGCCAGCGCGGATCGCGATCGTTGAGGCCGATGTAGAGTATGTCCGGCTTGGGCTTCGGCGCAGCGTACAGCTCGGTTCTCACGCCCTTGAGGTTGGTGAGCGCCCGCGCCGGCGGCACGCCGGTCTTCGGATCGGCGGGCAGCGTCGGATCGATCGCGTAGACGTTGAAGTTCTCGTCGCCGCCGGCGTCCTGCGCGTAGAGGAGGTATTTCGAGTCGCGGCTCCAGAGGTACAGTCGTACCGGCCGGCTGCTCTCCGCGCTCACGGCTCGGGCGGCGCTGAACGGCTCGTCCGCCTTTTTGACCCAGAGGTTGCGCGTTCCGCGATAGGGCTTGAGGAAGGAGATGTAGCGGCCGTCCGGGGAGATCTGCGCACCGGCGATGCTGATCTCACCGAAGAACAGGTTGCGATCGATGATGGGCGGTTGCTCGGCGCGCGCGAGGAGTGAGGCGGTGAGGGAGCCGAGGGCGAGGAGAATCAGCGCTGGGTATCGCATGTGCGCGATGGTCGCACGCCGGCGCGATCGCCTTCTACCTCTGACGCATTAGCCTGCGTCCCGGTCTCACCCGGCCAGCAGCACCGACTCGGCGCGCTCGAGCTCCTCGGGCTGGCCGTAAATGACGACGATGTCTCCCTCGTGCAGTACGGTGGTCGCCGCCGGCTCGCGCCCGAGAATTCCCTGGCGCCGCACACCCGTGAAAGTTACCTCGACGCCCCGGCCGCGCACTTCATCGAGTGTACGCCCCACCGCCCAGGCGCCCGGCGGCACCACCACGGACTTGAGCTCCTCGCGGTGCTCGCCCAGCTCGTCGACCGGGCGCGGGTCGCCGCGGCGTACGATGTTGCGCAGTACCGCGTAGCGGTTGCTGCGGATGTCGCCGAGGGTGTGGGCGACGCGTGCCACCGGCACGTGCAGCAGCATCAACACGTGCGATACCAGCATCAGGCTCGCCTCGAAGGTCTCGGGCACGACGTCGGTGGCGCCGGCGTCCTGCAGCTCCTTGAGCCGGGAATCGTCGGCGGTGCGCACCAGCACCGGCACGTCGGGGCGCGCGCGCCGCACGCTGCGCAGAATGCCGATCGAAGTCGCCGGATCCGAGAAGCTGATGACCACCGCGCTGGCGGTGGCGAGCCCCGCCTTCACGAGCAGCTCCTCGTCGGAGGAGTCGCCGTACATCACCGGATCACCCGCCTGGCGCGCGGCGCGGATGCGCGCCGGATCGAGGTCGAGCGCGATGTACTCGAAGCCCTGCGACTCGAGCACGCGCGCCACGTTCTGGCCGACGCGCCCGAAGCCGCACAGGATCACGTGCTCGCGCTGGGCAATGCCGCCGGTGGCGGCGTCCTCACGCTCGCTGGCGGTGGCGAGCGGCCCATGCTCATGGAGCAGCGCCCGCGCCACGCGCTTGTTGTTGTTGAGGATGACCGGCGACAGCACCATCGACAGCACCAGCGCGACGACCAGCGGCTCGCCGAGACGCTCGGGTAGGAGTCCCGCCTGGAGCAGGATGGTGCACAACGCAACGCCGAACTCGCCGCCAATCGAGATGACGATGCCGGTACGCAACGCCTTGAAGCGCGAGGTCGTGAAGGGGCGGGCGGTGAGCGCCGCGATCACCGCCTTGAGCGGCACCATGGTCAGGAGCAGCGCCGACACCAGCGGCAGCTCGCGCCCCAGCAGGTGCAGATCGAGCAGCATGCCGACCGAGATGAAGAACAGGCCGAGCAGTATGTCGCGGAACGGGCGGATGACCGCCTCGATCTGGTGGCGGTACTCGGTCTCGGCCAGCATCATGCCCGAGAGGAACGCACCGAGCGCGAACGACAGTCCCGCGACGTGCGACAGCCAGGCGGAGCCGAGCGCCACCAACAGCACCGTCAGCGTAAACAGCTCGCGCAGCCGGCTGTGTGCGATCTCGTGAAACAGCGGGCGCAGCAGCCAGCGGCCCGCGGCCAGCACCGCCGCGATCGACAGCACGCCGCCGAACACGGCCACGAGGCTCTCGCCGAGGCTGAAATGACCGGCGCCGGCGGCGAGCGCCGCCGCGAGCGCCAGGAACGGCACGAACGCCAGGTCCTGGAACAGCAGCATGCTGAAGGCGAGCCGGCCGTGCGTGCGGTTGAGCTCGGCGCGCTCGGTGAGCTGCTGCAGCAGGATCGCGGTGGAGCTCATCGACAGCGCGCCGCCCAGCACGATCGCCGGCAGCCAGCGGACGCCGAGCCAGTGGGCGATCAGCGCGCATACGGCGGTGGTGGCCCCGACCTGCAGAGCGCCGAGGCCGAATACCTCGCCGCGCATTGCCAGCATGCGCGGGAGCGAGAACTCGAGGCCGAGTGTGAACAGCAGGAAGGCGACGCCGAGCTCGGCCAGCAGGCGTGTCGTGCCCGAGTCCGACACCACCCCGAGCGCATGCGGGCCGAGCAGCAGCCCGAGAGCCAGATATGCGAGGGTGGTCGGCAGCCCGAGGCGCCGTGCGAGCGTCACCAGGAAAACCGAGCCGGCGAGGAGCAGCAGGACCTGGGAGAGGGGCGCGACCATCGGCTCCAACTTAGACTGCGCCGCGCCGCACACGCAACGGCCCGCGCGGGCAGGCAGCCTCAGCGCACCAGCGTGGTGCGAAGCGTGGCGGCGATAGGCTCGGTCAGATTCCCGACTGCCAGGTGCTCGGCATGCCCGCCTTGCCGATGGCATCCTCGATCAGGAGGCACGCGTTGCGCGCCTCCGGCTGCGCTCGCAGGCTGCGTGCGATGGAGTTGAGGAAGCGGCACATCATCGCCAGGTTCGGGTGGCTCGTGTGCAGCTGCTCCTCGACACTATCGATGGCTTCGCAGAGGTCCTGCTGATCGCAGATCGGGAACGTCATGCTCGTGACGGCATGTTGTACGGACACCAGCGCCTGATGTATTGCGGCCTGTTGCTCCCCGTCCATGGGGAGAATTTGAACCCGTTTGGGCCGCCCTGCAAGCCCCGGCGCATCGGTCCGCGGCGCGGTCCCCGAAAAGCAAGAAGCCCCGCCGATTTCGCGGCGGGGCTCCTCAAGGTCAGTCGGAAATGTTTACTTCGGCGGAGTCGAGGACTCGCTCTTCTCGCTGCTCTTCTCGGTCTTCTTGTGGTGCTTCTTCTTATGCTCTTTCTTCATGTCCTTCGCGTCCGAGCTGGACGAGGAGGAAGCGGCCGGGGTTGACGCCGGAGCCGGGGTCGACTGGGCGAACGCCGGACCGGCGATCAGGGCGAACGCGATGACTGGAATGAGCTTCTTGAACATCGATGTGGTCTCCAGAAGGATTTGTGAAGGTGCGCAAGCTAGCGCCAAGGCGGCCGTATTATCACAGGATTCCCCGCGCACGAGGGCCAAATGACCGCAACGTAATGTTGTGGAATGATGCTGTGTAACGTATTGATTTATAATATAAATTTAGTCTGAACGGCAGCTGAAGATTGCTCAGTGTCCCGGAAAGGAGACGAGGGCAGCGACCGGCACGCCGAGAGCTTCCAACTTCGCCGCGCCCCCGAGATCGGGAAGATCGACGATGAAGCACGCCGCCA
>Ga0210399_10002969_pt1 | contig 13195 bp, 3 predicted proteins | sample IncBWC14MmetaG_FD_150865 | JGI IMG/M metagenome (GOLD analysis project Ga0210399, IMG submission 150865) | Forest soil microbial communities from Barre Woods Harvard Forest LTER site, Petersham, Massachusetts, United States - Inc-BW-C-14-M | ecosystem: Environmental > Terrestrial > Soil >... | reverse complement strand
CCGCTACGCGCTTGCTCGGAAACCAGCCTTCGCCACTTCGTCCACGCCTTCTTTGAACGCTTGTTCATGCCGCAACATTGCAATGGGGCACAGCTTTTTTGCAAGATGTGGTTCGCTTAGCGCTCACGATGCATCCAGCATCCGCTCGCGAGATCGTGAGCAAGCTATCGACCAGAGTAGTTAGGCGCTTAACTTCCTCGAGCATACTGCCGATGGCATCGCGGTATTCTTCGCGCGAGCCGTCCTTCTGAAGGGCAACCTCGCCAACGCTCCGGAGTGATGCTAACGGTGTGCGTAGCTCATGAGACGCGTCTGAAGTGAAGCGACGGAGTTGCTCGAAAGAGTGCTCAAGTCGCGCAAGCAAACTGTTAAACACTCTTGCGAGCTGCCCCAGTTCGTCGGCAACCTCCTCATTGGGGAGACGCTCATTCAGCCGCTCCGATGTGATTTGATCGGCACGGCGCGCCATTTCCTGCAGCGGCCTCACCGCACGCTGAGTGAGTACGTATCCTCCCAAACTCACCAGGATCAACGCAATTGGAAGGACCAACGACGAGGCCAAGGTTAAATCGCCTTGGATAGGCCCATGGGAACAAACAAACTCCAAAATATTTTCTAACGACCATCTTCAGAAAAACGTAATGCAATCTTATGGAATAGCTTGACATGAATCCAAAAGCGCACTGCTTAATTCCCGTATATGTGTGTGCACAAGACGCTGGCGCGAGGTAAGCAGGAGTCGGACGCAGCCCTGGGAGGACACGCATGAGAAAGCCGAATTCGGTTTGGTTGGCAATCGTTCTAAGTTGCCGGTACGTGAAGGTGGCGCCTGCCGGCCTTCTCGCGGGGCTGATTTGCATTACCGCACTGCCCGCGGCCGCTCAGTCATTCCGAGTGCAATGCCCACCCTACACTATTACGCACCCGCTGAACCCGCCGTCCGGGACCAGTTGCAGCACGACCCCCACCGCACCGGGATGCAACAACTCAGAACCCGCGTACAACGGACCGACGCAATTTACGCCGCCGTCGTCGACGACAGGGCAGTTTGTTATGCCGACTGCGGGGACCGTGAACGGCGCCATCAAGTGCCAGCAAATCTCGGGCGGTGATGGCTACATGACAGAGGCTGACGGCACGCAGACGTTCATGTTCGCGTTCGGGCCGCTCTCAGGCCTGGCGGACGTTGCGGCTGGCCATCCCTCCACCCAGCCCCCTTATATCTTCAACACCCCGTATCCGGGCACGCTGACGCGCGGCGACCCGGCCACGACCGACGGGGCGATAAGCGGTGCCTCACCGGGCGTGGGAGTCACTACGGGTACCGTGCAGCCGCCGTTTGAGTGGAACGGCGCGGTCGGCTTGGCCCCTGACATCGCGACGATTGTGATCGTTACCGACCTCGTCGAAGGCCCTGTCGCGGCACCCGCGACTGTCCCGGGCTGCCCCTCAACGGCCGCTTCCACCAACACCGTGACGGCCTGGACGGACGCTCCCTTGGGCCTTCCTGTCGGAGCACAAGTTAAGATCACCAATGCTATTGCCGAGGGAGGCGTCACAACCCCGCCGGGCTATGCAGGCACGTGGACAATTAGCTGCGTGGCCACGGGAATCGCACTGACTCCCGGGACTGTCGGGGCTGCCGGGACGGCTTTTAACGAATATGCCTTCCAGTACGTTTCTACTACTGCAGGAGCGGCGTCCGATACCGGCAATGGCAATGCCGCCACCGCCGCTTCGCCCGCGGTATTCGATGGCCATGTGGATCCGCGCCCCATCATGGATGTCGGCGTGATGAACGGAAATATCCCGGCGCCGCTCGCCGCGTTTGACGAGGACGACGAGTTCTTTCTCACCCTCACCAACGTGGGCATGATCATGCGCCCCGATCTGTTCGAGCAGCACACCGTGCACTTCCACGGTTATCCAAACGCTTCGTCTTTCTATGATGGCGTGCCTGACGCGTCGATCGCCATCAACATCGGCGCCAGTTTCACTTACTACTATCTTGCTCCGGATGCCGGGACGTACTTCTGGCACTGCCATATCACTCCGCCCGAGCACTTGCAGATGGGCATGGTCGGGCAGCTTCATGTGCGCCCGCGGCAAGACCGCGTGCCCAATGGTAGCAGCCTCTATACATATCTCGGGTTCCAGAATGGGATCTCCGAACCCTCAACCAATCCTGTGGCGGATCTGCGCACGGTTTGCAATCCCGGCAGGGATATCCTGTGCTCCGCCACTATGCCAGCTATAGCGAACCCGGTTACGTCGGCTAGGTCGGCAACGGTTCCCACGAGCGGACTACAGGGGCCGGACCTACTCGGCAATTCGCAAAGGTATACCTACAACGACGGCGACGGTTCGACGGCTTATGACGTCGAGTACCCCATCCAGATGCACGGGTTTGATCCGAACTTCCACTTCGTCGGCATGACCTTCAACCCGGAATTGTTTGTGGACATGAAGGACAAGTACTTCCTGCTGAACGGACGGAGCTACCCCGACACGGTCGCGGCCGGCCCCCAGGCCACAATATCGAGTGATGGCCAGATGCACTACTCCCAGCCGCTGCCGGCCATCATCAACATTCCGGCGGGCGGGAAGGCCCTGCTGCGTCTCGTGAACCTCTCCGTTACGGAGTATCACACGCTCGAGAGCGTGGGAGTTCCGATGCTGGAGGTCGGCTTTATGGCCAAACTGTTACGCGACCAGGCGGGAAACAACACCGAATTTTACACCAACTCGATCACGCTGGGCGGCGGCGAGTCGCTTGACGTAGTTCTGGATGCCAGCGACGCCGGCTGCAGTTCCTTTATGGGTACCGGCTGCGCCGCCAAGCTCTATCCGGCGGGAAGCACGTTCTACGTCTACACTCCGCAACTCGACCACCTCTCCAACGATGCCGAGAATTTCGGTGGAATGATGACCGAGGTCCACATCTGCAATAGCGTCACTGGCGGCAATACGTTCGGTAATACCTGCAACTAGGAGAGCAGCAAATGAGGGCGAAGAACATGAAAAACGCGACAGTCAAGACACAATTGTTCCTGGCGCTAGTGGTGGTAGCTACGCTGTTTGTCACGCCGGCCGCATTCGCTGCGACTCCCGGCATCTCCAGCACGAACGGTACCGCCGGGACCTTCAATTTGACGGCCCAAGACGCTTTCCTAAATCAGCCGGACGGAGAAGCGGTTTATTCGTGGGGCTACGGCTGCGTGAGCGGCGCTAGCCCGACATTCCTGCCGGCGGCTATTAGCGGCGCCTCTTGCAACACAATGCAGGTTCCCGGGCCCACGTTGATCGTCACGGAAGGACAGACGGTTACGATCAATCTGACTAACGGCCTGCCCACCGCAGCCGGCAACACCTCAATCCTGTTTGCGGGCTTCAGCGTGTCGACCAGTTGTACTGGGACGACGCCTGCAGGTCAGCAGGGTCTGTTGACCTGCGAAGCGGCTCCGGGTTCCACGGTGAGCTACACGTTCACCGCCTCCGCACCGGGGACGCACCCTTATTACAGCGGCACGCAAGGTGACTTGCAGATCGAGATGGGGCTTTACGGCGCTGTCGTTGTCCTTCCGAACAAGGTCCCGACAAACTGCGACGCCGGCTACCACACCTTGAACCAGACAGCGCAATCGACTTGGGGTGAATCCGATTTCCGGCTAGCGCACGCTGCCTACGACCATCCCGGGAGCTGTTACGACCGGGAATACCTCTTCCAGTGGGCCGAGATGGATTCCAGAATCCACAGGCAAGCACAAGCGCAAGTGGCGGCAAGGATGGGCTGCACGGCAGGCGCGGCGGGATGCAGTCTCGATGTGCAAACCGAGCCCTACCATCCCGCGTACTTCCTGATCAACGGCCGCTCCATGCCTGATCTGATGGATCCGAACTACGCGTCCGAGTATCCGCATCAGCCTTACAACGGCAATCCACACATGCATCCAGGCGAGCTGACGCTGATCCGCACCATCGGACAGGGGCGCTGGGAGCATCCCTTCCATGAGCACGCCAACCACGTCCGCATCTTGGGGCGCGATGCCAACCTTGTTCTGAGCCCCACCGCTGGATCGTGTTCCACCAGCAGCACTACGCCGCCGGCAGGATGCGTCACGTTTACGTCAGGTCTGACCTCAGGTCCGGGCGCGGACTCGCCAGTAACGGCGCCGGGCCTTGCCGGGCTTCTGATGTTCAACACCGACACAACGCCGGGAGAGGCTTTCGACGGGATCTTCTACTACACCGGAAGGGGATTGAACTGGGATGCTTTCGGCCACCATCCTTCGACCACCGGTATACCGGGCGATCCCAACGGCGATCCTTACAAAGATCCACTGGCCACGCTTGCCTGTACGCCGGACGTGAACGGCTACAACTCGATCGATCCGACAGCCGTTAATTTCATGGAGTGGTGCCAGGATCACTTCAAGCCGGTACAAGTGTCCCCATTCGGCGACGTGCCCGGGGGTGGCCCGGCGACTTTTCCCGATCCGAATGTCTTCACCAACGGCGCCTGGTACAGCGGGACGCCCTACTTCGGTCCGGATGCGAACCTGCGTGCTGGATCGCCCGCCTGTGCCGGCAACCCCTACGGCACACCCAATCCACCCAACGCCAATTGTACGAATTTGCAGCCTTCGAACGTACAGGCCAACCCGCCCACTGAGCGTGGCTGGGCCTTCATGTGGCACTCGCATAACGAGCGCGAGATTACCACCAACAACGTTTTCCCGGGCGGCATGCTCATGATGATGCTGGTGGATTCACGGGAATTTAAAATCGACGAAACGCTCTAGGGGCAGGCCTGTTGCCTGCCTTCGAAGGCCATCAGTCAGTTTGCGCATTCCCGGCTGGCGGATGGCGACCCAGGTTTATGTTCACGATCGACGGACAACGAGAGGCGAGAACCATGATCCGGACCAATGCTTTCAATTGCAAGGCTACCTTAAGGGCCGCAGCGGCAGTGAGCGCGCTCTTTCTCTTCGCGGCGGTTGCGGCGTTCGGCCAGCAGCAGATCAATCTGACTGCGGCGCCGACCACCACCACGCTGCCGGATGGCACGACGGTGCCCATGTGGAGCTATTTCTGCGGTTCCGCCGTCACCGGGTCGACCGCAACGTGCGCAGCGTTGAATTCGACCATACTCCCTGTGGGATCCTCTTGGTCGCCTGTCGTGATTACTGTCCCGACGGGTACGCCGACTGCTCCGGCGAGTCTTACCATCAACCTGACCAACAAACTCTCGTTTACGCCCGCCACGGGGAGCACGACGGCTAATACCGTTCCCACATCCATTGTGATTGTGGGTCAGGTGGGCGGTGGTCTCGGCGGGGCGCCGACCACTACGCAGAGTCCCAGCCATGCCCTCGTGCAGGGGTGCCCGACTTGGTTCATTGCTTCCGGCGCCACGCCGCCGGGCGTCCCATGCCCAGCTGCGCAAGCTGGTGCTTCAGGCACGCCGCCGGTCCAGGGGCCGCGCGTGCGATCCATGGGAGCGGAAGTGGCGGCAGGAGCGACCACCTCGCTGACGTGGGCAGGGCTTAAGCCGGGGACCTATCTGCTCGAGTCTGGCACACATCCTTCGATTCAGGTGCCGATGGGGTTGATTGGCGTACTGGTGGTCACCACGGCGCCCTCGGGCGCTGTTGCCGGCACGGCGTACCCTTCGACGAGCACGTCTGTGGCGGTGCCGTACAACGCGGAAGTCCCACTCGAGTTTAGTGAAATCGACCCGGTGCAAAACAATGAGGTCGACCAGGCTGTCCGGACTGCGGGTTTTAGCGAGACGGCCGTCTGGACGCGCATGAACGCGTTTGGTCCGATCACCGCGCTGACCTTGTCCAACGTTGGCAGTGGCTACACGGCCGCACCGACGGTTACGATCGGTGCGCCCACAAATGGCGTGCCAGCTACCGCTACAGCTACTGTCGGGGCCTTGGTTTCCAGCATCGCAGTGACGGCAGGAGGAACCGGCTATAGTGCCACTCCAACCGTTACGATTACCGATACTGCCGGCACCGGCACTGGGGCGACCGCAACGGCCACTGTTGTGAGTGGCGTAATCACCGCCATTACCGTTACGAATCCCGGAAGCTTGTACACCACCCCGACTGTCGCGATTACTGATACCACGGGTACCGGTGCAACGGCGACCGCCGCTATCACCGGGACACCCGGCGCCATCTATGCTCTCAACCTCACAAACGGGGGCGAGGGATACACCGCCGCTGCCCCGGTCACTATCGCGGCCCCGACGACAGGGACAGCCGCCACAGCCACGGCGGCGGTCACTTTGGGCGGCTGCGGAGGTAGCGGAGCGCACACCTGCTATCCGCCGGCGGTGAATTACACGCCCTTCTATTACCTGATCAACGGCGTCGCATTCAGCAAGACCATGCCCACGAACTCGGTGTTCCAGGCTACGGCCGGAACGGGAACGACCATCAGCACAATTACGGGTCTTCCACTTCCTGTCACGACCGGAATCACCGGCACCGTCCTGATGCGCCTGGTGAATGCCGGCTTGCGCATGCACGTACCCTCGATCGTCAATTCATTAACACAAGGGTTCAACGGAGCCGGTGCGACCGCTACGGTTTCTGGATTCACCTTGATCGCGGAAGACGGGAACGTCATTCCGGGCGTAGCTCCTCTTGGCGCGGCCACTGTCCCTGCGGCCCCCCGTGTGCAGACCGATGTCTTGATGGTCCCGAGCAAGGTGTACGACGTGCTGGTCAATGTGCCGGCCGTTCCCAGCGGCGCCACGGCGACTCCAGCGATTCCAGTCTACGCTCGCGATTTGGCCCTGTCGGGGAATTCGAGCGTGCGGGACGCGGGTATGCTGGCTTACATCAGTGTCAACAATGCCGCGGGCGCCGGCCTTCCGGTTACGACAGGGACGGGTGTATTTGTCACAGCAAAAGCCAATGCGGATACCTACAATGCTTTGGTCGCCGGCCAGCCGTTCACGGTGTCTGATCCATCGAAGGGTGTAATCGCGAACGACATTAATGTTTATGGCGTCAAACTCCTTACGCAGCCGACAAGCGGCACGATAACCTGCGGCGCGCTGGCACAGAGTACTCCTACTGCAGGGCTTTGTGCGAATGGCACTTTCACGTACACCCCCAGCGGAACTGCGACGTCAGATTTTTTCACATACTGCGCCAACAATGGCTTTGTTCCGGCGGCGGGCACTACACCTGCGAGCTGCTCCTCCGCCAGTCTGACGGCAACGGTGACCCTGGGCCCGTCGGGGCTAAGTGCAGGGACGGTCACTGTGAACAACCTCACCTACACTTCTAAGCTGGCCACGTTCCTGAAAATCCCATCGCCCGGCGTCCTGTCGGTGGACTCGGACTCGAACAACCTTCCGCTTCAGGTTGTGCTGTCCAGTGTTGCGCCAGCATCAGGGGTAACCATCAATATGGACCCGAATGGCGGATTCACGGCGAGCGCAACAGGCGCAGGTACCTACACCTTTACCTACGTCGCGCAAAACTCCCATGGGACGCAGAGTGCTGCCGCGACAGTGACCCTCATCTTTCCGACGCCCAGCGCCCTCCAGGTCAATGTGGTGGACGCCCTGCAGTATAGCAACTGCAACAGGAATAGCACCTGCATCACTGGATTGACGCCGCTTACCGACTATCGCTGGATCATTGAAGAAGACCAGACTTTCTACGTCGACCCGAACTGTACAACCAACAGCAGCATTAAGACGCCGGGCTGTCCCACCATTGTGGGAGGAGCAGGCACAAGCAGCACCATCCCTACCTTTGGCGTGAATTTCCATACCAGCGCCATGAATTTCGTCGCCCAGGGCTGCACCGGGCCGCTCTCGTGCGAATACGGCCAGACCATGCTCGACAATCGGCCAATGTGTACAACACCGCCAAGTGGCACCACGCCTGGCGTACCGGCGGGTTGCAGCACGACCGCTGGACAGCACATTCCAGCAGTGTGCGACCTCGGCAATGGAGCTTGCAGACCAGACCCGGGCGATGGGACGTCCAGCGGTGGATTCACTTGGGTCAATCCCAACCAGGTGGCGCTGGATCCCGCGAAGCGCTATTACATTTCGGTGTTGCCTGGCGATGCGGGCAACCCGTTTCCTGCTTACGTGGGCCAGCCGATTTGTGTATCTGGTTCAAACACATCGACTTGCGGGCACACCATGGGCGGCGCTGAGATCCCAGCGGCCTGCAACATACTGGGTGGGCCGAGTGCATGCACCGTACCCTCCACCTTTCAGCCCGTCACGGTGCTGGTGCCGCCCACACCGCTTCCCACGGGTAGACTTTCACTAATCGTGTTCGAAGACGACTGGCCGCTGAATGGCGAACAGGATGGCGGGGGCGGAACCGGCAGCACCGTTGCACCCATTGAGCCTGGTCTGGGCGGTTTCAACATCGTCCTCTGGGACACCTATGGCGGATTCGGCGATGTAACCGGCCAGGATAGCAACGACATGTTCAACATGCCCTTGTCGAATGGTCTGGCGGGGACCGTCGATCCCAACTCAGGTGTCGACGCTTGCCCGATTTCAGCCACCCCGCTAGCGGGTCCGGCCGGGGCGGGTCCGGCGCCGGCGAGCGGCATAACGGGTATGATCGTGACTTGCCCGAAGTATGAAGCCGACGGGCAAACTCTATCCCCTCTGGCAGGCCAGGCGGTCATTTACAACCTCATGCCGGAGAAATTCGACGTCCAGGCCTACCCCGGGGCGGACCGCATTGCGCGCGGGGAAGAGTGGCTCCAGACCAACACACTGGACGGGCAGCATCCCCACGATGCCTTCATCCGCATCGGCGAGCCGAGCTACTTCCAGGAGTACGGCCCGGCCGGATATCACGTGTCCATCGGCTTTGCCAACCCGGCGATCATCAATGCTCGCCACAATGATGTCTGCAACGGCAACGGCACCCCTGGTACCGTCGGCCCGTGCACGAACACCATCATCGGCCAAGTGGATGTCCAGCGTTTGAGCCGGACCCCGGACCAGAGACTCTATCCCAGCGGGAGCCGCGATGCCCTCGCTTGGACGCAGTGCTGGGTGAGCTTGGGTGATCCCGATGGCGAGGACTTCATGTTCGCTAAGTGCGACGCCAATGGGAACTTCAAGTTCTCGACTGTTCCCGGCGGGAACTGGAGACTGACCATCGGCGACCAATGGAATGACCAGATCGTTGATGGTCTGTCGTATCCGGCTAATGTGGGGTGTACCAGCACTGCCCCCAACGGCGTCATTAATGCCACCACGTGTCCTGGCGGACAAACCATTGACTTGGGAAAGATCGGCGTCCCGCAGTGGCAGGTTAATCTCTACACCCGCACCTTCATCGACGACAACAAGGATGGAATCTGGGAACCCAACGAGATCGGGATTCCGCTCATCTATACGATGGTTCACTACCGGGATGGGCACAACGCCAACTCTCTGGTAACGGACTTCAACGGCATTGCCAACTTCAACGAGACATTCCCGACGTTCAACTGGTATGTCGTGGAAGCGGATTCGACCCGCTACAAGACGACCGGCATCCACACCGTCTACGACTCGGGCGGCCCTGCCGACGGCTCAACCTACTGCGGGCCAGCGAATGGGGCCAGGCCGTGCGGGACGACCACCGCCTACAATTTTCTGACGAACACTTTCGAGGGGGTTCCTCTGCCTGCCGACCTATCCGTGCCTGGCGCCGTCTATTGCGCCAAAGCGGATTGCACGACTGAAGCTACTTCGTTCGCAGCCGGCACGGCGATCCAGAGCTCACCCACCGCTTCCACCGGTCGCATCGATCCGCCGTGGGTTACCTCGGAAGGCTGGTCGGGGCTTATGAGCCAAGGCAATTATATTGATTTCGGCAAGGCGCCGTATGCAGCCTGCCCGCCGGCGTGCGCGACGGTCACCTCTACTCCCTCGGGAGGCACCGCCACGACCACACAAGTGGGCGAGAACGGCGGTATCCATGGACAGGTCGGCTATTCCTCGACGCGTCCCTTTGATGATGCGTCGCAAATGATACAACAGCCCTGGGAGCCACTTGTTCCGCGCGTCACCATCAACCTCTACCAGGAAGGCTTTGCAGCGGATGGCCTGACGCCAACCCTGACCATGGTGGACACTACCCAAACCAGCAGTTGGGATGACTGGGCGCAAGGGTTCTACCCGGGCAGCACCGCAGGCTCCGGGTCTAGTGCAGGAGTGAAGCCCTATATGAGCTGCCCCGGTCAAGGCACGAATGTAGCCGGGAGTCCCAACCAGGACGTGTTTTTCTTCACGCTGTTTGATCAGCCGGAATGGCTCGAATATTACAACGACGTTCTACACGGAACGGCCACGAGCCCGACGCCCCTGCCCTATAACTCCCAGTACAAGTGCTACGACGGGATGCACATCTGGAACCAGCTCCAGCCGGCGCCTTACGACGGCAAATACCAGTTCCCCAGTTCCCTTGGCGTCAACCCCACGACTGGGGCGTTACTGGCGGCGAGTGGGGCTACGAACGGCGTTGCCTCTTCGATGCCCGGGACCAATTGTACGGTCTGCGTGGCGAACCCCGATGCGACTGACAAACATCGTTTTGGTACCCCGATGCTGCCGCCCGGCAAGTACGTGGTGCAAGTGATGATGCCTCCGGGCTATGAGGTTTACAAGGAGGAGGACAAGAACCTGCTGATCGGCGACAACTACATCGCGCCGGTAACGCAGCAGTTCGCTGGCCTGGGTACGGACATCTTCATCATCCCCGACCAGGCCTCCGTGGCTTCCCTGTATGACGAGAGCAACGCAGGGTATAACCCCAACAACTTCCAGAACCAGACTACGGGCCTGGGGTTGGCGAACGAACTCTCAGGCGTACCAGGTTTCCCCGGCTTTCAAGATCCTAATTGGCCGTGCGTGGGCGAGATGCGCACAGTGCCCGACTACCTGACTCTGTTCCCTCAGGTTAAAGAAGCGGGTCCATTCGCCGGAGCGATTCGGCCTCTATGCGACCGCAAGGAAGTGACCCTGGCCAACCAGATGTCGGTGAGTGCCAAGTTCTACATCTTCACCTCGACGCACATCGCCGCGAAGTACAGCGGCGTGATCACCGACGACTTCACGTCAGAATTTGATCCGTTTGCGCCGATGTTCGGCGAGAAGTTTTCGCCGCCCAATCTGCCGGTTTCCACGCGGGATTTTCTCGGAAACGAAATCTCCCGCGTCTATTCCGACCACTGGGGAATCTTTAACGGGTTAACCTTCTCGAGCTGGGAAGTGAACCCGCCCAACATCACCGGGTATTCACCTTCGATGATGATAAATTGCATGAACGACCCGGGCCCGATCGTGGACAACAACCCTGGCTCACCGACGTACGGGCAGTTGATCACCGATCCTTTGTACAACCCGGCGTACAGCGATTTCTGCTATGAAGACCCCTACATGCCGGGCCTGACTTCCTACCTCGACACTCCAGTTGTGCCCACGCAAGGCTTCGTGGGCGCGGGATACAACAATCCCGATTGCGGCTACCCGGACACCACCCCGGCGATCAAGGAAGTGGACGGCGACGGTATCGGTCCTTGGGTCAGCAAGCCCGGTGTGACCCTCACCATTACGGCGCTTGGAAATCAGCAGGTGAATAACAGCGCTTACTCAGGTCCATCGGCAAACACGGCTCCTTTCAATTTGAAAACCATCACCCACCACTATGGCTTTGGCGGTCAGTGTTTAGCCCCCACAGCAGGTAGCGCGACTTGCAACACGTTGTCCTCAGTGACCATCGGCGGAATGTCGGCCACCATCGACAGCTGGTCAGACACGCAGATTCTTGTAACCGTGCCGAGCGGCGTGCCCAACTGCGCGCTACAGCAGCAGAGCCAGTACCAGGGTTCCTCCCTACTCGGGTCAGCGACTGCGCAGTGCGGGCAACTGGTCATCACCGCGGGTAATGGCAAACAATCGATCGATACCGTGACCGTCACCATCGGCGGCAAAACGCCGACCCACGTTAGCGCCCAGAGCAGCATCCAGAGCGCGATTGACGGTGCGCTTCCTGGCGACTTGATCATCGTCGACCCCACTTGCATGACTACCGGAACAAGTCCGGCGTCGGCTACGTGCAGCGCCGGTGCGCTCAATGCGGCGACGCCAACTCAAACCGCTTCGTTGGCAGCCCACAGCGAGATGCTAATTATGTGGAAGCCCGTCCGGCTGCAGGGTGTTGGCGCCGTTGCGTCCGTCATCAATGCCAATGCCAATCCGGCGGGCAGGCTGCTCGATCCCTGGCGCCGACACATCAACTGCCTGTTCGGCTTGACGCTGGCAGGTGTGCCGGTCGGGACGACGACTACCACCGGGGGGACTCCGGCGGTGTACGATCCATCCGGCACCTACAGTTGTCCCGACACGGGTTGGAATCCACAGACCTGGATCGGCGCAGTCAATCTTCCGCAAGTTGACCGCTTGCCACTGGAGGCAGTGGTTGGCTGGGACGCTACCGTGAATGGCAACCTGGCTGAACAGTTGCAAGAACCCTCGCTGATGGGCGCGTATGAGGGAGCGGGAATTACGGTCCTCGGAAAAGGGGTTTGGCTCCCACCCGGAGTGAGCCCCTGGAATGACGGCAGCGAGCCCGGCGCGTTCCCGGCAGGCACTCTGCTCCTCCAGGATGTTCCAGCAGCGCTACCCGCAGTTCCAGCCCAAAGTTCCTATTGTACGGTCAATCCCAACCCGTACCCCAGCAACTTCGAGTGTAACCCGTCGTCAATTGACGGGCTCAGCATCACCGACAGCTCCCAGGGCGGCGGCGGCATCTTCGTCCACGGCTGGGCGCATAACCTGCAAATCGCCAACAACCGGGTGTACAACAACGCCGGTACGCTCTCGGGCGGAATCACCGTCGGCCAAGGCGAGTTCCCTCCCTCGATCACCATTACGAGCCTTTCCGCCGGCGTGGGACAGCAGTCCGTCCTCAACGCGCCTCCCTCCTGCCAGAACAGCAACGTAGTCGGCGCGCATCTACCGTACTGCCTGGACGTGAACGTCAACGTACACAACAACTACATCGTCAGCAACTCCTCTCTCGGTGATGAACTGTTCTCTGGCACTCTGGCCGGAGGCGGTGGCGCCTCATTCTGCAATGGCTCCGACTACTACAAGTTCCAGTACAACTGGGTGTGCGGAAACGCCAGCACGGGCGAA
>Ga0210399_10002967_pt1 | contig 13197 bp, 10 predicted proteins | sample IncBWC14MmetaG_FD_150865 | JGI IMG/M metagenome (GOLD analysis project Ga0210399, IMG submission 150865) | Forest soil microbial communities from Barre Woods Harvard Forest LTER site, Petersham, Massachusetts, United States - Inc-BW-C-14-M | ecosystem: Environmental > Terrestrial > Soil >... | reverse complement strand
GCGCGCTATTGCCTATTCGGGGCTGCCGGACTGGCGCAATTTGCTGCGCAGGATCGCACCGAAAATGCCGGGACGCCGGATGATGATCGACAGTTACCTTGCCGGCACGCTGCCGATCCTGACCGACATTCCGCTCGAGGAAACCAAGCCCGGGATGATGGACAAGCTGCGCGGGGTTTTCACCAAGAATCCCTTCACCAAGGACGAGAAGAAGCTCGACACGACACTCACTTACGCCGGCAATCAGGACCTTCTGGATACGTTGTGGGGGTATTATTTCGCGACCGGCTCGCATCTGCCGATTCTGCGCATCATGCAGATGCTGCCCTGGTCCAAGAGCCGCGACACCGTCGACAAGCTGACGGTCGGCAGCATGGCGCGCTACACGCTCGCAAGCTACGCCGTGCGCGATGCAGGATTGCGTGAATTCTTGCGCGGCGAACTGCCGAACCAGCCGGCACCGATCAAGGCGCCGCTTACCGAAGTGATCCAGGCTGCCGATACCGTCCAACTCGGCGCCGTCCGCAAGGATGCGCTCGCGGCGGTCGAGGAATTCAAGGCCAAAGGCTCGGACGCACGGCGCAATCTCGACTTCTGGGGTCAGGTCGGCGTCGGCGCGGTCGCGCTCGGCTGCGTCTCGGCGGCAGCGCTCGGGCAGGTCGCGATCGGCATCCCCTGCGTGATCGGCGGTTCGGCGTCGCAAGGCCTGCTGTCGTTCTGGGAAAAGCAGCAATGATCTGCGCGCATCGATAGATACGAGCTTTTGGTCGCTGCAAGAAAATGCCGCTCGCGATCCCGTGAAACTAAGGTCGGCGAGCGGCAGCAATTTACGTTACGGACAACCGGCGACGACGTCCTTTATCGCTCCACCGGCGTCTTCGCGTGATGGACCCGGGCCTTCGAATGAATGGCCTTCGGCGCGTAGGCCAAGGCACTCCTGGCATCGGGGAGGAACGGATCCCGATAGCAATCGCCGCCGCGACCGGAGGACATATCCTGACATTGGGCCAGAGTATCAAAGCCGCAGGACACGACGGCCGAGGTCACGTCCTTACGGCAATACTCACCCGCTGCAGCCGGCGTCGCCATCGTGACGAAGGCCAGCGCGCATAGCGCGGTGATCGGCGCAATGCTGGTTTTCAAAAGCTGTTTCATGTTGCTCTCTCTGCGTTGGTTTTTGGTCTTTGCCCCACGAGACGCACATGGGATACGGGGCGACCCGGCGCTATCGCCGACGAAAAAAGGCAACGGAATTTCTCTTTGCCAATCGACACGGAAACGAAACGCATGCGGCGTGGCCTCGCTGCAGCAGGATCTGACACCAATGAATCAATTGCGGTCGCGGCTGATATAATTTCATGGATGCATGGCTGATGCGCGCGACGATGATTTCGAGCCACCGATCTTGCCGGCCGCATTTCCGATCATAGCTGCGCGGGATTGCGCAAAAAGAAAGGGGCCGAAGCCCCGTTTTTCCCAAAGTCAAAATTAGAAGCGCCAATAACGCCAGAGGCGCCTGCGATTCCTGTGTCGAAGCGGTCTACCGGTGACGGGAAAAGTTCATCTAAGACAAATCGATGATAGCATCCGCTTCGAGTTCAAGCCGGCGAAACCAGTGGCCAGACCACTGAGGAGGAAATCATGGGTTTCATCAGCATTGTTCTCATCTTGATCATCCTTTATGCGATCGCTTCGCTGCGGGTATTGAAGCAATATGAGCGCGGCGTGGTATTTTTCCTCGGCAAATTTGAGGGCGTGCGCGATCCGGGGCTCACGCTGATCTTCATTCCGGTGCAGCAGATGACGCGCGTATCGTTGCGCACCGTCACAATGCAGATCCCCTCGCAGAAGATCATCACCAAGGACAACGTATCGATCGATATTGCGGCGGTCGCTTACTATCATATCACCGATCCGGAAAAGTCGGTGATCGTGATCGAGAACGTCTACAACGCGATCAACCAGATCAGCCAGACCACCGTACGCAATGTGGTCGGCCGCTTCAGCCTCGATCAGTTGCTCTCGGATACTGCCAGCATCAACGACCAGATCAAGAACGTCATCGATCAGCACACCGAGCCCTGGGGCACCCAGGTCACCGCGGTCGAGATCAAGGACATCACGTTGCCTGACAACATGCAGCGGGCGATGGCCAAGGAGGCCGAGGCCGAGCGCGAACGCCGCGCCAAGATCGTCGCCGCCGAGGGTGAGTATCAGGCGGCGGTCAAGCTCGGCCAGGCCGCCGACATCATCACGCAACATCCGGTCGCGTTGCAGCTCCGCACCCTGCAGACTATGGCGGAGATCTCGGTGGAGAAGAACTCCACCATCATCTTTCCGGCACAGTTCATGTCGACGGTGCAGGAGGCGATCGCGCAGATATCGAAGGATACGACGTCGAAATAGGACGCCAGCCGCTTGATGGGCGGGTGGTTTCTGGGCATACTTTCAACCTCATCGGGTCCGCCGCACCGGTCGAATTCAAGGTGTCCTGACGTTGTCGGGCCGGCCAGTCCGCAAACGGGTTAATGCTCGGTCTGAAATCGGAGGATAGCGTCCATGATTGAACCGAAACTGGAAGTCCCGGCCGAATTGCGCGACCTCGCCGAAAAGACCATCGATCAGGCGGAAAAGGCGTTCGGAATGTTCTTTGACGCTGCGAGCAAATCGATGGCGTCGGTGCCGGGCGCGGGCAGCGCGATCTCCAAGCAGGCGCTGTCGTTCACCGAACAGAACATGAAGGCGGCCTTCGAGAACGCGCGAAAGCTGGTCCATGCCACCGACTTGCAGGAAGCGATGCGCATTCAGTCGGAATTCTTGCGCAGCCAGTTCACCAACGCGGGCGAACATATGAGGCAGATCACCGGTGGCGTCATGTCCGCCGCCAGTGACGCGACCAAAGGCAAATTCTAGGCGGCAGCGGCGCAGGATCCAAAGCCATGCCGTTCGTGCTCACAAAATAGTCTTGCGTCGCCAGGCGCGGGGGACTTCAATCAACATGCAGGTCCATGATGGGCCACCGAGCGAACGCGCTCGCCGTCCGTCATCCTTTCTGCTGATCCCTGTCGGTCCAGGCCGGCAGGGATTTGCATTTCAGATTTGGGTTTAGGCCGCGCCCTTAGTAGTCGCCGGGGTTGGCAATCATGGGCTGTGTGGTGTCGGCCGGAGCGAGGTCGCTCGAGGCGCTGTCGCCCAGGAATTGATCGAGTGTCGACTGGATCTTCTCTTTCACGGAATCGGGCCCGCGGTCGCTCAGATCGGTATGCTGCGCGCCGGTATTGACGATATCGATTCCTCCCGCCTTGGCTTGCTCCGGGGTCGGCAGCACGCCGGGATCGGTCTTGAAACGCGGGTCCTTTGAACGGAACGACAGGATCTTTAACTTGTCGCTGCGCACGAACGGGACACGCAGATTGTCGAGCGTGATCACCCTTGATACCAGCTCGGGATGTTGCTTGGCGCAGTACATCGCCACGTCACCGCCATTCGAGTGTCCGACCAGTGTCAGGTGATTGTAGTCGGCGTTGGGTTGCAATTTTTGCAATTCGCCGATCACGAACAGGATATTGGCTTCGCTGCGTTGGTAGACGCCAATCCGGCCGACATAGGGCATGCCGATCTTGGTCATCAGCGGCGGATCGCTCGGCAGGTCCTGCTGGATACTCGCCACAAGATATCCCCGCGCAGCCAGCACGTTGGCGAGGAATGAATACTCGGTGTTCCTGACGGTATTGCCGTTGCTGATGACGGCGACCGGAAGTTTCCAGAAGCCGTTATTGGCCTTCACCTCGTAGTCGCGGCGCACCGCGAGATCGACCGAGACCGGCCGCTGCCGAGTCGCGTCAAAGAGGTTCAGCGTCTGGTGCCGGATGGCCCATTTGCTGACGGCAAAATATTCGCCGCCCGCGAGAACGCAAAGGCAGGCAAAAATCGCTATTGCCCTCTTCACCGCTTCCTCCCGTTCACTCCTGGTTGAGCAGATGGTGATTGGCCGTTACGGGTCGAGCCCGCGTTCAGCGGGAGGTAAATTAAATTTAGGCAAGCTTGGTTCCAGGGCGTGACCCGGGGCATAGTCGAGTTCCTGCACGATGGCCGGGAGGCTATCTAGAGGCAGCGCCCGCGCTCGGGGCAGAGCTTGAGGGCGTTCGACAACGAGAACAGTAGCCGCGCGTTGCGCGGTTCGTTGTCCGGGGCCCGGTAGCTCAATGGGAAGGCCACACCGATATCGGCCTGCAAACTATCCCACAGAAAGAATCGAATACCGCCGCCTGCCGAAGTGAGTGAGAGGCCGTCGTTGAGGCTAAAGCCGTCATTCCACGCCGCGCCGGCGTCGACGAAGCCATAGAGCTGATAGCCGCTTAGATATCGATAACTCAGCGTCTGATCGAAGCGCAGTTCGAACGAGCCGGCGATACCGTTGTCACCGCTGGTCTCGGCGCTGCCATAGCCCCGCCCGAAATTCACGCCGCCCAGATAGAATTGCTGCGACGTGAACAGCGGGCCCGACGCGATCTGGCCGGCCGCCGCTAGCTTCACCGACCAGGTGTCGGACAGCGTCTGATAGCGCGTGAACCAGAAATCGAGGACGGAGAAATTGGCCGCCGCGCCGTCATGCGATACCAGATCGTCGCCGAGCCGCGAGGCGCCCAAGATATCAAGGCCCTGACGGTACGCCAGCGTAACGTAGTTGTTGCCGCCGAAATTGTCCTGCAATCGGTAATCCGAGGTCAGGCCGAGGGAGCGGATATGGTCGTTGTAGATCGGGCCGAACAGATTGCGTTCAGAAACCTCACTGAAATCAAAGGCCGCTGTGAGCGTCAGCGCCGATCGTTGCGATTGCAGCGGGACAAGGCTGCCGCGGATCTCGAAAGCTTCCGTCCGAATGCTGTCGTTATAGAGGCGCCTGTCGTCGCCGGGCCGGACGTCGCTGTAAAGCGCCGAGGCACCTATGCGGAACCCGTCGGTGCCGACCGGGACATCATAAGACAACCGGCCGAACGCAAGCTCTCTGGGATCGCCGGGCGTGGTCGACAGATTGAGCGCTAGCGTGTCGCCGGGCGCTAGATAGGAATTGAAGGCCGCGACCGCATAGGTCTGCCAAGGGCCAACCGATGACGAACCCAGATTGTCGATGCCGAGCGAAGTGAAGATGTGCCAGGTCTTTACCTCGACGATGAGACGGAAGCGGCCGGTCGGGCCATCAATCTCCTCGATCGCCGTGTCGGCGATGCGAACTCCCGGCCGGCCATTGATCAGCAGCAACTGCCGCTCGAGCGTCGCCAGTCGCGAGGGGCGCTCGGCGAGGACCGGGCCCAGCATCGGCCGGATTCCGAACTGCTCGGCACCGTCGCCTCGCAGCGCAACTTCGGTGATGCTGCCTTCGATCACCTGGATCCGAACCCGGCCATCCGAGACATCTTGCGGAGGGACAATCGCCCGGCTCAGGTGAAAGCCGGCCGTTCGATAGAGGTCGCTGATCGCATCTGCAATGGCGACGAGGTCGGCCTGGGAGACTCTCTTTCCGAGATAGGGTTGATACGTCCTTATCAGGTCCGCACGCGGTATCGCCACGGCGCCGCTCAGAACGATGCGGCGCAGATTGAACTGCGGACGGGTATCGGCTGCCACCGCCGGCCGCGAAAGCTGCGGCATCCTCAAGCCAGGCCGCGCCGGCTGCCGCTGTCCGGATTCCAGTGCGTCGAAGCGCCGCTCGGTCTGTCTCGGATCAAAGCCCGGCTGGTTCGCCTGCTGCCCATTTGCGGACGCCATACCAAACAACAGCAGGGGCAGGCTTGCGAAAGTGAGGCTAACGGTACGGCGATGCCGTCCGGTTCGCGCCGAAGACACACCTTCCCCGTAGTTCAACGGAGTGCGCCCGGCGAACCCCAAGCAAATTGTTAGCCCCATGATTTTTCATAGATTTTTATGGTCAATGAATAGTTAAGGCGGCGGCTAAAGCAGGCGCTATCCAATAATTCTATCTTGAAACATTCCCGGTAAGCCTTGGAGCCAGGCAATAAAACTGGCGGAGAGCACCGTGTTTCAGATTGGTATGTTGCGGCGCATCCTAACGATGGCGCTGGTTCTGGCGGCCTCGAGCGCATGCGCCGCCGAGGACGGCGTCTGGTCGGTCGGCAAGTCCTCCGGCGAAGTCTGGATCGCCACGACAGGCGCCGAGCAGGTTTCCCTCAAGCAGGAAGAGGTCTTGAAGCCCGGCGACACCATCCGCACCGGGCGGAATGGGCGCGTTCTGCTGGTGCGCGGCGAGGAAAAGATCCTGATCTCGCCGAATTCGGTGATTGATCTGCCTACGGAAAAGAAAGAGGGGCTGTCAACGACAATCGTTCAGCGGGCCGGGTCGATCCTGCTGGAGGTCGAAAAGCGCAATGTCAAACATTTCGAGATCGAGACGCCCTACCTTGCCGCCGTCGTCAAGGGAACTCAGTTCAGCGTCACCATCAATGCCGCCAGCACCAGCGTCGACGTGCGCAGAGGCCAGGTCGAAGTTTCGGATTTCAGGTCGGGCCAGATTGCGCAGGTTATGCCCGGTCAGGTCGCGACCGCTTTCGCGCACGGCAAACCCGGTCTTTCTCTGAGCGGTTCGGGGACGTTCAATCCGATCGAGCAAGGCAAGCCGCGCGCTTCCTCGATCGAGCGCGTCCCGGTCCCGAAGTCCGGCCTTCCTGCTCTCCACAACGCCACCGATGGGAAATTCATCCACGCACTCGCCCAGGTCGGCGCGGTCAAGATGGGCGCTGCGACGCTGAAGCCGCAGAACGCTTCCACCGACATGCCGGGCAGGCGCAACGGGCCGCGCATCGCGGCCGCGCTTGGCGAGGTCCGTTTGAATTTTCAGAAGGTCACGCACGGCCTCGCCCATGGCGCTGTCGCAGCTGGCTCGCCGAAGAACACCAAGGACACGGTCTGGAACGACGCCAAGACAGGCGTAAACGGTTTGAGCCAGGGTAATTCTAACGCAAGTGATAGCAACACGGCAAGCGCGACCGGCGCGACCACAACGTCACCCGCCGCGTCGACGGTCGCTGCCGTCGCCGCGCCCGGAAACGGCAACGGCGCAAACGGCAATGGCGGGGGCAACAACGGTAACGGGAATGGCGGCGTCGGTAATGGCAATGGCAAGGGGAATGCCAAGCATTAGTCGCTGATCCGGTTGGCGCGCGAAGGGGGCGCACCTCGACAGCACGGGGTGCGCAAGGGGGAGAGACTTGAAGCAATATCGATCGCATATTCTTGTCGTGCTAGCGCTGGCGGCGGTTCTGTTGTCCGGTTGGCACAGCGCGCTCCGCAACGCTTTGACCGACTTGCGCTTCGCCTGGCAGACGCGCAATGCCACCGGCGACGTCGTCATTGTCGCCATCGATGCCAATTCGATCGAAAAGATAGGTGTCTGGCCGTGGCCGCGACGCCTGCACGCCGAACTGCTCAGGCGGCTGCAAAGCGCCGGCGCGCGCGACATTGCCTTCGACATCGATTTCAGCACGCCATCCGAAGCTTCGTCCGATCAGGACCTTGTCGATGCGCTCGCCGACGGCGGCGGATCGGTCGTCCTGCCATCGTTCAAGCAACCCGGCGGCAATGCCGCCGCGGTTCATATCAATCGTCCGCTGGAGCAGTTTGCCGATCATTCGTGGTCGGCAATCGTGAACGTCGCGGTCGAACCGGATGGTCTGGTCCGGCGCTATCCCTTTGGTGAAAAACTCGAAGGCGAGTTCGTTCCATCGATGGCAGCCGTATTGGCGGGGCAGTATTCCAAACAGGGCGCTCCGTTCCTGATTGATTTTGGTATCAGCATCGCGTCGATCCCAAAAGTGTCCTATATCGACGTGCTGCGCAGCGATCCGGCGACGCTTGAAAAACTGGCGGATAAGAAGATCATTATTGGCGGTACCGCCCTCGAACTTGGCGATCGTTTCGGCACTCCGAACGGCCGGATTGTTTCGGGTCCGATACTTCAGGCTCTGGCGACGGAGTCGATCCTGCAGAGCCGTACCCTGCACGCGACCTCCGATACCGCGACGTTGGTAGGGCTATGCGTCATCGCGCTGGTCATGATGATCACCCGGCGCCGCCTCGGCGTAAGCGGGAGATTTCTGCTGCTTGCCGGAATGGCCGGCTCGGTCGAGTTGGTCGCGATCCTGCTGCAGACAGGAACGCCACTCGTGCTTGATACCTCGCTGTTCCACACCGCGATCGCCGTCTACCTCGCTGCCATCGCGCTCGATGAAATCGACTTCAGGGGTCTGGTGAGCCGTATCGCCGAGAACCGCTTTCAACGCATTGCGATGTCGTTGGGTGACGGCCTGGTATGCACCGACTCCCATTATCTGATTACGGTATGGAATCCCGGTGCGACTTCGATTTTCGGCTATCAGCAGGCGGAAATGGTCGGTCGTCCCTTCGATACGATCTGCGCCGGTACCGGCGAAGGTGTCCCGCGTTCGTTTTCGATCCGAGACGCGGTGCGAGCGGGATCACTGGCGCCCGGAGGCACGGTCACGGAATTCGACGGGCGCCGAAAAAACGGTGAAGTATTTGCGGTCGAGGCATGCTTCTCCGGCTGGCAGGGCACCGACGAGGTGCAGTATGGCGCGGTGCTGCGTGACATATCGGCGCGCAAGCGAGAAGCCGAACGCATCCGCTACCTGGCCGAACACGATTCGCTCACCGGGCTTGCGAACCGCAATACACTTCACGACCGACTGGACGCCATGATCACGGCAGCCGCGGAACAACCCGGTGCGGCGGCCTTGCTGGTGCTCGGCCTCGACGGCTTCCAGCAAATCAACGACATGCTCGGCTATGCCTTCGGCGATCTTGTGCTGCGCGCTGTCGCGGAGCGACTAAGCTGCGAAGCGGGAGGCGAGGGAATGGTCGCGCGCGTTGGTGGTGACGAGTTTGCCATCGCCATTCCGGGCGGCGCCCAAACCAAGACGGTTGCACAATTCTGCGAGCGCATCGCTATTGCGTTCGATAGTCCACTGACCGCTGGAACGCGGCTGCATCGCGTCAAGGTCCGTTTCGGGGTAGCTGTCCATCCCGAGGGAGGGCGAACGGCGGACGAACTCATAGGCAATGGCCATCTGGCGCTGTGTCGTGCCAAGGCGGCGCGGCATGGCGGCTACGTAATGTTCGAGAACGCTATCCGGGAGGAACTCGAAGCGCGGCTGCGGCTGGAAGCCGAACTGGCGCTCGCGATCGAACGCGAAGAATTCGAGCTGTTCTATCAACCGCAGGTCCGTCTGATCGACGGCGGTCTGATTGGCGCGGAAGCGCTGATCCGCTGGCGCCATCCGGAACGCGGTCTCGTATCGCCCGCGGAATTCATGCCGGTGGTGAATACTTCATCGATCTCGGAGCGGATCGCGGGTTGGGTGCTCAATACCGCGTGCAGGCAGGCCAGGGTCTGGGAACTCGCCGGACGCGGCGTTCGCGTGAGCGTCAACCTGTCCCCCTCGCAATTGCAATCGGGCTCCCTTGCCGGTGCGGTTGCCAAGGTGCTTGCCGTCACCGGCCTGGCGCCGTCGCTACTCGAGCTGGAGTTGACCGAGGATATTCTGCTTCTCGATGAAAAGAGTGTGTTGGACACGTTCTTCCAAATTCGGGAACTGGGCGTGCACACCGTGTTCGACGACTTCGGCACCGGCTACGCCAGCCTGAGTTATCTGAAGAAATTTCCGCTCGATGGGCTTAAGATCGACAGGTCGTTCGTGCTGGACCTGCTCACCGATCCCGATGACGCGGCGATCGTAGGTTCGACCATTGGTCTCAGCAAGCAGCTCGGCCTGTCGGTGATTGCAGAGGGTATCGAAAACAGGGCTACCGCCGATCTTCTCATGCGCATGGGATGCGAAAAAGGGCAGGGCTATTGCTTCGGCCGGCCAATGCCGGTTCCTGCATTCGAGGCCCAATTTCTGGCTGCGCCGGAGACGAGCCGGCGGCGGGCGCAGCAGCCTGACAGAACCCCGGCGGGCTTGATTCTATCTCCCCCGAGACAGCAAGGCATAGTCTAGCGCCGACGCGCAACCGCGATCCCGAACAGGAATGCGACAAGCAGGCTCGTGAGCGGCGCTTCCCGGGTGATGGCGCTGACGGCTGCAAGCGGCTTGCCTGGTTGCCTGGCAGTCGCAACCGCTTCGCTCAGCCGGTCCGCGGCGGAACGTAGTGCTGCGGTCACCTCGGTGATCGTGCGCGACACGTCGGTTGCGGCATCGATAGCCCGTTCCGCCATGCCCGGCTGGGGTATCGGTTGCGGTTTTTCAGTGTTCACTTGCCGATGCTCGCGAAATGATGGCCTCTGCAGCGGGTCAACCGCTTGAGGCCGTCACCTTTGGCTATCCGCGCGTGCGCTCGTTTTGAACAGCGGGCCTCTCAAGACCTTTGGCTATCCGCGACTGGCGCCGTTGTGAACGGCGGGTGACGGCCTCTTGCCAGGGAGAATGCGAGGCGGCGGCATTTGTTCCACAGACAGGCCGAAGCTCAAGGAAACCCGCGGAGGGAATCTCTGTTACCTTGGCCGCCGGAGCTCAATTCTGCCGGGAGGGCATGTGGGCAATATCAGGACCAAACGAATTGCGCTCTTGGGTGCCCCCATCGATATGGGGGCATCGCAGCGCGGCACCCTGATGGGACCTGCGGCGCTTAGAACCGCGGGCCTTTCGACCTTGCTCGAAACCCTCGGCTTGGAGGTAACGGACCACGGTGATCTTTCCGTCAACGGCGCCGCCGATCCGACCGACGCGCCACCCGAAAACGCCAACCACTATCGGGAAATCCAGCGCTGGACCCGGGCGCTGAGCAGGCAGAGCTATGAGCTGGCGCGCTCCGGCGCGCTGCCGATCTTTCTTGGCGGCGATCACACGTTGTCGATGGGCTCGGTGAACGGCGTGGCGCGGCATTGCAGCGAGACCGGCCGGGAGCTGTTCGTGCTCTGGCTCGACGCGCATGCTGACTACAACACGCCCGCGACCACGATATCGGCGAACATGCACGGAATGTCGGCGGCATTTTTGTGCGGTGAGGGTGGCCTCGAAGGCCTGCTTGGCGAAGAGCCGCGTGCATCGATCGAGCCGGACCGGCTGGAATTGTTTGGCACGCGCTCGATCGACAAGCTGGAAAAGGATTTGATGCGCAGTCGCCGCATCAGCATTGCCGACATGCGGGCGATCGATGAGTTTGGCGTCGGCGTCCTGATCCGCCGCGTCATCGACAAGGTGAGTGCCCGCGACGGCCTCTTGCATGTCAGTTTCGACGTCGACTTCCTCGACCCAGCCGTCGCGCCCGGTGTCGGCACCACGGTGCCCGGCGGGGCGACCTACCGGGAAGCGCATCTGATCATGGAGATGCTGCACGATTCCGGGCTGGTCGGGTCGGTCGATATCGTCGAACTCAATCCGTTCCTCGATGAGCGGGGCCGAACCGCGCGCACCGCGGTCGAATTGATCGGCAGTCTGTTCGGCCAGCAGATCACCGACCGCACCACGCCGAGCAACGCGATTGCGCCGCGCGATTGATCGCGATCAGGCAGATGTTGTCGGCGGCCCCGGCCGAATGCGCCGATCCGCAAAGTAGCGATCAAGCACTGCGGGCGCGCCCGAGGTGTCGGCTAGCGCGACGTAGCTATCCGGCCTGAGCAGATAGAGCGCGTCGCGCGCAAGGCCGGCTCGCTCATATTCGGGTCGCCATGCAAACGCGTGCAGCGGGACGTTTTGGCGCGCGCACCATGCCGTGAGCGCCGAATTGGCGGAGCCATAGACATGGACTTGCCAATCCATTGCATTCAGCGAAGCGAAGTTGTCCGCTCCATCGATCGGAGCCCACGGCAAGCGGTCTCCGCCATGTATGCTGCCGGCCACGCCCCGGCTTAAGGGACCCTCGCGATAATTCAACATGATCTGCGAAACAGTGCGGAATGCAAATCTTCGCACCGCCTCGAATGCAAAGGCTGCTGGAATAACGACCGGCGCGATGCGTGTGCGCACGAAATCCGCGAGCCGGCCTTCGGCGGTAGCAAAGCTGAACGCGCGATCGGTGGTCGCAACCAGCCGACGCGCAAAGCCGATCCGCTCGGCTTCGTAGCTGTCGAGCAAGCTATCAGGCGCGCGGCCGGCTACGACCGCGGCCAGTTTCCAGGCAAGGTTGATGGCATCGCCAATCCCGGTGTTCATGCCCTGGCCGCCGGCGGGACTATGGATATGCGCGGCGTCGCCGGCAAGGAAGGCGCGGTCTTTGCGGAACTGTTGCGTGACCCGGTGATGCACATGGTAGGTCGAAAACCAGTTGACCTTCGCAATCACCACCCTCATCTGGCCGATCGCGTGGTTGCTGATGTCGCTGAAGGTCAGCGTATCGGCACGGTCGGCGCGCTCGTCGCGCACCGTTCCGATCAGCCGCGCGCGTCCTTCTCCAGCAAGCGGAAACACAGCGACGAAATCGGCCTCGTCGAGATCGACATGGAGCTGGCCGTTCAGCGCAGCGCCACTGGCTTCGACGTCGGCAACATAAAAGAGTTGACGGTAGGTGCCGCCCGGAAAGCTGGCGCCGATCGTCGCCCGCACCGCCGAGCGCGCGCCATCGCAGCCCACGATGTAGCTCGCTTCGCAATCCTGCTCCTCGCCGTCGGGCCCACGCAAGCGCGCCAGCACGCCATTTTCCTGCTCCGTAAAACGGGCCAATTCGGTGCGCCGCTCGACCGCAACGCCGAGCGCGCCTAGCCGCTGGATCAACAGCCGCTCATGCTCGTCCTGGGGAAAGATCTGCAGGAACGGGTAGGGCGTTAGCCCGGAGCCCATGGCGAACAGCGAGATCTGCGCCTTCTGCTGGCCCTTGACCCAGAGATTGACTGCAGGAACCTGGTGGCCCTTTGCGACCACGGCATCTGCAAGGTCGAGCTGGCGGTAGAGTTCAAGGGTGCGCGCCTGCACCGCTAGCGCCCGCGAGGTCGTCCCCGGCTCGGCCGTCTTGTCGATAATGCGGACCTTGATGCCGAGCTTGGTCAACCAAAGTGCGAGCACGAGGCCGGTCGGACCGGCTCCGATGATCAGGACGTCGGTTGGGGGCATCTTGTTCCTCCATTTGGCCCAGAATGCCAGACAGCGGCGTGGCCCGGTAGCAAAGCCGTTCGTCAAATACTTTCGAGGGTGGCGACACTGACAGCGAACAATCAAGTTATCCACCGGG
>Ga0210399_10002966_pt1 | contig 13198 bp, 4 predicted proteins | sample IncBWC14MmetaG_FD_150865 | JGI IMG/M metagenome (GOLD analysis project Ga0210399, IMG submission 150865) | Forest soil microbial communities from Barre Woods Harvard Forest LTER site, Petersham, Massachusetts, United States - Inc-BW-C-14-M | ecosystem: Environmental > Terrestrial > Soil >... | reverse complement strand
CTGCGGATAGAAGCAAAAGGCACAGCTTAGGGAGCGGAGCGCTCTCCAGTCGCATGATCCACCTCAATTTCCAGTCGGTTTCAGCCCCGTCGCTCGAACCGAAGGCCGCCAGATGGGCGCCCGTGGTTGCCGAAGACGCCCCTAGGCTAGGAGTGCGGCGTGGCAGAAGTTCTATCGGCCTATGAACATTGAGTGAATTCTCAGGCGGCTGGACATTCCTTGTTGCGTGAAGAGACCGCGCGCACAAGAAGCACGCGGTTCTGGGATGCATCTTGCTCACGTCAATTGGAGCTCTCAACCTCACACGGCACTTGATCGAGAATCGATCGAGCTCCCGCCGTGCCCCGCCTGGGATTACTTGCTCGGGGAATCCCCTACGTCGATGCGGGCTCACCTTCCCTCGAAGGCCTTGAGCACGGGACGCCGGCGGGCCAATCACGGTCCCGTGGCATCCCGTTCACGGCGTCGTCACTCTGAGTCCCTAGACTTGCGCCCGGACTCTTGGGCGGCGTTGGTGAACTAGAATCGCCAACGGTCGTGATAAAAGAGGGGTGGCGACTCCGTCGCCTGGCGCTACTCTGTACGCTCCATTGGGGGGGCGGGATGCAGGGCCTCTCCGTGGATCACCAGCCGATCGTTGGCCTTCCACGGATCGCGAGTTAAGGCGGTTCGGCCGCGAGCGGCAACAGCTGAGCTCTCACAGAGCCCCAAAGACTCGGACGGTGACGAAGTGCTGCGCAGGAATTGGGCCGTGTTTGTTGTCGGACTAGTGCTCTCGATGGCACCCGCAGCCTCTTCCCAAAGCAACACCACGGGAACGCTGTCGGGACGCGTGGTTTCCACGGACGGGGTGCCGATCCCATCCGTTTCGGTGACGGTTGAGTCGGAGAGCATGCAGGGAAAGCGCCGGGCCTACACCTCGACCCGCGGAGACTACATTCTTCCGCTTCTACCTCCCGGGGACTACGGGGTCGTGTTCGAACGCACGGGTTTTCAAAGTCTTCGGGAACATGTCCGGATCGCCATTGCCCAGTCGGTTCCCTGTACGGTGACGCTGAGAGTCGCCCCCCTCACGGAGGAGGTCACAATCGACGAGAGGTCCTTGGGGGACTTCACGCGAACGCTGCCGCTTGTGTCGAGTTACCAGGCGGCCCTCATTGAAAAGCTGCCTCTCGATCGAACCCTGACCTCCGCGGCTCTGCTTGCCCCCAATGCCCGGCCCACCGGGCCGGCGGGGGCGATCACGATCTCCGGGGCCGTTTCGTACGAGAGCCTCTATCTGATCGACGGGGTGGTGGTAAACGACAATCAAACCGGGCAGCCCAACCCCCTCTTCATCGAGGACGCCATCCAGGAGACCTCGATCAGCGCCGCGGGCGTGTCCGCGGAGTACGGCCGCTTTACCGGAGGGGTAGTGAACGCGATCACGAAGTCGGGGGGGAATGACTTCAGCGGCTCTTTCCGCACCACCCTCAGCAACGATGCGTGGACGGCCTTGACCCCGTGGCCGGGGGACGGACGGGTCAACAATTTAGTTCCGACCTATGAGGCCACGCTGGGCGGGCCGGTGGTGAGGGACAAGCTGTGGTTCTTCGGGGCGAGCCGGCTCTCCGATCCCCGGAACAGCGCGAGCACGGCCTTCACCAACATCCCCTACGTCTTCGAGAATGATGAGAAGCGGTACGAAGGGAAGCTGACTTACGCCCCGAATCCGAGGCACACTCTCAAGGGGTCCTTTACCCAGATCGACCTGGACCAATTCAATCGCGCCTCCGGCGCCTTCATGGACCTCGCCAGCTTGAGTGACCGGAGCAACCCCCAACAACTGCTCTCCTTCAACTATGCGGGGGCCCTGAAGGAGAACCTATTCCTGGAGGGCCAGTTTTCGCAACGGAGCTATTCCCTGGTGGGATCGGGCTCTAAATTCACGGATCTCTTGCGGGGGACGATCCTCATCGACCGGCAGCGGGGCAACGCCCGATACCATTCCCCGAGCTCCTGTGGGGTCTGTACCACCGAGCAGAGGGACAACTATGACCTGCTGGCCAAGGGCACCTATTTCCTTTCCACCGAAAGCCTGGGCTCCCACAACCTGGTCTGGGGGGGCGAGGTCTTCAATGACCGGCGCTTCGACGATCAGTACCCTTCGGGAAGCAACTACCAGGTCTTCGGCACCACGACCATCATCCGCGGCGGCGCCGTCTTCCCCCTCCTCAACAATGACGGGACCACATTCATCCGCTGGTCTCCGATATTCACGCACACCCAAGGAACGAACTTTAAGACCTACTCCACGTTCGTCACCGACGCCTGGCGGCTCAATGGCCGCGTGGGGTTCCAGGTGGGCCTTCGCTACGACAAGAATGGAGGCACGGACAGCGTGGGGAGGACGGTCGTCAAGGACAGCGCCCTGAGCCCACGCCTTTCCGTGACCGTGGACCCCTGGGGGGACGGCGAGTGGACGCTCAACGCGGGGTACGGCCGCTTTGTCGCGGGGATCCTGGTGACGGTGGCGGACGGCAGCTCCCCTGGGGGCCGGGCGGCTACGATCGACTTCGATTACCGCGGTCCCGCCATCAACAGCGACCCCACGGCCGTGAGCCTGGTGGACCAGAACGATGCGATCCAGGCCGTTTTCGACTGGTTCAACGCGAACGGGGGCACCAACCGGCCCCCCCGCGGCACGCCCATCGTCCCCGGCCTCACCAGCGTGATCCGGGACTCGCTCGGTTCTCCGAGCGCGAAGGAGTGGACGCTGGGGGTGAGCCGCAGGTTGGGGGCGCGGGGCTCCTTCCGGGTCGACGGGATCTACCGGGTTTTCGGCGATTTCTACTCCGATCGCGTGGACCTCTCTACGGGACAGGTCACGGACCGGGCGGGCCGGGTGTTCGATCTGGACGTGATCGAGAACAACAACGACGTCCACCGGAACTACAAAGCCATCGCCGCCCAAATCACGTACCGACTCAGGGACCGGGTCGGGCTCGGAGGCAACTACAGTCTCTCCGAGACCTCTGGCAACTACGACGGAGAAGCCCCCGGGCAGACCAACGCCTCACCCCGGCTCTACCCCCAGTACACCGACGGGCGCTGGAATCGGCCGTCCGGAGACCTTGCCTCCGATCAGCGTCACAAGGCGCGGATCTGGGTCACCTGTGACGTCCCCCTCCCCCCGCGGCTGGGGGGGCTGAGCCTGGGCGCGTTGGAGTTTCTTAGCTCCGGCACGCCCTACGGGGCAGTGGGCCCCGTAGATAGCCGGCCCTTCGTGACCAACCCGGGCTCCGTCAACCCGCCGGCGAGCGTAGCCTACTACTTCACGGCCCGGGATGCCTTTAGAACCGACACCACGACGCGCACCGATTTCGTCCTCAACTACTCCCACCGGGTGGGTCTGGGCAAGCGGGCCGAGCTCTTTGTCCGGGGGACGCTCCTGAACGCCTTCAATCAACAGGGCATCGACAATGCCAGCGCCCTCGACCAGTCCGTCCTCACCGCCAACAACGACCCTCAACTCCTGCGCTTCAACCCGCTCGTCGACGCTCCCGTTAGGGGAACCAACTGGGCGTTTGGAAAGGCGTTCGGCAAGCCCCTCAGCCGCTTGGCTTACCAGCTTCCCCGCACGTTCGGCGCATCGGTGGGGTTCCGCTTCTGAAACAAGAGCGGCCCGCGACGCTCGACAGCCCTCGTCGCGCCCGAGAAGGCTCGCCCCGGGGCCGCCTCAATACCGTCGCTGCCCCTGCCTACTTGATCTGCTCGAGCGCCTTCTTCGCCAGGTCGGCCTGCTGCCCCGTCGGCGCCAGCTCCAGGATCTTCTTGAAGTCCGCCCGGGCGTCTTCCATCTTGCCGAGGTGCACGTACCCGAGACCGCGCTGGTAGTAGGCGTCGAGGTCCTTGGGGTCAACCGTCAGCGCCTTGGTGAAGTAGCGGACCGCTTCCTCGGTGTTTCCCGCCCCGAGGAAGTCCAGCCCGATATTGAAGAAGACGTCGGGGTTCTTGATCGTGCTCTCGTCGATCCCCGCCAGGAGCTCACGCCCGCGGTCGGTCATGCCGCCGGCGAGGGCGGCCTGGGCGGCAATTACGCGGATCTGAACGTTGTCGGGCTGCGCGGCAAGCGCCTGCTCCAAGTGCGGGAGTGCTTCCTTGTAGTTCTTCTCCGCGTAATAGCAGAGCCCGATTCGCTGGTGAATCGTGGAGGCCTGTGCCGGCATTGTCGCCAGCAGCCTCTCGAATTCCGCGCGGGCCTCGGGGAAGCGGCGTTCCTGGAAGGCGACCTCGGCTTTCTCGATTGCGGCCTTTATCTCCGGCGGCGGGCCGGACGGCGCCGCCTTGGCCAGCTTCAGCTCCAATGGGGCCAGGCGGCTGCTCTCGCTCGGCAGCTTCACGCTGATCTGCTTGGTCACGTATCCGTCCAGTTGAAAATCGAAGTTCCAGGTTCCGGCGGCAATCCCGCCCAGTACCCAGTGACCCTTCTTGTCCGTCTTGAGCGTGGTCTCCCCTTGGCGCTCGGGGAGGATGGCCTTCACGGTCACGCCTCCGAGGGGGGCCCCGCTTTCGTCCAGGACCCTGCCTTCCATGCGTCCGGTACCCCTCCAGTCCTGCGCGTGGACGGGAGTGGCGAGGGCGACCACGACCAGTATCGGCATCATTCGAGCGGGGCCCATTCGGCCACCTCCTGTTGCAAGAGCGCGCTCACGGTACAATGGCGGCCCGCTCGCCGCAAGGCCCGCGGTGCCAGCCCCCGCCGGCGGGCCGCGGTCTTCCTCGGCGGGGCCCGAGCCCCCGCGGGCGGCCTCCAGCGCTATCGATCCCGCTTCAGGAGCACGAAGCCGGCCGGGGTGTCGAGGATCGGGCTGACCTCCCCCGGCCCGAGCGCCGCTGCCGCGCTCCGCAGCGGCTCGGCCAGTTCCTCCACCCTCACGTTTCCGAGGTCACCCCCTTCCGCGGCGGAGGCGTCAGCGGACTCCAACCGCGCCACGACGGCGAACGACTCGCCTGCCTTCAAGCGCGCCGCGATCTTCTCCGCCTGCGCCCGATCCGAAACCCGGAGCAGGCGCAGGCGCACGGACCCCGCGGGGGCGGGAGCCAGCCGGTCGTGTGCCAGGTCGAGGCTGGCGCGCGCGTGGGGGTAGTCGGGGGCCTGCTGCACGAGCCGAGACAAAAGGGGCACCGCGGCCTCCGCCCGCCCCGCGCGGAGCTCCACCATGCCCAGGTAGAAGAGCGCGTCGGCGTCGTCGGGCTCGAGCCGCAGCGCTTCCTTGAACGCGCGTGCCGCGTCCTCCTCCCGCCGGAGCGCGCCCAGGGCCAGCCCGCGGGCGACGTGCCCCTCGACCAAGTTCGGATGAAGGCGTAGCGCCTCCTCCGCCTCCGCGAGCGCTTGGGGGACGTCTCCGAGGTTGCGGTGGAGGTTCGCGAGCTCGACGTGTAAGCGCGGGTCCGTGGCGTCAATGCGGCGCGCCTTTTCCAGGATCAGCCGCGCGCCTGCCAGATCCCCCCGCCGGAGGAGGATGCTGCCCTTGGCCCGCAGCAACTCGGGGTTTTGGGGCGCCACCGCTAGTCCCTTGTCCAGCGTGGAGAGCGCCTTCGCGTCCTGCCCGGCCCCCGCGTAGGCTTGGCCGAGCCATGCGTACATGGGAGCGGCCGCCAGCCCCGAGACGGTCCGCCGCGTGGGCGCCATCTGGGCCGCCTTCTCGAGGTGCGGGATCGCCTCCACGAAACGGCGCTTCTCCAGCAGGCAGCGGCCGAAGTAGTACTCGACGTTGAACGAGGGAATACCCGTGTCGCCGGCCAGGCGGCGGAAGAGGCGGAGGGCGCCGTCGAGATCGCGCGCGTTGTAGAGCCGCATGGCCTCCCGCATGTCCCGCTGGTACGCCTGCACCTCGCGGAACTTGTCCTTGGGGTCGGCGCCCGAGGCGCTGCTCCCGGGGGCGGGCCCTCCACCGACGTAACCAAGCGTGGCCAGGCGGGCGGCCGCGTCCGGGTCGAGCGCGGGCTGGATGGGTGCGACACCGGCCCGCGGGTCTAGCGTCGCCAGCCGCCCGCGGATCGCGCTCGCGACCGAGGCCCGCTCCTGGGCGAGGTTTCGCGTCTCACCGGGGTCCTCTGCGAGACGGTACAGCTCGGCGCGCGGCGCCTCGATGTACTTCCATCCCTCGGCGCGTAGAGCGCGCAGGGGCGCGTAACCGAAATGGATTTGGGGGTAAAGCGTCTCCGTGTAGGACTCGTTGTCCGGGATGCGCCCGTCCTGGCGCAGGAAGGCCGCCCGGGAGGCGCCGCTTGTGGGTGGGGGCACAACCCCGGCGAGCTCCAGCACCGTCGCGAAGAGGTCCACGCTCCGGAACTGGCCGCGTACCCGTGTTCCCGAGGGCAGCCGGCCGGGCCAAGAGAAGAGCAGGGGGACCCTCAGGGTGGAGTCATAGACGAAGAACATGTGCTCGTCCTCGCCGTGCTCCCCGAGACCCTCGCCGTGGTCGGCGGTGGCGACGACCAGCGTCTGGCCCCGCAATCCCTTGGCGTCCAGCCAGGCGACGAGCCGCCCCAGCTGAGCATCGGCGTAGGCGACCTCCCCGTCGTAGGGCGCCTTCGCGAAGCGCTCCCGCCACGGCGACGGCGGCTCGTACGGGGCGTGGGGATCGAAGAGGTGGACCCACAGGAAGAACGGCCTCGCGCGTGGCCGCGCTAGCCAGGCGAGGGCGTGGTCCAGGACCTCGGCGGCTTTCCGTTCGGTGCGTGCCTCGCGCGTGGTGGCATCCCCCATCCCGAAGGGGTCGTCGAAAAGGGTGAAGCCCCGGTCAAGCCCCGACGGCCGCGCCACGGGGTAGGCGCCGATGAAGCCTGCGGTGTCCCAGCCGTGGTCCCGGAGCACCGAGGCCAGGGTGGGGATCGCGGGCGGAAGCGGAGGAGAGTAGTTGTCGCGAATGCCGTGCTCGTAGGGGTAGCGGCCGGTCATGATCGACGCGTGCGAGGGCCGCGTCTGGGGCACCTGCACGACCGCGTCCTCGATGAGCACCCCCTCCCGCGCCAGCCGGTCTAGAGTGGCCGTCTCCCCGGCCCGGTAACCATAGGCTCCGACGTGGTCGGCGCGAAGGGTGTCGATGGTGACGAGCACGACGTTGGGGGCGCTGGCGACGGCCAGCAGGAGGGGGGCGAGGACCACGCTCCATTATGAGCCGCCCGGCAACGCCTGTGTGGCCTCCTGGGGGCGGTCTCTTGAACAGTCCATCGGCCCACGCCGTGCGCACCGACGTTGGCCGTGCTGGGGAGGCGGCCGGGCTTGCTTCCTGGCCAAGCGCCCGCTCGCGCACATGGTCTCGTGCGATGGCACGCCGGAGGACTGGTACCCCAAGCCCGTCCTGCGGGCCGCAATCGGCATAGGGGCGCCGGGTTACTCCGGCGGCCCCTGCCCCACCACCCGGCGAGCGGGTCCGCACCGGGCGGTTCGTGAAGTTGAGGTCATGCGCGGAGCCTGGGTAGGCCCAACACGTCGAAATGCGACGTGGTCAGCACGTTGTGAAGGCCCATGCTCGCGTTCTTCCACCATCGGCGCGTGTTGGCCGCCCCGGGTCGGTCGCCCTTCCGCAGTTGCGGTTCGCTTCGTTTGCGATGGCCTGCTTGCGGGAGGACTCGCACCTCCAAGGTGATGCCCATGCTGGGCGCACCAAGTGAAACGGCCCCGGGGACAACCCCCGGGGCCGTGAACGGAGACGACGGGAAGGCCGACTAGAAGCTGAGACGCGCGCCGACCCGAACGATGCGCGGGCTCATGATCTCGTTGATGCGGCCGAATGTTCCGGTGTTGACCTGGCGGTTCACCTGCAGCACGGTATTCGCGTTGAAGATATTGAACGCCTCCGCGCTGAAGGTTACGGCCGCCCCTCCGAGCTTCACGTTCTTGGCCAGGCGCAGGTCGAGGTCCCACACGTTGTCGTAGCGGACGGCGTCGACCAACGGAGTGGCCAGGACATGGAGGACCCCGTCCCCGCCCGCCCTCACGGTGATGTACTCCGGCTCGATCTGGCCCTGACGGCCGAAGACCGCACCCGAGAACTCAAAGTCCCAAGGGAGCTGGACGAGAGCGTTGGCGTACACCTGCCAAGTCGGGCTCGTGTAGTAGGTCTGAGGACCCGACCCCGCCGACTGGATGGCCACCAGGTCGTTGGTCAGGGAGTTGTGGTCAGTGGGGGTGGGGTTGCCCTGGGGAGCGGTGAAAGCGCTTGAGTTGCCGATGGGGCCCCAAGCCCCGTTCACCGGGGTCACACCGGAGTCGTAGCTCTGCTTAAACAGGTTGTAGGTCACGGCCACGCGCCCCATCCACTTGTTCGACAGGCGCTTGGTCAGGGTCAGGTCAACACCGTTGAAGTTCTGGCTGTAGCCGGGCTGGTTGGTCAGGATGCGGCCGCCGTTGCCCGCCGCGACGAGGGCCGCCGGTGGTGCAAACGCCTGGACGGTCATGCCGTGCGAGGTCACCGGCGCCACCGCCACGTACTGGTTCGCCGTGATGATCGGGCACGTGCCTATGGTCGGATTCGTGGGGTCGCTGCAAGCGCCGGACAGGCGCGGCCGGTAGGCGAAGTCGCTGTTCTTGCGGTACACGTACGCCACGCCCAGCGCGAAGTTAGGCATCAGCTCGCGGTCTATGCCGGCGATGATCTCGTTGGTGTGCTCCGCCTGGTAGTTCCGGTCGACCTTTTGTGGCGTGGAAGCCGAACTCGGGTTCGCGGGGTTGACGCCACCATAGCTGTACTGGAACTGGTCGAGCAGCACCTCGTTGGGCTGCACGTAGCGGTCGCCGTTGAGGTCGTTCCAGCCGTAGACCAGGGCACCGGAGGACACGGGGTTCTCGATGGTCACGTTGCCGAACGAGAGCTGCTCGGCGTAGCGGGAGTAGGATAGCCGGCCCACCGTCTTTTGCTGGGCGTCGAAGGCGTAGCTCAAGCCCACGCGGGGCGACCAGTCCTTCCAGTTGATGGTGTACGTGCTGTCGCCGGCGTAATTAAGGGCCGGCAGCACGTTGATCAGGCCCACGTTGCCGGGGACCTGGCTGCCGTCGTTCTTGGCCTCCTGCTGGTCGAAGCGCACGCCGACGTTCAAGGAGAAGCGGCTCTTGGTGTAGACGTCACCAATATAGAAGTCGGAGTACCTGCCTTCGTAGTTGCTGAGCCCGTCGCGGTGAACCTTGGCGAGGATGTTGCCGCCGACGGGATCCCAGTTGCCGCTGAGACCATTGCCGTTGTAGTGGGTCTGGGTGGTGGACGTAACCTGGCGGTAGCCGAACCCGAACTTCAGCTCGTTGTTGCCGCCCATGCCCTTAAAGAAGTAGTTGCCGTCTGCGTTGATCGTCTTCTGCGGGCGCGTCTGGGTGATGGTGGCGTAGCTGCCGATCAAATTGCCACCCTGGTAGTCGTAGGTGAAGCTCTGGTTCGCGCCGCCGGCCGCGATAAGCCCGAAGCCGGTGTTGTAATACGCCGCCTTGGCAGACACGAAGAAGTTGGGGGAGAACGTCTCGTCGACCTGTAGCTTCCAGAATCCATGGTACGGGTTGTCCGAATACAGGTTGCCCTGGTTCCACAGGGAGCTGGGCTCCTCGTTGAGGCCGGTCGCGCTGCCGATCCCTGTAGAGCGCCCGAACTTCTCCTTCGCCCCGTTGAACCAGAAAGCGGAGACCATCGTGTTGCTCGTGGCCTGCCAATTCAGCTTCCCGTTGTAGGAGGTGAGCCGGGTCTGGTCCGGGTTGCCGTTCAGGCCGATGACGTTCACCTGCTGGCGTCCCCAGGTGCCGTAGAACCACAGCTTGTCCGGGATGATGGGGCCACCCAGATCAGCGCCGAAGTCCTTGATGCTGTCGATGTGGTCCGCGTTGTCACGGAAGGTGCCGTCGGCGTTCTTCAGGCGCGGGTCGGTCGCGAGCGAGCTCGGGAGGTTGGAGGACTGCAGGCTATTGCCCGCAAAGAGGAAGCGGCCGCCGCCGTGGAACTTGTTGGTGCCGCGCTTCGTTACGAGGTTGATGCCGATGCCCCCCGTCTGCACGTTCAGATCGGCGCCGCCCGTGGTGATGGCGATCTCCTGGAAAGCATCGAAGTCGAAGTAGGAAGGCGAGGCGCCGGCCGCGCTCATGTCGGTGATCACGACGCCGTCGAGGTTCCACATCTTGTCGGAGCCCACCGAGCCGTGGCTACCCGCATCCGCCTGCTGGCCGTTCGAGTTGCCGGCGATGTTGACGCGGTCGACCACAACCCCGGGGACGTTCTTCAGGATGCCCCACGGATCACGGGCGTTCGGCGTCTTCTCGAGCTCGTCCGAGATGAGGGTGGTGGAAGTCCCTCGCTTCTTCACGTCGACGAGCGGCGTGTCCGCGACGACCTGGACCGTCTCCTCGACCGTTGCCACCTTGAGCGTGAAGGTCAAGTTGACGTTCTCGCCCGTCGTCACTCTGACCGAGCGCGTCGATTTGGCGAAGCCGGTCAGGCCCACGGTGAGCTTGTAGGCGCCGGTGTCCAGGTTGAGGAACCGGAACTCGCCGTTGCTGCCGGTCGTGGTCGTTTTCGTGCCGAAGTCCCCGGACAGGGTGACCGTCACCCCGGTGAGGACGGCACCCTGCTCGTCCGTGATCGTGCCGAATAGGTTGCCGCTCGAAATCTGAGCCAACACAGGCGCGGCCAAAAGCAGGCCCAGCGCCATGTAAAGAAATCGCTTCATTTGCCCAACCCCCTTTTTACGTATCGGTTTAGATAGGCTGCACGAAGGTACGGTCATAAGGGGAGCAATCCCTATGCCACAGGCTCGACGCTTGTCTTGCCAATTGCTTGGGCCCGGCGGAAACTTCCCAACATGAGTCGTTCGAGTCAATTATGAGTTGGTCAAGTGTCTCGGAGATCACCGGAGCCCGTGCGTATCACTTCCTGGCCCATCGGCCGACTCCAACCAGTTGGACGACAATCCCGACGTATGCAGCATTGAACGCTGCTCTCCACAAGAGGATCCTGGGCCGGGTTTCCGTGCCACCGGGATCACCGGCAGCATATGTAAAATGAACATCTTGGAACGCCGGCAACCGAAACCCTCGCGCCCTCGCGCCCGGCCAAGCGAAGCGCCCGCCCCAGGCACCCTCAAGCGGCGGCGGCTCTTCGTGCTCCTCCTGGGGGCGACGCTTCTGGGAGCGCTCGCCGTCGTCTTCAATCTCCTGAGTTCCCCGATACGACGTGACCCAGGCCTTTCCGTCCTGCTGGTTACGATCGACACCCTCCGGGCGGACGCGCTGGGCTGCTACGGCCGGAAGGGCGCGGCGACGCCCTGGATCGACCGTCTAGCGGGAGGTGGCGTGCGCTTCGAGGAGGCGCATGCCCATAACGTGGTGACCTTCCCGTCCCACGCGAACCTGCTCTCCGGACGCTACCCGCTGGAGCACGGCGTGCGCGACAACACCGGCTTTCGCTTCCCCGCGACCCAGCCGACGCTGGCCACCCTGTTGAAGGCCGGGGGGTGGCAGACGGGAGGATTCGTGAGCGCGTTCCCCCTAGCCTCCCGCTTCGGCCTGGACCGCGGCTTCGATGTCTACGACGACCGGCTCGGGGGCACCGAGACCACGACCGCGTTCCTGGTGCCGGAACGGGCGGGGACGAAGACAGTGGCCGCCGCCCTGCGCTGGCTCGAGAAAGTGCGCGGGCAGCGCTTCTTCGCCTTCGTCCATCTCTACGAGCCGCACTTCCCCTACGTGCCGCCGGAGCCGTTCGCGTCCCGCTTCCCGTCCGAGCCCTACCACGGTGAGGTGGCGGCCGCGGACGCCGCCCTGGGGCCGCTGCTGGAGCCGATCCTGGCCGCGGGCCCCGCGGCCCGCACCCTGGTCGTGCTGACCAGCGACCACGGGGAGTCGTTGGGCGAGCATGGCGAGGACACCCACGGCATCTTCGCCTACGAGGCCACCCTCCACGTGCCCCTGATCGTGTACGGGCCGGGGCTCTTCTCTCCCCGGGTCGTGAGCACCCCCGTGCGCCACATCGACGTCGTGCCCACCGTGCTCGATGCCCTGGGAATGGCGATCCCGAAGGACCTCCCGGGCCGCAGTCTGCTGCCCCTGATCAACGGGCGGGGGGCGACGCCCACGGATTCCTACCTCGAGGCCCTGAGCGCTTCCCTCAATCGGGGCTGGGCGCCCCTCCACGGCGCCCTCGACCGCGACCTCATGAAGTACGTGGACCTGCCGATCCCGGAGCTCTACGATCTGCGCCACGATCCCTCCGAGCAGCATAACCTCGCCGCCTCCCGTCCGGAGGACCTGGACCGCATGCGCGCCCTGCTCGGACGCTTGGACGCGGGCGACGTGGGGGTGGGGGCGCGGCTCCAGGAGGAGCAGGCCACCCTGGAACGCCTGCGCGCGCTCGGCTACCTCGCCAGCGCGGAGGCGGTACAGAAGCAGCGCTACACGGTCGACGACGACCCCAAGCGCTTGATCGAGATCGACGGCCGCATCCGCGACGTGGTCACCCTCTACCGAGCGGGCGACTACGACGGCGCAATCGCGATCTGCGAGGAGAACATCCGCCGCCGGCCCACGATGTTCCTCTCCTACCTGCAGCTGGCCTACCTACAGCGCATGCGGGGTCGGCTGGACCGGGCCCTACGGGCCGCGAAGCAGGCGGTCGACCTGCAGCCGCTCGACAACGAGGCGGTCTCGATCTACGGCGCCTACCTGACCGAGGCGGGGCGCTTCCAGGAGGCGGTGGCGTTCCTGGGCCCCTACGTGAAGAACACAAAGCCGGACATCGACGTTCTCACCGCCTTCGGCATGGCTCAGGCGCGGCTGGGCCAGGGGGAGGAGGCGCTCGCGACCTTCGCCCGGGCCCGTGAACTCGACCCGTCGAGCGCAATGGTCCTCGTGAACGCGGGGACGGTCTACCTCATGGCGAGGGACCGGGTGCGGGCGCGGCAGGCGTTCGAGGCGGCGCTCGACATCGACCCCGAGGTGGCCCGGGCCCACAACAGCCTGGGCGTGATCGCGGCCGAGGAGGGGCACCTCGACGAGGCGGTCGCGCGGTGGAAGCGCGCGGTCGGGCTCGACCCGCGGGACTACCAGACCCTTTTCAACCTCGGCACCACCCTGCGGAAGCTGCACCGTGAAGGGGAGGCCCGGCCATACCTGGAGGCCTACTTGAAAGCGGCGCCGGTGGCGCTCGAGGGGCGCGATGTGGCGCGGGTGCGGTCCTGG
>Ga0210399_10002961_pt1 | contig 13208 bp, 9 predicted proteins | sample IncBWC14MmetaG_FD_150865 | JGI IMG/M metagenome (GOLD analysis project Ga0210399, IMG submission 150865) | Forest soil microbial communities from Barre Woods Harvard Forest LTER site, Petersham, Massachusetts, United States - Inc-BW-C-14-M | ecosystem: Environmental > Terrestrial > Soil >... | reverse complement strand
GGCGAAATTCAGATTTTCGGCGTTGGGGCTGAGGTTGCGGTCGACCATGGAGGTGACCACGCCGAGGAGATTGCCGCGCTCGTCGTAGACCGGCCCGCCGCTGTTGCCCGGGCTTACGGGAGCGGTGATCTGGAGCGCGTCGCTGTCCGCGCGGGAGATGATGCCGGTACTGAGCGTGAAGCGAAGTCCCTGCGGGTGGCCGATGACGAAAATGTTTTCGCCTTCGCTGATTTCTTTTTTTGGTTCGACGGGCTGAACGAATTCGCCGCTACCGGCTTCGCGGGGGAGCCAGATCAAGCATAAGTCGAGATTTTTGTGGCGGGCGATGACGTCGGCGCCGGCCCAGGTGCCGGAGGCCATCGCGATCAGCGCGCGGGCGCCGCCACGCTGGAAGGCGGATTCGTCAATCACGTGGCGTGCGGTGACTAGAAGGTAGCCGGTGGAAGTGGCTTCGAGGAGGACGCCGGCGCCGAAGCCGTTGGAGGGAACTTCGTTGTGGTTGAACCAGGTGCGGCGCGCGGGCGTGATCACCGCGACGAGGGGTTTCAGGGCTTCGGAAATTTCCTTGGCGGACATCGGGATTGAGGTAGGTAGCGCGGGGAAAACGCTTTTGGCGTCGAGTTCGCTGAGGCTCTGGCTGACGATGGCGGGCAGTGGAACGAAGGCGACGCTGAGGACGGTGGCGGCTGAGGTCAACATGCCGCTGATAATCAGCAGTGTGGACAGAAACGAAAGCCAGGCGAAACGCGTGCGTGGCGGCAGGCCGCGCATGGCCACCCGAACGATCAGCGTAACGATGCACAGAATGGGGAGCAGTAAGACGAGAGGCGAAAGCGCGAATTTTGCCCACAGCGGAACGGGCGGCGGGAGCTTGGGCTCCAGGCGGGGCGGTTGATCGGGCGCTGGCGGTGCAACTGCGGAAATCTCGCCAGACCCGATGACGATTTTCTCCATGGAGTTCGTGGCCCGTCCTTTGTGTGCGAGGTGCTAATTATTCAATAGTGCCTTGCAAATTACAACTGGACGGGGGTGCATGTGCTGCACAGTCGTCACTCGGGGCGCGTGGAAGTAATCGAGGTTGGGCAGCGGGCCAGTTTCCAATTATTCGACTTCCCAGCCACTACAAGGCTCTCTGCTGCCCACCGTGCTCTGTGACATACTCTGACCCATGAGCATCCCATGGTTCCACACTGTAGCCGCAATCTTTCTAACGGCCTGTGTGTTTTTCTTTGCCCTTGGCAACTACTACGGGTATGTTATGACCCGAGAATTAAAAAGCCGACTACCAGATTCACAATTGAGTTGGCTCCGCGCTTGGTGGTCATCACCCCTTTCCCATCGCAAATACTGCCCCGATAGCCAGACGCGGAAGAAATGGCTAACTTGCGAGGTGGCCATGGTTGTGTGCGGATTTCTGGGCTTCTTTTTTTGGATGAAGCAGTAGCACTAGCCGATTCGACCCAACGCCTGATTCACGGAAACGTCAGTCAGACAATCACCAAAGAGTTGGCGCGGCAAATCACAGCCACGCCAACCGGGAAATGACCCACTGCCCTTGAGAGAGCGAAAGGGATTTTGTGGAGCGCGCGTGCTACCCCTTCTGGGGCGGCATTTGGGTGCGTGCTGACGATGGGCTGGCAGCTTAAGCGAGCGCTGCTACTGGGGCTGTTTCATATCCGGACTGGCTTGTTCGATGCTCCCCTTTACCAGTTCCGTTTTCACTTCCGACTTTTGTCCCTGCAGCAGGTTGACTTCCGTTTCAAAGGTCCTGTAACCCGGCAGTTCGACCTTGATTCGATGTTTTCCCGGACTGATCGACAGGGAATGAACCGCGCCTCCTAGCTCACTGGCATGCCCGATGTATTGGCCATCGAGAAATACAGCTGCGCGTCCAGGCTGGACGGTGACTTTTAACGTTGCGGTGACGTCAGGAACGCGTGCTCCGGGCAGCAGGTGCATAACAACTTGCACGGTCTGCACCTCCCCAGGCTCAACCACGATCTTCCGCTCAAAATTGCCATATCCGGACTGGCGCACTTCCAATTTGTGCTCGCCTGGCAGCAACAGCACCTTTTTGCTGCCCTTCAATTCTTTGAGAAATCCTACATATTCGCCATCGATCCAAACACCCGAATCTCTTTCCACTTTCGAGGCGCCCTCAAAGCGCACTTCTCCCATGACCTTGTTACTCTGCGAAGATGCCTGCCCGGCCACACCGAAAAAACACAGGCTCGGAAGCAAGAGCTTGGCAAGCCGAAACCTTAATGATTTTGGGGACATTCTTCACCTCATCGGAGCCCAAACAAATTATGCGTCTATCGCGGTAGTATAACAATCCCTCCAATTCAAGTTCCGACACTGTGGCGCGAACAGGATTTTGGGGAGCGCTGTGCTACCCTTTCTTGGGTTTTGGCGTTTAAGAAAATATGGGTGTGTGCGGGCCGGGTCGGGATCAGTGAGACAGGACAGAGTGAGGGGCAAATGAGAATTTCGCGGAAAGTTGTGCGGATAACGAAGACTGCGCGGTTGGCAGTTATTGCAGGTGTGCTGGCGATGGGCGGGGGGCCTGCGCGGGGGCAGCAGGCGGCGGAGGAGTCGCACGGCGTTGTGCTGGGGAACATGGATCCGGCGGTGAAGCCGGGGGACGATTTTTTCCGGTATTGCAACGGGGACTGGCTCGCGAAGACGGAGATTCCGGCGGACCGGCCGAGTGTGAGCGTGTTTGCGACGCTGGTGGACAAAAGCAGCCAGCGGGTGCGGGGCTTGATCGACGAAGCGGTGGCGGCAAATGCGCCGGCGGGAACGAACACCCGGAAGATTGCGGACCTCTACACATCGTACATGGACGATGCGGGAATTGAAGCAAAGGGAACGGCGCCTTTGCAGCCGCGCTTGCAGGAAATTGCGGCGATCAAGGACAAGAAGGCGCTGGCCTTTGCGTTGGGAAAGACTCTGCGCGCGGATGTGGACGCGCTGAACAATACGAATTTTCACACCGCGAATCTGTTCGGGCTGTGGGTTGCGCCGGGATTCAACGATTCGGAGCACTACGCGGCGTATTTGATGCAGGGTGGATTGCAGTTGCCGGACCGCGAATACTATACGGGGCAGAGCGAGCGGATGAAGAATCTGCGAACGGCTTATCAGGCACACGTGGTGGCGATGCTGAAGCTGGCGGGATTTTCCGATGCGGAAGCGCGCGCGGCGAAAATTGTGGAGCTGGAGCGCGCCATTGCGGAAAAACAATTGAGCCTCGCGGATAACGAAAACGTTCACAACGCAAACAATCCGTGGAAGCGGACGGAGTTTGCGGCGAAGGCGCCGGGGCTCGATTGGGAGGAATATTTTCGCGGGGCGGGACTCGAGAAGCAGGAGAGGTTCATCGTATGGCAGCCCACAGCGTTTGCGGGTGAATCGGCACTGGTCGCCTCGGTGCCGCTGGAGACGTGGAAGGATTGGCTGGCGTATAGCTTGATCGAGAGATACCCGAATGTGCTGCCGAAAGCGTTCGCCGATGAGGAGTTTGCGTTTTTCGGGAAGACGCTGCAGGGAACGACTGCGCAGCGGCCGCGTTGGCAGCGGGCGGTGGTGACCGTGAATCAACAGCTCGGCGACGCGGTGGGACAGATGTACGCGAAGAAATATTTTCCGCCGGAATCGAAGGCGCGTGTGGAAGAGATGGTTGCCAATATTGAAGCCGCGTTCCGCAAGCGGATTGATGCGCTGACGTGGATGGATCCCGCGACGAAGGCGGAAGCGCAGGCCAAGCTGAACACGCTCTACGTGGGCATCGGGTACACGGAGCACTGGCAGGATTATTCCGCGTACGAGATCAAAGCCGACGATATTTTCGGGAATTTGTGGCGCGGAAGTTTGTTTGTGTATCACCGCGAAATCGCGCGCCTGGGAAAGCCTGTGGATCGCCACGAATGGACGATGACGCCGCAGACGGTGAACGCGGTGAATTTGCCGCTGCACAACGCGCTGAGTTTTCCAGCGGCGATTCTGGAGCCGCCATTTTTCGACGCGAAAGCCTCCGACGCATTCAACTATGGCGCGATCGGCTCGGTAATCGGGCATGAGGTGAGCCACACGTTTGATACGGAGGGCGCGGCGTTCGACTCGAAAGGCAGAGTGCGGAATTGGTGGACGCCCGCGGACCTGGCGCATTTTGAGGCTTCGACGCAAAAGCTGGCGGAGCAGTACGACACCTACAAACCGTTTCCGGACCTGGCGGTGAATGGCAAGCAGACTCTGGCGGAAAATATTGCGGACGTAGCGGGGATTGCGGCGTCCTATGACGCGTATCACGCGGCGCTGGCAGGGAAGATGCCGCCGGAGCAGGCGGGCTTCAGTGGCGACCAGCAATTTTTTCTGGCGTACGGGCAGACGCGCGCGAACAAGGCGCGGGAAGGCTCGCTGCGGCAGCAGGTGATGACGGACCCGCACGCGCCTTCGGAGTACCGGACGGACACGGTGCGCAACATTGATGCGTGGTATCCCGCGTTTCAGGTGAAAGAAGGGGAGAAGCTGTATTTGTCTCCGGCGGAGCGGGTGAGGATTTGGTAGCTGGAGGAGAAGAGAAAAGCTTCACCAAAGAGTTAGCAGAGGTGCCGCAGAGGGCGCAGAGAAGAACAAGAGCACAGCGAGGAATCGCTGTGCCACGAAAGCAAAAGGCTGAGCGAACGTGGATTACTTGGTAGGGATAGGGGCGGTTTCTTTGGCGTGGGCGACTAGCGTGGCAAAGCGAGGGTCGTTGCGGAGAGAAGAGAAGGCGGGATTGGCGTCGAGGGCAGAAAAATCGCGGAAGCCATAGTCGAAGGATTTTTGCAAAGTGGCGAGAGCTTTCTCTTTTTCGCCGTTGCCGGCGTAGTACGAACTGAGCCAGTAATTGTTGATCATGCTCTTTGATGCTCCGTTTTTCATGATCATGGTAATGGCGTCGGCGTAGCGTCTTTGCGCAGCGAGGGCTTGGGAACGGCCTAAATTCGCAGCGTCCGGTTTTCCAGCTAACTCCTCACAGCGATCGAAAGCGGCCATAGCCTCGGGGAAACGACCCTGAAGATAAAGAGCCCTGCCAAGATGATATTCCGCGTAGCTGAGAGCGGGATTAAGGCGAATGGCTTCGCGAGCGGCTTTTTCCGACTCGACAGCTTGGGGAGGAGTTGCGTAACCGAGCGCCCAAGACATCATATCCCAGGCAAGAGCATTGTCGGGTTCCTCCTGAACGGCCATGTGAAGCTCGGTGACGTCCTCCATATACTTGTAGTTCTGTCCCAAAACACCGGCAATGGCCATGTGCGCCTCTGGAAGTTGTGGATCGATGGCCAAAGCCTGTCGGGCCAGCTGTTCGGCGCGCTGAAGATGGAGGGGATTGGAATCCAGATTGCGATAATAGTAGGCCTCGGTGTGCGAGAGCCCAGCCAGCGCGGGGGCGTAGTTAGGATCGAGTTTCAGAGCCGACTCAAAATGCTTTCTTGCCGCTTCGAGCGCCGCCGGCTCATCTTCATGCACAAAAAGCGAGCGACCCATGAGGAATTCCTGGTAGGCCTGGGGATTTTGGGTGTACCGGCGAAGAACCGCCTGCTGCTCTTGAGGGCTGAGATGGAGGTTCAGGGCTTCGGCTATTTTGAGGGCGGCTTGTTCCTGAAGAGAAAATACATTTTGCAGATCGCCGGTGAAATCGTCAGCCCAGGTCTGAAAGCCGGTGTTGGAATCGATTAACTGAACGTTGATACGGACCTGATTGCCAGCTTTGCGCACACTGCCTTCGAGAAGATACCGCACCCCCAACTGATGGCCAATGTCGGTAGCGGTTTTGTCGGCAGTCTTGAACGCGGTGACCGTGTCGCGAGAGGCGACGTCGACACCTTTGATTTTGGAGAGCTTGGTGGAAATTTCGTCGGTCATGCCTTCGCTGAAGTAGGAGCTCTCGGGCTCGGTGCTGAGATTTTTCAGGGGAAGCACCGCGATGGAGGGGCGAGGAGCGGATGCGGAGTTGCCGACGACGGAATTGTTTCGATACCAGAGGAGAGCCGCGACGGCGAGAAGCGCAGCGAGGCCAATGCCGATGCCAACGGCATTGGCGAAGCGGCGGGAAGGCGAAGAATTGGCTGGCGCAGCCACTTGTTGCGAAGAAGAGGCCAGCTTTTGGCGACCGCTAGAGATTCTCGGGGAGGATGGATGTTCGTCCAAGGGGTCCGCGGCTGGTTGCGCGGCGGAGCGGCCGGAGGATTCGCGGCGAAGTCGTTTGAGGTCGGCGCGGAGTTCAGCCGCGGATTGGCAGCGGAGGTCGCGATCCTTTTCGAGGCCTTTGTTGATGATGCGTTCAAGTTCGGCGGGAGCTTCAGGATTGAGGCGCGCCGTGGAGGGCGGAGCGCGATGCAGGATGGCGTCGAAGATGGCGGCGGAGGTGTCGCCTTGGAAAGGAAGAGCTCCCGTGGTCATTTCGTAGAGGGCGATGGCAAACGAAAAGAGATCGCTACGGGCATCGAGAGGCTTGCCGAGAGCTTGTTCGGGGGACATGTAAGCGACGGTTCCGACGGCGCTACCGGGGCTGGTGAGGAATTCGGGAGCGAGGGTTTCGCCGGCGGGGTTGGTGGTACTGGCGATTTTGGGTGAATCGGTTTTGAGCTTGGCGAGGCCGAAGTCGAGAATTTTGGCGTGGCCGCGCGAAGTGACGAAGATATTGGCGGGCTTGATGTCGCGGTGAAGGATGCCCTTGGAGTGAGCAGCGTCGAGGGCGTCGGAGACGTCGATGCCTATGTCGAGAAGCCGGTCGAGTTCAAGAGGTGAGCGGTTAATCAGGTGTTTGAGAGTGCAGCCTTCCATGAACTCCATGATCAGGAAAGCACGCCCGTCCTCTTCACCGATGTCATAGACAGTGCAGATGTTGGGATGATTCAGGGCCGAAGCGGCTTTGGCTTCGCGGCGGAAACGCTCGAGCGTGGGAGGGTCCTGGGCGAGAGCTTCGGGGAGAAATTTGATGGCGACAAATCGATCAAGGCGCGTGTCCTCGGCCTTATAGACAACGCCCATGCCACCACCACCGAGGTGAGCAAGGATGCGGTAGTGGGAAAAGGTCTTGCCGATGAGCGAATCGCTGCCTGGCATTTGCTGCACATCTTAGGTTGGGAGAGCAGGCAAGTCAACGAAGGTGGGTATGCTAGAATCCAACGCTACGATGACAGCAAGCAATCCCCATACTCAGTATGCGCTTGGCAGTACCGACGCCGAGCATGAGCGCCTGATCCGCCAGGCTGCATGGCTTGCTCCTTACACCGAAAAATTCTTCCGTGAAGCAGGAATCGGCACAGGACAACGCGTCCTCGATCTGGGTTCCGGTGTGGGAGATGTAGCTCTCTTGCTGGCTCGCCTGGTGGGTCCCTCGGGCGAAGTGGTCGGCATCGAACGCGATGCCCACTCCATTGCTCGCGCCGCGGCGCGCGTGTCCAAAGACGGACTACACCAAGTGAGCTTTACGCAGGGCGATGTCAGCCAAATTCCGGGCAGCAAACCCTTTGACGCGGCCGTGGGTCGTTACATCCTCATGTTTCTCCCCAACCCCGTCGCCATACTGCGTTCACTCTTGGGGTTTATTCGTCCTGGAGGGGTCCTGGCCTTCCAGGAAGCGTCCATCGGCAATTTTCTCGAGCGTGCTGCTTCATTACCTCTTTGGGCTTTGGGGGGCGCGCTGGCACAGGAGACATTTAAACGCTCCGGAACAACCACGGACATGGAACCAGTCTTGCCGCAGATTCTTCGGGAAGCAGGGCTGTCCTTGGTGTCCACGAAGACGGAAATACTCTCCGGCGCGGAGGACTGGCTTGCCGGTATTCTTCACAGTTTGCTGCCACAGATGAGGCAATTCGATCTTCCGTTCGCGCAACTGGGCGACTTCAATACCCTTTCCGATAGGCTCAGAGCAGAAGTCGCGGCGTCGAATTCGGCCACCCCTTTGCCGGCTCTGGTCAGCGCCTGGGCTCTCAAACCACTTGTATAACCATTGTCCTCACCCTGCAGGCTAACCGGAAACGGTTACAAATCATTCGCGACCACTTGTCCGATTTCCCCGGCGTTAACCCGGCACTAGGAGCCATTACGTAGCGGAGAATAATGTTGACAGCGTGGTCTTGTGGATCTACGACACCGGCCTCACTGGCAAGAAGATTCTGTGAATGGAGGTTTTCCAAAGAGAAGCTATGGTTTATTGCCGCTGACGCGCTCCCATGTGATCTGATACCGGCGCCGCTCGCCACTGGGTGGTGTCTCCTCCTCTGAGAGGATGAGGCGGTTGCCTTCGAGCCGGAAATTGCGGCTCTGATCGGTTCCGATGTAGTGAGGCCAAGAGCCCACTTCCGGGCGATGAATCACTCGGCTCTCTTTCTCACGCACCTCGTAGCTCCCGCAGTACGCAAAGAAAACATCGTAAGAGCGAAGCTTCTCTGCGTCGGTCGGCTTTTCCGGATTAGCCCAGTGCGGGTGATTGGGATTGGCGAGGGACACGCACATGTGGCCCGTTGTGTCGTATATGAGGTACCCAATTGGATTGGGTCCGTATTCGGGATAAGGCTCGAACTTGCCATCTGATCGGAAGGTTCCGGCTGACACCAGCCTCCAAGTGCCGATCAGGCGCTCGCGCGCACCCATCTCTCCATGCGCCGCGCCAAGATTTGCGCCGTTCTGCGGAAAGGCTATCATGATCGTCGCAAGTAAAAAGAAAAACAGCAGTGGGGTTTTCATAGATGCTCTTTTGAGTCTGGTTTGCATCGAGGACATAGCTCCCAAAATATACGCTCCGATTTTAACTTCGAGAGCGATTGATTCCCTCCGGAACCTCCGATTCGGCCCCTTGACTCGCGCATCGTACGCTTTTGCTTCCCTGGACACAACGAATTTGCCACCAGAGCAAGCCCAGGCAAGATCACGGCAGAGTTGGACTACATGGAACTCGTTCCTGGCATCCGTACGAGGCGATTCCTAGAAGCTAGAGGGCACAGAGAAGGGCAAGAGGACAATGAGGAATCGCTGTGCCACAGGGCGGCGGATTAATCCTGGAACTTAGTGAAGAGGTTGTTGAGGGATTCGGCGAGGGTGGGGTGTGCGAAGACGGCGTCGCGGAGCGTGGTGTAGGGGAGTTGGCCCATCAATAGAAAGAGCGCCATGCGGATTGCTCTATCCAGGACGAAAGCGATACGGCCCGATCCTTGTCAACAACAGCAAAGCCAGCAAAGTAGCCAGGAAAAAACCCATCAGGATGGAGCTATAAGAACCCAAGCGATCGAATCCCAGTCCCATGAGCCACGGCCCGAGTGCACCACCCAACGTATAAAACGCAAAGGCATATCCATATACTTCGCCAAAGGCGCGAAGGCCAAAGTAGCGGCTGGTCAAGAAAGCGATAATGTCGACCTCGGCTCCCATTCCAAGACCGATCAAAAACACGGCGAGAAAAACAAGGCGAGTTCCTGCGGCCGTCCGCAATAGGGCCATCCCACAGGCTGCCGCGCCGAATATGCACATGGCTACGCGAGGCGCAAAGAAGAGGTCCAACAAGTACCCAGTCCCCGCCCTGCCAAGGATAAGGGCAGTTCCCAGAAACGAGGTCGCCAGGGCGATTCGCTGCGGGGATACTCCTTGGTCGTTCAGAAGCGGAACCAGATGGAGCACGCAACCGTGCACACTGAGGCCGACGAGAAACACGGCGCTGACCATGAGCCAGTATGTTGGGCTGCGCCTGGAGTCCCGCCAACTGAAACCTTCCTCCGTGTTTTGTTTTTCGGCAGGATGTCCCGCTTTGCTTGCGCCATCCGGCAACAACCCCATTTCTCCCGGAGATTCTTTCAAAAATAGCGCGACGACCGGTATGGAAATTCCCAGGACAAGCAGCCCAATGACCATGTAGGTTGAACGCCAACCGAGCGTCGCAATGAGTCTCTGGGCGAGAGCGGGCATCAGGATCGCGCCGGAGCCGATTCCCATCATCGTGAGCCCTAGAGCCAAGCCTCGGCGCCGGTCGAACCAGCGGGAGATAACTTTGACGTAGGGTATCGGTGCAGGCACGCTGCCCACAAAACCTAGCACGCTGAAAAATACGTAAAAGCTCCACAGTTTGCCCGGCAGGAGCGGAGCGGAAATCAAGAGCAAAGCAAAAACAGTGGTGGCGATGAGGATAACTTTTCGAGCTCCAAACCGGTCGGCCAAGCGTCCCACCAGCGGCGAGCTGAGGCTAGTCATGCCATTGGCAAGCAGGAATGCAAGAGAAATGCTGGCGCGGTTCGAATGTAAGTCTTGCGTGAGGGGCTTGATGAAAACGCTAAACGAATAGACGATGATGGGAGCATAGCCGAGGCAAAGGCCGATCGCCGCAACCGCGACCATCCACCAGCCAAAAAAAAACTTTGGATGCTCGCCGCTCTTCGATTGGCTCAAGACGGCTGGCCCACAGATGGCTTTCTTCCCCACACCTGAATGAACAAATGTGAAATCACCAGCGTCCCCGGATCGTCGAGATGCCGCCGCAGTTCGGTGAACCGTTCGTCGAAATCCGTCTCGGTCACCAGATTTTCGCCAAGGATTCGATCTCTCACGTTTTCCAGAAAATCGCAGAAAATGTTCCGCCGGCTGTGGCCCGGCGGATAGGCATGAATCAGAGGATTGACCCGAATATCAGTGAGACCCGCCGCCCGGAACATTTGGTGCGTCTTTCTTCCCACGAACAAGTCGATCCCGTTTTTGCGAGAGTACGCCATAAAGACTTCCAGCAGCCGATCCCAGGCGGGTGAGGGCGGATCGCAGAGGAACGCACCCCAGTCGGCCTCATGGCTCGCGACCGCGCCCCCGGGCCGTGCCAGCGCGATCATCTCTTCCACCACGCGCTGGGGCTCGGGCACGTTGACCAGAACCAGGCGGGCGTGAACCACATCAAACGAAGCTCTCGGCAGGCCGGTGGCCTTGGCGTCTCCCTGCCGCACCTCGACATTCCGTAAGCCATTTTCAGCCAGGAATTGCCGGGCTAGTTGAACCGTCGACTCGTTCCGTTCGACTCCAACTACCTTTCCATTGGTCCCGACCCGTTCCGAAAGCAGATCGAGAATCCCGTGCGGTCCGCAGCCGATGTCAATTGCGCGGTCGCCGGGCCGGATGTTGAGTTGATCGAGAAGCTGCGTTGAGTCCGGTGCGAGTTCCTGGGGCTGCCTGCGAAGACGTTCCTCCTCATTCGCGCTGTGTCCCAGGAGATACTCTTCAGGTAGTGGCTTTCGATTTGACATGGCGCCCCGATTCAACCGGTACGTCTTGGTGCGTGAGGTCCGGCTAGTCTACAACATGAAGGACAGATGCCGCATGAGGACGGAACTCGGAACTAGTTCCACCTGGGTAGTAAGCGGCAGGTTAATCCTGAAACTTGGAAAAGAGATTGTTGAGGGATTCGGCGAGGGTGGGGTGTGCAAAGACCGCGTCGCGGAGGGTGGTATAGGGGAGTTGGCCCAGCATGGCGATTTGGAGCTGGGCCATGATTTCACCGCCTTCGAGGCCGAGGACGGCGGCGCCGAGGATTTGGTTGGTGTTGGTGTCGACGACGGCTTTCATGAAGCCGCGGGATTCGTCGACTTCGAGGGCGCGGGCGACGTAATTCATGGGCATTTTGGCGACGCGGATCGCGCGATTTTGCGCGCGGGCTTCCGCTTCGGAGAGGCCGATGCGGCCGAGTTGCGGGTCGATGAAGACGGTATAGGGCACGAGGCGATTGGCGGTGGAGGCGCTGCCGTTTTCGAGCAGGTTGGTGCGAAGGATCCGGAAATCGTCGTAGGAAATATGCGTGAAGGCGGGGCCGCCCTTGATGTCGCCGAGGGCGAAGATGTCCTTCGCGGAGGTTTCGAGCTTTTCGTTGACGTGGATGAACCCGCGTGAGTCGGTGGCGACCGCGGCGGCGGGGAGATTCAGCGTGTCGGAGTTGGGCACGCGTCCGGTGGCGACGAGGAGATGCGTGCCTTCGAGCTTGCGGGATTTTCCGGCGGCGCGGAATTCCGCGACGATGCGATTGCGGGAGCGGGAGACTTTTTCGACGGTAGAGTTGAGACGAATCTGGATGCCGTCTTCCTTAAGAATCGAGGCGACGGCTTCGGCGACGTCTTTGTCTTCGCGGCCGAGGAGCTGAGCGGCGCTTTGGAGAATGGTGACGCGGCTGCCAAGGCGACGGAAGAGTTGCGCGAATTCGAGGCCGACGTAGCCACCGCCAAGAACCAGGAGATGCGGGGGAACTTTGGCGAGTTCCATGATGGAGGTGCTTGTGAGGAAGGGAACGTCGGAAAGGCCGGGAATGTTGGGGATGGCGGGGCGGCATCCCGCGTTGAGGAAATAGCGATCGGCGGTGAAGTTGAGTTCGCCGCGCTTGGGTGTGAGGATGACGATGGATTTGGGGCCGGTGAAGGAGGCCTGGCCATAGACCAGATCGAGATTCTTGGTTTGGGCGATGCGGCGCTCGTTGCCAGAGCGGAAGGAAACGACGATGTCGCGCTTCCGTTTGCGGACGCGCTCCATGGCGATGCGCAGGGCGCCGGTACGGACGCCGTAATCGGCGCCGCGGCGGGCGAGATAGGCGACGCGTCCGCTGGCAACCATCGTCTTGGTGGGCGTGCAGCCTTCGTTGATGCAAGTGCCGCCGACGTGGACTTTTTCGACCAGCGCGGTGTTCAGGCCGGCGTTGGCGAGGGCCTGGCAAAGCGGAGTGCCGCCCTGGCCGGAGCCGATGACGATGGCGTCGTAATGCTGCGGGGGAGGCATAAGGGGCGACGGGAACGAAGGTAGGATAACTGGCCAAGTAGTGTCAATCGTTAGAAATTCGAAAATGGAAAATGGCAAATCTGCCTTGAAGGACTAAAGTGAAATCCTGCAGGTTTCATGGCAGTTTTGAGCGTGCGGGACAGACCGGAATTTGGGGACAATCGGGCCGGGCTTCGTTAAGGCGCAGTTGCCCACTCGCGCGAATCATCGAAGACCGATTGATAAGTCCAGATGTCCTCGTCCATCTTGGTGACGGAGGCGAACGCGTTGCGGGCAGGAGTCTTGTCCCTGAAGGTAGTGGCCATGAAAGCGAAACGATTCGCATTCAGGTTCGAGATGCCGTAAAGCCGCGCTATGTTGTTATAGCCGGCTAGGAGCTTGGGATAGGACGCCTGTGGCAAGTCCTGCATAGCATCCTTGCAGTA
>Ga0210399_10002958_pt1 | contig 13212 bp, 8 predicted proteins | sample IncBWC14MmetaG_FD_150865 | JGI IMG/M metagenome (GOLD analysis project Ga0210399, IMG submission 150865) | Forest soil microbial communities from Barre Woods Harvard Forest LTER site, Petersham, Massachusetts, United States - Inc-BW-C-14-M | ecosystem: Environmental > Terrestrial > Soil >... | reverse complement strand
GAGAAGATCAGATCCAATGCGGTGCGAGTCTCCGGGTCATTGTCATAATGCCATTGCGGCTTGTACCACCCACGGCTGTCCGCTACTTGTGGCGCCGTTAGGCCGAAGAGAAAGAAATTTTCTTCGCCGGCTTCTTCTGCCATCTCGATGGTCGCGCCATCGCGCGTGCCGATGGTCAACGCCCCGTTCATCATGAACTTCATGTTGCTCGTACCGCTGGCTTCGTAGCCGGCGGTGGAAATCTGATTGGAGACATCAGCGGCCGGAATCAACCGCTCTGCCATTGAAACACAGTAGTCCGGCAGGAAGAGAACCTTGAGCCGTCCGCGGATCATCGGGTCGCGGTCGATGACGTCGGCCAAGTTGTTGATAAACTTGATGATTAGTTTGGCCAGCTGATACGCGGGCGCGGCTTTGCCGGCGAAAAAGAACGTTCGCGGCGCCACTTCAGCGTTGGGATTTTCTCGCAGCCGATTGTAAAGCACTACGATCCGGAGCGCGTTTAATAGTTGGCGTTTGTACTCATGGATACGCTTAATCTGGCAATCGAAGATACTGTCGGCATCAACGGTTTCGCCCGTAGTCCGCTTAAGCCAGTCGATGAACTGCAGTTTGGCTTCTCGCTTGGCCTTTAGAAACGCCTGGCCTAACGATCGATCGTCCGCCAATGGCTGGAGTTTCTTCAGCTGACTCAGATCGGTCACCCACTCATTGCCGATTGCGTTGGTGATGGTCTGCGAGAGCTTGGGATTTGAGACTAACAGCCAGCGGCGCGGCGTGACGCCATTCGTTTTGTTGTTGAAACGCTCGGGAAACAGTTCGGCCAAATCTTTCACCGTGATGGTCCGCAGCAGCTGCGAGTGAATTGCGGCAACACCGTTGGTGCTGTGCGATCCGACGATGGCAAGATTGGCCATCCGAATCTTTTGCTGGGCGCCTTCTTCGATAAGGCTCACGCGTTGCACTCGCCCGTCATCTCCCGGAAAGCGTTTCCGGACATCCTCAATCAGGCGGCGATTGATTTCGTAGATGATCTCCAGATGACGCGGCAGCATGCGCTCGAACCAGGCGAGCGGCCATTTCTCCAGAGCTTCCGGCAACAGCGTGTGATTGGTATAGGCCAGAGTTTTCCGGGTAAGATCCCACGCCTCGTCCCAACCGAGATGCGCTTGATCGAGCAGAATCCGCATCAATTCCGGAACCGCCATCGTCGGGTGGGTGTCGTTAAGCTGAATGGCGACTTTCTCGGGAAATAAACGCCAGTCGGTATTTGTTTTCCGGAAGCGGCGCACGAGATCGGCCAGTGAGCAGGCGACGAGAAAATATTCCTGCACAAACCGCAACCCTTGCCCCGCGGTTGTATGATCATCGGGATACAGCACCCGGGTTACCGACTCGGCTTCGAGTGTCTCGGCCAGTGCTCCGACGAAATCGCCGCTGCTAAATTCTTGAAAGTTGAAATAATCGTGAGCCGACGCGACCCAGAGTCGGAGGGTATTAATGGTCTTGCCTCCGTAGCCCACCACCGGACGATCGAATGGAATACCGATTAAAGCAGATGGCTTTCCGGTGACGGCGCGCAAGCTGCCGCCGCGCAGCTCGAACGAACAGTTAAGCGGCACTTCCACAGCCTCGTGTTGACGACGGACCTCCCACGGATCGGGATAACGGAGCCAGTTGTCCGGCACTTCGTGTTGCCAGCCGTCCTGAATGGTTTGCTTGAAGATGCCGTATTCGTAACGGAGCCCATAACCCATCGCCGGGATCTCCATTGTCGCCATCGAATCGAGAAAACAGGCCGCCAGGCGCCCGAGCCCTCCGTTACCCAGTCCGGCATCGGGTTCTTGATCCAGCAACCCGTACCAATCGAGCTTCTTTTCGAGAACGACGTTCGCGGTGATGTTATCGAGAAGAAGGTTGGTGACGTTGTTAGCCAGGGACCGACCGATCAGAAATTCCAGCGACAGATAGTAAACGCGTTTGGGGTCCTTGTGTTCGTAGGTCTTCTCGGTCCGAATCCAGCGTTGCGACAGGACATCACGTACGGAACGAGCGATGGCTTCAAAGCGGTCGCGAGCGCCGATCTCCGCCGCTTCCGTCACGTTATCAAAAACCAGGTGGCGCTCATAAAGAGCGTCGCTCGTTCCGGTGAACCGCACCGGCCCGCATCCATATTGCTCAATTAACTTCGCTCGCTCGTCGGATCCTGTTGGCCTCGCGGAAACCGGCTTGTCTTCTATTAACGTTTCCATCGCAGTCGTTCCTTTCTGAGGTTCGGTTTTCAGCGGGGGGTTGCTGTTTTCTCCATCTGCCCGGATTTCGGACTCCGGCACCGTCTGATCTGTAGGTGACATGGTTTCCAGATCTAAAAGGGCCACTTCCAATTCGTGATCTCGGGAGGATCTATGCCGAACTCGTAGGCGTGCTCCCTACACGCGATCCGTTGGTTCATGAGGGTTTCGCGCACGCCAGCGCCGGTGACACGGAAGCGGGGCATCCGGTCGATGGCGTCGATGGCCAGACTGAAGCGATCGGTGTGATTGCAGATGGCAAGTTCCAATGGCGTGTTGATGTTGCCTTGCTCCTTGTAGCCGCGCACATGGATATTGTGTTGGCCGGGCCTGCGGTAGGTCAGGCGGTGGATCAGCCACGGGTACCCGTGAAAGTTAAAGACCACGGGCTTATCCGGTGTAAAAATGGCCTCGAACTCACGGTCCGTCATACCATGCGGGTGCTCAGTATGCGGCACCAGCCGGAATAGATCGACGACGTTCACAAACCTGATCTTCGCATCTGGCAAGTGCTGGCGAAGCAGGGCAGTGGCGGCGAGAGATTCCGTCGTCGGCACGTCGCCGCAGCTGGCCATCACCACATCGGGTTCCACCCCCTGATCGTTGCTCGCTCGGCTCCAGATCCCGATACCCTTGGTGCAGTGCGCGATTGCCTGGTCCATGTCCAAAAACTGGATGTGTTCTTTCTTGTCCGCGACGATAACGTTTACGTAGTTAACGCTGCGCAAGCAGTGGTCTGCAACCGACAGGAGCGAGTTGGCATCGGGCGGCAGGTAGATGCGCACCGTTTCAGGGCTCTTGTTTGCTACAACATCCAAAAATCCGGGATCCTGATGAGTGAAACCATTGTGATCCTGCCGCCATACCAGGCCGGTGATCAACAGGTTGAGTGACGATATCGGCGCGCGCCACGAGAGTTCGGCGCATTTCTCCAACCACTTGGCGTGCTGATTGAACATCGAGTCGACGACGTGGATGAAGGGCTCATAGCTGTTGATCAGTCCATGCCGGCCGCTCAAAATGTAACCCTCGAGCCACCCTTCCACCGTGTGCTCGCTGAGCATCTCCATAACTCGACCGCTCGTTGCAAGCTGCCCACCGTCATTATCTTCTGGGAAGTACTCGCCGAGCCAGACCTTCTTCCCAACTTCATAGATAGCTTGGAGTTGATTGGACTCCGTCTCGTCTGGCCCAAAGACCCGGAAGTTGTGCATGTTTCGCCGCGTCACCTCGCGGAGAAAATTGCCGAGAGTGGAGACGCTACTGGCCATGGTCGCGCCGGGTTTCTTGACTTCGACGCCGGCCTTGCGGAAATCCGGCAGCTCAAGTGGCTTGCGTAGCAAGCCACCATTCGCGATGGGGTTGGCGCTCATCCGCCGATGACCCTTCGGCGCCAGCGCCTTCAACTCCGGAAGAAGTCGTCCATTTTTGTCGAACAACCCCTCTGGTTTGTAGCTGCGCATCCACTGTTCAAGCATTTTCAAGTGTGCGGGGTTGGTGGCCACATCCGCGATCGGGACCTGGTGCGCCCGCCAAAAGCCCTCGAGGTAATGTTCGCCTACCTTCCGCGGCGCGGTCCACCCTTTGGGGCTGCGCAGGATGATCATCGGCCAGCGCGGCCGAAAGGCCTTGCCCGTGCGCCGTGCCTCCTCTTGGATTTTCCGGATCTCCACGACACAATGCTCCAGTGTTGCCGCCATCGCCTGATGCATGCTGCGCGGGTCACTTCCTTCTACGAACAAAGGAGTATATCCGTAGCCGACGAAGAGTGATTCCAACTCTTCGTGGCTGATGCGGGCGAGGAGTGTTGGATTGTTGATCTTGTAGCCATTCAGGTGCAAAACCGGCAGCACTGCGCCATCGGTGATCGGATTGAGGAACTTGTTGCTGTGCCAGCTGGTGGCGAGCGGTCCGGTTTCGGCCTCCCCATCACCGACCATTACCAATGTGATGAGGTCTGGATTGTCGTAGACGGTTCCGAACGCGTGCGAAACGCTGTAACCGAGTTCACCGCCCTCGTGGATGCTGCCGGGCGTTTCCGGAGTGGCGTGGCTACCAATCCCGCCAGGGAAAGAAAACTGCTTGAAGAAGCGCTGCATCCCGGACAAGTCCTCGCTCTTGTCTGGGTAAACCTCGGAATACGTTCCCTCGAGGTAGGCTTGGGAGAGAACAGCTGGCGCACCGTGGCCCGGCCCGGAGATAAAAATCGCGTCCAAGTCATATTTGTTAATCAACCGGTTGAAATGGGTGTAGGTAAAGGATTGACCGGCATCCGAGCCCCAATGGCCCAGCAGTCTGGCCTTGATCTGCTCCACCTTCAGTGGTTTCCGCAGCAAAGGGTTATCTTTGAGGTAAAGCATGCCCACACAAAGGTAGAGGCTGGCTCGCCAGTAGGCGTCGATCTGATCCAACTCGATGCGACTGAGCGGCGCGCCTTTGACCGTCGACCGAGCGGTTCCGTAGGCGGAGAGCGCTCCATTCTTACCGACCTCCATGGGACCGAGGCGTGTCCGATTTTTGAGGGCCGACTGGCCAGCACCGCGATCTGACCGTGCCGGGTTACGAGCTTCTTTTTCGATATTAACAAGTGGTTTTATCATTTTTGTGCTCCTGTCACCGCAGTTCGCCTGTTGGTTCATTGATATTTCCCGATTTTACAGGCAGACATTTCGGGAAACCTTTTCGGCTGAGCGCCGTCTCGCGAACCGCGATATCCGCAAGGACTCCAGTTGATTTTTTCATGACACTTTTCCTTTCAGAAAACGGCAAACACTCTTTGCCATTATCAATTCTTCGTCGGTGCGGATGACCCGCACGGACACGCGACTTCCGCTTTTCGAAATTACCTCCGCGTTCGCGGCGTTTGGTTGTCGATCGAGTTCTATTCCGAGAAATCCAAGGCCCTCGCAGATGCGGGCGCGAATCGCGGGCGCGTTTTCCCCGATCCCGCCGGTGAACGTAAGCGTGTCGAGTCCCCCGAGCGCCGCGGCGAACGCTCCGATCCATTTCTTGACCTGATAACAAAACAGCGCCACTGCATCCGCAGCGCGTTGGTCGTTAGCTTCACGCGCGAGTAAGTCGCGCATATCCGAGCTTGTTTCCGAAATGCCAAGCAAACCGGATTCATGATTGACCAATCGATGGAACTGATTCGCGGTCATTTGCTCAGTTTGCGCGAGAAATCCGACCAAGCCCGGATCGAGATCGCCCGAGCGTGTGCTCATGGGCAACCCTGCCGCCGGCGTGAACGCCATGCTTGTGTCCACGGGCTGACCGTCACGCACCGCGGCGAGACTGGCACCATTGCCGAGATGAGCGAAAATCACACGACCGTTCATTCCCGGCTGCGTCATGAGGTATTCGTAAGATAAGCCGTGGAAGCCGTAGCGTCGCACACCTTTCGCCTCGTAACGACGCGGAATCGGCAGCAATTTTGCCACACGCGGCATTGCGCTGTGAAACGCAGTATCGAAACATGCGATCTGCGGCGTGCCTGGAAGTTTCGCCGCCAAACATTCCATGAGCGCGATTTCAGCGGGCAGATGCTCGGGGTCGAACGCCCTAATACGCCGTAATTCAGTCAGCATCGCGTTATCGACACGTTGCGGCTTCTCATAACGCGGGCCTCCGTGAACTACGCGATGGCCAACGGCATTGAAGCTGGCTTTCGGATTTGTTTTGGAAAGGTGCTCCAGCAAATGTTCCAATCCTGCGATGTGGTCGGGCGTCGAGATCTCCACTCGCTCCGTTTGCTGGCTGTCGATCTTCGTTAACGTGAATGACGCTTTCGCCGATCCGATACGGTCAATGTTGCCGGTCGTTGTTCGAATCAGCTTCGCGCTGATGCTGAACACTGCAAACTTCAGGCTCGACGAGCCTGCGTTGAGAACCAGCAGTAACCCTGCTGCTGGATCATCGCTCGTTTGATTGCTCACGGTCACAGTTACCTACGTGATCAACACGTCGGCGGCTACTCAAACGGGACCGCGCGGAAGATTTCTTAGCGCTTGTTTGTATCCGTCGTAGTCGCGTCGTTGCGTTCGGGAGACTGTCGGGCGCAGTCGAAAACGAGGTCACGACAAGCACCGGGCACGGGGCGTGTCGCACCGTGCCTTCTGCGACACTGCCAATCACCGCGCGGCGAAAACCAGTCCGGCCATGCGTCGAGATAATGATCAAATCAGCGCGTTCTTCGGCGGCCGCCTCATGGATCGCGGCTGGACAGTATCCAGCAACCGTAGATGTATCGACCGGAACACCATCGAAATCGACCCGCTTTACGAAAGCGCGCATCTGATCACGAGATTGGCGACGCGCTGCTTTGGTATAGTCCGGCGAATTATAATTTCCGTAGCCACTCGTCATCATAACGGGACCGAGATCGGCTATGTGCAGGACAATGATGCGCGCACCAACCTCCTTGGCGAATCTGACCGCAAACGTTAGACCTGCCAGGGAACAGTCCGAAAAGTCGACCGGTACTATAATAGTACGAATCAGTCGTTGATTTGTGCGAGCCAGCGAATTTGACGAGGCGATCATTTTTCGGTTAGGCTTAGTAGACTACGAGCGTGGTGACTGACTGCTGCGCGGCAATTGCGAAAAGCTCCCCGTTTATTGCTTCCTTCACCGGGGTACTACAAAGCTGTGTCGATCGATCTGAGCTCCGCGCGACAAGCTTCCGCGAATGCCTTGAGCGGATCAGCGTTGGCGCCATCGCGAATCAACGCGCGCAGTTGTTCGAGCGAAAGATTCGGCCTAAAGTACTGTTCCGTAATTGCCGCCAGTGCTCTTTCCGCCTCGGCCAGAACTGTGTCCGACGCACAAAGCCTGATGCGGTTAAGCAGAGCGTAAATTGCCAACAACCTTTCGCTCTTATCGAGAGTGTTCTCAAGAGAATCCAGCGCGCGTGCTGAGCATTCGTTGATAAACTGGCCGTAAAGCGTTTCCCGCCTGGTAAGCTCGGCGCGGAATTCTTTGCGTTTGTTCGATGTTCGCTGTGTCACCCATGCCGTAGCCACACTCGCCGAGCCGCCCAGGAGTGACCCAAAAATACCTGACAGTGCAGGAACGATAGCGCTGTCCATGGCTGGGATAATTTTAAGCTGTGGCCGGCTGAGCAGCAGGCGGCGTCGCTTGAGTTTCAGTCGGCCGGATTTTGAACCAGGTGATGTAGAGCGACGGCAGCGCGATCAATGTCAGCAATGTGGCCACCGCGAGCCCGCCCATGATGGCATAGGCCATCGGGCCCCAGAAGACGGTCGGCGCGATCGGCGCCATGCCGAGGATCATGGCCTGCGCCGTCAGGGTGATCGGACGGAAGCGCACCAGGGAGGCTTCGACCACGGCATCCCAACCCCCGCGTCCCGCTGCCTTCTCGACTTCGATCTGGTCAACCATGATGACGGAGTTTCGGACGATCATGCCGATCAGCGCGACGGTGCCCAGCATCGCGACGAACCCCATCGGGCTTTGCGTGACCAAGAGCGCAAGGACGACACCAATGACGCCCAGGGGGGCGACGCTGCAGACCAGGAACAGGCGGCTGAAACTCTGCATCTGGAACATCAGGACCGTAATCATCAGCACGACCACGATCGGGAAGACGGCGAGAACGGAGTTCTGTCCCTTCGCGCTTTCCTCGACGCTGCCGCCCTCGACGATCTTGTAGCCGACCGGGAGTTGGCGCTTCAGCTCGGAGACTTTTTCCGCGAGGCCGGCCACGGCGGTTGCCGCCAGCACGCCTTCCCTGGGCTCGGCCTGGACCGTCAGGGTAGGCAGCCGGTCGCGGCGCCAGATCAGAGGCAAATCCTGTTCGTACTCGACCTTGGCCAGCTCGCTTAATGGCACCGACCGTCCGTTCGAAAGTGGAATCTTCAGGGTCCGGATCGTCTCCAGCGACATGCGTTCATCCGCCTGGGCGCGCACGACCACGTCGATGAGATAGATGCTGTCGCGCACCTGGGTCGCGGTGATGCCCGAGACGGCGGCGTTGATCATCTGGGCGACGGCCGCCGAGCTGAGCCCCAATTGCCTCGCCTCATCCTGGTTGACGCGGATCCGGAGTTTGCGGATCGGATCCATCCAGTTGAAGACCACTCTTTGGATGTCGGGGCTCGCCCCCACGATCCCGGCCAGCTTGTCGGCAATCTCACGCACCTGACGTGGATCGGTGCCGCTGAGCCGATACTGGACCGGCCAGCCGACCGGCGGGCCGAGCTCGAGCGGGAAAACCCGCCCGACCGCCTCGGGGAACTTTTCCTGAAGCGCAGCCTGAAGGCGTTGCTTGACTTGGTCCCGCACCTTCAGGCTCTTGGTGACAATGATCGTTTGGGCGAAGAAATCGTTTTGAAGCTGCACATCGAGCGGCAGGTAGAATCGAATCGCGCCGCGCCCAACGTAGGAACTCCAGTGGACGATATCGGGGTCGACACGGAGGATTTCGTCGAGCTTTTGCGAGGCCGTATCCGATGCGTAAATCGAGGCATCGTGCCGCAGGCGCAGATCGAGCACGAGTTCCGGCCGGTCCGACGCAGGAAAGAACTGGCTCGGCACAAATCGCGCCAGCCAGAGCGACAAGCCGAAAATCACGATCGTCACCGCCAGCGTCATTTTGGCGTGACGCATCGTGAAGAGCAGCAGGCGCCGATAAAGAGAGAGGAGGCGCCCGCCACTCTCGTGGTGGTCCTTGCCCTTTTCCTTTTCCTTGTCCTCGTGCTTGGCGGGCTTTAGGAGCATCGTCCCGATGAGCGGCGTGAAGAGCGCGGCGACGACCCAGGAAGTAAGGACGGCGATGACGACGACGGCGAAGAGCGTGAAGGTGTATTCGCCAGCGGAACTCTTGGCGAAACCAACCGGCACGAAGCCGAGCGCGATTACCAGGGTGCCGGTGAGCCTAGGATAAGCCGTGGAGGCATAGGCAAAGGTCGCCGCTTTGATCGAATCCCAGCCATGTTCCACCTTCGACACCATGGCCTCGATGGTGATCATCGCGTCATCGACGAGCAGCCCCAGCGCGATGATCAGCGCCCCGAGCGAGATGCGCTGCAAATCGATCCCGAAGATCTGCATGACGATGAACACGATGGCCAGCACCAGCGGGATCGAGGTCGCCACCACCAGGCCCGCCCGCAGGCCCAGATTCAGGAAGCTGATGACGAGGACGATCGCGATGGCCTCCCAAAGCGCCTTCATGAATTCGTTAACCGCTTCTTCCACCACCTTGGGCTGATTGGAGACCAGGAAGGTCTCTATGCCGACGGGCAAGTCCGCTTTGAGCTCCTCCATCACGTGATCCAGATTTTTTTCCAAAGCGAGGATGTCGCCGCCGGTGCGCATCGAGAGCGCCACGCCGATGGCGTCCTTGCCGTTGACGCGGAACTTCGGCTGCGGCGGGTCGGCGTAGCCGCGCGTGATCGTCGCGATATCGCCGAGGCGCAGCATCTTGCCGCCGAAGACGAAATTGACCTGCTGCAAGTCCTTTTCGGATTCAAACCGTCCGGTCACATCCATGAGCACGGCCTCGTTTTTCGTCTGGATCACCCCGGAGGGAACGACGGCGTTCTGGGTCACGAGCGCTTGGACCAGCTCCAGGCGGTCCATGCCGAGTTCGGCCAGGCGGTGCGTGGAGAACTCCACATAGATGCGCTCGTCCTGGGTACCCAGGAATTCGGCTTTGGAGACATCTTTGACTCGCAGCAGACGCGAGCGCGCCTCTTCCGCATAATCGCGCAATTCCCGGCGAGAGAAGCCGTCCGCCGTGAAGCCATAGATGATCCCGTAGGTGTCGCCGAATTCGTCGTTAAAAAACGGCCCGACGATTCCTTGCGGGAGCGTCTGCCGGATATCGCCGACTTTCTTGCGGACCTGATACCAGAGGTCCGGCACATCCTTTTTGGGGGTGGACTCGAGCAGATAGACAAAGACGGTGGACGTTCCGGCGACGGTATAGCTCTTTAAATAGTACAGATTGGGCGTGTCTTGCAGCTTTTTCTCGATGCGATCGGTCACCTGCTGCATGGTCTCGTCCTGGGTCGCGCCCGGCCAGAGCGTCACGACCACCATCGTTTTGACCGTGAATTCGGGGTCTTCATTGCGGCCTAGGTGCAAATACGCCGAGACCCCGGCCACGAGGCATACCAACATGAAGTAGATGGAGAGCGCCTTGTGGCGGATCGCCAATTCGGTCAGATTGAAGCCCTTCATTATTGGCCTTCCAACAGTTTCACGGGTTGACCTTCATGGAGCTCCTGGACCCCGGCTGTGACAACCCTTTCGCCAGATTCCAGCCCGCCCGTCACAATGACCGATTCCGGCGCGTGGCGCGCAATGACGATCTCCCTACGATGCACGCGCTGATCCTTTGCATCGGCCACCCAGACCGCGGGCCTGTCCCCAATCATGGTCAGCGCTGAAGAAGGAACTTCGATCACCGAATCGGCCTTCAATTTCAGGCGCCCGAGGACCGTCGCCCCCAGAAGCATACCCGATGGCGGATCGGTGAGTTCGACTTTGACCTGGTAGTTGCGGGTGACCGGATCGGCCTGCGGCGATATTTCACGGACCTTGCCGTCCACCTTGATCTCTGGATGGTCCGCGAGCCAGACCTCACCTTGCGCACCCAACGACAGGCCGTCGCGCATGGCCTGGGCGGGCACGTCGAAAACGGCATCGCGCCCGGTTTGCTGCGCCACCTGCAGGACCACCTTGCCCGCCGGCACGACCTCGCCCACCTCGGCCCCTTTTTCGGTGATAACGCCGGCGGCATCGGATTTGAGTTCCGTGTAACTCAACTGTTCTTCGGCGGATTTCAGCTTGGCTTGCGCCGCATCCAACTGTGCTTGCGTCGTCTTTAGTTGGCGCAAGGCGGTATCGTATTCATTGGGGGATATCACCCCCTCGGTCAGCAATTGCTTCTGACGCCTTTCAAAGGCTTCCGATTGGTCAAGAGAGGCTCGCGCCGCGGCCACGTCGGCCTGCGCGGAGTTCCGGGTGTTTCGTTCGACTTCGGCATCCAGCAGCGCCACAGTCTGCCCGGCTTGAACCATGTCGCCGACGCCCACTTTTCTTTGGATGATCCTCCCGCCAATCCGGAAGGCAAGATTGACCTCGTTGCGCGCGCGCAGATGGCCCGACACAACCTTGGGGTCTCCGACCTGACGTTTTTCAACAACGACCGAGCGGACCGGGCGCACCACCGGCGGCGGCTCGGTTTTCTTTGTGCATGCGCCCAGTGTCATGACCGCCAAGGCCATCGGGATGACAAGGCGTCCGAGGCTCAAAATTGGTATCGGTTTCATAAGCTACTTCTTTGTTGATTTAGGGTTCTGCGTTTCTCCAACAAAATGACCCGGCTGCGGCATTTCCTTCTCGCTCGAAACAGGTAGGCCGAGGGCTTCCTTAACATGACGTTTCCCCTCTTCCGGCAGTGGACCCATGCCGCTGCCGGGCAGGATCCAGAGACCAAAGTCTTCGTCACGGCAGTAAATGACGACGACGTTTTCCTGCGGCACCGCATGATAAAAGCTTGCCTGCGGACGTTCCTCGATTAGGCGCAACATCTTGTCCCGCCAGGGATCATCGACAAACTCCTCCTGATGCTCCTTCGCGAGCTTCCTTAGCTCTTCGACGCTGATGCTTCGCAAAGACTTTCGGATGTGTTTTCGCCGCTCTTCCTGGATGGTTTCAATATCAACGAACTTATCGAATGGCATAACGCCTGACTCCTTTCACGATTGGTTTTGCGAGAGGGAGACGGGCGAGGATGGCAGCTTGCGCTGCTCATACCCCGCAAGCGTTTGCGGCCCACTCTGCCATTGGCTACTAGCTCGGCCGCCCGGCCCTGGCTCGAGTCCTCGCCCGGAGCCTATCATCCGCGGCGGTGCTCGTTCAATTATTTTGTTCATGACTTCCTTTCTTTTGCTGAAGAAACGATGAGTCGCGGAAGGATGTTTGTGAAAGACCTTGTTTCTTGGCTCGGCATGCCTGGCAGGCATAATGCGCATGTGCGCGTTCGAACTGTAATGAAAGACTCAGCAGCTCTTCGAACCGCGACTCGTACGCATCGCAGATGGGAGAATCGCCATTCAGCCGGACCCATTCCGGATGCTGCGCACGGAGCGCATCATGCATCTTGCGCTGAAGTTCCGCGTACCCGGGAACCTCAGCCGCGGGAGTTGAAGAATGTGTCGTGTTCATCAGCTAGCACCAGACATTCTCGCGTTGCGGAAGCGGATTGAAGATCCGATTCCAACCGCGATCAGAGTTAAAGATCGATATGTTGAGGACCAGCATCGGGTCGTGCCGGCGGCGCGACCGACGAAACCAACGCCCCGATCTCGTGACTTTAACCTCGTTGGGATTTGTCGTTTTCACCTTTGTGTCTCCTTTCAGTGATACATTAGAAGTACTCCGAGGAAGCCTAACAACACGCCGATGATGGGACTCAGAAGGGCACCAGATCGAGAAGTTCCATCGGGCGATGGGTCCAGAATTTGTGTTCGTCGCCATCATCTCCTTTCGCCGACTTGTTTGTGAACCAGCTCTTGGTGCTCGTTAGGTGTCTCGACGTATCCGCCAAACAGGCAGATGACCATTGCCATTGCTAATATCGACATCGCGATCATGACTGTTTCTCGTGGTTAATTGTTGCGAGGCCTGGTGATGGCGAATGGGCGAACGTCAAATGCAATTTCCACTGCGCCTGTCCCGACATAGTCTCGAGCCCGCATTGCCAGCGGCCGACAAACTTCGGACTACACGGAATAGAAAAATGTTCCCGATTGTGAGACCGAGGAGGGGTATTAGTTAACGTTTTCATACAAGCATGATTCACCCACAGAGGTTGCGTTGTGAAAGACGATGTTTCTTGCCTCGGCATAATCAGTAGGCATGCTCGCGCTCTCATCGCGCTCGCTCAGAA
>Ga0210399_10002956_pt1 | contig 13216 bp, 12 predicted proteins | sample IncBWC14MmetaG_FD_150865 | JGI IMG/M metagenome (GOLD analysis project Ga0210399, IMG submission 150865) | Forest soil microbial communities from Barre Woods Harvard Forest LTER site, Petersham, Massachusetts, United States - Inc-BW-C-14-M | ecosystem: Environmental > Terrestrial > Soil >... | reverse complement strand
ATTTTTTCAAATTCTGTGTTAATATCCCTTGGTTGACCATCAATAGGCACCAGCTTAGCAGCCACACATTGAAATGACCTATCCCCATTGACAACGGAAGACCCGAGGCTGACACGTTCCCGTTGACAATGGGGCCAGCCGGCCGGCCGAGGATAGTGGCAGAACCCCATCGGCAACGGATCGGCCGACATCTCATCCCCTGCATATGATTAGTGAATCTATAAAGGACTGGCCGGGGTTCTTCCAGCTATATCATTACTGGGTCTACAACAGACCGGCCGAGGTCGTGTCCAGCTATATCATTAGTGGGTCTACAACGGACCGGCCGAGCTTGCATGTAGCTATATGGTTAGTCGGTCTACAATGGACCGGCCGGTGTCGTATCCAGCTGTATCATTAGTGGGTCTGCAATGGTCCGGCCGAGGTCGTATCCAGCTATATCATTAGTGGGTCTACAACGGACCGGCCGAGCTTGCATGTAGCTATATCGTTAGTGGGTCTACAATGGACCGGCCCAGGTCGTATCCAGCTATATCATTAGTGGGTCTACAACGGACCGGCCGAGCTTGCATGTAGCTATATGGTTAGTCGGTCTACAATGGACCGGCCGGTGTCGTATCCAGCTGTATCATTAGTGGGTCTACAATGGACCGGCCCAGGTCGTATCCAGCTATATCATTAGTGGGTCTACAACGGACCGGCCGAGCTTGCATGTAGCTATATGGTTAGTCGGTCTACAATGGACCGGCCGGTGTCGTATCCAGCTGTATCATTAGTGGGTCTACAATGGACCGGCCCAGGTCGTATCCAGCTATATCATTAGTGGGTCTACAACGGACCGGCCGAGCTTGCATGTAGCTATATCGTTAGTGGGTCTGCAATGGTCCGGCCGAGGTCGTATCCAGCTATATCATTAGTGGGTCTACAACGGACCGGCCGAGCTTGCATGTAGCTATATGGTTAGTCAGTCTACAATGGACCGGCCGGTGTCGTATCCAGCTGTATTATTAGTGGGTCTGCAATGGTCCGGCCGACGTCAAATTCAGCTATATCATTAGTGGGTCTACAACGGACCGGCCGAGCTTGCATGTAGCTATATGGTTAGTCGGTCTACAATGGACCACCCAGTGTCGTATCCAGCTGTATCATTAGTGGGTCTGCAATGGTCCGGCCGACGTCAAATTCAGCTATATCATTAGTGGGTCTACAACGGACCGGCCGAGCTTGCGTGTAGCAATATAGTCACTGGGTCTACAATGGACCGGCCCAGGTCGTATCCAGCTATATCATTAGTGGGTCTCCAATGGTCCGGCCGAGGTCGTATCCAGCTATATCATTAGTGGGTCTCCAATGGACCAGCCGAGCTTGCATGTAGCTATATAGTTAGTGGGTCTACAATGATCCGGCCGAGGTCGTATCCAGCTATATCATTAGTCGGTCTGCAGTGGACCGGCCGAGCTTGCATGTAGCTATATGATTAGTCGGTCTACAATGGTCCGGCTGAGGTCGTTATCCAGCTATATCATTAGTCAGTTTACAATGGTCCGGCCGAGGTCATATCCACCTATAGCATTAGTGGGTCTACAATGGACCGGCTGGGGTCGTATCCAGCTATATCCTTAGGGGGTCTACAACGGACCAGCCGACCTTGTATGTAGCTACATGATTGGTGGGTCTACAACCGGCCAGCCGAGGTCCCATGTAGCTACATGACTAGTAGGTCATCAAAGGACAGGCTGAGGTCATATTCAGCTATCGCACTAGTGGGTCTTCAACAGACTGGCCGAGGTGATATCCAGCCAGATGGTTGGTGGGTCTACAACGGACTGGCCTAGGCCCCATGTAGCTACATGATTAGTAGGTCTGCAATGGACCGGCCGAGGTGGTATAGCATTTGTGGGTCTGCAATGGATCGGCCAAGGTCATATCCAACTACATGATTGGTGAGTCTACAATGGACCGGCCCAGGTTATATTCAGTCATGGCACTAGTGGGTCTGCAACGGACCGGCCGAAATCATATCCAGCTGTATTGATTAGTGGGTCTGCAACAGACCGGCCGAGGTGATAGCCAGCTACATGGTTAGTGGGTCTACAATGGACCGGCTGGAATCATATCCAGCGACATCATTTGTGGGCCTTCAATGGACCGGCCGAGGTATATGATTATTTCCACCATGGATCCGCTGGACTGGTCGCGGTCTTTGCGAGTCTATGATCAATGGGTCATCAACGGACCGGACCGGTACAGGTCAGTCTATGGCACATCAGCCGAAGTCATCCCCACATATCATGAATGAAACATAGAACAGTCAAACTATCAAGTACCCTGGTCTGCTCGGATATTACCCCCTATCCTGTAAATTCACTGAATCATGTGTTGACCAACTGCTAACTAGTTTTACAAATTTGGATTATCTACAACTCCATTCCATGTGCTGCATGCTTTTCTTTTTTTTTCACAATCAGCCTGTCAAGCTCACCAATGAGATAGGTCTGAATTTTGTGTGTTTCAATCAGCCGGCCCAACTTCTTTCGGCTCTTCGCATATTCCATCCGAAGCGCTAAATGGGCCTGGTACAGCGGGAGCGTGGCGGCATGTCTCGGGTCTTCACAATTCTCTGCCATTGTTTCGGCCCATTGAACCTCGTATTCATCGCCCCATAAGTCCTCCAATGGTGAGCCTTGCCTGATATCGGCAGTATCGGCATCGGTCAGGGCCTGCATCATCTGTAAATGTGATCAGATTGTCGAATGGGAACGGAAGTGTAAACATACCTCATCCTCGATGTCATGAGTGGGGGATGTGAATGACCCAGCCAAGGGTAAGGTATGTAATGGTGAGCCCGGGGGGGTAATGGTGTGTTCGGACGAGCCGTCGGTTGATGATGATGATGACGATGAGGAAGTGGAGGAGGATGAGGAGGATGAGGATGAGGATGTCGCGGAAGAAGTCAAAGACAACACAGATGCCGACAATGACCCGGATGTGGATGATTTGACCGTTGAACAGGAAAGTGCTCCTGGCCACACTTCTGCAGAGTGTCCGGGGATGGCCAACCGGACATGCCGTGTTTGTGATGCTTGCACATCAATGTCTGACATGCAAAACATTAGTGATACAATGGAAGGGAACTCGTGCTACTTACCCATTTCATCCCCAACCTTCCGTTTACCTGCCAATGGGGACACCGGAGTCGGCAATGTCACGGTTGACATTGCTACCCGTCTCTGGGATAGCGAATATGTCTGCCGGGGAACTATCGTACACATGTGAGCACATGGACATATGAATTATACAGGCACTTACCTGTACCCGCATTATTGAGTTCATGTGCAGGACTCGGGGTTGGGACCGGCGTTGGCGTCGGTCTCTGGGAGAGGGAAAATGTCTTCGGACGATCTAGGGCCAACTGTCAGTGTATTGGTATCTAAGATGTCCACTATCCACTAACTGGTCCGGTCCGGTCCAATCCCGGGCGACATTGGAACTGCAGGGGGCAATGTCGAGAGCGGTGTGCCTACATGTCTCTGGGACAGAGAATATGTCATCGGGGTATCTACCATATGTTAGAGAGCATTGGCAGATTAAGTAATGTTGCACTCACTAGGCAATACCTCCGCAATTCCTGGTGATGGGCGGTCTGGAGTGAGTGGAATTCGGCTGGGCCGGACGGGCGTGCTGACCGGTCTCTGAGACAGGGAGTATGTGGTCGGGGGATCTCCAACACATATACATCAGTACATCAGTCTATCTGGAATGGGGCACTCACTGTTCGGTACTGCTGTAATCCCCATAGACATGGGCACGGGAGTTCCTGTGGTGGGGGTTGGGTCCGGGGACTGGGTCCGGATCGGCAGGCATCTCTGGGAAAGAGAGAATGTTCGGGGGACATCTGCAATAATATATGTCAACACCTTAACCTTTCCAAGTGTTGACATACACTCACCAGTCGTCGGTGTGATGTGCCTTGCAGTGACTGAATATATGGCCGTTGATGCAGGCAGAGGCGGGGGAGGTGTGTCGATATTTTCAGGTAGAGAGGGATTCCCCGGGGTTGGAACACAAGGCCGCTGAGAGAATGAGTAGGTCGGATGCAAGGTAGCCAATCCCGGGGCCGTGGGTGAACGGGCCACTGAGTTGAATTCCGTTAGGACCATCCGTGGGAAGCCAATGTCATCACTGACCTTCCATTGTCTTCTCCCGAGATGCCGTCTGACCGCTTCGGCGCTGCGACAATGAAAATGTCCGCACGGCCGGCACCGGAGGTTCGGATGCTGCAATTGCAAGTCAAAACATGTGTGGCCCGGGGACTTGATCATTGACTTACATGGGACGAATTGATCCGCCGGCCGATCGATCTCCATGGCGTCATGTTCAATTGGATGGTCCATTCTCTGCAATACACGATTGGGAGGATCAGGTTGAATATGAGACCTAGACTGGGGAGGAAGAGAAAGCAACCAATGTGGCACAAATTTGAATGTTGACGGATATTTGGTCCGCGCCACGTGACAATCGTATCATAACGGAATTTTGTTTTTTTACTTTCTTCCTCGATTCACTCCTTGAACGAACAAACTACACCAGAACGACCCACTAGCCTCACCACTCTCACCAGCCTCACTGCAACAATGTCTACTCCCACTGCCCCGCTCCAGGCCCGTGCCTACGCCCTCCATGACTTCATCAGGCCAATCATTGATGAAGCGGTTGCGGCGACCGGCCCGCGCCGTGCTGAATTGGACGCACAGCTCCGGCCTGTCCTGGTGAGTGGCATTTTGCCTTCTTTGTTACACGGGCCGTTGACACAAACATAGCACGAGTTTGTCGCCGAGGTCTTCGCGACCCGCGACAACTCCCACATCCCGCATCTCCTCGCGAGTGCGATTGAGGAAGCGGAAGAAGCTATGCAGCACAACCGGCCGATGAACTGGAACGCAATCCGTCGGGATGACCCACGGATTCTGGGCCTGTTCTCGCCCGGTGATCCGGCCACCCCGCCCCCTAGTAAGTCCATTTCCTTACTACGATCATTGATGCCGGCTCACTGATTCATGCACCAGCGCCGGCGCCGTTGCACGGCGCACTTGTCCCGGCTCCGGTGGGAGTATTTCAGTCCGGGGAAGCTCAGTCCGGGGAAGCTCAGTCCGGGGCAGCTCAGTCCGGGGCAGCACCCTACACAGGCATGTAGAGCATTGATCTCATTATTCCTCTTTTGATGCTAATTTGGCTTACCGTCTCAGCAGTTCCCGGGCCCGCTCCAGTACAGTCTCCCGTCCCGTCAGTGGCTGTGCCCTCAGCGCCCATCGGTAAGTCATATAATTGTTCGGATACATGTGTCATGACTAACAAGGTTCCAATAATTTCAGCCAATGGAACATCCAGGAGAGCCGTCCACACCGGTAATGCAACGAAGGGGCCAGGGGCGGACATCGCGTCCGGCTCGACATCTGGACCGGTCAGGATTGGGGGGGTCCCCAAGAAGGCATTGGCGAGTGTGTTTCGGGTGGCCGCGAAGGCAAAAGGGGATGGGAGTCGGGATGGCACCGTGGATGGGAAGGGGACGGGGTCTACCGGGGAGACTGGGGATGCAAGTGTGAATCGAAGTGGGGCCGAGGATGTTGAGGATGAAGGGAAGCCGGAGAGAGGAAAGTCCAAGGGGAAAGGAAAGGCCAAGGGGACGGGGAAGGCCAAGGCAGAAGAGGAGCCGAAAGAGAAGGAGAAGAAGAAGGAGAAGGGCAAGGGCAAGAGGAAGGCGGAGGACTCGGACGAGAAGCCAAAACCGAAACGGCAGCGTGTTGTCACGCCTGCCATTGTGCCCGACAGTGAGGCCGAGGCCACCGCCGACGACAAGGACGACGATGCCCCGGTCGATCCCAAGCCATCGAGCAAGAAGGCAGGGAAGCGGAAGGCCAAGACAGTCGAGAGAGAGGAGCCCCCGGCAGATGATATGGAGGTGGACCAGGCGGAGGAGGAGGAGGCTGAGGAGGAACCGGTGCAAAGTGCGAAGGCAAAAGGCAAGGCGAAGGCGTTCCCGGTGAAGGACGAGCCGGCGGATGAGATCGTTCCGGGTGGTCCGGACCTTGTTCTGGCTGTTCCAGACAAGGTTCCGCCCATGCCCTGTCAAGCATGTGACCGGCTCGGTCGTGGACCGGAGTGCAGGCAGTGGGACGCATGGGCAGCATGCTATGGGTGCAATATCGGGAAATTAAAGTGCTCATTCACGCGAGGACGGACCGCAGCGGAGAAGAAGTTGCAGAAGGCTCCCCGACTAAAAGTACCAGCCCCGTCAACAGCCCCCTCGACATCGAGAGCGACAACTGCGCCCCCCACAAACACGTCGGCTTCCCATCCGAAGCGATCGAGTGCCCGTGCGAAGACTCCGAAGCCATCGGCATCGACATCAAGAGGGCCATCGAGGAATTTAAAGGTGGAAGTGGTCATCCCGGTCAAGAGGAAGGTGCCCACATTGGTGGCACAGGCCAGTTCAAACGAGGAGAGAGGTAAGTTTGGCAGTCGCTGAAATTCCATTCCGGGTGCTGATGCACTTTCTTTCTAGTGCCCACATTTGCTGAGCTCAATGCGAGCACCACGCCGGATGGGCCATCAAATCCGGTGACCGATGGACCAGCCCCGCATGATTCTGACCGACGGATGCAGGCGATGGCCGAACGGATTGAGAGGCTGGAGGAGGAAGTGAAGGCACTGAAAGAGTGCCATGAGTCGTTGCGACGGCACACCATGCGTGAGACGGCCGACCGACACACCTCGCCCACTCCTGCACCCACTCCTGCACCACCCACGGACGTGCCACATGATGACGCAATGGAAGCTATGGATCCGACTACTATCGCCGGTCCTGTCCCGGCCCATGCGGGACACCCTGTGGATGTCCCTCCGATCCCCATGCCCGTTTCCCGGTCACCCTCACCCACCATTCCTCCTCCTACGCCTTCCCCCGGACTCGTATCTTATGGTTCCCCCTCTGTTGCCGACACCCCTGCCCCATCGTCTCCCATTCCCGCGTCCCAGGTTGCAGGTGAGTCATCCGGGGATGTTCGGATGTCCGATGATCCCAGTGGTGACAATCCACTTACTCCTGCGCCTGAGTCTGCCGTCCTTACCCCATCCCCGAATACCCTCAATACGGTCATCTCCCTCCTACAGCAGGCGCCTCCAATGATTCCAACACCTATGGAGATCCTCGCTCGGGCGGCGGAATTGGCGCCAATGCAGGTCGATCCCGGTGCCTCGCCCGACACCATGCCAAGTCCGACACCTCCCTCGACACGCGACGAGTCGGTGCCAAGGTTATTCGGAGAATTGATCAACACCTCAGCATGTGCGTCCTCTCCCGCTCGACCGATGACCGCTGGATCATCCGGAAGCCAACCACGGGAATCCTCGGTGCCGGCCCCAGTTCGGAACACCAATTCTGAGTGGATTATACGGATGCCGGAGACCGGGGCCACACAGCTGTCGCCGCTGCCGCCTCCACCTCTTGGAATGCCTCCTCCATCGTCGTCGCCGCCACCACCTCCAGCAATGCCTCCCCCATTATCCCCTTCTCCTCCGACCAACAAACCTGCCCCCACTGACGATGACATGGACCTCAGTACGGAGGAAGAAAAGTAATATATATTGAATTTTTAGTAATAGATCTCTCTTTTGTATCTACACATTTTTTTCTGTATTTTACTTTTGCAATCAATCTACGTCCGGCGGGTTATCAATTTTGGGACGGCCTGATAAGTATGAAACAAATGAGAGAGTGAGATCATTGATGAACACAAACACATACTTGGATCCTTTTCTGGTCGCTTTCTTGTTCCGGCCGGGATCGGCTTCCTCTTCAATGGGTCCGGTGTTGCTGCTCTTTTGTCTTTTGCTAGTTCCGGCCTCCGGATCACCGTCGGCCGTCCTCTTCTCAGACGACCTTGTCACCCTAGGCTCAACCGGCGGGGCCTTTTTATACGCCGGCTTTGGCTTCGGGCGAGCAGTGGTGGGTTCCGGGGCAGCTGGTGCTGATGGCTTTCTCTGTCTCTGTGACTTTCTGGGACTGGACCGATCGACCTCTCTGTCGGACTCTGGTTGCACATTTCGGGCGGGCTTTGGCTTTGGCTGTGGTTTCGGCTTTGGCTTTGGCTTCAGCAGCGCCTTCTGTGCCACCACTTGCCGATGTTTCTCTGCCTCTGCCTCATCCTCATTGGGTTCAACTTCGGTCTCCTCTTCCGGTCCGAGGTATCGTTCCAGGTCTATGTCCCGTTCAGAACTCTCCCGGTCCCGTGCCCGTGCCCGGCCGGATTCCTGGTCACTAGTCTCATCATCAACATCATTCAATGCCTGCCTGATCTCATCCTCTTCCGGCGCCGAATCCTCCGGTCGAACCGGAGCCTTCTTGGCATGCTTCTCTTTTCCCTTTCCCTTTCCTGTCCCCTTCCCTTTCTTTCCCCTGTCGGTTGATGCTGATGGTCCGGACTGTCCAGATGCTGGTTGAGAACGGGGAAGGACTGCACGGATCAATTTTTTGTCCGGTCCTTGAACTTTTTTGAACCAGAACGTGACATCCACCGCCGGGTCATCCTGCCTCTCTTTCCAATGTGTTATCATTATCTTGATATCGTTCCGGTGGACCTTGGACGGCTCCTTCAATTCCAAGCCATCCGGCAAGAACTCCGAGTCCAAATAATCATCCTGCTGTTCCAATAAACTGGCCCATGGGACCCTTGCCTTCCGGTTGCCCGATGCCTCCCCTGGTCAAATTATGTCAGTTGAATTGGCTGTCTTCATGGTCACTGACATAAAATTGACCACTGACTGTAATAATAAGTCAGGAAGTTTCTCATAAACTTCTCCCTCTGTTGACTACTGAGAGTTATTGGATCGGGAACCATCGGTTCACCATCATCGGTCATTTCCAATACGGGCCCATCGGCGCTGGTTTTTTTTCTCGACAAGGATGCTGGCGACTGGGATCCGGAAGTCCGAGGGCCTTCATCGTCAGCCTCAACTGTGTACAATCATTATCCCTCTTATTTCTGACCAATGATCTGAATTACTCACTCATATGTTCATTGGCATACTGCTCCCAACACTCCATGATCGGCTCCGTTTCCCAATCAGGAAACTGCTCGGTGAAAGCTTGTCCGGCCTTCAGTCCTTTATTGTGGTCATGACTAGCTCATACACGTTGATTAGATCCATCAGAAATAATACAGCTGACTCACTGAGAAACACAAATAGTCCCACTCTCATCCCGATGGGCGGATAGAACCCAAACCCGCATTCCGAGTTGTTTGAACATCTGCTCCGCAAAGTCCTTCACACATTTCCCTCCCTTTTTCACCGCCGCCCTGTCACCCGATCGGCGTCAGTATTCGGCAGACAATTCCGTGATCCTTCAACTGGTGACCGACCTTCTTTGCACCTCTTCCGGAGGCCCAAGTGCATTCCACTCTGCCGCAGTTGTTTCCAACTCCTCCCGTTCCTCTTCATCCAAGTCTTCGGTGAGTTCTTTAAGCGCTTTCTGATAGCAACCCAAGTATTGGTTGGACTGGGGTTCCAGTCCCGGAGACTCTTCTTCCACCATCGCTATCACCTGCTTCTTATACTTGGAGGCGGCCACGGAGTACCAGTTATGCCTCTTCGTGTACTTTGCCATCACCATCTTTCCCCTTTTCCGGGCACAATTCATGAACCACACCCCAATTCTCTGTGAGATATTCCAATCAGCTCCAATCAACCATTATCCATACCAGAGGCATGAAACCATTCACCTTTTTTATGCAGACTTTTGTGAGTGGAGAGAAGTTGGGTGTGTCTTCCAGGACCTCTTTGCATGCTTTTTTGATGATTTTTCGCCGTTCCTTCCTGTTCGCATCCCGGTACTCTTCCACAAAAGTCAGCAGGATCTCCTTGTGACTGTCCTGGAGTGTAGCATTGTTATTAAGTGCAGAATGGTGACTAGGTCCATCATGACTGGTAGCAGGAGGCATATTGGAGTTATAGAATTTTATGGGTTGTATGTGGTTGACAAACAGCGGAAGCCAAGATGTGGCTTTTGCTCGGAAACCTTGGTTGCCTAATTCAGTAACACAACCCATGGTTTCAAGTTATGCATGTCCCATTTAAGCTACATCTAATATTCCTGTGTATGTTCTACAATAGTATAGCATGTCTTTACATTTTACCCTGCAGTGACCAACCAACAGTATGAGAGAATGAGAAGAATTTTGTCATTTTTGCATCCATCTTTCATGTCCATACTGTTTGTGACTATTGTCCACTTGTCGTCATTCAAGCCTCGATCACATTCTCGATCACATTTTCTGACCACTATGCCAAAGGCAACCACCAAAAAATTGGGTCCCCGGGTTCAAAGGGTGGTATGGCAGGAATCAGAAACCACTAGAGGCACAATCTCTAGATCAGTCAAGGTGAAACACAAATCCAGTCCATTGAGGCCCTCTCCGGCAAAGCCATCAACTTCACAGCATGCTACTCCCATGGACATTGATTTTGACTTTGACCCCAATTTGGAGCCACCTACCAGCAAAGTGGGTGTTTAAAATCATGCTGGTTTATGTTTTATGTATGACTTTCCAATCATTTCCAGTCCCAAAATGACTACCTGAGGGAGTGGTTGCCCAAGAGGTCAGCGTATCTCCATCAGATCCTCAGTTTGGAAGCCCCACCAGAGAATAGGCTCTGTAGCCAATGTTTGAACAGCTCTGGAAACTGGAGATGTCTGGAGTGTATGGGAACACCAATATATTGCACAGACTGCTGCCGACAACAGCATGCCATTCTTCCATTCCATAGAATACAGCAGTGGACCGGTGAGTTTTTCACTCCGGCATGGTTGAGGCAGGTCGGGGTCGTAATCTACCTCGGTCATGGTGGGAAGCCATGTCCCAAAAATGGTGGCAGTCAGCTGGGAGACAATGGGCCGATTGGCGAAGATGATGATGATGACACCGGTAAAGTCGATGAAGAAGAGTTCTTCAATGGCCTGGAGGACATACCACCGAAACCGGGTCAGCCGGATGAGAATGGAAATACCACCATGGTCATTGTGGACAAATCCGGAGTTCATCATCTATCCGTAAACTGGTGCCATTGCCGGGATTGTCCTGAGCACGACATGCAACTCCTGGCCATGGGCCTATTTCCGGCCTCATTCAAGAAGATTCAGACCGTATTCACGTTCCAAGTCCTGGATGACTTTTTGCTCGATAACTTGGAATGCAAGACCTCAGCCCTCCACTACACTAGCAAACTGGCAAGGGTGACAAGTCATGCCTTTCCACATACCGTTCCGGTAGGTCCGGTCACATTCCCAGCAACATGATTGATCTGATCCAAAGGGTTGTCACAGAATCGGTACCGGGAACTCATGAGAGTGAGCCGACAATGGAGACATCTCAAGGACCGGCAATGGTTTGGCTTCGGCCATGAGAACCGTGAACCCGGAGTCGGAGAGTTGGCCTTGTTCTGCCCAGTGTGTCCTCAGCCAGGTGTCAATTTGCCGGAGGACTGGAAATCGGATCCAAATAGGTATGGAAATCGGCTGATATACTATTCGGAGTACTTGTTTATCAGCATCCAGCACTGTCTATACCCGTGGGTTCGTAAAAGATGGAAACTTTACTGCTGTCCATCAGGTCCAGAAGAGACCAGAAGATGATGTGTGGATAGCCGATGGCACCGGTTTCATTGTGAGTAGGGAACGATATCAGGCGCATCTCAAAGTGGCCAAAGAATATAAAGAAGTAAGTCTCTTTATTTCCATTGACTCAATGCTGACAGCGGACAGACACTGAAAGAACATTGGTTTGGCTTAGAAATCGACATGCCATGAACACCACGCTCTCAATGATGCTCACCGAATCAACACGGGCTGCGATGTGACCGGCATCGGTGCCACTGCATGCTGGCATGGCTTTTTCTGTCCTTCCAGTGTGGTGGACTTTCAAAAGGGGGAACGGTTCGTGACAATAAATGCCCGGTCTTTGGTGTGACTGACTGCCACTCTAGGCAGATGAACATGGACTACTCCTTCTGTCAGGCGATTGAACACAGCAATATGGAAGACATCACCGATTGCATCTCATTGTATGATGTGAATTGCCAGTACTACAAGAAATTTTCAAAGAGAGTGGCCGAGAATCCATATTTGTCTGTCCCAGAACAGCTGAACATATTCCGAGCGATCGGCCTGTTCCATGTGCATGGTCACCAAGACTCATGTATGGCCCGGTTTGCACCGACGTTCTTGAAAGGTGCGGGAATGACCGATGGTGAAATTTTGGAAACATTATGGGCCGTACTCAACGAGATTTCCCCGAGCACCCGGGGAGCAACATTGGCCTATCGGGCTGAACTTCTCAACGGTCACATGAATGACTCCAACTTGAAAAAACTGATCCAGATGGGTAGGCAATATATTTGTCCAGGCATATTGCACATGAAAAATGACACATCTGTTTCTAGTCTTCACACTCTGCAAGAAGTTCACAAGGGCGAGGACTGGCCTGCGTGAAAGCCAGGAGGTTTTTAGTGGCATGACAAAAACGACAGATCCACGAAACGTGGCGGAATGGACCAGACAGGCAGACAAGGCCGAACACAGTCGGTTACGAAACGTGGAGGCCATGGATGTCTACAATGTCAAGACCCAAACCCGTAAGCATTCCGGTGCATCGGAATTGCATTGCATCTCATCCTTGTCTTTCCCAGCTCCAGGCCGGGCCGTCCTTGAAGCCGGACTTATCGAAGAAGAGCAAAAGACCAGTCAGTTTAAGGGGGTTACTTCATGGTTGGCCACCGGCCTCAAGATCGAGGAGGCACAGTAAGTGGTCACATGCCAGTTGCTATATCGGTCACCACTCACATGTTTCCGCAGACTTATCCTCAGGAACAATGCCAAGCATCTATCAAAGTTTGCAACACCGACTCAGACCTTAGACATTGTGAAAAAACGTGAGCGGCTCCAATCGAGAATTGATGCTTTTCATGACAAGGCATCATCATTCCTGGTCGATGTGGAATTGGATGGCGGGGAGAATGAATGGGTCACGGACTACACCGATGATCTGGAGGATCCGGACGACAACCCGTTCGAGCCGCCGGTCCGGGATGACTCGGAACTATTGGAACCGGAAAATGTTCCAATTATATTGCCCTCCACCATCGGAATGGAGAAATGCATTCG
>Ga0210399_10002955_pt1 | contig 13221 bp, 12 predicted proteins | sample IncBWC14MmetaG_FD_150865 | JGI IMG/M metagenome (GOLD analysis project Ga0210399, IMG submission 150865) | Forest soil microbial communities from Barre Woods Harvard Forest LTER site, Petersham, Massachusetts, United States - Inc-BW-C-14-M | ecosystem: Environmental > Terrestrial > Soil >... | reverse complement strand
CCTCCCTCCAGAATCGGATCTTCCTGGCCAGCGCCCTCCTGGCCATCCTCTCCATTACCTTCGCCATCCGTTTTGTCACCGTCAGAGTAACGGGGGAAGCGGAGCAGGAGCTGCGCCGCGGCCTGGTGGAGGCGGGAGACCTCGTGGAACAACAGCATGCGGCCCGCCTCGAGACCCTCACCGTCATGGCCCGGCTCATCGCGGATCTACCCAAGCTCAAGGCGGTGGTGGACACGGGCGACCCTCCGACCGTGCAGCCCCTGGCCCAGGATTACAAGGCCCGGGTGCGGGCGGACGTCTGCGTGGTCACCGGCCGGCGGGGGCAGGTGCTGGTCGCGATCGGCGCTCCGGCCGCGGAGATGGAGGGCAGCCCCGCCGTGCGCACCGCCCTCGCGGGGCGGGAGTCGGTGACCTTCCGCCCCGCTCCGGGTGGCCTCCTCGAGATCGTCACCGTGCCCGTGGCCATCGGTCCCGATCCCCCCGAGGTGGCGGGAACCCTGAGCCTCGGCTTCGCCCTCGACGACGCCCTCGCCGCGCGGTTCAAGGCGGTGACGGAGAGCGAGGTCGCCTTCGCCCTCGATGGCCAGCTGCGGGCAGCCACCCTCCCAGGGGGGCGCGGCCCCGCCCTCTCCAGCGTTCTGGAGAGCGACGCCATCGCAACCGTGCTTCTGGACGGCGCAGAGTACGTGGCCCTGCGGCACCCCCTCTACGCCCCCGCCGGCCCCCGGGCCCCCATGGCCGTCATCCTGCGCTCGCGGACGGAGCGCCTCCGTTTCGTGCGTACTCTGGACGCGGCCCTGCTCGTCGCGGCCCTCATCGCGGTTCTGGTGGCGGTCCTGCTCAGCTACGCGGTGGCCCGCACCGTGACCCGCCCCCTCTCCGTCATCACCGCCACCATGAGGGAAATGGCGGCCACCGGCGACCTCACCCGCAAGATCCCGGGGGGCCGCGTCTGGGACGACGAGGACGCCCACCTCCTCGCCCGCACCTTCAACAGCCTCACGGACGCCATCGCGCGCTTCCAGCGCGAGGCCGCGCTGCGGGAGCGCCTCTCCGCGCTCGGCCGCCTCTCCACCGTCATCGCCCACGAGGTAAGAAATCCGCTCATGATCATCAAGGCCTCCCTAACGACCCTCCGCCGCGAGGGGGTGCCCACTCCGGAGCTCAGGGAAGCGGCGGCGGACATCGACCACGAAGTGGCCCGCCTCGACCGCACGGTCAGCGACGTCCTCGACTTCGCGCGTCCGGTCCGGCTGGAGTACGCGCCCACCGACCTCAACGCATTGTGCCGGGAGGCCGCCGTTTCCACCCTCTCCGGGGATTCGTCCCCCGCCGTGCACTTCTCCCTCGACCCCGGTCTAAACCGGGTCGTCACGGACGGGGAGCGGCTGCGCACCGCCCTCGCCAACATCCTGTCCAACGCCTGGGAGTCGGTGCGGGCCCGGGGGCCCCTGCCCGCGCCCACGGGCGACGCCACCGCCGACATCGATCTTGAGACCGTGGCTCTCTCCCCCGACCGCGCCGCCATCGTGGTGCGGGACCGCGGAGTGGGCATCGACCCCGCGGATCTGCCCCACGTTTTCGAGCCCTATTTCACAACCAAGCGCACGGGGACCGGGCTCGGCCTCGCTATCGCCAAGAACATCATCGATTCGCTGGGGGGCACGCTCTCCGCCCAGAACCGCCCCCCCGAAGGGGCGGAGGTCCGGATCGAGCTGCCCACCGCGGAGCCGCGCCCCTCCGCCACCGCCCCCGGGGCCGCCTGAGATGGAGCCCCGCGGCAGCATCCTCTTGGTCGACGACGAGGAGCGCATCCTCAAGGCCCTCGGGCGGGCTCTGCGCGAGGAGGGGCACGAGGTCGTGGCCACCTCCAGCGCCCGGGAGGCTCAGCGCCTCTTGTCCGGGCGCACCTTCGACCTCTTCGTGGTCGACAACCGGATGCCCGAGCGGACGGGCCTGGAGCTCATCCGGGACCTCCTGGCCTCCGCGCCGGAAGGCGACCGGCCGCAGGTCATCATGATGACCGCCCACGCCACCGTGGAGAACGCCATCGAGGCCATGAAGCTGGGGGCCTTCGACTACCTGCAAAAGCCCTTCGAGGTCGAGGAACTCCTGGTCGCCGTGCGGCGCGCGCTCGAGCACCAGCGCCTGCGTACCCAGCACCTCTACCTCCTGAGCGAGCGCGACGAGCAGTTCAACCACTACGGCATCGTGGGAGGGAGCCGGGCCATCCAGGACCTCCTCCACAAGCTGGAGCAGGTGGCTCTGACCAAGAGCACCGTCCTCATCAGCGGGGAGACGGGGACGGGCAAGGAGCTGGCGGCGCGGGCCATCCACGACCGCAGCGCCCAGCGGGGGCTGCCCCTCATCAAGGTGAACTGCGCCGCCATACCCGAGACCCTGCTGGAGTCGGAGCTCTTCGGCCATGTCCGGGGGGCCTTCACGGGGGCCACCTCCAACAAGAAGGGAAAGTTCGCCCTCGCCGACGGAGGAACCCTCTTCTTGGACGAGATCGGAGCCACGAGCTCGGCCCTCCAGGCCAAGCTGCTGCGCGTCCTCCAGGAGCGGGAGTTCGAACCTCTGGGCGCGGAGCGCACCCAAACCGTCGACCTCAGGGTGATCGCCGCCACCAACCGTGACCTGCCGCGGATGGTCGCGGAGGGCCGCTTCCAGGAGGACCTCTTCTATCGGCTGAGCGTCATCCCCATCGCCCTCCCCCCTCTGCGCGAGCGACGCGACGACATCCCGGCGCTGGTGGACCATTTTCTGCGCAAGCACGCGCAGCGCACGGGCAAACGGATTGACGGGGTGGCCAAGGACGCGCTGGCCTCGCTGCAGTCCTACGACTGGCCGGGAAACGTCCGCGAGCTCGAGAACACGATCGAGCGCGCGGTGGTCCTGTCCAGCGGCCCGGTGATTGAGGCGGCCGACGTCTCCCCCTCGGGGGCAGGGGGAGCCGCCCCCTCCGGCCCGCCCTCGCTGAAGCTGCACCAGAACATCGAGTGGGTGGAGCGGGAGACGATCGGCCGCGCCCTCCGGGAGGCCCGCGGGGTTAAGAAGGCCGCGGCCGAGCTTCTCGGCATCAGCCAGCGCGCTCTCAGCTACTACCTGGCCAAGTACCATATCGAGTAGGAGGCCGCGGCCGGAGGGAGGAGGCTTTCGGTGGCCGTAATCCCTTACGGCGGCCGTAAGGGGCGGGCTCCGAGAACCCGCCCGAATCCCGGATTCTGGCCCGGACGGGCGCGGCACACGGCTTGCTCCCCGTCTTTTGGGTCGCGGGGCGCCCGAGCCCCGCGGCAGGGGAGAGTGGAGCGGAGCATGAGGCTGAAGGCGACGCAAGTCCTTTCCGTGACCGCGCTCCTCGCGGTCCTGCTCGACCCCGCCCGCGCCCCCGGGGAGCCACCCAAGCCGCGCTCCTTCGACATCACCGCCTCCCGCTTCCAGTTCGAGCCCGCCCGCCTGGAAGTGAGCGAGGGGGACGCGGTTCGGCTGACCCTGCACTCCACCGACACCACCCACGGTTTCGGCATCAAGGAGCTGACGGTGGAGGCGGTCATCCCCAAAGGAGGAGAGCCGGTGACGGTGGAGTTCGTGGCCGACCAAGCCGGCACCTTCGAGTTCTTCTGCACCGAATATTGCGGCCCGCGCCACCGCGAGATGAGGGGGACCCTGGTGGTCACGCCCCGCTCGGCTCCCCCCTCGCCCACCCCCTCGCCCGCGCAAAGCGCAGGCGACGCGCGGAGATCGGCTTCGGACGCAGCATCTCCCGCTTCACGGCCCCGGACCCCGGCCTGCTCGCCCGTGGTCGTGCCCTCCCCCGCCCGTGCGGCGGGGGATTGAATTGAGCGATCTCTCAATAGGAGGCCCCGTGTCAGCGCGTGCGCGGAAGAACGGTTCGGAGCAGGTCGTCCCCGGGCTCGTCCTCCTCCTCTTTGCCCTCGCCCTCGGCGCCTGCGGGGGCTCCTTGTCCCCCTCATCGCCCTCGACTCCCGCTCCCACCCCCACCCCGTCGGGTCCCCCCGGGCCCACCGTCCTCCTCACCTCGATGGGGGCCAGCCCGAAGACGATTCAGGTCCCCTTGGGCAGCCGGGTGACGTTCGTCAATCAGGACAACCAGGACCACGAGATCTTTTCCGATCCCCACCCCGAACACACCGATTGCCCCCCCATCAACGCCGTCGGCGAACTTCTTCCCGGCGAGACCCGGACCACCGGCGTGTTCACGGTGGCGCGAACGTGCGGGTATCACGACCACGGCATGCCCACCAACACCCTCTTCCAAGGCACGATCGTCATTCAATAGAGGAGTCGGACGCGACCCGCGCGGGCGCGAGAAAGCCCGCTACAATGCCGGCGGGGGTGGCCTTGGGGGTAGTGGTCCAGAAGTACGGCGGCTCCTCGGTCGCGGACGTCGAGCGCATCCGTCAGGTAGCCGACCGCATCGCGGCCACCCGGGCCACGGGCCAGGACGTGGTGGTGGTGGTCTCCGCCATGGGCGACACCACCGACGAGCTCCTGGGTCTGGCCCGGCGTATCTGCCCCAACCCCGCCCGGCGAGAGCTCGATATGCTGCTCTCCGCGGGAGAGCGCATCTCCATGGCCCTGCTCTCCATGGCCCTGAACGCGCGCTCGGTTCCCGCCGTCAGCTTCACCGGCTCCCAGTCCGGCATCATTACCAACGACGCCCACACCAACGCTCGCATCGTGGAGGTCCGCCCCTACCGGGTGCAGGACGAGCTGGCCCGAGGCAAGGTGGTGATCGTGGCCGGTTACCAGGGGGTCTCCTACAAGCGCGAGGTGACCACCCTCGGGCGGGGGGGATCCGACACCACAGCCGTGGCCCTGGCCGCCGCCCTCGGCGCGCAGTCGTGCGAGATTTACAGCGATGTGGACGGCGTCTACTCCGCCGACCCCCGGCTCGTGCCCGAGGCCCGCCGACTGGCGGAGATCTCGTACCCGGAGATGCAGGAGCTGGCGGAGGCAGGGGCCCGCGTCCTGAACGCCCAGGCCGTGGAGTTCGCTAAGGAAAGGGGAATCGCGCTCTATGCGCGTGCGAGTGCGGGGGGCCCGGGCGAGACCGTGATCCGGCGCGGCCCCCCCCGTGCGCCGGGTCGGGTGGTGGGCGTGGCGGGGGAGACCGGCCTCCTGGTCTTGTCCCTGGCCAGCGAGGGCCCGGAGGATCTGGCCCGGCTCCTGGCCCGGCTGGACGCACGCTCCACGGGGGGGAAGCAGCTGCTCTTCGAGGGGAGCGCGGGCCACGCCTCCCTCGTCCTGTCCCGGCAGGACCTGCACGACTACCCCGCCCTCGAAGCGGAACTCAGCGGTGAGGAGAGCGGGGTTTCTCTGCGCTCGGGCGTGGGAGCGGTCTCCGCCATCGGGGCCGGGATCAACGCGAGCTTCGGCAACGTCCGCGAGGCCCTGGCCGTCCTCACCGGGATGGGGGCCGCGGTCCTGGGCCTCTCCACCTCCAGCTTCCGCATCAGCCTCCTCCTCGAGGAAGGCTTCGTCCCCGAGGCCATGCGTCTGCTCCACCGCCGCCTGGTCGTGGACGAGGTCACTGCCCCCGAGGCTTGAGCGGCGTTCCTCTGGGTTGGGGGGAGCGCGCGCGCGGCCGCCCTCATTCTCGCGGCCTACCGCGTTTCTCCCGCGTTTCTTGACAGGTCCCGGGGGGTGCCCTAGGCTCCGTTCATGTTGCGGTTCCTGACCGCGGGAGAGTCGCACGGGCCTGCGCTGACTGTGGTCGTGGAGGGCTTGCCCGCGGGCCTTCCCGTCAACCGCGAGTCCATCGATGCCGACCTGCGCCGGCGGCAGGGCGGCTATGGCCGGGGCGGCCGCATGAAGATCGAGAGCGACCAGGTGGAGGTGCTCTCGGGCGTCCGCCACGGGCGGACCCTCGGCAGCCCGGTGAGCTTTCTAATCCGGAACCGGGACTTCGAGAACTGGCGCGACGTGATGTCGCCCGAGCCCCTGCCCCCGGAGACCCGCGACCGACGCGTGCTCAAGTACCCGCGGCCCGGCCACGCCGACCTCGCGGGGGCCCTCAAGTACTTGACCGACGATCTGCGCAACGTGCTCGAGCGGGCCAGCGCTCGCGAGACCGCGGCCCGGGTGGCGGCGGGAGCCCTCGCGCGCACGCTCCTGTCCGCCTGCGGGATAGCGGTGCGCAGCCACGTGACCCGGATCGGCGGGGCCGCCCTCCCCCCCGGCCCCCCCCTGAGCTGGGAGTCGCTGGAGCGGGTGGAGGAAAGCCCGGTGCGCTGCGCGGACCGGGAAGCGGGGGCGGCCATGGTGGCGGAGATCGACCGCGCCAAGAAGGACGGCGACACGGTGGGGGGGATTTTCGAGGTGGTGGTGCGCGGCCTGCCCCCCGGCCTGGGCTCCTTCGCCCAATGGGACCGCCGCTTGGACGGACGCCTGGGCCAAGCCTTGATGTCGATCCCCGCCGTGAAGGCGGTGGCCGTGGGGGCGGGGTTCGCCGCCGGCCACACCTCGGGGGCGGCCTTCCACGACGAGATCCTCTACGACGACACCCAGGGTTTGCACCGCGGTAGCAATCGGGCGGGGGGCCTCGAGGGCGGCGTGACCAACGGGGAGGAGCTGCGCGCGCAGGCGGTGGTGAAGGCTATCCCCACCCTCCTCATCCCCCTGCGCTCGATCGACCTCAAGACCAAGGAGCCCCAGGCGGCGTCTGTCGAGCGCAGCGATACCTGTGTGGTGCCGGCGGCGGGGGTCGTGGGCGAGGCCATGGTGGGCTGGGTCGTGGCCGACGCCCTGCTCGAGAAGCTGGGGGGCGATTCGCTGACCGAGCTGCTCGACCACCTGGAGGCCACGCGCCTTCGCTGGCGCGAGCTGCTGTCCCGCCGGACGCGCGAAGGACCCTGAACCAGAAGGGGGGTCGAGATGGCTGCCTCTCCCTCCGCCCCCTGAGGAGATCCATGGCCATTCGGCCCATCGTGAAATTCGGTCACCCCGTCCTGCACGCCCCCGCCGCCCCCGTCCCCGAGGTCGACGGGAGCGTCGTGACCCTGGTCAACGACATGGTCGAGACCATGTACGCGGCTCCCGGCATTGGCCTGGCCGCACCCCAGATTGGCGTCCCCCTCCGCGTGATTGTCATCGATCTCTCCGTGGGCGAGGACAAGAAGCAGCTCATCCGTCTCATCAACCCTGAGGTCGTGGAGAGGGTGGGCGAGCAGCGACATGAGGAGGGTTGCCTCAGCGTTCCCGGCTACGCGGGATCCCCCGTGCGGCCCGCGCGGGTCACGGTCAAGGGGCTGGATCTGCAGGGGAATGACAGCGTCTTTACCGCTACCGAGCTGCTCGCCCGGGCCTTCTGCCACGAGATCGACCATATCGACGGCCTCCTCTTTGTGGACCGCCTCTCCCCCCTGAAGCGCGACCTCCTCCAACGAAAGCTCCGGAAGAGGGCGAAGAACGACGACTGGGACGACTGAGCATGCGGATCGTCTTTCTGGGCAGCGGATCTTTTGCGATCCCCGCTCTCGAGGCCTTGATCACGGCCGGGCACGAGGTGGCCACCCTCGTAACTCAGCCCGACCGGGAGAAGGGGCGGGGCCGGGCCTTGGCCCCGCCCCCCCTCAAGCCGGTGGCCCTGGCCCGCGGCATCCCCGTCCTGCAGCCCCCGCGGGTTCGGGATCCCCAGGCCCTCGAGGCCTTGCGCGCGCTCTCCCCCGAGCTGCAGGTGGTGGTCGCTTACGGCCAGATCCTCCCCCGGAGCGTGATCGAGATCCCCCCCCGGGGGACGGTCAACGTCCACGGCTCCCTCCTCCCCCGCTATCGGGGGGCGGCCCCCATCGCCTGGGCGATCGCCTCGGGAGAGACGGAAACCGGCGTCACGACCATGCTGATCGACGAGGGTCTCGATACCGGCCCCATTCTCCTTGCCCGCTCCACACCGATCGGGCCGGAGGAAACGGCCGCCGAGCTGGAGCCCCGCCTGGCCCGCCTGGGCGCGGAGCTCCTGCTGGAGACGGTGCGGGGTCTCGGGGACGGCCGTCTCCAGCCGCAGCCGCAGGATCAGGCTCTTGCCGGCTACGCCCCTCTTCTTAAGAAAGAGGATGGGCGCATCGACTGGACCGCTCCCTCCGACGTCGTGGCCCGGCGGGTCCGCGGCTTCAACCTCTGGCCGGGTACCTATACTCTTTGGCAGGGCCGCGTCCTGAAGGTATTGCGGGCCCGCCCGGCCCCCGGCGGACCCGGCGAGCCGGGAACGGTGGTGAGGGTGGACCGCGAGGGCCTGGTCGTGGCCTGTGGGCACGGCACCCGCCTCGACCTCCTCGAGGTCCAGCTCGAAGGCCGCCGCCCGGTCGTTGCCTCGGCCTTCAGCTCGGGAGCGCGGCTCCACCCGGGGGCGCGCTTCGGTTAGACCGTGGCCACGCCCGCCCGCCGCCTCGCCTTCCAGATCCTCACGCGGGCGGAGTCCGCTCGCGCCACCCTGGCCGATCTGCTCGCGACACCGGAGGCCGAGGCCCTCCCTCCCCGCGAGCGCGCCTTCCTCCACGAGCTCGTCCTGGGAACCCTGCGGCGCCGGGGCGGGCTGGACCATGCTCTGCAGCCCCTCCTGGACCGGCCCCTGGGTGAGCTGGACGCTCCCGTGCGCACAGCCCTCCGCCTGGGCGCCTACCAGATCCTCCACCTGCGGGTGCCGGGGCGGGCCGCCGTCTCAGAGGCGGTGGACCTCGTCCGCGACCGCTCCCGAAAGGCGGGCGGCTTCGTCAACGCCGTCCTCCGCCAACTCCTACGCGTGGGCCCGCCCCCCGAGCCCGATCCGGAGCGGGATGCCCTGGCTTGGCTGACCACTCTCGGATCGCTCCCCGGCTGGCTGGCCAAGCGCTGGCTCACCCGGCTCGGACCCGCCACCGCGGTGAGCCGCGCGCGGGCCTTTCTGGATCCGCCCCCGGTTTTCCTCCGCTTGAACCCGCGGGTGGGCGACGCTCGAGCCCGGGCCCAGGCGGCTTTGACCCTCCGGCCCTTGGCTGTGCCCGGAGGGTGGGAGGCCACGCAGGGCCGCTGGGCGGAGCTGGCGGCGGCGGGCGTGCTCTACGTCCAGGACCAGGGTTCGCAGATGGTGGCCCATCTCGCCGCCCGTCCCGGGCGCGTCCTGGACGCCTGCGCCGCTCCCGGGGGCAAGGCCCTCCTGATCGGAGATCTGGGGCAGGGGATCGTGGTGGCGGGAGAAGCGGCGCCGCGACGCCTCCGCACGCTCGCCGCGCTCTGCCGGCGCTGGGGCGCGACCAACGTGTACCCCCTCGGGGCGGATGCCCGGCGGCCGCCCTTCGGGGCCGCTTTCGACACCGTTCTCCTCGACGCCCCCTGCACCGGCCTCGGCACCCTGGGGCGCCACCCGGACATCCGCTGGCGGCTGCGCCCCGCCGACATCCCGCGCCAGGCCCGCCGGCAGAGGGAGCTCCTGGAGAGTCTGGCCCCGATCGTGAAGCCGGGGGGAGCCCTCGTCTACGCGACGTGCTCGGTTGAGGATGAGGAAAACGATGGTGTGATCGCCCCGTTCCTGGCCTCCCACCCGGGCTTCGCTCCCGCACCCCTTCCCGGCTGGGCGGCCCCCTTCGCGGAAGGGCCCTTCCTGCGCCTTCGCCCGGAGCGCGACCGCGGCGACGCCTTCTTCGCCGCCCTCCTGCATCGCTCTGGGGGAGGCGGCCGGTGAGGGCCGAGCGTCGCTTGTGGTAGTCTCTCCTTCTATCCCTCGTTCGGGACGGGCCCTAACGAAACCGCCATTGACCATCCAGCGCTTCGCCGTCCTCCTCGTCAAGAACGGCCTTCTCTTCCTGGCCCTCGTGGCCGCCTTGAGCGCGAGCGCCCTCCTCACCATGCGGGCCGTGCTGACCTCCCAGGACGTGGTCGTCCCCTCCCTGGTGGCCCGGCGCATCCCCGAGGCTGGGATCTTAGCCGCCCGCCGGGGCCTCTCCATCCGCGTGGAGGGCAAGCGCAACGACCTCCGCGTGCCCGCGGACCACATCCTGGCCCAGGAGCCCGTGGCCGGCGCCGCCCTAAAGGCGCACCGCAGCATCCGGGTCTGGCTCAGCCTGGGCCCCCGCCGCTTGGCGGTTCCCGCCGTGGAGGGTGAGAGCTTGCGCACGGCGCGGCTCACCCTCGAGCAGGCCCAGGTCCCCATCGCGCGGGTCATCGAAGTCAACGACCCCCAGGGGGAAGGTACGATTCTCGTCCAGCACCCCCCGGCGGGGGAGGCCGATGCCATGGGGGAGGGCATCTCCCTGCTCGTGAGCCGCGGTCCCGCGGGAGCCGATTACTTGATGCCCGACCTCATCGGCCGCAAGGCGGAGGACGTCCTGGAGGGGATGCGTGCGGCCGGCCTGAAGGTCGCCGAGGTGCGGTACCGGACGTACCCCGGCGTGGCCCCCGGCATCGTGCTCCGCCAGTCCCCCCCCGCCGGCCACCGGGTCAGCTCCCGCAGCTCCGTGAGCCTCGACATCAGCAAGGCCACGCCGTGATCCTCGCTCCCTCCATTCTCTCCGCGGATTTCGGCCGGCTTGCTGAGGAGGTGGCGCGGGCCGAGCAGGGGGGGGCCGGCCTGGTCCACGTGGACGTCATGGACGGTCACTTCGTCCCCAATCTCACGATGGGGCCGGTGGTGGTGAAGGCGGTTCGGAAGGCCACCGCCCTCCCCATCGACGTCCACCTCATGATAGAGAACGCCGACCGCCACGCCGACGCCTTCGTCGACGCGGGGGCCAACTGGATCAGCCTCCACGTCGAGGCCATGCCCCATCTGCAGCGGACGGTGGCCCACTTGGCGAGCCGAGGGGTCCGCCCGGGGGTGGCCCTCAACCCCTCCACCCCCCTGGGCAGCCTGGAGGAGATCCTGCCCGAGCTGGCTCACGTGCTGGTCATGTCCGTGAACCCCGGCTTTGGTGGCCAGGCCTTCCTGCCCGCCAGCCTGGACAAGGTCCGGCGCCTGAAGCGGATGCTGCAGGAACGTGGGCTGCATGCCCAGATCGAGGTGGACGGCGGCGTCGACGCCCAGAACATACGCTCCCTCCTGGACGCGGGGGCCGACGTATTCGTGGCGGGCAGCGCCGTCTTCGGGCAGGGAGACGCCGAGGCCGGGGTCCGGCGCTTGATCGAGGCCTGCCGGTGACCACTCCCTCCTCGTCCACCATCCGCGTCCGCTACGCGGAGACCGACCAGATGGGGGTGGCCTACCACGGCGACTACTTCGCCTGGTTCGAGGTGGGGCGCACCGACCTCCTTCGCCACCGCGGCCTCACCTACCGGGAACTCGAGCAGCAGGACCTGCGTCTGCCCGTCATCGAGACGGGGGCCCGCTTTTTGCGGCCGGCCCTCTACGACGACGAGCTCGAGATCCGCACGCGGGTGACTTCCCTCACGGGGGCCCGGATCACCTTTGAATATGAGGTCCGCCGGACCGGCGCCGACGGTATCCTGGCCACCGCCTTCACGGCCCATGCGGCCGTGGATGGGCGCGGCCGGCCCCGCCGCTTCCCGCCCGCGCTCCGGAGCCGTCTCGAGTGAAGGCGGTGGTGACCGGCGTGGCCGGATTCATCGGCTCCCACCTCGTCGAGAGCCTCCTCGACGACGGCCACGACGTGTTGGGCATCGATTGCTTCGTGGACCACTACCCGCGGGCCATCAAGGAGCAAAACCTCGCCCGGGCCCACGATCATCGGTCCTTTCGATTCGTGGAGGGGCGCCTCCAGGACCGGGACCTCGAGGCCCTGCTGGACGGTGCGGAGCAGGTCTTCCATCTGGCCGCCCAGGCCGGTGTGCGGGCCTCCTGGGGCCGGGACTTCTCCCTCTACACGGACCACAACGTGCTCGCCACCCAGCGGTTGCTGGAGGCGGCGGTGAAGGCGGGCAGCCCCCGCGTGGTCTACGCCTCCTCCTCCTCCGTCTATGGGGACTCCCCGACCCTACCCCTGCGCGAGGACTCGCTCTGCCGTCCCGTCTCCCCGTACGGGGTCACCAAGCTGGCCGCGGAGCACCTCGGGCATCTCTACCACCAGAGCCATGGCCTTCCCGTGGTGAGCCTGCGGTACTTCACGGTCTACGGGCCGAGGCAACGGCCGGACATGGCTTTCCACCGGTTCCTGACCGCGGCCCGGGGGAGCACCCCCATCCACGTCTACGGAGACGGGGAGCAAACCCGCGACTTCACGTACGTCCTTGACATCGTGGCCGCTACGCGGGCGGCCGCCGTCTCCGGACGACCGGGCGTCATCTACAACGTGGGCGGCGGCGAGCGGGTCTCGCTGAACCAGGTCCTGCGCATCATCGAGGGGATCACCGGCCGCCGGCTGGAGACCCTTCGGGAGGAGCCCCAGAAGGGCGACATGAGGGACACCTTTGCCGACACCACCGCCGCCCGGCGCGACCTGGGCTTCCGCTCGAGCGTCCCCCTCGCCGACGGCCTGGGCCGGGAGTGGGACTGGCTAGGGAGCACACGTTGAAGCGGCTCGGCTTCCTGCTCCTGCTCGTGCCCCTCGGCTGCGCCCACGGAAAGCCGGACGTCGCGTCCATGTCGAGCAACTCGGACCGCGTGATCTGGGAGGCCGCCCAGAAGGCCCTGCAGGGCAACCAATGGGAAAGCACCCGTCAGCTCTGCAAGCGGATTATCGACGGGTTCCCCCAGAGCGAGTTCGGGCCGGAGGCGCGGCTGGCCCTGGCCGAGAGCTACCTCAAGGAGGGCGGGACCGCGAACTACATCCTGGCCGTCGCCAAGTACCGGGAGTTCCTCACCCTCTACCCGTCGCACCCCAAGAGCGACTATGCCCAGTTCCAGGCCGCGGAGGCGTACTTCCGCCAGAGGAACAGCCCCGATCGGGACCAGACCTCGATCCAGAAGGCCCTCGAGGAATACCAGCGGCTGCTCGATGTCTATCCCTCATCCGCCTATGTGGAACCGGCCCGAAGCCGGATCCGCGAGTGCCGCCAGAGCCTCGCCCAGTCGGAGTTCATGGCCGGGTACTTCTACCAGAAGACCCGGCAGGCCTGGCGGGCGGCGATCCTGCGCTATGAGGGCCTCCTCGCCGACTATCCGGACTACGACCGGATCGACGAGGTCCTCTTTCGGTTGGCGGAGGGTCTGGGCGCCTCGGGACGAGCGGCGGAGGCCCTGCCCCACCTCAACCGGCTGATCAGCGACTATCCCCAGAGCGCGTTCGTCCCGCCCGCGCGCCGGCTCATGGAGGTGCTGCAGAAGGCCCC
>Ga0210399_10002954_pt1 | contig 13223 bp, 9 predicted proteins | sample IncBWC14MmetaG_FD_150865 | JGI IMG/M metagenome (GOLD analysis project Ga0210399, IMG submission 150865) | Forest soil microbial communities from Barre Woods Harvard Forest LTER site, Petersham, Massachusetts, United States - Inc-BW-C-14-M | ecosystem: Environmental > Terrestrial > Soil >... | reverse complement strand
CGGATCCGAGCAATGTGGGCGGACACGGTTCGAATGTGACGCTGCCGACCAAGGAGGCGCTGGCACGGGAAACGGCGTTGCTTGGCGGATCAGTTGCGTCAACGGGGAAGGGCACTGGGGCCGCGAATCGCGCTCCTGGAGAATTGCCGAACGTTGCGGCCGACAGTTTTGCGGACAACCTGAAAGTTGGGAAGGAATTGCTCCGCGCGGGTCAATCGGGGCAGGCGATCGCCTACCTTGAACGAGCTGCGCAGCTGAAGCCGATGGATTACGAGGCGGGCTTCTCGCTGGCCGCAGCGTACCAGAAAAACGGGGCGACTCAGCGCGCGGACCAGGCCGTTCAAACTTTGCTGGCACGTGGGGATCACGCGGAACTCCACGCCTTGTTAGCGGAGGTGCGCGAGAGCGAGGGGCAGCCCGTGGAAGCGGTGCGGGAGTATCAGCGGGCTGCGGAAATGGAGCCGAGCGAGGAGAATCTGTTTGCCTGGGGCGCGGAGCTTTTGCTGCATCACGCGGATGCCCCCGCTTCGGAAGTTTTTGCGAAGGGGCACCGCCTCTATCCGAAATCGGTGCGAATGCTGGTGGGTTTGGGCTCGGCGGCTTATGCCCAGGATTTGCATGAGCAGGCGGCGCGCTGGCTGCTGGATGCGATCGCGCTGGACCCCGCGGATGCGCGGCCCTATTTGTTCCTGGGGAAAGTGCAGGAAGTGGCGAAGAGCGAGCCGCAGGAGTGGGTGGATGCGTTCCATCAATATGCGACGCTGCGGCCCGAAGACGCGCGGGCTCACTACTACTACGCGGTGGCTTTGGAGAAACAGCGGCGCGGCGAGCGAGATTTCGCGGCGCGTGGGGCCGAATTGCAGAAGACAATTGCAATTGACCAGCGGATGGGGGAGGTATATCTGAAATTGGGATTACTGGAAGAGGAGAAAGGCAAGTTGGCTGAGGCAGTGACGGCGTTGCAGAAGGCCGTGGAGTTTACGGAATTGCCCGACGAGGCGCATCTGCGGCTGGCACAGGTTTACCGCCGCATGGGAGAGACGGAGAAAGCGCGCAAAGAGTCGGAGCTGTACGAACAGGCGGCCGCAAAGAAGAAAGAGAAAATGGAGAGGGAGCGTAGAGAGCTGGGCGAGTTTGTGGTGACCGGGAAGCCGTAGGCGGGATGCAACGCGTAGCGGCCACCTTCAGGTGGCCAAGCTTGTAGGGGTGGAGCTCGCTCCACCCTCTTCTCTTTTCCGCTCTTCTCTGCGCCCTCAGCGTCTCTGCGTTATATTTATTCTTTTTTCTCCCCCTCGCAGCCACCAGGGGGTTAGGGGCGCGGGGTTGGCGCGCTCATCAGGCTGATGAACATTTTGTAGAATTTTTCAAAGTCGAGATCGACATTGATTTCCACGCGCTGCAGCTGCCGTTTGGGCTTGTCGCCTTCCAGCCATGTCAGCGTGTTCCCGTAGGCGGCGCTGTGGTCCGTGTCCACCGCCATGTAGCGGACGTCGCGCTTGGTAATGATCGAGGGATCGATCCATGCCGCAGCCGCCAGCTCGTCCCACATAAAGTCAGCGCCGGGGCCGTGCATGTAATATTGCGCCACATAGCGGGCCAGGGGAGTGCCAGCCTTCGCGATTTCATCCACCATCGCCTGCGTCAGCCGCGTTCGAATCGAAATGTCCACGGGCGTGCAGGTAATTTTTCTCCAGTTGGCGTGAAGCACCGCGTCGGCGGCTTCGGGATCCATCCAAAAATTAAATTCATGCCGCGGCGTGTTGACGAATTCCGGATTGTCCGTGGCGGGATTCAGGCTGCCGCCCATGAAGACGAGTTCCTGCGCCAGTTCGGCGAATTGCGGATCGATTCGCAGCGCCAGCGCAAGATTGGTCATCGGGCCACCCTCGTAAATCGTGACCTCGTGCGGATATTTGTGCACCATCCGAATCAGGAAGTGCGCCGCGTCTTCGGTGGAAGGCTTGGTGGTTGGCGCGCCTTCTTTGGGTGGCGGCACCACGAAGGGATCGTGATACCAGCGGCTGTCCCAGGCGCCGGCGTACCCGGCCTTGCCGTAGCGCTCCTGCCAGAGTTGCGCCTCCTCGCGTGTGCGGACCAGCGGGAAAACCGCGCCAGGAACGACGGGAATGTCCGACCGGCCCATCACTTCGAGGAGTCGGAGGGCGTGGACGACTTCCTCGTCGCGCCACTGGTTGCCAGTGACGATGGTGACGCCAAGGACTTCGACCTGAGGCGATTGGATGAGCGTCGCGAGCGTCTGCATGTTACTGCCGCCGGGGCCGGAGCAATCCTGATTGATGATGACTTTGCGGCGAGTCTGGGCGGAAACGGGGGAGACTGCGAACAAAAGAGCGAGAAAAACCGCGCCGAATACAAAACGACCCACGGCACAAGCCGTGGGTCGCGAAGAGTGATACAGAGAATTGGTTTTCAAGCTGTCCCCTAGAACGTGAACTTCAACCCGAACTGCACGAGCCGGGGATTATTGACGGTGGAGGTGATAGCGCCGAAATTGGGAGTTTCGATATCGGCGTAGCCCGTGGCGCCTGTATTGGGCAGCCCAAACTGAGCGTGGTTAAACAGGTTGAAGAATTCCGCGCGGAAATCGAGGCCTTTGCCTTCCCAGGGCAGCGCAAAGCGCTTGACCACGGAGAAGTCGGTGTTTACGAAGTCCGGACCGTTGACAGGGGTGCGGTTTGCGTTTCCAAGTTGGCCCGCGGGAGCAACCGCGAACGCACAAGGGTTGAACCAATGTTCGATATTGTGGACATGCGTGGGGCAACCCGGGCCGCCGTTCGCGTTATTCGGGTCAGCAATTTGATTCGGTCGAATCAAACTGTTCCCGTTTTGCTGGAAATTCACGCCGGAGCTAAAGTTGGCGCTGTCCACGACAAAGACTGGAAAGCCAGAGCTGATATGCTCAATCACAGTTAGCTGCCAGCCACCGAGCAAGGCATTGACGGGCTTGCTCCAATTGCTGCCATAGCGCTTGCCGTTGCCAAACGGGAGATCGTAAATCACGCTGGCGGTGAAGTTTTGATTGAGGTTGATCTGGGAGAGCGCCCAGTCCAATTTACTCCAGTTCGGCAGTCCGTAGTAAACCGCGCCAATCGAAGAACCGAGGCCGTCCGCGTAACCGTTATCGTAGGCGCGAGAGTAGGTGTAAGAGACCAGTGCGTACAGCCCATGACGCGCGTTCTTGGTTTCGGCTTTTATTTGGAGAGAGTTGTAGTGCGCGTTCCCCTCGTCGGTGATGTTGTTGATGGCCTGGCCGGGGAATTGAGTACCGTACCGGGCGGGAATGAATGTTCCGCCGGGACCGCAACCTAATGTGTAGCCCGGCACAGTTCCGCAGGCACTGGGCGTATTGATATTTAGGTTGTTGCCGTCAATCAACATATGGGTTCCACGCGAGCCGGCATAACCGACCGTGAGGATTATATCGGACGGGATCTGGTGCTCCACGTTCACGTTGAACTGTTGGACCATGCCCGGTTCGAAATTGGGATTTTGCGAAAGAATTGTTCCCGTAAAACTACTGGGGATTGGCTGGCCATTGAATATCTGGAATCCGTCGGAAAGACTTATGGCAGAGGGAGTCAAGTCGAACTGACCCGCGCAGGCGGCTTTGGCGAACGTGCATGCGCCGCCAAACGCGAATCTATCGGACTCTGCGTAGAACGGGGGGTTTTGCCACAAGCCCTGAGCCCCCTGATTCCAGGAAGAATCGTGGTAGATGGCATATCCAGCGCGCAAGACTGTTTTGTCGCTTCCACCGACCTTATAGGCCAAGCCGATGCGAGGTTCGAACGCTTTCCAAAACGTGCGAATGCCAGCGCTGTCGCTGACACCGTTCACACCAGGAACCGAGAACTGCCCGGTCGCATAGTTGAAGTTTGCCTGGCGCCCGGCGACCTCGGCAATAGGAGTCGTGATAGCCCAAGCCAGACCGATATTAACCGTAAGATTCTTGGTCGCGCGCCAGTCGTCCTGAACATACGGACGGAATATCTTCCAGCGACGCCCGGTGGTGTCCCCGAGGAAGGTCTGATCGTGAATCGCGAGGCTCGCTAGCCCTAGCCCGAAATCTGCCTCCGGATTGCCAGACCAGAACCCACTGATAATCCAGTAGCCATCCTGGAAGCCGTTGGTGCGGACGTTCATCTGCATGGCGCGGATGGAGGCGCCCATCTTGATGTCGTGCTTCCCAAGAATCATGTCGAAGGAATCGGCAATCGAGTAAACATTGGTGCCACCGGTGAAGGGAGCGAAACCGCGATCGCCGAGGGACCAGAAGCCGCCGTCGAACTGGGTGGAAGTAAGCCCGCAACTGATGATGTCGCCCTTACAAGTGCTGCCATCCTCGCAGCCCAGGTTGGCGCCTGTGATGCCGAATTTCGCCGCCAGGCAACTGCCGTTTCCCTGGGAGGTGATGTAATTGAAGATACGGTTATAGCCGCCGGATATCTGGTTCACCTTGGTTGGAGAGAAAACGTGGGTTTCCGACAAGGAAATGTTCCGGCCATGATTCTGGATGCCCTGGTTGCTCGCGAAAGGGGACTGCGAAGCGAAGTCCGGAAATCCATTCGCGCCGCCGGGGACATAGGATACCGCCTGGTCGTAGCTGAAGCGGGCAAAAGCGGTATCACTGGCGGAGAAGTTATGGTCGAGCCTGATGTCAAATTTAGTTTCGTCCAACTTGCGAACTGGTGCGTTCAGGAAGTTGAAGCCGAGTTGTTGATTGTTGGCGTTTGGTTCCGGATAGAGTGCAAACATTTGTTGGGAGATGGGATTCAGCAGATTTTGCGGGATCTTATTGCAAGCGGAAGCGCCGACCCCCTGGTTGCCGTAATTCCCCGCAGTAAGGTCCGCGGGTATGGCATTACCGCCAGCGTCGCACTGAAATCGATTCCCAGGGCCATTGACGTTGTCCGGTGCCCCGTTCATGTTGGGGTTTATGATTGCCCCGACTGCAACAGGTTTCCCAAATACATCATTGGTGAAATCCCCGCCGCGCATGGCATCCGTGGGGACGAGGCCCGTGAAGAGGATGCCGTGGCGCTGAGTTTTCTGCTCGCCATCAAGGAAGAAGAAGGTCTTGCCCTTACGGATGGGGCCACCGAGAGAGCCGCCGTACTGATTTAGATTGAATTTTTCGGGGGTGGTGGCAAAGAAGCTTTTGGCGTCGAGAGAGGTGTTACGGAAGAACTCGTAGAGTGAGCCGTGGAAGGCATTGCTCCCCGATTTGGTGGTCACGAGGACGGTTGGCCCCGCTCGGGTGCCAAATTCGGCCGAGTAATTGTACGTGAGCACTTTGAATTCCTGAATGGAATCGATCGAGGAGAGGATGGCGATGCCGCCGGCGGTCAGCTCGTTGTTGTCGTTGCCGTCGAGCAGCCAGTCCGTGCTGTTGGCGCGCGAGCCGCCAACGGAGAGAGAGAAGGAGCCGCGCGCGGAAACTTCGCTGCTGGGGCCGCCGTTGAAGAAGCTGTTGGGATTGGTTTCCTGGGTCGTGCCAGGAGTGAGCGTGGCTAGCTGCACGAAGTCACGCCCGTTCAAGGGAAGCTGCGCGACCTGCTGCGAGCTGATGACCTGGCCGAGGGTGGGATCCGTGGTGGTAACGGCGACGGCGTCGGCTGTGACCTCCACACTGGAGGAAACGGAAGCGGGGTTCAGACTGAAATTAAGTTCGCGTGATTCATCGATCTGCAGGCGGAGGTCTTTGGCCTCAGCCGACTGAAAGCCCTGGAACTGAACACGGATGGTGTATATTCCGACGGGAAGCAAATTCACGATGTAGTGCCCGGTGTCATCCGTCTTGGCTTCGCGGGCTATACCTGTGCCCTGAGAGGTTACGGTCACGGAAGCGCCGGCAACGCTGGATCCGGACTTATCGGTGATCGTGCCCGAAAAACTGCCGATCGCTTGACCGAACGCGAGCTGGGAGAAACAAAGTGCAGTCATGCAAATCATCAGGACAAAGAGAATTCTCTTGCTCATTAGCCATACCCCTTTTTAGGAACCCTGGACTCATTGCAAAAGAGCGGTAAAAATCAAGAGCTTCGACTCTCTCGATTTCAACACCGGGACTGAAGCACCTTGGAATCGCGGCAAAAAAGTTAGAAAGCCCGCAGCGACTCCTCTTTGAAGTCCCCGGCGGCGCGAACGACGCTTTGAGTACGGGGAAAAATAGTAAAAGGAAATTACTTCTCTATTGCGGCGGTGTCAAGCGGATGTTTCGGGAAAACTGTGCAAGATTTTGATAGGGCGAATCTTAGCGGCAGATGGCGAGAGAAAAGAAGGGCCAAACTGGCAAATGAACTGTGCCGGCGAGGAGGGGAAATGAAGAGAGTACCTCGCCGTACACGTCCCTCCTACTGAAGCGAAGTGGCAACTTTTTTCCCGTATTCTCTCGCTTTGGCGATTGCGGCGGCCTCATCCACAGTCTGCAACTTGCCGTCTTTCAGGAGAGTTCTGCCGCCTACCACGACGGTCTGGATTTCGCTGGCTTTGAGCGCGTAGACAATTTGGGAGTAGACGTCGTACATGGGAACGGCGTTGGGCACGTCCAGCGTCAGGATGACGAAATCGGCTTTTTTGCCGGTTTCGAGCGACCCGATTTGCTTCTCCATATGCAGGGCGCGGGCGCCTTCGATGGTGGCCATTTCCAGCGCGCCCTTGGCGCCAAGTGCGCGCGGATCGACGCGGTAGGTCTTTTGCAATTTAGCGGCAAGATCCATTTCTTCCATCATGTCCAGGTCGTTGTTGCTGCCGGCGGGGCCGTCCGTGCCGAGGCCGACGCGCATCCCCGCGGCGCGTTGGTCCACGACGGGAGCCACACCACTGGCCAACATCATATTGCTCGACGGGTTGTGGACGCATCCCACCTGGCGCTCGGCGAGGATTTTCATGTCGGTGTAGTCGGTCCAGATGCAGTGAGCGGCAAGCACGTCGGGACCAAGGAATTCGATGCGTTCCAGATACTGTACGGGAGTTGCGCCATTTTTCTCAATGCTGTCCGTGAACTCTTTGCGCATTTCAGACACGTGGATCAGCAGCGGCGCATGATATTTCCGGGCCATCGCCGCGGCCTCGCGCAACGTTTTCTCCGAACAGGTGTAGATCGAATGCGGGGCCACAGCGGCGTGGATGAGCGGATCGCCTTGCCATTTCTTCAGGAATTTTTCCGTGTAGGCAGCCATTTCCGCGACGTTTTTGTTGTCGGGAACGGGAAAATCGATCCAGGTTTCGCCGAGGACGCCGCGGAGTCCGGCGGCTTTAGTCTCATCGGCTTCAGCGTCCTCGAAATAGTACATGTCGGCAAAGGTCGTGGTGCCGCTGCGAATCATTTCGGCCAGCGCCAGGCGCGAACCCCAACGCACGTAGTCTTCGGTAACGTTGCGGGCTTCAGCGGGGAAAATAAATTTGCGTAACCAGTCATCCAGGGTGACGTCATCCTTTAGCCCGCGCATCAGGACCATCGGGATGTGCGTGTGCCCGTTGATCAGGCCGGGGATGATGAGCTTGCCAGTCGCGTCGATGGTTTGTTTCGCGGTGATGCCCTTGGGAAATGCGGAGGCCGGATCGGACCCGATGGCCATGATCTCGTCGCCCCGGATCGCCAGGAATCCATTCTCGAGGACGTGGCGGTTTGAGTCCATGGTCACGATGGTGCCGCCTTTGACAAGCAGATCGACGGAGACGGATTGTTTGCCGGCGTCCTGGGCGATCGCAGCAGAGGAAAGTAGCAGGCACGCGGCCAAAATAAAGCACTGGTTGGGGAACTTGTGGCGCGGGTTCATAAGCGTGTCCTTTGGGTTGTAGCTCAGGCCCTTCAGGCCTGAGGGTTTTCGCTGCGAATAAACAATGTTGCCGAGGCTTTGAAATGCCTCACCCTGAAGGGGTGAGCTACAGATTAGAGGAGTCGAAGGGTTTCGGAAAGAGCTGGCTCATACGTAGCACTTCGACTTTCCCTTTCAGGTTGGCGAGCACCACCGGAATGTCCCCACAGAATTCCCAGATGATCTGGCGGCAGGCGCCGCACGGGGGCGTGAGCGCGTCGGTGTCCGTGACGACGGCAATGAAATCGAACCGGCGCTCACCTTCGCTAATGGCTTTAAAGATGGCGACGCGCTCGGCGCACAGGGTCAGGCCGTAGGTGGCATTCTCCACGTTGCATCCGGTAAAAATTGTTCCGGATGGCGAGTGCAGCGCGGCGCCAACCTTGAAATTGGAATATTTGGCGTGGGCGTTCTCGCGGACTTTGGCCGCGGCGGCAATTAAGGAGTCGTGTTCGGACATGCGGAGCCTCCGATGAGTTGATGAGTTCAAGAGTTTAGATGTTCAAAACTTCAGAGGGAAGCCGCAATTTGGGGGATGACGGCGCGCAGCAGTCCGATGAACTGTGATTTAACGCGCTCCGCGGTATCGAGGACTTCGTTGTGATCAAGCGGTCGGTCCAAAACGCCGGCGGCGGCGTTCGTGACGCAGGAAATTCCCAGGGCGCGGATGCCGGAGTGGCGCGCGGCGATCACTTCGGGCGCGGTGGACATGCCAACGAGATCGGCGCCGATGAAGCGGAGATAGCGAATCTCGGCCGGTGTTTCGTAGCTGGGGCCGGCGAGCGCTGCGTAGACTCCTTCGCCTAAATCGATGTTCAGGCGGCGTCCGGCAGCCAGGGTGAGCTCACGAAATTTCTTGTCGTAGGCGTTGGTCATGTCGGGGAAACGCGGTCCGAATTTATCGGCGTTGGGGCCGGAGAGCGCGTTCGCACATTGAAGATTAATGTGGTCGCTGATGACGACAAGGCGGCCCTGGGTGAATTCCTTTTTTATTCCGCCGGCGGCATTGGTCAGGATCACGGCTTTTACGCCGAGTCGTGAAAACACGCGAATGGGGAAGACGACGTCTTGCGCGGAATAGCCCTCATAAAGATGGACCCGGCCCTGCATTCCCGCGACTTCGATGCCGTCCACTTTGCCGATGACCAGCTGACCTGCGTGCCCGATCGCGGTGGAGCGAGGAAAGTGTGGGATCTTCGCATATGGGATGCGCGTCGCGTTGGTAAATTCGTCGGCGAAAGCGCCCAAGCCGGAGCCAAGGACGAGCGCGATTTTGGGGCGGAGCTTCGTTTTCTTCTGAATGAAACGCGCGGCCGCTTCGGCCCGCGTGAACGATAGGTTCGCCGCGGCGGAACTTTTTGCGGCAGCACTCATGTAAGGATTCCGACGATGCATGCGGACATCAGGTTGGCCATTGTTCCGGCAAGCATGGCGCGGATCCCGAATCTGGCGAGCTGGCCGCGCTGTTCCGGGGCCAGCGCGCCGATGCCGCCGATCTGAATGCCGATGGAGCTGAAGTTGGCAAAGCCGCAAAGGGCAAAGGTGGCGATGGTGAACGAGCGCGGATCGAGCGAGTCCCTCATCGGACCAAGCTGGCCGAACGCCACGAACTCGTTGATGACCATGCGTGTGCCGAGAAGGTTGCCGATTTTCGCCGCGTCGTGCCAGGGAATGCCAATCAGCCAGGCCACAGGAGAGAAAATCCAGCCAAACAGAGTCTGCATGCTGGCGGGAAACCACGCCATGTGCGGCCAGTTGTGAATGCCGCCCATGATGGCGTTCAGCAGCGCGAGCAGCGCGATGAAGGTGATGAGCATGGCGCCGACGTTCAGCGCCAGGCTGAGGCCATCGCTGGTGCCGCGGGCGATCGCCCCGAGAATGTTGGATTCTTTTTCCATTGCAGGCATTTCTACCCGCCCCGCGGTAAGCGATTGCTCGGTTTCAGGAACCAGCATTTTCGCCATCAGCAGCGTGCCGGGGGCGGTCATGATTACAGCTGTAAGAAGATTTTTTGGATCGGCGCCGCCCACCTGGATGTATCCGGCCATCATGCCGCCGGAGATATGCGCCATACCGCTGGTCATCACGCACATCAGTTCGGACTTCGTAAGCTTGGGAAGAAATGGCCGAATCGTGAGCGGAGCTTCCGTCTGGCCCATGAAGATGCTGGCGGCAACGTTTAGGGATTCTGCTCCGCTGGCGCCCATGATGCGGGTCATCAACCAGGCCGCGGCGCGGATGATGAGTTGCATCACGCCGATGTGATAGAGCACCGCGAAAAACGCGGCAATGAAAATAATCGTCGGCAGTACCTGGAAGGCAAAAGAAAAACCGAGACGCGAGAGTTCCTTCGGCAACCCGAGGTCACCAAAAACAAAAGCGGAGCCTGCGTACGAAAAGCTGAGCAGTTTGTTGGCGCCTGCGCCTAGAAAGCTGAAAATTTTGCTGCCGAAAGCGGAACGCAGGACGAAGTAGCCGAGAGTGAGCTGCAAACCGAGGCCCCAGAGGACCGTTTTCAGCTGGATCGATTTGCGCGAGGTGGAGAAAAGGTACGCCCCGGCCAGGATGACCAGCATGCCGAGAACTCCGGTGAATCTTGCCATTCCGTCTCCTTGTGAGCTGCCTTCCCCAAGAGTCGCTTGTCGCTAGCCGCCGATGATCCGGTGGATTAATGGAGGCGCTGCTGGCTTTTTATCACCTATGACGTAACTTGCGGCAATCATTTTTTGCGCGGCGCTTAGTTGGGCGTCAGCGTTATAGGCGATGGTGACGAGCTTTTCGCCGAATTTGACAGGATCGCCGATTCGCCTGTGGAATTCCAGGCCGACCCCGTGGTCCACATTTTGTTCCTTCTTTTCGCGGCCGCCGCCGAGCATGGCGAGGGCGATGCCGAGGTTGAGGCAGTTTATGTCGGTGACGAAGCCGCTGGACCCGGATTTTACTTCGGTGCGGCTGCGCGCGGTGGGCAGAAGAGACGGCTCGTCGATCACGCGCGGATCGCCGCCCTGGAGGCGGATACAATCGTGGAATTTCTCAAGGGCTTTGCCGGAGGAAACCATTTCCTTGGCGAGGGCGCGGCCTTCGTCGAGGGATTTGCTGCGTTCCCCCAGAAAAAACATCCAGGCGGAAAGTTCCAGGCTGAGGTCACGGAGATCGGCGGCGCCGCGGCCTTTGAGGATTTCGATGGACTCGATCACTTCGTTCGAGTGGCCGGCGAAACGGCCCAGCGGCTGGCCCATGTCGGTGATGAGCGCGACACATTTCTTGCCCATGCGCTTGGCCGTATCGACCATCACCTCGGCTAACTCGATGGCGTCTTCTTCTCTGCCCATGAAAGCGCCGGATCCGGTTTTCACATCGAGAACCAGCGCGTCGATACCTTCGGCCAACTTTTTGCTCATGATGGAGGCGCAGATCAGACCGATGTTCTCAACGGTAGAAGTCGCGTCGCGCAGCGCGTAAATTTTCTTGTCCGCCGGTGCGATTTCCGCCGTCTGGCCGATCAACGCCATGCCGCATTCGCGGAGCACCCGCTTGAAATCGGCGAGAGCAAGAAAAGTGTTGAAGCCGGGGATGGCTTCAAGCTTGTCGAGCGTGCCGCCTGTATGGCCAAGTCCGCGGCCACTGATCATCGGGACGGCAAGGCCGCCCGCCGCAACGATGGGGGCAAGAATAAGGGAAGTCTTATCGCCAACGCCCCCGGTCGAATGCTTGTCTACTTTCTTGACGGGGAGATAGGAGTGATCGACGACTTCGCCGGAGTGCAGCATGGCTTCGGTGAGGGCGGCAAGTTCTGCGCGAGAGAGCCCGCGAATCCAGGCGGCCATCAGCCAGGCAGCCATCTGGTAATCGGGGATTTCGTCGCGGGTGTACGCGGAAATCAGGTAGTCGATTTCTTCTCGGGAGTGTTCCCCGGAATCCCGTTTTTTTCGGATCAGGTCAACGGCGCGCATGCGATTGAAGGCGTTTGCGAGACTAACATTGGGGTGGTGAGGCGTCAACGCAGAGCGCGGAACGGTGTCTGGTCAGTTTCCGGTCGCCGCGCTGATCGTTCCAGTGAACCGCAATTTGGTGATTTCGAGCGATCGAAAAGTTACTGACAATTGGAGAGTATCTGGCCGAGCGGGCCATGCACTTTGCTGTAGCATACTCGTCAGATGGAACACTCCTTTACCTGCCCCTATTGCGGGGAAGAAATCTCGATGGTGTTGGACCTGTCTGTTCGAAGCCAAAGCTACGTTGAAGACTGCGAAGTTTGCTGCAACCCAATCGAGATCAGTTACAGCGTAGTGGATGATACGCTCGCGGAGTTCACCGCCAAAACCCTCGAATAAATTCGTCGTGGAATGCAATCGATTGGAGGAAACTACTGGCAGGACCAGCGGAAACTAGGCAGTAGGAAGTTTTTTCAGGAGCTTACCCATGGAAAGTTCATTGCCACCTGGAGCGGCTGAGAATCCCACGCAACACAACATCAATGCCATTGCCAAGCTTGAACATGACGCGCTTGAGCGCAGGAGTCTTACGGAGCGAGTCAGTGAGGTAATCACAAAGTTTGTCGGCAACATTGGGTTCCTGGCGGCGCAGTTGATTCTGATTTCCGGTTGGATGCTGGTCAATCTCCACCTAATTCCCGGAATTAAGGCATTTGATCCATTTCCGTTCGGCGTCCTGGCATTGATTGTTTCTTCCGAGGGCGTGTTCTTGACCGTCTTCGTGCTGATCAGCCAAAGCCGAATGGCACGCCAGTCTGACCGGCGCTCGCATCTGGGGCTTCAGGTCAGCATGCTTTCGGAGCAGGAACTCACCACAATCCTTCAAATGTTGCAGAAACTGTGCCAACACATGGGCGTGAACGTGGACTCCTCCAAGCAAGAGGTCCAGTCATTCAGCAAGACGACAGAGATTCACAAGCTGGCGAGTGAGCTCGAAGACAAACTGCCGGAGAAGTAAGGACGGCTGATTGGCTAAAGGCGCCGCCGATATTCGCGAAGATTGCACGGAGAAAGCCGCCTTAGAGGGACTTAACCTTCATTGTACGGGTGAACGCTCGCCGCAGAAGATTCCAGGGCGGTGGGTTGCGGCTGCGTTGCGGCGTGATATATTGCCGCGTTCGACATACTGCGAGGGAAGCGGATGAGCAAGGTACCGAGGATTGCGGTGGTGGGCAGTGCAAATGTGGATTTGACGACGTTCAGCGACAGGTTTCCCCGGCCGGGAGAAACCATTTTCGGGCAAAAATTCGATTTGGGGTTTGGCGGCAAGGGCGCAAACCAGGCCGTCGCGGCTCGTTTGTGCGGCGCCGACGTGGTGATGGTGGCGAAGCTGGGGAACGATCTTTTTGGCGATGCGACGGTGAAGAATTTTAGGTCGCTCGGGATT
>Ga0210399_10002953_pt1 | contig 13224 bp, 13 predicted proteins | sample IncBWC14MmetaG_FD_150865 | JGI IMG/M metagenome (GOLD analysis project Ga0210399, IMG submission 150865) | Forest soil microbial communities from Barre Woods Harvard Forest LTER site, Petersham, Massachusetts, United States - Inc-BW-C-14-M | ecosystem: Environmental > Terrestrial > Soil >... | reverse complement strand
CACCCGGCGATCAGGTAGAAAACGAGATAGCGCAGGTGGCCCATGCGATCCTCGACGTTGTCGCCGAAAATCCAGAGGTAGAGCATGTTCCCGAGGAGGTGAGCCCACCCCCCGTGCAAGAACATGCTCACAAGAATTCGAGAGTCCAGGGCAGGGTCGAGGACGCTGAGCACGAACTCTAGGGGGCCCAGGGTGCCCCGGGGCCCAGTGTAGAGGGCGGGGATAACCCCGGCCCGGAAGATGAACCGGTCGAGGCGTGCCCCCATCCCCAACTCCATCATGAAGACGAAAACGTTGGCGAGAATCAGGGTGATGTTGACGAAGGGGAAGGACCGCGAAGGGACGTCGTCGCGGAGAGGGATCACGGAGCCAGGGATTCCGCTAGTGCCTCACGCCAGGGGCGCAGGGGGGGCAAGCCCAGACCCCGATAGCGCCCCGTGTCCAGCGCGGAGTAGGGCGGGCGAGCGGCCGGGCTGCTGAGCTCCGCGGCCCCGATGGCGGTGACGGGGGCCTCCACCCCGGCCAGGGCGAGGCCGGCCACCGCTAGCTCGTACCAGCTGCACGAACCCTCGTTCGCGACGTGGAACAGGCCGCGGGCCCGTGCGCGCACCAGGGCCAGCGTGGCCCGCGCCAGGTCAGGCGCGTAGGTAGGTGAGAAGACCTGATCCTTGACGACGCGGAGGGGTTTGGCGGCCCGGGCCTGCTCCAGAATTCGCTCCACGAAGGAGCCTCCTTTTTGCCGGCTCCCCCCGCGACCAAAAACGCCGCTCGCGCGCACCATGAGCCACTCGGCGCGGGAAGCGGCCACGAAGCCCTCGCCCGCCAGCTTGGACACCCCATAGGCGCCGAGCGGGCGGGGGCAGTCATCCTCACGGTAGGGACGGGTCAGAGCGCCGTCGAAGACGTAGTCGGTGGAGAAATGGACGAACAGCGCACCTGCCGCCCCTGCCGCCTGGGCGAGCAGGCGAGGGCCGAGCGCGTTCACTTCCAGGGCGCGGGCGGTCTCGGTCTCGGCCCCATCGACCTTGTTGTAGGCGGCGGCGTTGAAGATGACGTCCGGTGCCACCCGCCGGACGGTGGCTTTGACCCACTCTGCGTCCGTTACGTCCAGCTCTGCCCGGCCCCCCGCCCAGGCCACTTCGTCCCCCAACTGGAGCACTAGCTGACGACCGAGCTGGCCCGCGGCCCCCGCCACAAGTGCCTTCACCCGTCGATCCGGCCCGCCAGGCGGAAGTCACGGTCGGTGAGACCGCCGCTGTCGTGACTGGTGAGGGTCAAGGTCACGCGGCGATAGCTGATCAGGATGTCGGGATGGTGATCCATCGCCTCCGCAAGCTCGGCCACGCGGTTGACGAAGAGCATGGAACCCTTGAAGTCGGAGAAGACGTATGTCTTCCGTATCTCGAGCTCGCTCCCCAGAAGCTCCCAGCCCGGCAAGGCTTTAACCCGCTCCCGGGCCTCCGGTGGGTTGAGGCGCGCCATCTGGACCTCCGTCGTGGACGTTCCCTCGGCCGGCTATGCGGTCACGCGGGAGCGGCGGGGGAAGGACGGGGCCGTCGTCGGCGGTGTCGCCGGCGGCGCCGGCCGGGTCGCCGCTCCTCCCCGGCAGGGGGGGGCCCGGCGGGCGGCGGCACCCCGGGCAGAACCTTGACGTCGCCCGCGTCGAGGTCGCGCCAGTGGGCGGCCAAGGCGGGCCCCTCGGCCCCGCCGTGGATCTCCAGCCAACGCAGGGCTTCTTCAAAATAGCCGCGGCCGGCCAGAACCTGCTTGAGACCGGGCGAGCGTTGGACCTCCCGAAGCCGCCGCTGGGACAGGAGAATAAGGCGCAGGCGATCGAGGTCACGCCGCGCGAAAGGAAGGGTGAAGGGCGGGGGCGCCTCGGAGGGGGGCGGCTCCTCGACCTCGCCGAGGACGGCCATCTCCGTGGCCACGTCCTCGGTTGGGCCTTCCTCCCGTGCCTCGTCGCGGCGCGTGGGAGCGCTGCTCGCGCGGCGGAGGGGCACGCCGAGGGGAACGAGCAGCGTCCCCATGAGCAGCGAGTTGGTGAGCTGCTCAGGGGGGCAGAGGCCGGCGTTGCGGTAGTCGTCGAGGCGCTGGAGGCTGCCCAGGAGGCGCTCCCCCCCTTCCGTGATCGCCTGGTCGGCCTCCGGGAGCAGATAGGTCAGGAGACCGATCTCGTGGAGCAACCGGAACGTCTCGCGGGACGCTCCTTGGCGCAAGATCTTGTAGAACTCGTCCAGGATGCGGGCGGGGCTGCTGCGTACGATCTCGCCCCGCAGGAAGCGGATGGCCTCCACCGTGTCCTGGTCGATCGTGAAGCCCAAGCGCGCGGCCAGGGCCACCGCCCTCAGCATACGAACCGGATCCTCGCGGAAGCGCACCGCGGGGTCGCCGATGGTGCGGATCACCCTCCTCTGGAGGTCCTCAAGACCGCCCACCCAGTCGATGACCGAGAAAGTGGCGATGTCGTAGAACAGCGCGTTGACCGTGAAGTCTCGGCGGAAGGCGTCCTCCTCCGGCGTGCCGAAGGTATTGTCACGGCGGATGATCGTGTCGCCCTCCTCGGGCTGGGCCTGCCGGCGGAAAGTCGACACCTCGACGACCTTCCGGCCGAAGCGCACGTGGCAGAGGCGGAAGCGACGGCCAATGATGAAGCAGTTGCGAAACAACTTCTTGATTTGCTGGGGATGAGCTGAGGTACCGATGTCGAAGTCCTTGGGCCGGCGCTCCAGGAGGAGGTCGCGCACTCCGCCGCCCACGAGATAGGCCACGAACCCGTGGTTCTTTAGACGATAGAGCACCTTGAGGGCGTCGGGGTCGATGTTCTTGCGGGAGATGACGTGTTGGGCGCGGGCGAGTATCTTGGGCGCGACGTTCCCGGGAGTGGCTTCCACTCGGGGATTATACCCGCAGGGGGCGGATCACCACCCGGCCTCCCTTTCGCTCGACCTGGAGGCGCACGCCTTCCGGAAAGAGGTCGGGCAGGCGGAAGGGCGGGAGGGGACGAGCGGGGTCACGCATGAAGATCCCCTCCTCCCCCCGGATGGCGCCAACGAACAGCAGTTCCCGCCATTTCAGCGCCGGGATCGAAAACCCGTCACCGAGGATGCGGACATCGGCGAAGGGCTCTTGCGTGTCGGCCATCGTCATTCCCGGGAGTGCAGGTGTCCGGCAGGGACGCGGCCGACCCTGGTTCGCACCATCTTCCGCGCCATGTGCTCGAGCAGGCGGACGTCCTTGGGCGTGAGTTCTGCCCGGGCGAACAGAGCGCGCCACTCGCGGAAGTACCGCTCGACGTTGACTTTCGGCAGGGCCTCCACTGCCTGCAGTCCCTCGCGCAGCAGGCCGAGCATGGCTTCCTTCAGCTCGTGGGTGGCCAACCGTGGATGGGAAGAGGGAAGCCGGCCGGCACGGAAGACTTCGTAAGCCACGATGGCGACGGCGTGGGAGAGGTTGAGCGCGGGCTGGTGGGGATGAGTGGGGATCGTCGCCCGCTGGCCGCAGCGGGCCAGCTCGTCCGCGGTGAGGCCCGACGTTTCAGGGCCGAAAACGAGAGAGGCAACCGCGCCCTCGCCCAAGGCGGCCACACGGGCCGCCGCCTCCCGGACGTCGAGGACCGGAGCCTTGCGTTCTCCCCGGCTGGAAAGGGCGACCGCAAGCGCGGAGTCACCGACGGCGCCCCCGAGATCGGGGAAGACTCGAGCCTGCTCGAGCACATCCTGGGCGCCCCAGGCGGTGCGCCAACATTCGACGGTGCGCCAGTCGCCCGGAGCCACAAGGTCAAGCCCGGCCAGCCCCGCGTTGCGCACGAGGCGGGCGGAGGCGCCGATGTTGGCGGGGCCCTCGGGCCGGACCAGGACGATGCGGACCCGGGGCAAGCCCGCCTAGGCCCCGGGGGGGGTGTAGTGGATGTAGGCGTTGAGCCAGCGGATCTCCTCGTCTTTCTCGCTGAGGTCGATCTGCAGGAGGTCCCTCTGGGAGCACATCCCCACCAGTCGGTCTCCGTGCACGACGGGCAGGTGGCGGCAGCCCGCCTGCTTCATCTTGCGGAGCCCGTCCTCGTGGGACTCGTTGACCGCCGCCACCACCAGGTCTCGGCTCATGATCTCCCGGACCATGACCTCGTCGGGGTCCAGGCCGGGCGCTACCACCCGGCTCATGATGTCGCGCTCGGAAACAATGCCGGCCAGGCGGTCCCCTTCCAGAACCGCCACCGCCCCCACCCGGCGCTCAGTCAGATAGCGGGCGGCCTCACGTACGGTCTGGTCGCAACGGACGTGGTAGACCTCGCGGCCCGCCACCATGGCACCGATCGTCTTCATGGATCGTCTCCCTTCCGCTCCGCTTCCGGCCAATGACGCAGGAAGCGACGCACACGGGGATGCTGGCGGCAATAGTCCTCGAGCTGTTCACGCAGCCGACCACGGTCCATCTCGGAGAGCGTCACGAATTCGAGGCCGGCCCCCGCGGGCAGTTCCTTGGAGGGCAGGGGCTGGCCGGCCGGGTGCCACCAGGCCACCCGGCAACTGGCCGCGAACGGGATCTCGTTTCCGGGAAGGGAAACCCGGATTTCGATCTCCGTTCCCACGGGCAGCGGCTCCGCCCGTTCGATGAAGACGCCGGACAGGCCGACATCGATGACGAACACCTCTTCCTGGGTGCCGCCTTTGTGGGTGAGGGTGGCCCGTCGGACAAACGGGATCCGTAGCTTCCTCAGGACGCTCTCGGGAGGAACTCCCTCCTCGGCGTTGGGGAGCACGGCTTTTGGCATCTTGGGATCCTTGATCAGGCTAGCATCCCCCGCGCGAGGCTGTCAACGGTCCCCCGTCACATCGGCCCGCGAGGGCTCGCCGCGTTGACAGCCCGCTCAAGGCTGTGGTTGAATGCCCGAGTTAAGCTCATTCTTTGCTAGGATTTTGTGGCTTTTAGGGGCGGCCCGCCGTGACCGGTTCCTCTAATGACGTGACCCATCCGACGTTGGTCGTGACCGGCGGCCCCCTCGACGGGACCGTCTTCGTGGCCGATGCTGCCCAGAACCTGTTGGGGTCCAGCAGCGACTGCCAGATCCAGGTCCTGCTCGGCAACGTCGAGCCCTTTCACGCCAAGCTGACGCGCAACCCCCGGGGCCTTCTCCTCTCGGACGGCGGTAGCGCCACCGGCACCTACGTCAACGGCGAGAAGATCGGCGCGGACCACCTGCTGAACGATGGCGATCGCATCTGCCTGGGGCCACCGGGCTCGAAAGGCAGCGCGAAGATGCTGGTGCGGCTGCCACCGGGAGGCGGTGGCCTTTCCGCCGGCTCCACCGACGGGAGCGAGGTCGTTGACACCGACGCCGAACCTCTAATCCTGGTCAAGCCGGACCACGCTCCGGAGAGCACGCCCGGGCCGACCAGTCCTTTTTCCGCTCCCCCCCTCCCACCGCCGGCGGCTCCTGCCGCGTTCCCCCCCCCGCCACCTCCTCCCCCCTCCCCGCCCGTGGAGGTCCCCAAGGCCGCACCCGCGCCGCCGCCACCTCCGCCCCCGCCCCCGCCGACAGAGGCCAAGAAGCCCGCCCCGCGGCCCGAGTACACGACGGACCTGCCCTCCATCGGAGATGAGCGCGCGCGGGCGCCCCTGGAAGTCCCTCCCCCGACCGTCGGCAAGCCCAAACCGTCAGTCATCCCCAAGGTCCGGGCGCGCGCGCCTCTGTCCCCCGCGCTGATCCTCGGCCTGCTCGCGCTCGTCTTGGCCGCGGGCGGCTACTACGCGTTCCATCGCTTCTGGAAGACCCGCCCCGTGCTCTCCTCCGTCCTGCCCCCCAAGGTCGAGCCGGGCCAGACCGTCACCCTGACCGGGACCGGTTTCGAGACGGAGCCGGCCGGGAACACGGTCCGTATCGGGAGCCAGCTCGGCGTCGTCACTTCCGCCGGCACGACCCAACTGACCGTTACCGTGCCCGCAGCCTTGGCCGACGCCGGGCCCCAGGACCTACCCGTGCGGGTGCAGACGCGGGGCGGCCAGTCCCAACCCCTCACGCTGAAGGTCTACCGGCTGCCGAAGATTCTCGCCATCGAGCCGGAGGTGAGCATGCCCGGGCAGGAGATCGTGCTGCGGGGCCAGAACCTCGGTGGCAAGCCGCTCATCGTGGTCGTGGGCGGCCTTACCGCCGAAGTCAAGGAGGCAGAGCCGGAGGCCCTGCGCGTAGTCGTGCCCGATGTCCCCGTGATCCAGGGACGCACGACTCCGGTCTACGTCCAAATCGGGCCCGACTCGGCGAAACCGGGCGAGCTGATCCTGGGCCGTCTTCCCCTAGTACTACAGCTGTCCCCATCATCCGGATCGGCAGGCGACCGCGTGATCGTGCGGGGTCGGGGCTTCGACGCCGAGCCCTCCCGGAACGTGGTCACTTTCGGCGGTCAGCCGGCCCTGGTGCTCGCGGCCTCTGCTGCCGAAATGACGGTTTCAGCCCCCGGGCTCGTGGGGGCGTCGACGCAGACCGAAGTCCCGGTGGTGGTGAGAGCCCACGGCAGCGCCTCCACCACCTCCGCCCTGTTCGTGCTCAAGCGGGTTTCGGCGGGCACGTTCCTTCCCCGGTTTTTCGCGACGCCGGTGGCCGAGTTCCCGGGCGAAGACCTGGCCTTCGTCTCCAGTGAGCTTGGTCCGCTGTTCGTCCTTTCCGGAAAGGGGGAGGCCACCTCGACCGCGGAGAGGGCGGTGCACCTGGCGAGCACCCTGAATACTCTGGTGGAGAACGGGGCCACCAGGCCGCCGACGTTCGAGTTCCGCGAGAAACCGGCCCCCAATGTGGCCGTGGTCGGCAACCCCGTCCCGCTCCTCATCGCGGGGACGGCCGATGCCGCTGCTTATGACAAGCCCTGGGATCCCGGCCAGAAGAGCTCAGGACGCGCCTCCCCCCGCAGCTTGGCCAACTACTGGACCGCCCTATTGCAGGACTATTTCACCCTCTTCCTCCGCGGCCAGAGACCCTTGCGCGTCATCGAGCTGTCGCCGCGGGGGAAGGCCCTGAGCGAAATCTACTCCGAGGCGCTGCGGGAGGTCGGGTCCGGGGCGGGCGTGCCGAGTCGGATCGTCCAGCCCTTGGGCGTCTCCCTCTCCAGGGCCCTGCGTGAGATGGCGCTCCTGCTGCCCACCGAGGGCCAGGCGCGGGCAACGGCCGCGCTGGAGGGGCGCTGGGCCGGCACCATGGAAGAAGGAGGGGGAGGGCCGCGCGAGATCCGGATCCGCTTCCGCTTGGAGGGCCCGCGATTGTCGGGCTCGCTGTCCGCGGGGGAGGGGGGCATCGAGATGGCCACCCCCCTCCGGGAGATCGTCTACGAGAGGGGAACCTTGCGCTTCAGGGTGGAGGTCTCGGGCTCGCCGCGGCTCTTCAGCGGCAGCTTCCAAGGTGACTCGATCACGGGGACGATCCAGCGGGGGGCCGCGGACAAGGCGGCCGGCGGACGCTTCTCCCTTAAATACGTTGAGTAGGGGCCGCGTCCGCACCGGCCTCGAGGAGCTGCTGGCCCGCCCCGGGGACCTGCGAGGCCTCCGCATCGGGCTTCTGGCCAACCCCGCCTCCGTCACCCCCGATCTCGAGCACGCCTCGCTAGCGCTCAAGTCCTCCCGGGCCTTCCGGCTGGCTGCGCTCTTCGGCCCCGAGCACGGGATCTGGGCCGATGCCCAAGACCTGGTCGAGGTGGAGGACAGCCGGGACTCCGCCACCGGCCTCCCCGTCCACAGCCTCTACGGCAAGAACCGGGTCCCCACCCCCGCCATGCTCGAGGGTTTGGACGCGGTGGTCCTCGACCTGCAGGACGTCGGCTCGCGCTACTACACTTTCATTTATACGATGCTGAACGTGTTGGAAGCGGCGGCTCGCGATCGCCGGCGCGTCGTGGTCCTCGACCGGCCCAACCCCCTGGGAGGGGTGACGGTGGAGGGCAACGTCCTCGAGCCCGAATACCGGTCCTTCGTGGGGCTTCACCCGCTCCCGGCGCGCCACGGCCTCACCATAGGCGAGCTTGCCCTCCTCTTCCAGGCCGAGCTCGCCCTCCCGGTGGATCTTCGGGTGGTGCCCATGCGGGGCTGGCGGCGCCCGATGCACTTCGAGGAGACGGGCCTGCCCTGGGTGCTGCCCTCTCCAAACATGCCCACCGTGGACACCGCGTTCGTCTACCCGGGAGGGTGCCTGATCGAGGGTACCAACCTCTCCGAGGGACGGGGCACCACCCGGCCCTTCGAGATGGTAGGGGCGCCCTGGCTCGATCCCTGGGTCCTGGCCCGGGACATGGCACGCGAGCGCCTACCCGGAGTCCGCTTCCGTCCCGCGTTCTTCACCCCCACTTTCCAGAAGCACGCCGGTCGGCTGTGCGGCGGCGTGCAGGTTCATGTTCAGGATCGCGGGCGCTTCTCCTCCTATCTGACCTACCTCCTGCTCATCGCGCACGCCCGCCGCCAGGACCAGTCCCGTTTTGCCTGGCGCGATCCTCCCTACGAATACGAGTACGTCAAGCGCCCCATAGACATCCTCTGCGGAACGGGCCGGGTTCGGCAGACGATCGAGCGCGGCCTGTCTCCCCGGCTCCTGGCCCGGGCCTTCCGGGCGGACGCGGCTGGCTTCCGGCGCCGTCGGGCCCCCTTCCTTTTGTATTGAATTCCTTGAACGGGGGGGCGGAGCTTCTGATAGACTCCGACTTCCCTCCCCCTCTCCGGGCGTCCCTCACGCCCGGGCCACGCAAGGAGCGTCTGCTGACCGCCGCTGACCCCGTTGCCCTCATCACTCTCGCCGTGATCCTCGGGGGCGTGATCGCCTTCCTCATCTCCTCCCTCCGCAGCCGCGGAACCGACGACGACGGGCACCCCGCCCTCGAGGACCTCCAGCGGCGGCTGGCCAGGATCGAGGATCAGGCACGGGAGCAAGCCGAGATATTCCGGCTCATTCCCCTTCTGCTTCACCAGATGTTCACGGTTCCAGGCCGCCGGGGGGCCGCGCCCCTGGCCCTGGGCCTCGTACAGCAGCTTCTGCGCCCGGAGCAATGCGCGGTCTTCATGGCCCGGCCCGCCCAGCGCCGCCTGGCCCTGGCCGAGGGGCACGGGCTGCCCGCCTCTCTCGTCCCCGGCTTCGAACTTGAATACGGGCAGGGTCGCGTGGGCCACGTGGCGGAGGCCCGGGTGGTCATGGACGAGGCGGACTTCGCGGCCGCCAGCCCCCTCCTGAAGAGTCATCTCGAGGCCACCGTCACCCCCGGCCTGCGCGCGGACCTCCTGGCCCCGATCGAAGACGAGGGCGAACTCATCGGCGTCCTGTGCGTGGGAGGCCTTCGGACCGGGCGCGGCCACGAGAAGGCCCTGCTGCGAATGGTAGCGGACGTGACCGCGGTCGCCCTGGCCCAGATCACCCGCCTACGCGCCACCGAGGAGGCCGCTAACGTGGACTCCTTGACCGGGGTCTACAACAAGCGGCACCTCCAGAGGCGGCTGGAGGATGAGTTGCAGAAGGCGCAGCGGGAGGGCGTGCCCCTGACCCTCCTCATGCTGGACATCGACCACTTCAAGAACTACAACGATGCCAACGGACACTTGGAAGGGGACGAGGTCCTCAAGAAAGTGGGCCAAGTCCTGAAGGGCTCGATCCGGGAGGACGACGTGGCCGCTCGCTACGGAGGCGAGGAGTTCGTGGTCCTCTATTTGGGGGCGGGCAAGGAGCTGGCCCTGCGCCTGGCGGAGGGCCTGCGGCGGGCCGTGGAATCGTTCGCCTTTGCCCACCGCGAGCTGCAGCCACTGGGCGCTCTGACCATCTCCGGAGGAGTCGCGAGCTTCCCTCGCGACGCGGGGAGCAGTGTCGATTTGATCCGTGCCGCCGACCAGGCCCTCTATGAGGCCAAGGCCTCCGGCCGCAACCGCATCCTGGCCGCGCGCATCACGTAGCCGAGGACGGCTCCTCGCGTATCGCGACCGCTTCTGGCTTGCCCGCCCCCGCAGGCGTCCTCCGGGAGGTGGTCAAGACCACCGCTACCAGGATCAGCGCCGCCCCCCCCACGAGAGTTGCGGAAACCGGCTCCCCCAGGATCGCCGACCCGAGGGCCACCGCGACCAAGGGGTTCACGTAGGCGTAGGTGCCGACCGTGCTCGCGGGCAACTCGTTCAGGCAGTAGGCAAAGGCAGTAAAGGCCAGGAGGGAGCCGAAGACCGCGAGGTAGACCAGGGCCACCCAGGCCCGGGCGGAGGCCGCGCCCAGGAGCCCGAGGTCCTCTCCTAGCAGGCGCGACAAGACGAAGAGCAGGGCCGAGCCGGCCAGCATCTCGACCGCGGAAGCGGTCAGGAGGGGCAGCCGGCGGGGCACGGATTGGGCGTAGAGCGAGCCCGCCGCCCAGGACACGCAGGCGATCTCCAGGGCCAGGATCCCGGGCCAGTGGCCGGCGGGCACGCCTCCCTCCGGGCGCACGACGAGAGCGACCCCCCCCAGGCCGACCAGCGTGCCCAGCCAGACGCGCGCCGTCCAGGCCTGCCCGCCCGGTCGCAAGCCATCCAGCAGGGTGAGCCAGAGCGGCACCGTGGCCACCACTAGGGCCGCGATCCCGCTCGGGATCGTCCGCTCCGCCCACATGACGAGTGCGTTGCCCCCGGCCAGAAGCAGGATCCCCACAAGGGCGTAGTCGAAGAGCTGCCGGCGGTCCGGCCGGGCGCGGGAGCGGTCGGCGAAGAAGGCAATGACGGCCATGACCGAACCCGCGGCCGAGAAGCGCAGGGCAGCCCCTAGGAAGGGCGGCATCTCCCGCACCACGATCCTTATGCCCAAGTAGGTCGACCCCCACACGACGTAGATGACGAGCAGGGAAAGCCAGGGCAGCAGCTCTCGGCGAGGGGAAGCCATGGTCACGGTAGGAGGGCCGGCTCCACCGGCCCCAGGGGCCCTTTCTCGACCAAGGTCTCGAGCACGAAGGCGGTGCGGGACGACTGAAGGGCGCGGGTAGCCTGCAGGTCGGCGAGCAGGGCGCTCACGTCCTCGATCTGGCGGCACTGGATCTGGGCCACGAAACAGTCCTCGCCGCTCACTCGGTAGACGGACCTTACCAGGGGGCTCCCGGTGAGCCGGCGCAAGACGTCCTTCTCCTTCTCGCGGGAGACGCCCCCGTCAAGGGTCAGGCGGACCTGCGCCCGGACCCCGAGGCCCAGGGCGGCGGGGTCCACATCGGCCCGGTAGCCCCGGATGACCTCCCTCCGCTCGAGGTCACGAATGCGCTCGGCCACGGCCTGCCGGGATAGACCGAGGTCCTTGGCGAGGTCGGCCGCAGTCCGCCGGCCGTCCCGGGAAAGCGCGAGTACGAGCCTCCGGTCCACGGGGTCCAGCGCCCCGCCCGCCGGGGAATTCCGCTTCATTTCCAAACACTACGCAGGATTCCTGTAAACCGTTCCATCGAATGTCAAGGTGTTGGCGTCCGCCGTTTGACAAAGGCCCGAATCCACGCCCTCCCCCGGACACGGTTGGCGTTAACATCTCTTGACCCACGAAACCCTTGACGGCGGTGCAGGCGCGGAACCACAATTCGGGTCTCCGGCCGGTGGCCCCAAAAGCCCGGCCGATCCCGCGAGGTGCAAGCATGCGCAAGCCTCCCTCCCGCGAGGACGAGAATCCCAGCCCCGGATTCTCCCGGCGCGCTTTCTTGAAGACGGCCGGCGTCGGGGCCGCCGCCACCGGCCTGGTGGGCGTGGAGTCGCGGCCCCTGGGAGCCACCGTCCTGGGCCGCGAGGCCGCACCCCTGAGCCTGAAGGTCAACGGCTCCCTGCGCACCGTGACCGTCGAGCCACGGGTCACGCTCTTGAACGCGCTCCGCAACCACCTGGACCTCACGGGGGCCAAGCAGGTCTGCGACCGGGGCAGTTGCGGCGCCTGCACCGTGCTCCTAGACGGGGAGCCGGTCTGCTCCTGCCTCATGCTGGCCGCCGACGCCGCCGGCCACGAGATCACGACCGTGGAAGGCCTGGGCACACCCGAGAAGATGAGCCCCTTGCAGGCCGCTTTCGTGGAGTCTGACGCCCTGCAGTGCGGCTTCTGCACGCCCGGTTTCGTGGTGGCGGGCACCGCCCTCCTCTCCCACAACCCGGACCCGAGCCTGGAGCAGGTGAAGGACGGCCTGGCCGGGAACCTCTGTCGGTGCGGGACCTACGGCCGCGTATTCGAGGCGGTCCAGAAGGCGGCCCGGGTGCAGGCGGCCGCGCGAAAGAAGGGGTAGGCCATGGCCCAGCAGACGCCGACCAAGGATGGACCGACCGTCACCTTCAACGTGAAAGCGGGCATCCCGGGCGCTCCCCAGACGCTGGAGGTGCACGCGGCGGAAGGGGATATCAAGCCCTGGGACCTCGACTCCCAGCTCCGGATTGTCAAGGGACGCCAGACCCGCCTGGAGGGACCCCAAAAGGTCACAGGCCGGGCGAAGTACACCTTCGACATCAGCCTCCCCGGCATGCTCTGGGGGAGGATGGTCGGGGCCAGCGTGCCCGCCGCCGAGATCGTGAAAGTCGACACCAGCCGGGCGGAGGCCCTGCCCGGCGTCAAGGCTGTCTGGACCACGGAGTCGCGAACCGTGCGCTTCGCGGGCCAGGACGTGGCCGCGGTGGCCGCGGTCTCGCCCGAGGTTGCGGAGGACGCGGCGCGGCTCATCCAGGTCACCTACGACGAGAGGCCTTACGTCACCGACATCGAGAAGGCCATGGAGACCGACGCCCCCCTCGTCTACGAGCCCGACCAGGTTCCGGGCTCCAAGGACATCCCGCGCAAGGGGAACATCCTTGGTCCCCAGAGCCCGCGCCGGGGCGGGGCACGGGGCGACATCGAGAAGGGGTTCGCGGAGGCCATGGTCACGGTCGAGCCGACCTACGTGATCCCGGTGCACACCCACTCGCCCCTGGAGAGCCACGGCGTCGTGGCCCTTTGGGAGGGGGACCAACTCACGGTCTACGCTTCCACCCAAGGGATCTTCACCGTCCGCGACGGGATGGCGGAAGCCCTTGCCATCGACCGCAAGAACGTCCGCGTGATCACCGAGCATATGGGGGGCGGCTTCGGCAGCAAGCTCGCCCCCTCCGCGGTGGGCAGCGCTTTCGCGGTGGTGGCCTGCCGCCTGGCCAAGAAGGCGGGGGCGCCCGTAAAGCTCATGTTGGACCGGAAGCAGGAGCACCTCTGCACCGGCAACGCTCCCAGCGCGGTCATGACCGTCCGCCTGGGGGCCCGCCGCGACGGTA
>Ga0210399_10002952_pt1 | contig 13224 bp, 15 predicted proteins | sample IncBWC14MmetaG_FD_150865 | JGI IMG/M metagenome (GOLD analysis project Ga0210399, IMG submission 150865) | Forest soil microbial communities from Barre Woods Harvard Forest LTER site, Petersham, Massachusetts, United States - Inc-BW-C-14-M | ecosystem: Environmental > Terrestrial > Soil >... | reverse complement strand
TCCAGCTTGGGCAAGCGGGCGTCAATTCCCGCCTTCGAGTGAGCATCGGTGTATTGGGCCATTCTCTCCTCTGAAAGCAATTTTAACGAGTTATAGATTCTACACTCAGTCCCCGATTCATCCCATCTTGCCTACCCGAGGTATCTTTAGGTATGCTCCCGAAAGTGGGGCGCCCAGACCGGATAGGAGACTGCGTACAGGCATGATCTGTCCACAGTGTCGGAGCTCGGACTGCTTCCGCTCCCATCGCAAAGGAGTTTCCGATTTACTCACCACGTTTGTCGGCCTGCGTCCATGGCGATGCCATACTTGCGACTGGCCATTCTACGCCCGGCGCGTTGCATACGCTTTTAGCCGTTACGCACACTGCTCCAAATGCGGAAATTTTGATCTTAGACGCATCTCCCGCGAGCGTGTGGAGGACGGAACCGTAATCTCCCTAAAGCGCCGGCTCGGCATTCCCGCTTACCGTTGCGATCTTTGCCGGCGACGTTTTTTTAGCATCCTATCTTTTCGCCGGATTGTGCCTTCGACGAGCCGCAGTGCCGGATCACTGAGCGGCGGAGAAGCACCTCCGCCCTCGTCCGTTTCTGGACTTGAATCGACCTAGCTTCACCCTCTTCTGACCTCTCCCCGTCTCACCAAGCGCCCCTCGGGCCAGCCATCCTGGTATCAACGCCTTCCAGCCCTTGTAACGCACAATTAACATTCCCGTCACGGGTGGTTCAAGGCAGGCACATAAGGTTTGCCGTCCCGGTAATCGGTCCAGGGGAAGGCGCGGCTGCAAGGTCAGGCGGTGTCTCTCCGCGCAGGTACGAAATAGCTGCAACTCTTTGTGTTGCTTTTCATCTCCGTTAGGCCGGCACCATCACCACAGAGGATAGAGGTGGAAGCCGGATTCGCGGCAACCGGACGGCGAGCGTGTGGGCTGGTGGGCCATAGGCTTCGCTGAACCCGGGCTGGCGCGGGTAGGTAGGTTCGGAAGTTAAATTCAAGGAGGAAGGGAATGCGAGTACTTGCACTATGGATTCTGGCGTTTGGCATCGCCGCATCACCGGCGATAGCACGAGCCGCTGGAACGGGGGATGACAAGGATTCAACCGCTGTCAAGAAGGCGGACACTGCGAAAGCCGCTACGGACAACAAGACGCCAGCGGCTTCCTCGACGTCGGATGCGCCGGCCAAACCGGCCTCTCCGACCGTGGAAAATGAACTTCAACAACTTCGCGAACTGCTCGAAGCGCAGTCGAAGCAACTTCAGGAGCAGAACGATGCGTTGAAGGAACAGCGCCATGAAATGGAAGTGATGCAACAGAACCTGAGGGCTGTGAACGCTCCCCTGGTAAATGAGGGCGCGTTGCCTGCCTCCAGCGTAGCCGCTCAGCCGGCACTGTCAGCCGGCTTCGTCGCTTCGCCTGACGAAGACAAGCCGGATGCGTTTCAAATTCGCTTCAAGGGCATCACGATTACTCCGGGCGGCTTCATGGCGGCGGAAGGTGTGTGGCGGCAAAGAGGCATCACAAACGACGTGAATACGGACTTCAGGGGTCTTCCGTTTTCCGGTGCTTCGAATGCGCACGTAAACGACCTCAACTTCTCCGGCCGCCAGTCGCAGATCAACCTGTTGATACAAGGCAAGCTGGAAGGAGTCAAGATCGGCGGCTATTTCGAAGGTGATTTCCTGTCCGCCGGAGTGACTTCGAACAACAATCAAACCAACAGCTATACGTTCCGCCAGCGGCAATTTTGGGCGCAAGCAGCCTTCGAAAGTGGCTGGACCCTGACGGGTGGCCAGATGTGGAGCCTCGCGACCGAAACCAGAAAGGGTCTCCAGCCGCTCACCGAGGCCAGGCCGATGACGATTGACGCACAGTATAACGTCGGCTTCAGTTGGGCTCGGCAGTTTGGTTTCCGGATCACAAAAAGTCTCGCTGACAACAAGTTGTTTGTTGGGATGTCGGTCGAGGATTCGCAGACAACGCTCGCCGGCAAAATCCAGACGCAGAACATTTTGATCGCCCAACCTGGGGATCTCGCCGGTCTGTACAACAACCAGGCGAACTACTCCTACAACACTACTCCGGACTTTGTCTTTAAGGCGGCGTTGGAGCCGGGGTGGGGCCACTACGAAATCTTCGGCATCGTAAGCACATTCCGCTCGCGAATATTCCCTTGTGCAGGCGCGACGGCCGCCGCTCCATGCCCTATTAACGGCGCGACGTTCTCGGGCTCGCTTGCAAGTAACGATACTCGCGTGGGTGGTGGAATCGGCGTCAATGCTCGCGCTCCTTTGTTCCATAAAAAACTGGACGTTGGCTTTCACTTCCTCGGAGGCAACGGCGTAGGGCGGTATGGCGATACCACAGAAGGCGACGTTACCGCCCGTCCGGATGGCACCCTTGCTCCTCTTCGGTCATATCAAGCTCTCGGCTCCCTCGAATTTCACGCAACTCCGAAGCTCGATATTTACGGATACGCCGGAGGCGAATACGACGGGCGTGCTGCATATGTCAGCGCGGCAGGTGCAGGCGTTGGCTATGGTTCACCCCTTGTCCGAAACGATGGCTGCTCGGTTGAATCATCGCCTGTCAACCAAAACACACCGGCGGGCACCAACACTACAACCGGCCAAGTTACGCCAGCAAATTGCCAAGGCGACCCTCGCAGCATCATTGAGGGAACACTCGGTTTTTGGTATCGCTTCTATCAGGGACCGAAGGGACGGGTGCAGTACGGCCTGCAGTATTCTTACTTCGTAAAGAACACATGGTCGGGCGCCGGCTCCAAGGCGGATACCGCGGGCGAGTTCACACCCTCGGCCAATACGAGTATGGTCTTTGCCTCATTCCGCTACTACCTGCCGTAGGCTATTCGCGGAAGAGCTGTGGTTCAGAAGTCTAAGTTAGCTTGAAGAGGGGCGCCCCTCAGGGGGCGCCCTTTTTTGTCTGCCGGATGTTCACTCCAGATAGGAATTAGGATTAGTTGATCGTGCCGGGAACGATCCGCCGAAGCGTGTCTTCCACCCCCTGCGGCTTGAAACCAAACGGGCCAGGATCCGACTTGTAGCTCACCCGTCCATCGCGGCCTATCACGTAAAGACGATCGGGCCACCCGGTGTAAGCTCGTTCGGTCAGATTATCGAAGTTATCGACGACGGCGGGAAACTTGATGCCAAGCTTCACCACGCACAATTGCCCCATCTCGCTGCGCTCATCGAAACTCTTCGGACTTGCAAACACCACGTGGTCATCCAGATTGTCGGGATCCTGCCACACATCGCTGGTGTGCGCCTCGCGAATGTAAACCACGTAGAACGCCACCCGATCGCCATACTGCTCGTAGAGTGTATTGAGAGCGGGAACCTCCCGCCGAAAGGGAGGTCACGTGTAGCTGCCGAATACGAGGACCACGGGCTTCTCGCCGCGCAAAGATGACAATCGAAAGCTCGATTTGTGGTCGGGGCTCTCGAGCGAAAAGTCTGGTGCCATGTTGCCGACGCTCACTTGGCCTGCCCGCGCCACTTGCCAAAGGGGCTTAAACGGCAACGCCACAAATGCCGGCCAGGGAACGTGTTTCATTGTCGCTGCAAAGCGATCCGGCGATTGCAACATCACGCCGAACAGTACTGCCGTTAGCGCGGCATACAGCCCCACAAGCGCGAGAGCGACTTTCGCGAGAACCTTCCAACTAGTATTGGTTTTCTTCGCCTCAGGCATCGAATGTCGCGCAATTTATACCGCACTTCGAAACGCGTCTCTAATCCTTTTGTATTACAGACCAAAGTAAGGCCACAGGATAGAAATTCAGGCGGTTTGGATCAGCGACGCTACGCGGTATATCCTCCGAACGTGCAACGTTCAAGCGTCCTGTCGCCAACTCTCGGTTTGATCCTCGGACTCGCGATTACCGTCGCGGCGGTCGTGGCCTATGCCTGGTATACCACCGCTCAAATCTCCGGCTTGCGAAAATTGCAAAATGAGTTTGCCGACCGCAACCGGAAGGACTCGCTGCAATTGTTGCGTATTCAGAACGACCTGAATTCGCTCGGCCTCGCGATGCGCGATATGCTCGATGCTGATGAACAGCACCCGCTCGCGGCCTGGTCAGCTGAGTTTGAACGAATTCACGCCGATCTCGATGATGCGCTTCGTCTCGAAGCACAGCTCGCGGTGGCCGCGCGGACGCTCGAGCAGCGCCAGTATCTTGAGAATTCCTTTGCTCAGTTTTGGGACGCGGCCAACGGAGCGTTTTCACTCGCGCAAGGAGGAGACGTCAATGCGGCTCGCAATCAAGTCCGGCTCGCACTGCAACCACGCCAGGCGTCCCTGACTAACGCGGTCGCCCGGCTCCTTGTCGAGAATTACGAAAGCGAGGGGAAAGCGTCGGCCCAGGTGCTGCAGATTTACGATCGAGTCCAGCGCCAGGTCTACTTTTTTCTTGCTGCAACGCTCGCCGCGATCCTGGCCACCAGCCTCTACCTGATTCAGTCGAATCGCCGGCTATTCGAGCGGCTGGCGTCGCTCTCCCGTCAGCGGAGTGAACTCGCGCGGCAGCTGATCGCCACTCAGGAATCCACCCTGCGCCATATTTCCAGGGAGCTTCATGACGAATTCGGCCAGACCTTGACGGCTGTAGGCGCGTTGCTCAGCCGCGCTGAAAAGCAGATGCCGGATGGATCCGCCGTTCGGGAAGAATTGCACGAAGTTCGTGACATCGCGCAGCAGACTCTCGAAAATGTACGTAGCCTTTCGCAATCGCTTCATCCCGTCATGCTGGATGAAACGGGTCTTGAGAGCACCGTCGATTGGTACCTCCCAATGATAGAGAGACAGACTGGCATCACAGTGCATTACGAAAAATCAGGCGCGTCATTCCCGATCGATGGCGGCGCTGGCATTCATGTCTATCGAATTTTGCAGGAGGCGCTGAACAACATCGTTCGGCATTCCGGCTCGCGCGAAGCCTGGGTTCGCCTGCGCTTCCTTGCTAACCAATTGGAACTCGACGTGGAAGATCATGGCACGGGGTTCGAGGCGCAAAAATCGAAGCCGGGTATCGGCCTTGTCGCCATGCGTGAACGTGCCCAATTGCTGGAGGCAGCCATCGAAATTTCGCAGCGGCCACAGCGCGGCACATTGGTGCGGCTAAGTGTCCCGCGCCGCAAACTGGATTCCAATGGTAACTAAGATCAAAGTTCTGCTGGTGGACGATCACAGCCTCGTACGCCGCGGTTTCCGTCGCATGCTGGAAGACGAGGCGGATATTGTCGTGATCGGGGAAGCTAGCAATGGCGATGAGGCTGTACGATTGGCCCGCGAGCTTGTGCCGCAGGTGATCGTGATGGACTGCGCGTTACCCGGCACAAGCGGTTTGGCTGCCACACGCAAGATTCTCGAAACGGCGCCGCCAAAGGCGATCTTGATGCTGAGCATGCACTCGGAAGATACGCTGGTGCGCCAGGCGCTGGACGCGGGAGCTCGCGGTTACATCCTCAAAAATGCGGTCGACCTGGAACTGGCAACCGCCATTCGCAGGGTCGCCGCAGGAGAAATTGTGCTCGACGCGCAATTGGCTAAGCCAGTTACTCTTCGTGGCGAGCGAAACGTAGGTCTCACCGCCCGTGAACTCGAAGTCCTTCAGCTCATCGTGAACGGCAAGTCCAACAAGGAAATAGCCGATGATTTAAAACTCAGCGTCAACACCGTTGCGGTTCATCGCGCCAACATCATGGAAACTCTTGGCATCCACAAAACAGCCGAACTCGTGGTCTATGCCATTCGCAACGGGCTCGTCAATATCTCGTGACTCTCTTAACCTGACTCACCGACTCTGCTCCTTCCGTCATCAAGTGACTAATGGTTTTACAGTATTGATGTAAGTTTACGTTGCCCCTACATTAACCTTCGCTTGGCCGCCAAAGGCTCCCCGCTTGAGGCGCACCCCCCAAGCAAAGTTGACCTTGCCCGGCTGGCTCGAATGGGCCAGCCGGGTTTTTCCCCCTGAACTTGTTGAGAAGGACCTGACATCCGGTCGCGGGTCGGCGAGGTATATCAATCGCGTTTCGTCCCGTCCGCCAAGAATGTTAGAATTGCCCCTACCGGCAGTGAAGAATCAGTTGCTTTCCGGCGATATCGTCTAAAGGTTAGGACGGAGCCCTCTCAAGGCTCAAATCCGGGTTCGAGTCCCGGTATCGCTACCAACCCCACAGAAGCAACGTTCGCGATTGTTGTAGGGCTTGTAGAGCTGGATATCTTCTGGCCGTGGCGGCGTGCCGAAATATTGGATGTAAATGTGGCGCAAGCCTCCGAGCTTGGCGCGGACTCCTCCATAAAGGCCATAGTCAGTGTGACCGGTGTAGCATGCTTCATCGGGTGGGACGCGATGGTTCTGAAAATGGGCCGCCGGAATGTAGGCAGGGTCGTCCACGTACAAGCTTTTTCCATATGGCTCCATGATATGGCAGGAAAGGCAAAACTTCGTTTGCTTGGAACGTTCGATGTGGGTAGAGGCTGCCATGGAGCCGCACAGAACCGGCAGCACACAGAAGGCAACGAAGGCCAGCATCTTTCCCGTGGTGGAAACTCTTATCGAGGGACGGACGACGTTGATCGCGATAAGAAGCGCCCTGGTCACCAGCAGCGCATACAGCAACGTTTCAGGTGATGGCAAATTCAATGCAATGTCCCTCCCACTCCCAGCACCGAGAGGCGGTACGCATAAGCCCAACGTGAGAGCGTGACTACTTCCTTTTGCCGAGTTCCGGATATAACCGACAAGCTGTTTGATTTGATCGTCTGTCAGCTTGCCCTTATACGCAGGCATTTTCTTGCCCTTGCCATTGGTTGTGGAATCGATCAATTGGGCGTCGGTCTGTTTTTGCACGTCCTCCGATCGCAGATCCGGTGTGCCCATAGCCTTCCCCGTGGGCGTGCCGCCGCTGCCGTCCGGGCCGTGGCACGCGGCGCACTTGGCTTTGAAGAGAGCCGCAGGATCATCCGCGGCTCGCGTTGACGAAGCGAGGCTGAGCGCAGGCACGGCAAACAACAAAACCATGACAACCGATCGAAATGCCTTTAGTTCCATCGCATTCCTCCTAACGAAAAGTTGAGATTCTGAAAGGAATATCACGGGCGACTGGCTCACAGCCAACCGGTTTTCAGAATGCATAGCGGAACGCGAATGTAGCAGTGCTGCCGTTAAAGTGCGGGTTCCCAATTGGGGCGAAGGTGATCGGGTTCGCCGGCCCTTGCGCATCGTATCCATAATAATTCCAATAGACGCGGTAGCTGAGCCCTTTATAAATATCGATGAAAAGGAGGTTGTCGGCTTCACGTAGTTGAAATCGAGCGTTCCGGGCGGCGTACTCGGGTCAGGCACGATTCGCGTCGACGCTGGCACCGGAGGCACGGTAAACGAACTGGGGCTGATTGAAATAAATGGATGTGCCGCGAGTGAAGCTGCCGGAAACCTATCATGGCAGTCACACGCTTATTAGGGTTTCCGGATGACGTTGCCGTAGGCGAAATGGGTGGTGCTTTGGTAGCGATTCGTGGCGCCCAAAGGCGAAGCCCCGTCAATGATGGGGCAAGGGGTGGCGACACCTGCGGCAGCGGTTCCGGCGTAACAGATGTCGATGGTGGAAAAAAAGTCGAGATACGTGTAGCCGAAATCAACGGAGAGTCTCGACTGAGGGGTGAGCATGGTCGAGAAGCTGTACGAGCGGTCATGCTCCAGGTTGTCGACGGTCAAGACATTGTCGCGATTCTCACGAATGTTAATTGAGCCATCGAGCGACGCTCACGGATGCGGCTTGTATTTGACGTGAAGCTTGTAATTCTGAATCTGGCGCGGGCTGATGCGGGTGAAAGATGCGTCGTTATAGCCGATGGACATGTCGCCGCTGATGCGCAGTTTGTCGATGGGCCGAGCCGTGATACCGAGCAATAGCGCATTTTCGTTGATGGTGGTGATGTTGCGCGAAGTGTCGTTGCCTGCTTCCGGGCCAATTTCAGTGATTGAACCGTCCGGATTCAGGGTGCATTCAGCGGGAGAACACCGGCCGTCGCGGCGCAATCCCGCGCGTGCTGCGAGGAAAAAGTTACCCGCATTACCACCCGTGCCACCGGGCAAGTAGATTTCCGCGATGTCAGTGGAAGCGTTGAAACTAGCGATTTTGCGATTTGTGTACTGATAACCGATGCGCCAGTTCAAACGGCGATTGAAGTCATATTCCACTGTTCGATTTCAAATTCTGCCCAAGAAATCGGGTGAAGAGTTGATCCTCCATATCAGCAAGCGAACTCGATGAATGCTGCGGGCACGTTGCCTGGTTGAAAGGCGCCGCAGGGCAGTTCGCGGCAAGAGTGGCCGGTGTCACCGTGGAAATGGGCAGCGTCAAGCCCGACTGGCCGACCCCGGTAGATTCGTCGCGATCGCGATCCACCCCGGTCGCGACGCATGACAATACTCAACGTATCGGATAACCAAATCTGTGACTTGAGTCACAGAGGGCGGTAGCCTAAGTCATTTTGAGCACAAGAAGCCACAGGCGTTTTTTTTTGGGTTTGCGGGCGAAGTTTAAGAAGATCGCGAACCAAAGACAAGTAGAAAACACTAATAATCGCTGAGTTTCGAAATCCGCTAATCGTATTTCTACGCAGGCCTTTGTGACGTCCGTCACACACCTCGGTAGCCTGAGGCACATCATGTGCTGTGCCGATAAGGCATTCTGCGATGGAAGGAGGTTTCGATGCCTAAAGACGATCGCGACCTATTGAATGTTCTGAAGTTCGAACTGAAAGTTCTCGAGCGCGGCGGCTATGGCTCTTCGCCTCGGCAGCCATGGCGGCAACATCTAGCCTTCGAGGATTCGCCCAGCTGTATGAATTATGACATTAAGGAGCATCCTGAGCCGTGTGAGGAATGCGTGCTAATTCAACTGGTTCCACCGGATCAGCGCGGCGCGAAGATTCCGTGCCGCCACATTCCGCTCACGCAAGAAGGGGAAACACTCGAGTACCTCTACAAGTGCGGAACACAGCAAGAAATCGAAGACGCGATGCGGAACTGGTTGCGGAGCACCGTACAGCAGATCGAGTCGCAGAGAGTTCATGCTGGGATCGTATTCGAAATGAGTGAGTCTCCTGGAACGCAGAATCCGCACTGAAACTGTTTGCAGCCTAGCGACTCCTAGTCACCTCGAGAGCTAAACGATTGGCAATCACGACGGTGGAACCTCGACGCGCCACGAGGCGCTGTCGCTTAAATTCGCTCAGCGTGGAAGTCACTGACTCCCGACAATGCCGATGCCATTCGGAATCTCTTCGTGCGTCAGCGAGAAATTGATCGATATAGCTGCCTGCTTCCCTGGACCTCATTCTTATTCATAAGGCAAAAGCAGGCGTTCGCGTTCCAATCATCGCCAGCTTGAACGGAGTATTCAACGGCTCGTACCTTCACGCCCACTTTGGGGTTTGCTCGCATCCACTCGATTTTTCGCCCGAAGGTCGATAATCCGCACAGGTAATCGGTTTCATAAGCGAAGTATATTGGCACCACGTATGGTTCATTGTTAAGGCTGCGTCTGAGCTCGTCAAAAGAGTGAAGCCCGTTCACCTCGGCTTGAAATGGTTTCGGTGGATGTCTCCATGGCAATCGGCACAGAGTGTGATCAGATTTTCGTCAGTGTCGTCACCCAGTCGGCCCCGCGAGCGAATGTGGTGGACCTGGAGGTGATCGGAACTACCGCAATACTGGCATCGCCAGCCGTCACGCTCCAACACTTCGATACGGAGTTTGCGATAAGAATCTGGGCCCAGCCGAAGTCTTGGTCGTCGCGGTTCGAAATCACTCATTGAGCTCTCTCAATTTGCTGCACGAATTCCATTTTCTGTTGATCCGGAAGCAGGGAATAGAGTCGACCGAGTGCGCAGAGCAGTGAATCAGAATTACCATCCTCGAGGTGAGCTCCAGCAAGGAAATCGGCGCAGATCATCTCCAAGCAATAGCCGCGCGACTTGCTCGCGCCGAGCATCAGCGCCGCCGTTTCCAGCGCGCGCTCAATTACCGGCAACTGGCTCTTATAGAGTTTGAAATAAATGATTTCCCACGGCTCCGTTTCCTGGCCCGTCAAATGCTTCTCAACTTCCCGTTTGAATCCTTCCTTGGGAAGTTCGATCGCTTTGTGCAACCAGGTTGCACAGTCAAAACGTTCGCCGTCTCGCCGCGCTACTTTCGCAAGTTCGGCTGCCTTCGACCACCCCACTTGCTGCAAGTCGTGGTGAATGCGCCGAGGCAGTTGCTCGTGGATGGCCATCAGGTAGTAGGCCTTGCGCCTGGACTCAGGGAACCGTTTCGTCAAAAAATCATCGAATGACCCGAGGTTTTCGAGCTTCCAGTACTGACCAGCTCGCACTTCGCACAAGTACTGACCGAGTTCGACGAAGCGCGTGTCCTTCTCTTGCTCGGCATGGCGCTCCCAGGACAAGATTTCATCGACCTTGTCCAGAACGAAGAGAGCGCGGCGCCGATTCGGTTTGGGTTCCACGAGAACACGCCCGTTAGTCGTCAAATTGGTCAAGCCAATCAAGATCGATTGCTCCTGGGCGTCGAATGAGTTTAGAGTCCATCAGCTGCTGATTTCCCAGGCAGAGGCCCAAATGAGAACAACCGACGCATCCGTTTTGTGGAAAGCGAATCCCGCTGTGCGGGAGAAAATGGCCGGCTTCAATCTGCTCGACGGTGGTTTCCACCAGTTGGCCAAACTCCCGCCGCTGTTCTTCGCCGATGGATGTCTTCAGATATTGAATTTCGGGCGTGTTCTTTCGAACAAACACCACTAGGGAGACATCCGCGATTCCAGTCATCCAGGAATAGCAGATCAGCTGTGGATCAAGCGACAAGAGGCCTTCGGGCTGTTCCGGATAGCGCGATCCTGTCGTTTTCCAATCGAGGATGCAATTCGTCCCGTCCAACTCGCCAATCGCGTCGATGTAAGATACAAATTCGCTTCCGCACGGAAGTGAGCGCGTCCACTTGACCTGAAGATTTTTCTTTGGGCAGCGGATTCGCACGCGATCATCCTGGGCGAATCGTTCGAGCAGGCGAATGCCTTGGTGATACAGCCGGTCCCAGGAGTCGTTCTTCGCATACTGGAGCACAGCGTCCTGATGTTCTTGCCACTCCTTAGAGAACGCGGCGGTCGAATCCTCTTCGCGGAAATAGGCTGCCAGGGCGTTCTCGAAGCAGCGACCGAAAATCATCGAGGCTCGATCTTCCTTTTCGCGCCATCCGTCGAGGTATCGATAGCGATACTTCCGTGGGCAGCGAAGATACTGGCTAATCTGCGTGAAGCTGTAAGTCATTCGACCCTCCCGCCACGACGCCTTCGCGAGCATCCTTCGAGATGAATTCCCATTCGCTCGCTGGCGCGAATCCTTCGAGGCTTACAAAAGCGCGCCCCGCAAACATTTTTCTGGTCGTGCGCACTACGCCAGTGAGGCCGAGCAAAGCTTTTTCATCCACCTCGTCACGGCCGAGCAAATCCGTGTCGTAGCCGAAATCCCGAAGAAACCAGTTCAGTTTCCAGAGCGACTTCTGGGTGCAGTAGATTCGCCCCGAAACTTTGCGGGAGGCGAGATCGTTGGGCTCGAGGATCGCGAAGCTGAGAATGAAGAAAGGTTTTTGCGGATGCCAGCGATAGTAAGCGCGATCGACCCGAACCAGGAACACGCCTTCCAGAATTCCATCGCCGCGTGATGCTTCAGCGTGTAGACCAGGGAAATGTCGTTTCATGACTTCACCCCCTCAAGCTGGTTGTAGCTGTTCAACTTGCAAATCAGCGCGGCACGATCCTTGGCGGCTTCTTCAGCCAGCGTGGAGATGAAGGCGTCGACCAGGTCTCGGCTGGCATCGCGGAGCGCTTCGGTTCCGCAGAAATCAGCCGCATAGCGTTTCACGAGGGTGGGATCGAGTTCGTATTTGCGAATCAGCAGGCAGAGTTTGTCCCGCAACCGCGGGTGACCATTATTTGAACCATTCGAAGCGCACGTTTTATTTGGCGGCGCGTGATTATGAGAGGGACTTGGTGCGGTGGGCAGCCATCCCAGTTCTTCAACCGAACAGAGTCCGATTCCATAGGCCTTGCGCAGGGCGCGATTTACAGCACGAGTCTCCGCGACGCGCATTTCAGCACCGTGAACTATCGACGAAACGTTGGAGGGATTGGCATCCCCATAGCCTTCGAAGCCCTTCGACCTTCGATTTTTGAAGACGATCGCCTTAAAAACCCAAGAGCTCTGATTGGGGTCTGAGTAAACTCTCTGCAGTATCGTTTTAATTCCCACGCATCCGCGTCGTTGGGCAATATGAAGTAAGCCGGAATTAGTTATGAACCATCGGCCGTCCAACATCCTAAGGTGCCCGGCGCCGATCGAAAGAGAATGCCTCTTGGTTAGATCAGCCAAACATGCGATTGCTTCCGCCGCCAACGGACCCCAGCGATCGCGAGCCAATCTCGCATTGGATCTCAGCAGTCCGCCTTTTCTTCGCATGGAATCTCCTATATCAGAGCGATACCGCGGTGAAATGCAGTCATAGATTTCGCAGTTCGCCATTTGTTAAGCTATCGAGCTATCGATCGCGTTCGTCAGAATGTTGTACTCGTAAAAAGAATACTCTCAAAATGAATAAAGTCAAGGGCAAATCCGCCGGGCGCCCACGCCGTTCCGATAGCGACGTGGACCTAGAGGCCGTGGGGCTGCGGATTCGACAACTGCGAGGTGAAGCAAACCAGGAGGAGTTTGCAAAGGGGTTGGGGATCAGTCAGGCTCAGTTGTCAAAATATGAGCTGGGTCAAAGCGCACCTCCTCTCGGAGTATTAGTGGCCCTGGGAAAGTCGCAGGCGATCAGTGTAGATTGGCTCCTGACGGGGAAAAAACAGAACCCGTCGCGATAAAGCAATATATATAGATCCAACCGGCGTCTCGAATGACGAATTAGGGGAAGGCACTTCCCGATCCCTCGTTCACCGCGACGCGAGACGTTTTTGGTGGATGTGACTGTGGCAATCAGCACAGGGCGTGATCATGTTTTCGCCTGTGTCGTCACCCAGTAGGCTTTGCGAGCAAATGTGATGGACCTGAAGACGATCGGAAGTCCCGCAAGACTGGCATCGCCAGCCGTTGCGGTATTTGCCAGATTCAAGCTTCCCAACTCCCTACCGAT
>Ga0210399_10002950_pt1 | contig 13226 bp, 10 predicted proteins | sample IncBWC14MmetaG_FD_150865 | JGI IMG/M metagenome (GOLD analysis project Ga0210399, IMG submission 150865) | Forest soil microbial communities from Barre Woods Harvard Forest LTER site, Petersham, Massachusetts, United States - Inc-BW-C-14-M | ecosystem: Environmental > Terrestrial > Soil >... | reverse complement strand
CGTCTGAAACAACTCCACCGGATCTCTGGCCTCAAAACTTCCCCCCAGCTTCACTTCCACCGCCATCATTTTTCTATCCGCCGAAATATAGAACAGTTCCTTCCCGTCATTCCTCCACCTCGGTTCCTCTCCCCCGCCGCGCGACACCTGCCACTTGCTGTTCGCCTCCGGAAATGGCGATACATAAACTTCCCAGATTCCGCTCTCATTCGACGCATACGCCACCCACCTCCCATCCGGTGAAAACTGCCCGTTCCGCAACGCGCCTTTCCCCTGGAGATATGGCTTTGCCTTTTTCTCAGGCAGCGAAATCGTCCACATTTCTTTCTCTTTTCTCACCAGCAACGTCCTCCCGTCGCGCGACCAGTCCCAACAAGTCTCCTGCGTCGACCCCAATTCCGCGATCGATTCCTCGCTCCCCGACCCATCCGCGTTCTTCCAGAACATCTGGACAAATACATTTCGATTTGACGAGAACGCCAACCGTTTCCCATCCGGGCTCCAGATCGGCATTTGATTCAACGAGTCATCCAGCGTCAGCCGTGACACCGCTCCGGTCTTCAAATCGCGCGTCCAAATTCCGAACATCCGGCCATTCGGATTGGTCTGGTCGAACGCTAGCCTTTGCCCGTCTCGCGACAGGCTCGGATTCGCGAACGATCCTGGGTTGCCCACCGCTTCCAGCGCCTTCCCGCGCCGGTCGAACCACTCGAGCTGTGTTACCACCGCGCCTCTTCCTGGCTGCGTCACCAGCGCTTGCTTTCCAGCTACGTCAAACAGTGCCAGATCGATTTGCGTCAGGTATCTAACCCCGTTTTGTATCACCTGGAAATCTCCGCTCAATCGGAAGGTACTTGCGTCAAATCGCCGTGCCACCAGCGCGTGGTCACCGTCCCGCACATATACCAGATACCCTGGCTCCGCATACACCACATTTGAACTTACCGTCATCACTAAACGCCTATCCGTAGTATCCAGGCTCCCCACGTATAACGAGTTCTTCTCAAAGTGTCCTGTGAAGTTTGCCGATAAATAGAGAAAGTGCCTTCCGTCCGGCAAAAAGTTCGGCCACCGGTGGCTCGCTTCTTCGTTTGAACCATCCGCCTTCGTGACTTGCGTCACCTCGCCGCCATTCACCGAAGTCCGATACAGTCCACTGAACACATCCGGCGTAAACAGGATCACTCCATCTTTGCTCCACGCTCCTCCTCGCCCATTAGGCGCATCAGCCAGCACTTGTACGCTTGTCCCCGCCGCGTCCACCTTCTTTAATTTCCCCTGGGAGAAGAATCCGATCCACTTGCCATCCGGCGACCAGAATGGCACCGTCGCATCCTCCGTGCCTTCTAACATCGTCGCATTGCCCTCCCCGAGCTTGTATCTCCAGAGCATGAATCTGTTCTTTTGCTCCGAATAGGACACCAGCGCGACCGTCTGCCCGTCCTTCGATATCGCCACGTAATTCGCCACCAACGGGAATGGACTAGCAAAATGCATTGTCCGATGTGATTGCCGTACTCCCATCCACCACATTACCCCGCCAATTCCCATGAGCATCAACAATCCCGTTGCGGCCAGCCAGCCCATGCCAGACAGGCGACCCTTCGACGGAACCGGCCCTGCCGCCGTTTCTCCCCGCGAGCCACTTTCTGCAATCCACCGCAACTCGCTTCCTATATCGCTCGCACTTTGCCACCGCGCATCCGGCTCTTTCGCCAGGCATTTCTGCACCACATGGTCCAACGCCGCCGGGGATGTCGGTTTCACCACGCTCAGTGGTTTCGATTCTTTCTCTAGAATCGCGCTCGCCACGCTCAACTGCGTCTTCCCCTCGAAGGCCTTATTTCCCGTCACCATCTCGTACAGCACCGCTCCCAGCGAAAAAATATCGCTGCGCGCGTCCAGTTCTTTTCCCTCCACCTGCTCCGGCGACATGTACTGAAATGTCCCAATAATCGTGCCTTCTTGCGTCACCGGCGATTGCGCCGGCGCCATAGCTGTCATTGTCGCCAGACTTGCCGATTGCACTGTCGGCTTGGCCAATCCAAAATCCAGCAGCTTCGCTCCGCTGCCCGTCAGCATAATGTTTCCTGGTTTCAAATCGCGATGAACAATTCCCGCTCGGTGAGCCTTATCCAATCCATCCGCGATCTGCGCGCCGTATTTCAGCGCCTGCTCGAGCGGCAGCGCTCCTTTTTCCAGCCGATTCGCCAGCGTCTCCCCCTCGACGCATTCCATCACCAGATAGTCGACGCCATCCTGCGAGCCCACGTCGTGCAATGTGCAGATGTGCGGATGGTTCAGGCTGGAAATGGTCTTGGCTTCGCGTTCGAATCGCTGCTTTCGAACGGGATCGGCAGAGAACTGCGCCGGCAGGATCTTGATTGCTACCGTGCGATCCAACCGGGTGTCGCGGGCACGATATACTTCTCCCATGCCACCCGCGCCGAGGGGAGACTGAATCTCATAAGGGCCGAGTTTTGTTCCCGTCGCGAGGCCCATCGTTGCCGCGCATTATAACCTCAAAACTGCCATAGCCTGAGCGATTCGAATCTCGCCCACCACTTGTGGAAACGGGATGCGGGCAAGCCTCCGCGTAAGGTATGATAGAGTCTTCGGAAACTATATATTTAGGACAACAATGCTGACTGCCACAAATGGAAAAGTTTTGCTGAGGGTAAGGCCGCGGGGTTTCTGCGCCGGTGTAGTGCGCGCGGTGGATATCGTCGAGTTGGCTCTGGAAGCCTACGGCGCACCGGTTTACGTGCACCACGAAATCGTCCATAACACTTACGTTGTAGAGCAGTTACGCCGCCGCGGCGCCATCTTTGTCGAAGCCATCGAAGAAGTACCACACGGCGCGGTACTTGTGTTCAGCGCCCACGGCGTTCCGCCAACAGTTCGCGACGAAGCTAGGTCGCGCGAGCTGAAAGTGATCGACGCCACCTGCCCGCTGGTCACCAAAGTTCACCTCGAAGCGCTCAAGTTCGCCCGCGAAAAGCGCACCATTATTCTGATCGGTCATCGCGACCATCAGGAAATCGTCGGCACTTCCGGCGAAGCGCCAGACCGCACTATCGTGGTGGACTCCGTTACCGCGGTGGATGCTCTCGAAGTCGACGACCCTACAAAGCTCTCATTTCTCACGCAAACCACCTTGAGCCTCTATGACACGCAGGAAATCGTGGCGCGCCTGCGCCAGAAATTTCCACTCATCCAGGGGCCAGCCAGCGACGACATTTGCTACGCCACGCAAAACCGCCAGGAAGCAGTCGAGCAAGTTGCCAAAGACGTCGATCTGATTCTCGTCGTCGGCTCGCCAAACAGCTCCAATTCGAATCGCCTCGTGGAAGTCGCGCAGCGCAGCGGCGTCAAAGCCCAGCTCATCGACTCCGCGAAAGACATCGACGTGAAATGGCTCGAAGGAGTTTCACGCGTGGGCTTGACTGCTGGCGCGTCCGCTCCCGAAGTTCTCGTCGAGCAAGTGAGCGAACGACTTGCCGAATTCGGCTTCACCGATCAACGCGACCTGGATTTGATTCGCGAAGACGTGCGCTTCACGCTGCCGCCGGAATTGGCGACCATCGCGCCGGCGCCGCGCCGCTAAAGACTTTGCAATTTGGAGTACCTGGCAGGGAAACGCGCAGTGTGTGACCGGAAGGATTGCCGGCCTGACTTATGAATGTTCCGGTCATTCGAACCGTAGCGCGGTAGACGGTAAATACTAAATAAGGAGCCAGACCTTGGCGGTCAAAATCGTCCGTCAGCCGAAGAAGATTGCCTTGATTGGCGCGCCATCGAGCGCCGCGGCATTTTCCGCGGGGAGCGAGAAGGCTCCTGCGGCGTTGCGCGCAGCTGGGCTCGCCGAAAAATTGCAAGCCGCCGGCTATGAAGTTGTGGATTATGGCGACTGCGCTCCGCGCCTCTTCGCGGATGACGACGAACACCGCCGCGCGCGCAATCTCACCGAAATTGTGGCCGGCCTGAATGATCTCAAGACGCGCGCGGAACTCGCGGTGAAAAGCGGCGCGCTGGTACTTGTTCTGGGCGGCGACTGCGCGCAAGTTATCGGATTGCTCAGCGGCGCGCGGCGCTACTATAAACACTTAAATCTTCTATGGTTCGATCGCGACGCCGATTTGAATACTCCCGCGAGCACGCCCTCCGGCCGCATCGACGGAATGGTGGTGGCGCACATCATCGGCAAGGGCGCGCCGGAGTTGGTGCGCTTCTGGAGCGAAGCGCCGCTGGTGCGCGAGCCGGACGTCACGCTCTACGGAATCGAGAGGCTTGATCCGCCGGAGCAGGAATTTCTCGGCAAATCGCCGATGCGGCATATCCTCGCCGCGGACATTCAATCCAAAGGCGCGAGCAAAGCGTCACACGATGCGCTCATGCAAGTGCACGCTGACGCGCGCGAATTCGTTCTCCATCTCGACGTCGATGCCATCGCGGCGGAAGAATTTCCCGCGGTGAACGTGCCCGGCAGCGGCGGATTGCAATTCGACGATGTGCGCGCGTCGTTCATCGAATTCGTGAAACACAAGAACCTGCTGGGGCTTGATGTAGCGCAGTACAATCCGGACAAAGATTCCGACGGCAGCGGCGCGAAGAAGCTCGTCGATCTGTTGGTCGAAGCGCTTGCTGCGCGCCTCGAAATTCTCGCAGCGCCTGCAGCTGAGCCTGCGGCGGGTCCGCAAGAAGTGTCCTCCTCAGAAACGACCGCGTGAAACGTTTGCATTTCGTCTTTCACCCCAAAAAATATGGCTCGCAGTTCAAGAAGCGGCAGCGGCGCGTTTGCGCAAGTAACGCGCGAGGCCTAGAAAAGAAAGATTCAGGCCGGCACTGAAGGCGTAGTGGTCCGCTTCATTGGCGGGGAGATGCTTGGAAATTTCGGCGTAGGTCGCGGACATAAAAGAATCCATCGCGGCGGAATCGCTGGCAGCGGTGCGCAAAATTTCGGCGGCGAGCGCGGCCCAGCGATGCAGCCGTTCGCGGAACAATAAGATGTGTTCCGCGGGATTGTCGGAATAACCGTAGTGGGTGAGAAACAGCCGCGCCGGGTTGCGCTCCAGGATAGCGGCGAAAGATTTATCCCAGATTTCCAGATCGATGTCCGGCGGAGGAGTTGCGGGCATGGCGAAGGAATTTCCCTCGATGCGCACGCCCGCCGTATCGCCGACGAAGGCGACGCCTTCCGCCCGATCGAAATAGCTGACGTGATGCGAAGCGTGGCCCGGAGTGTAAACGACTTCAAGTTTGCGCGAGCTGAGCGTGAGCGTTTCGCCGCCCTCGAGGATGCGCAAATTTTCTACTGGAACGGGAAGCGCTTCGCCGAACAGGCGCTGCAAATCATTGGGCCAGAGGCGTTGCGCGCTGGCCAGCAGTTTGGACGGGTCAATCATGTGCGGCGCGCCCAGCTTGTGAACATACACGGCGAGGCGGGGATTTTCGCGCACCAGCGCGCCGGTAGCGCCGGCATGGTCCAGGTGGATGTGCGTGAGGAGAATGGCGTCGAGATCTCCCACGCCGAGGCCATGGGCTTGTAGCTGTTGGTGAAAAGTTTCGAGCGTGGAGCCCGGGCCCGGATCGACGATGGAGCGGTGGCCACCCGATTCGAGCAGAGCGGCGGCAATGGTGTGCGGACGCCCGGTCCAAAGATTGTCAAGGGTAGTGATCGAAGGCATGGCGGCGGATAGTTTAGCTTAGTTGGCTGCCTAGCGCCTTGGCCCTGCCGCCGGCCGAAAGGAGCTGTAGGTGACGTTCAGAAAGGCGGCGCCAAGGCTGGAATAGAGACCGTACTTCACAAGGATTCTGCCAATTCCGAGGACGGGGTCAGGCGGATAGATTTCGTTTTGGATAGGGACGGTCCAAAAGTGGCTTCCGAGGTCAAACGTCCAGGAGCCGGCAACAAAAACCACGCTGGACAATAGATAGAGCCACGTCAGAACCTGGGAACTTTCGCGGCCGAAGCTGCGGCTGAACCGTGTCTGCCAAAGACCGAATCCGGCGGTCATACAAGCAAGAAAGAAATACACCGGCGAGGGAGAAGAGTCCGCGTACTCCCTCCATCTCTGTGGAATGACGGGCCAAGCCAGCCCAGGGTGATAGTGAAGATAAGTTTTTGGATAGACGGCCCAGGCGATGCCCAGCGCCAGAAATAGCCCAACAACGATCCACAATACCAGTTCTTCAAGACCCTTCGATTGGGGAGGAGTCTCCGAGGCTATCATGTCGATATCGTACACCAGCGGTTGTTTGCCAAGGTAAGATCATCGCGTAGTTCTGCGGCTGCGAGTGGCGCAAAACGTGCTCAAACGTTGCCAACGGTCAGCGGTCTAAAGAAAGGGGAAGCAAAAAATGCTAAGGAAAACATTCACTGCCAAACTGCAAAAAAGCCCCAAGAGAGGAGGCTGGACTTACGTCGTCTGGCCTGGCTCGGTTAAGTTTTTTGGAACCCGTGGCCTGGTTAAGGTCAGAGGCAAAATCGATGGTCATCCTTTTCGAAGTTCGTTTATGGCTCTTGGTGACGGCAGACATAAGCTGCCCGTAAAGGCGGACATCCGGCTGGCAATCGGGAAAAAGGTGGGCGACGTAGTAAAAGTGTTGTTGGAAGAGCGTATCGAGAACTAACTTAATTGAGCCGCCCGATTCAAAATCCTGCTCCAGCCGTCCACCCAAATTGGTCTCAAGATTTATTGTCCTGACGGCCCGCCCTTATGAATTCGTGGGCTTCCTCCATGGTTCGCACAACGGCACTATTTGGTCTCGTTTTCTCGGCAAACACCTGGGACATGCGGGCAAGTCCAAAAATGTGATCCTGCGGAGCGATGACTACGTGCATGGAGGTGGGATTGAAATTGCCCGGACGTCGCGCAGCTTTCTCAATTGCGGAGGTAGAGACGCTAGAAGCAGTAACCCCGCTGAAATCCATAATTGCTGAAAAGCTTGGGTCGAGGTCCGGGTGGGAGCGAACCAGGGGAGCGAGGCCTAATATGTCCGCGTCAGTGAGCTCGTCAGAGAAGGTGCAGATGACAAGTCTCTGGCTTACGTCAATTGTTACTCGCACGCCCACATCTTCCAGTCTATCAAAAGCCACGGGGGTTGCGGCATTGGCTGCTCCAAGGCGTCTCTTCGCATTGCGGGGCGGCCACCCGCCTTCATTGGCCCTTGTTCTCGGTAGTGGATGGGTCGAAGCCGAAGCGATCGCGCATCCGTTGGCGGAATTGCTCCCGCTCTTCCGGGGACATGTTCTCGCAGCGTTCTTTCATGCGACTACGGAAATTGGGACGGCCGGAACGTCCGGAACCGTGTCCGCCCAATCCGCCGAAGAGGATTCGGCAGAGCGCCAGGAGTCCGAACGCCTGCCAGAAGGTAATTTGGCGCCAGCCAAAGAGCGGCGGCAGCAGCCAGTTCCACAAATGCATCACCAGTTCGCCGCCGATGAAGATAAAAACCGGGATCGCCAGAATCGCCAAGGGAGCCATCCAAATCCATTTCCTATTCATGTTGAGTTCCTCACGCTTTCTTGAATTCGTCGTGAATGCTTTGCAATCGTTCGCGCAGATGCAGCACCGCATAGCGTTTGCGCGAGAGCAGCGTGCTCACGGTCACGCCACTTGCTGCGGATAGCTCCTTGAAGCTGCGGCCCTCCAGTTCGTGAGCGACGAAGACTTCACGCTGCTCACCAGGCAGCTCGTCGAGCGCTAGTTCCAGTTCATCCAGAAGCACGTTGCGGAAGTACAGCGCTTCCGGCCCGGCATCGGGCGATGGCAACAGATCTTCGATCCGCAGCAACTCGCCGTCTTCGTCCTGGACCGCTGCGTTGCTGAAGGGCTCCGGCTTCTTCTTGCGGAAAAGGTCGGTGATGCGATTGCGCGCGACGCGAAAAAGCCAGCCGGTCACGTGCTCGATGGGCATTAGCAGGCGATTGGCTTCCACCAGTTCATAGAAGACTTCCTGCACGATGTCCTCGGCATCGGAGGGATCGGGCACGCGGCGGCGGATGAAATTTCGCAGCCGGGAGCGTTGTTCCGCGACGATTTCGGAGATTTGACGGTCTTGCTCGATCATCGAGGTGGCGCTCACTGGCTCATCCATCCACTTCTGTAGACGAACGACGGCCGGAAATATTGTAGAGATTTAAGCGAGCGGGCGGGCGAGAGAATCTACCCGCGGAATTTGTTCTGTCGTGGGCACGGATGGAGCAGCCCGTCCAGCACTGTCCCGTGTGGGTAGGGGATGTCGGTGCCGTTCCGTCAATGACCTGCCCCCCGGCCAGAACGTGAGAGAGTGATGTCTAATTAGCCCGATCTACTCTCCAATTTTCGGGCCTTGGAGAAACTTCACGGAATCAAAAAGCTTTCGGAATTTCTCAACGGACTCAGCGGAAGGTAGTGCTTCGAGTTTCGAGGCGCGACCTTCGTAGTCTTCGGGACTTTCTGCTGGGGGCACAAGCAGTACCTGATTTCGGAGTTTGCCGGAATACTGCTTCAGCATACAATTGAGGGCCTCACGCGCGAGTCCCATCTTTCTCACGTGATTCTGAATGCGGAAATATGAAATGCTTGGGGGCTGTTCCTTGGACGAAAACTGACCAAGCGCAAACCCAATATTGAATTTCAACTCCTCATTGTTGACGCTCTTAAGATTACTGACGGACATTCGCACCGGAATGAGTTCCAGGTTCGAAGGTCCGGCCAGCTTGTCCGGAGAGTTGGACGTTCGCGGACGGCCCTTTTCGAGGAACGTGGCGAGCAATTCCACTTCCCACAGATCGAGACCATGCACCTTTTGGAGAGTCTCCCGGAATTCCTTATCTTTGCTGATTTCGAGACTCATCGTGATAGGGATTGGTTTTCCGAGGCGAACTCTTCCAGGGTAGAGATCAAGTTGTCGTTCGCAGAAGCTTTGAAAACGCGCGCCATAAATGCTTGCAGAGATTGCCCATGTGGCACAAAACATCCCCGACCATGACCAGTGGCGGAAGAAATTAGCCCAGCCGCGATTGTCCGGATGATCAAACTCTCTTTCCAGGTTTAAATCCAGGTAAACGTCTTCCATGAGCTGGATAACGCGGTTGCAGAAGTAAAATCCCGCGCGCCTCGCTTCGCTACTCTCGGGAAGCCACATGGAACCTTCCGGCCGTCCCCCTTGAGTGAGAATCAAGGACGGCCATTGCGGATAGACCTGTTCGTCCAAGAATTGCAATTCTTTCTGGGTACGCAAGGTTTCCAGGAGACTGCAGTAAGTAGCCGAATGTTTGGTGAAGGAAAGTTGCACGAAATGGCTAGGAGGATACCAATGCTGCCTCAGTTTGACGAAGAATTGTTCAACATTCATTTTACTGATTTCTTTTCGATTTCCGACGACGCCAAAGGTGGATTGCGCAATATGTTGCCCGAGCGCCCGGTAACTCTCGAACTGGGACTCCGAGAACCACTGGTCGGCGGTAGTCTGATGGGGGAAAGCCGGAAATTGGGCGGCGTAGCGCTGGACGTCGGTCGGTTCGTCGCCGGTTAGTGAGGATTTCAGGTAAACCAAGGTGCCGCTCGTCAGCGTTGGATCTACGCGCTCATAATGAATTGTGCCGATGGCGCAGTGCCAGTTGCTCTTGCCGGTGTCTTTTTGGGGCCGCAACCTTTCGAGATCGAGTTCAATATCCACTCCGAAATCGCTGCGGCATTTTTCGATCGCATTTCCAATGTCGCCGAACTTGAGGCCATGGTCTTCTCCCGCATCGCACGCAATGATAAATCGGCAGCGGCGGCGAACGAGTTCGTAAATCCCAAGATTCTCAAAATGACCTCCGTCGGAAACATATACGTACGAACTTTCATCATCGGTGTGCCCTAGCAATTCATTCAATAGATAGAGCAAGCCCCAGTGGGGTCCGGTTCTTGTCCCGGTAGAGAGGTACCGTGGGTTTCCAATCCACTGACCCAAGCGCACATTGAAGACCGTCATCAAGAAAGAGAGCGACGGGGAAGAGTGAAACCCCATGTTTGGTGAGGCCGCAGCGCCCGAAATAGCCATCGTGGTCCCCAGTGAAATTGGTGCCTTATAAGATTTAGTGTCTGTGAATGCCGATAGTCTGCTTCCGTCGGCGCAATCGGTCTCAAAGCCGGAAAACGCCGGAGTAAACATGAAGGAAGCAGCCTTACGCTGTTGCCATGCCAAATTTTTACTGCTTACGAGGTTGAGAGCTGTGTTCACGATCAGGTAAGGGCCTGCATATCCTTCTGAGGGTTCGACGCTTTTCAAACAGACAGAGTCGTCGTCCGGATCGAAGCCAGTAAAGGGCTGAGGATTTCGGGGATTTCTCGTAGCCCCCAAGTAGCAACGAACCAGCCGGTTCTTGTACAGGGCGTTCATCGAAAAGCGGTTAATCCCTACCTGCTTTGAAAGAAGCAATGAAATCAGAGCGAAACCCAGGACATAAATCCAAATGCGACCATCGATGCCGTGTTCGAAATCAAACCAGTACTGCCAGTTGTCTGGACTCTTTGGACTATAGTAAGACCACGAGCCAAACCATCTCGCCCAGCTAACTATGCTGTCAGGAAGCGTTTCCAAACCACTCAGGAAATAAGGCAATACGAAGTTGATAGAAGAAGAGAGAATAACGAGTAAACCCACGATGAAAACCGGCGGGGCAATCCTCATAAGGATGGCGGGACTTATCTTCAAATTTGCTGGAGGTTTTGCAGGGCTCTTACCTGCCGCGATTCCAGAACCCGTAATGAATGCCCAAATTGCCCCCAGCGCCCACTTGTAGTATCCGTGACCGGCAGAGCCGAGCCATTTCATGAACAACGGGCCGTCGATGGAAATGACGTAAAGTGCGCTCAAGCCGAGCGTTAAACGTCCCACTAATCCCAATAAGCGCCCCCACCATTCACGCGCATCTTCAGTGAACCCTTCGCTCACCAGACCAATAAGAAAAGTTTGCACGAGGAGGAACACAAGGACGGCCAGTGGAAATCCCCAAGAAGCGACATGCCATTCCGGCGGGGGAGTTTTCGAATCAATCCACTCCTCCAGCCCGAATAGAAGTAATTGTATGAGAACACCACACATCGCGCCCGCAATCACGGCCCAGCCAATAATTAGAGAAACGTCCAGGGCCGTGCGGCCTGTTTCCAGCATCACACCTTTCGGGGCCTTTGGAGCATTCGTCGAATCTGGCTTACCGGAACTGTCCGATAGTGCGATAGGAAGAGGCTTCAACCATCGAACAAGCCGCCTCGCCGAAGTGCCTCCGATGCAGCCTAGAAGCCACAAAAGAGCAAAAGTTCCCGCAGTGAGTAAACATGTCCAACCCACACCTTTGGCTTGCAGAAGTTCTCGTGATCCCCAACACCACGCCCACAGAAGCCAAACGGCGATCTCAACGGGAAACAGGACAAAGATATTAATTTGCCATGGAGACGCGAACAGCCGTTCCGATGGAGCATTCGCCTTCCGCTGAAGCATACTGGAAAGGTTTGCTGTCGTTGCACTAAGTGCCAGGGCTAACAGCCCGAAGGCAATTCCCGGTACATTCAACATGGTCCACTGACCTGTATTCGACTCGCAGCGGCGCACAATCATCCAGAACCACAAAACGAAAGGACGCGAGATGAGTAGCAGAGAAACCAAGAACAATCCCAGGACAATTTGATTGAGGATAAGATTCCGGACATACGAACCGATAAACGCCCAGGTATCGCCGCTAAAGGCGCCAAGTTTTGGAGTAAGATAATTGCTATATTCACGCAGAAATTCAATTTCGCGTGGTTTAGTCCCGACACCAAATTGCGCGCTGTCGGTTCCCAGCTTCTCCTCTACTCTTCTGACATCTTCGCGCTTGATCCAGGCAACAAGCCAAGAGCCGATGTATCCGCCTCCCGAAACCGTCGACATGTAGTCGACAATCTTCAGCAATCCCAACCCGGCCAAGGCTTGCAAAACGCCCAGATTGAAAGTGGCGCTCCGGATTCCCCCGCCGGAAAAAGCGATACCGATGGCATTATTTGCGCCGTCTTTAGCTCCATTCCCACTCTCGATTTCCCAGAGCTTGCGGCGTTTCTTGCGGCCCTCCGCAATATTTTTCCTTTCCGCTTTCAACACGTCGTCGAACGAAACTTCATTCATTTGCCGCATGGCAAGCTCCTGAAAACGATTTCAAGGCGGTTTAGTGTTGTGGGTGGAATTTGGCTTTTCCGAAGAAGCCGGATGCTCCATTTTCCGTTCTGTCAGAGGGCGAGGTCCGGCGGTTGTCGTGCTGTTGCGAACGGTGTCGGATGCTCGTGACACGCCGGGAGCATACCACTATCGCACGTCATCATGGAGTGAAAAAATGGCATCGCCGGGGCTGGCCTTGTAACCGTAAGCCCTATCGTGCGAATTGCGAGAATGGGTTGTTTCCCACTGACGTCGTTGAGGCAACAATAGGAAAAATGATTTGGCTAGGCCGCAAAAGAACCCTTGAAATCCGAGCCCCAAGGCCACAAGGATGCGGATTCTGCCTATTTACTCTGCAACTTGAATCGAGGATTATGCTGTGGCCGAATATGGATTTCTTGCCACTAACGGAGAGAATCCGCATGACCAGGCCGATTGCCATTGCTGCACTCACATTATTTTTCTGTGGCGGGGGCTTGCATGCTCAGCAGCCTGCGGCGGCTCCAACCCCTACTATCACTACTGCGCAAACGGAGACGGACGAGTACACGCGGTACGAATTGCTGGCGCCGGAGACGGCTACTTTCAAGATCGTTTATGAGGTTACGGCGACTGCTCCGGGCGCGAAGGTGTACTTCAATCCGATCCGGAAGGGCAGCACGGCGAGCGATGAGGCGGTTTACGACGCGATGACCGGGGAACCGCTGCGTTTTGAAGTTGTCAGTGGCGCGGAGGCTCGCAAGGATCCACTGATGCCCGAAGCGGATCTCTCTGGGAACTACATCAAGGTCCAACTCGCGCGGCCCGTTCCGGCGGATGGGCAAGGGCGCATCCTGATCGTGAAGACGTACAAGGATGCGAAGAGCTACTACCGCGAGGGCGAGGCCATCATTTTCAATCGCGGGCTGGGCATTCGGCGGGACAAGGTAGTCTTGCCTGCGGGATACGAATTGGTGGGCTGCAACGTCCCCTCACAAGTTTTGCCGGAAGCGGATGGGCGCATCGCTGTCAGCTTCATGAATGCCGGCGCCGAGGAAGCGCACTTGATCCTGCGCGCGAAG
>Ga0210399_10002946_pt1 | contig 13229 bp, 9 predicted proteins | sample IncBWC14MmetaG_FD_150865 | JGI IMG/M metagenome (GOLD analysis project Ga0210399, IMG submission 150865) | Forest soil microbial communities from Barre Woods Harvard Forest LTER site, Petersham, Massachusetts, United States - Inc-BW-C-14-M | ecosystem: Environmental > Terrestrial > Soil >... | reverse complement strand
GCCCTGGTCCCGGGCAGGCCGACCTCCAGCTCCTGGGCCAGCGACACGATGTCCCCGGCCGCCGCGCGGGACTCACCCAGCACCGCGGCCAGCTCCTGCACGATGAACTCATCACAGGCCCCGGGCAGCCGCGCCGCGCCCTCTATCGCGGCGCCCGGCGCGGGACGGCGCCGGACCAGCTCCGCGACCGCGGCGTGCTTGCGGCTGCCGGCGTAGGCCTCGACCCGGTCCCACGCGCAGATGGCCCCGACCAGCTCATCATCGGACGCGTCCGGGTACCGGTCATCATCGCCGGCCGCCTCCTCGGCGAACTGGCCCAGCGTCAGGCACCCCGGCGCGGTATCCAGCGGCATGCCGGACGCGAACCCGGACGCCCGGCTGGCGTACATCCCCGGGAAGCTCTCCGCGGACCCGGGCATCCCCGGACCCCGCCGCCCGGCCGCCGCGGCAGTGGCCGCCGCCATCGCCGCGGTCTGGCCCAGCCTGGCCATCAGCGTCGCGGCTCGTTCCTGGTCAGCGGTGATTCGCTCCGCCTCGGCGATCAGCTCGTCATCATCCACATCGGGCGGCGGGTCGTCGTTGGGGTCATCTAGGTCCAGGTCGCCGGGATCCTCGTCTTCGGCCCGCATGGCCAGGTAGGCCGGGTCGTCCATCCAGTCCGGGCAGGATGGCCCGGGGTCGGGGGAAACCGGTTCCTGATGCATGGGCCACGGTCCGTTCGGATAAATGATCTTATATCGAACAGGATATAGAAATAATCAATTTTACGGGACGAGACACGCCGATGAGGCCAAGATTTCCAGGGTCGTTTCTTTGCTCAGAGCCCATTAACGTGACCGTACCGAAGCCCTGGTCAGGGTTGCGAGCCGCCGGGCGAAGGCCGGTCCGGACACCAGCCACGGATGCCCGACGCGAGTATCGGTGACGCCCTCGTGTTCCCAGCTCGCCACCTCGACGAGCGCGCGCAGGCAGACGACGGCCTGGTGCCACCTCAGCTCGCCGGGCTCGACCACGGTCGCCGTTTGACGTTGGTAGCCGCGGACGAACCGGCGGGCGAGCAGCGCGCCGACCACACGGACGAGCGGCCGCTGCCAGTCCGGCACGCGCAGCGGCGGCTCGCTGAGCAGAAGTGAGGTGAACCCGACGTCGTACGCTCGCGGCGCGAGCAACGTCGTACTCCAGTCGAGTACGGTTACCCGGTCACCGTCGGCGAGCAGGTTGAACGGATGCAGGTCACCGTGGCAGATGACGTCCGGAGCCCGCTCGGGTGGGTGATCCGCCAGCCAGCGAGCCACGTCGACGAGGTCAGGACGGTCGAATTCGACGGCGTGCCGTGCCAGCATCGAGGTCAGTCCCGGTACCGTCACGGGCACGTCGCGGATCTGCTCGAGCTCGCTGCGTACGAGCTCCGGGTCGAGCGCATGGAGCCGTGCCATCGAGGTGGCCAGCAACTCCGGTATCCGGCGCAGCAGGTGCGGCACGGCGGCCGGTGTCAGGCCGCCGTCCAGACCGGACAGCGCGGGCCCGCCGGCGGCCCGGTCCATGACCATGAACGCCTGGCCCAGGCCGGACTCCGGGCCGCCGGACGCGCGCACGAACGGCGTCGGGAAGCCCGCGGCGGCCACGGCGCGCTGCACGGTGGTCTCCTTGCGTGCCGAACCGGGGTCGGGCATCAGCCGGGCGACGAGCTCGGCCGGCCAGCCATCCGGCGGATTCGCCAGCGAGAACGAGAAGAGCTCGGCCCAGAAGCCGCCCTGCATGGCCTCGGGCCGGCGTTCATACTTCAGGCCCGGCGTACCGGCGGAGCTCCGCAGCACACCGATTAGCCGCTCAGCAATGTCAGTTTCAACCGTCACGGTATTTACCGTAACAGTGTTCTTTGGTACTGTCTAGCCATGACAGCCGCAGAGCAGGCAGATGAACCGCTGACCATCGATGACTTGGCCCGGCTGGTCCAGCTGCCGGTCCGCACCATCCGCGAATACCACACGATGCGCCTGCTGCCGCCGCCCGAACGGCGAGGACGCCTCGGCATGTACGGCAGCCGACACGTCCAGCGCTTGCAGCTCATCACCCGTCTGCAGCGCCGCGGCTATTCCCTGGCCGGTATCCGCGACCTGCTGGCGGCGTGGGAGAGCGGTACGGACCTGGTTACTTTGCTCGGCGTCGACCAGAGCCAGGCGCTGGACGAGACGCCGCTGCGGCTGACCCGCGCGGAGCTGCTCCTGCGGCTGCCGGCGCTAGACCCGGCCACGCTCGGCCGTGTTAGCCAGATCGGGCTCGTGTGGCCGCACGGCGAGGACCATTTCGTGGTGCGCAGCCCTGCGCTGCTCGGCCTGGTGGCCGACTGGGTCAGGGCCGGCGTCCCGCTCGGCGAGGTACTTGACGTGATCGAGGTGCTCGCCGATGACCTTAGCGCGCTGGCGCGCAAGCTGGCGGACATGATCGTCGACCGGATCTTGGCGCCGGTCTCGGCCAGCAGTCGCGCCGGGGAATTGCCGGACTTGCTCTGGCGCGGACGGCCGCTCTTGCTCCAGGGCGCAGCCAGCACTCTGGCGGACCGCCTGGGCACGGCACTGGCCGAGCGCGCCGAGACCACCGGCGACGGCGGACGGCTTCGGGCCGCACTCGACGACATACGGGTAGGCGCGGTCGCGAACTCCGCGGGCACGATCCACCGCCGAGAAGAGGTTAGATGAGCATCGCGAACACCGACCAAGCCGAGCGCTGGAACTCCGGCGAGGACGTCGCCCACTGGATCGACAACCAGGCCCGCTATGACCGCATGAACGAGCCGTTCACGGCCATGATCCTCGAGGCTGCCGCGCTGCGGCCTGGCAGTCACGTGCTCGACGTGGGTTGTGGCTGCGGCGGCACGACGCTTGCGGTCGCGCGGCTCATCGCGCCTGGCCAGGCGGTCGGCATCGACCTCTCGGCCCCGATGCTGGCCCGGGCACGAGCCGGCGCCGAAGCGGCTGGTCACGGCAATGCGGTGTTCCAGCAAGGCGATGCGCAGGTGCACCCCCTCGAACCCGCCAGGTTCGACGCCGTCATATCCCGCTTCGGCGTGATGTTCTTCGCCGACCCGGTCGCCGCCTTCGCGAACATCCGGTCCGCGACCCAGCCCGCCGGACGGCTGGTCTTCGTGTGCTGGCAGCCGCCGGCCGCCAATCAGTGGCTGCTGGTCCCCGGAGCTGCTCTCGCCGAGCACGTGCCGCCGCCCGCCGGCTTCGGGTCCGGTGACGGGCCCGGCATGTTCGCGTTCGCGGACCCGGATCGGGTCCGCTCGGTCCTGGTCGCGGCAGGATGGCGGGACATCGAGATCACCTCAGAGCACGTGTCGATCTTGGTCGGCGGCGGCGGGAGAGTCGAGGACACCGTCGAGTTCCTGCGCACCGGGTCGATGGGCCGGATGATGCTGGCAGGAGCCGACGCCGGCACGGTGGAGCGTGCGGTCGCGTCGATGCGTACCGCGCTCGCCCCGCACGCAGACGCCGAGGGCGTGCACCTGGGCGCGGCGGTGTGGCTAGTCCAGGCCATGGCCTCATAGTCTCGACCGGCTGCGTGCTTCGCTCGATCGATACTGGAGGGATGGGCTTCGAGAGGTCTGGTAACGCATGCCGGGCGAGCGAGCGTACTCGCTACGCGACATGCCTGTGTGCAGCGTTGCGGCTCGTTCATGCCCGCGGCGGGCCACGGTGGCATCGCGGGGCCGGTAATCCACGCAGCTGCGCGCCTATCCGGGTCGAGTCAAGGCGCACATCATGAGGATATGGACAGCGACAGAACTCCGCGTCGCAAGGACGTGAAGACGCTCAAGCAGCAGCTTCCCTACCCGTATAACCAGGACTTGTCCAAGATCCTGCGCGGCCTGAACCGGCGGACGTCGTTCGCCCGCCGGAGGCTGGCCAACGATCCGGTGACCGCCGCCTACCTGGCCGCCGCTGTACGGCTAATCCAGCGCCACCTCGGTCCGGGTGCGAGCCGGACGTCGGTCGACCCGGACGACGACGATTCCATCGAACGCCCGGTGCTCAGCTTCCTGTCCCAGCGCGCCGTGGCCGCCGAGGTTGGGCGCAACCCGCCGCCTTTCCACCAGGTGGGACGGGTTTCGACTATGCGGGAGCGATGGAAGCATCAATCCGCCTTCGTCGCTGACGTGCTGCGGTTCGGCCTGTCACCGTCGCACTACTACTCGGGAGTGCGCGAAGACGAGGTGGCCAGTGCGATCGAGCAGATCGTTCGGGGACCAGACGCGGTGCGCGGCATCCACCACCTCAGCTCACTGGTTATGACCAGGCTTCTTAACAGCCCGATGTTCCGGCTCGGTCTCATCGCGGCCGCCGAGGCCGAGGGCGATTCAGTGATCCGCGACGCGATTTCCGAGCGGCACGGCGAGGCCGGGCCGCTGTGGCGGCAGCCTTGTGAGGACTTCCTCCAGTCCCGTGGCCTGCGCATCAGGTCAGGTATCACGATCGATGACTGCCTCGTCTTGCTGGCCGCGCTCGCCGACGGCTTGGCCATGCGGGCCCTGGCCGACCCGTCCACCCGCGCGCTCGATCACGACGGCCGGCGCTCCCTGCTCGGCACGGCCGCGCTCGCCTTGATCGCAGGCTGCCTGGAGAGCACCGACCCGCGTGAGAGCAGATCGCTGGAGCAGGCGGTGCGCGCTGTGCTCGGTGATCTACCGGCGGACGCGGACCGGAAGCCAGCCTGAAGTGACCGGGCTCGCGATGCTCACCGGGATACTGATCGGCGCCGCCGCGGCATCGCTCGTAGCGGTCGGGTGGGCCGCTAGCGAGCTCCGGTGGCTCAGCGCGCACTGCCGCCAGCAGATCGCCTACTGGCAGCACCAAGCCGAACGGACCAGATCTACCGCCGCGTGGCTGGTCGAGCAACACGAGGCTGACCGACGAGTGCCACGGGATCAGGCCCCTGAACAGTAGATGCGCCAGGGAAACCGGTTCCTGGCGCATGGGCCACGGTCCGTTCGGATAAATGCTCTTATATCAGATATAATATCGAAATAATGCTTCCACTCGGCAAGACACGCCGATGAGGTAACGATTTCGGGTTGTTTCTTTGCTCATAGCGCGTACATAAGATCGCTTCAGCCACCGCGGAGCATGGTCGCCGATGCTCATGACCATGAGAGTTCTGCAGGTGGACATTGTGGTTCCTGTGCGTAATGAGGAACGTGATCTCGCGCCGAGCGTGCGGCGGCTGGTCAGCTATCTGCGGGACGGCTTCCCGTTTACCGCGCGGGTCACCATCGCGGACAACGGCAGCACCGACGGCACCTGCGCCATCGCCGACCGGCTGGCCCGCGACTTCGATGAGGTGCGGGCGGTGCGCATGGACCAGCCGGGACGGGGGCGGGCGCTGCGGGCGGTCTGGTCGCAGAGTGACGCCGAGGTCCTCGCGTACATGGATGTCGATTTGTCGACGGACCTGAACGCGTTGCTGCCGCTGGTCGCGCCGCTGTTGTCCGGCCACAGCGACGTGGCCATCGGCACCCGGCTGGCGCGGGGGTCGCGGGTGATCCGCGGACCCAAGCGCGAGCTCATCTCCCGGTGCTACAACCTGCTGCTGCACGCCTGCATGGGGGCCCGGTTCTCGGACGCCCAGTGCGGGTTCAAGGCGATCAGGCGCGAGCAGGCGCGGGCGCTGCTGCCACTTACCCAGGATACCGGCTGGTTCTTCGACACCGAGCTGCTGGTGCTGGCCGAGCGGGCTGGGCTGCGCATCCACGAGATCCCGGTCGACTGGATCGACGACCTCGACTCACGCGTCGACGTCGTGGCCACCGCGCTCGCCGACCTGCGCGGCATGGTACGGCTCGGCAGCGGGTTCGCTCGCGGCCGGATCAAGGTCCCCCAGCTGCGGGGATCCGCGCTGGCTGGCCCGAGTGGCGGCGCCCGGCGCGCCGCGCCGGGTGAGCTGCGGCTGCAGATCGCGAGCTTCACGGTCGTGGGCATCGCCTCGACGATCGCGTACGTGCTGCTCTACCTACTGCTCCGCGGCGTCATGTCGGCGCAGGCGGCCAACGTACTTAGCCTGCTGGTGACCGCGGTGGCCAACACCGCCGCGAACCGGCGGCTGACGTTCGGGATCAGCGGGCGGCAGCACGCGGCCCGGCATCAGGTCAAGGGGCTGATCGCGTTCGGCATCGGGCTCGTCCTGACCTCCGGCGCGCTGGCCGCCATGCCCGCGCATACCAGTCGCGGCCTCGAGGTCTCGGTCCTCGTCGCCGCCAACCTGGTGGCCACCGTCATCAGATTCGTGCTGTACCGGACCTGGGTCTTCGGCAAGTCCCGGGCTGATAAAGGAGAGCCAATTGAGCGCGACCACCTCCGTGGCGAGGCATTCGATCCGCACCCGCCCGCGGCCCGCGCGGAACCGGGCCCGGCGCCTGCTGTGCGGGCCTGATACCGATCCGCGCTGGGCGAGTCCGGCGCTGCTCGGGCTGCTGGCGCTCACCGCGCTGCTGTACCTGTGGGACCTGACCAGGAACGGCTGGGCCAACGACTTCTACGCGGCGGCGGTCCAGGCCGGGACCAAGAGCTGGAAGGCGTTCTTCTTCGGCTCGTTCGACTCGTCCAACTTCATCACCGTGGACAAGACGCCGGCCTCGCTGTGGGTCATGGAGCTGTCCGGCCGGATCTTCGGGTTCAGCCAGTGGTCCATGCTGGTGCCGCAGGCGCTCGAGGGCGTGGCCTCGGTCGGGCTGCTATACGCGGCGGTGCGGCGCTGGTTCGGGCCGCCGGCCGGGCTGGTCGCCGGGCTGGTGCTCGCGCTGACGCCGGTGGCGGCCCTGATGTTCCGGTTCAACAACCCGGACGCGCTGCTGGTGCTGCTGATGACCGCGGCGGCGTACGCACTGGTGCGCGCGATCGAGAACGGGCGAACGCGGTGGCTGGTGTTCTGCGGGGTCCTGCTGGGCTTCGCGTTCCTGGCCAAGATGCTGCAGGCGTTCCTGGTCGTGCCGGGTTTCGCGATCGCCTACCTGTGGGCCGGGGCGCCGCGCGCGTGGTTGCGGCGCCTGTGGCAGACGGCGGCGATGGGCGCCGGGATCATCGTGGGGGCGGGCTGGTGGATCGTGATCGCGGAGCTGACGCCCGCGGCTGACCGGCCCTACTTCGGCGGCTCGACGAACAACAACATCCTGCAGCTCGCCATCGGATACAACGGCCTGGGGCGGCTCGACGGCAACGAGACCGGGTCGATCGGCGGCGGAGGAGCTCAGGGCTCGGGGTTCGGCGGCGCGACCGGACTGCTGCGGCTGTTCCACAGCGAGTTCGGCGGGCAGATCAGCTGGCTGCTGCCCGCGGCGCTGATCTGCCTGGCCGGCATGGCGTGGGTGTCGCGGCGGGCGGTGCGCACCGACCGGATCCGGGCCGCGGCGCTGCTGTGGGGCGGCTGGGTGATCGTCACCGGGTTGGTGTTCAGCTACATGAGCGGCATCATCCACCCGTATTACATGGTCGCGCTGGCGCCCGGCATCGCCGCGCTGGTCGGCATCGGTGCTATGGCGCTGTGGGAGCAGCGGCCGGGCTGGACCGGGCGTTCGGTGGCGGCCGCGACGGTGCTGGTCACGGCGGTGTGGTCGTACATCCTGCTGGACCGGACACCGGGCTGGCTGCCGTGGCTGCGCTGGATGGTGCTGGTCGCGGGCACGCTTTCGGCGGTCGCGTTGCTCGCGAGTCCCTGGCTGACCCGGGCGCCCTCGTTCCGGCGGCTGGTGCTGCTGCCGGTGGGGCTGGCCATGGTGGCGGGGCTGGCCGGGCCGACCGCCTACGCGCTGGACACGGTCAACACCGCGCACACCGGCGCGATCTCGAGCGCGGGGCCGGCCAGGGTCGGGTTCGGTGGCGGGCCCGGCGGGGCCGGCGGGTTCGCGGGCGCGCGGCCGGGCGGGACGCGGCCCGGCGGGACCGCGGGCAACGGGTTCCCGGGCGGGCAGTTCGGCAGCACGAGGGGCACGGGTCGCGGTCCTGGCGGCGCGGGTGGCGCAGGCAGTACCGGTGGCGCAGGCAGTACCGGTGGCGCGGGCAGTACCGGTGGCGCGGGCAGTACCGGTGGCCCGGGCGGCGGGCTGGGCGGGAACACCCAGGTCAGCAGCGCGCTGGTGAAGCTGCTCGAGCAGGACGCGTCGTCCTATAAGTGGGTGGCCGCGACCGAGGGCTCCGAGGAAGCGGCGCCGCTCGAGCTGGCGACCGGGGACGCGGTGATGGCCATCGGCGGGTTCAACGGGACCGACCCGTGGCCCACGCTAGCCGTGTTCAAGGAGCTGGTGGCCAAGCACGAGGTGCACTACTACGTGGGCCAGGGCAGCCAGAGCTTCGGCGGCGGCCGGGGATCCTCGGCCGTTGCGTCCTGGGTCGCGGCCCACTTCACGAAGGAGACCATCGGCGGCCAGACCGTCTACGACCTGACCCAGCCGCTCAGTGCCTCCTGAATCGGTGCCTCCTGAAATCAGCGGCACGGCATGAGGTGGTAGGCCACCTTAGTGTCGAGGATGCTAAAGACGGCGGAGTCCACCGTGGCGCGGAAGGCGGCGTCGTGGGCGGCGCGGGCCACGATGGCCTGATCCATGGCGATGGCCGCGGGCAGGCTCTGAGAGGTGATCAGGTCGCCTCCGGCGGTCAGGAAGTCGATGGCGCGGTTGGCCGGCGACAGGCCGGCCACCGCGGCCGCCGCACCCAGGTCATCGGAGACGATCACGCCGCCGAAGTGCAGCTGCTGGCGCAGCAGCCGCATGACTCGGGAGGAGAACGCGGCCAGGTGGTGCGGGTCGATGCGGGTGTAGGTGGCCAGGGCGACCATGACGAACGGCACCCCGGCCTTGATGGCGGTCTGGAACGACTTGAGGTATGAGCTCTTCGGGCCGGTGACCGTATCGACCACCCCGGAGGTGAAATCGGTGTTGCCGACGACACGGCCCAGGCCCGGGAAGTGCTTGGCGGTGGTGGCGACGCCGGCCTGTTTCATCCCGCGGATGAACGCGACGCCGTGGCTCCCCGTGATCTGCGGGGTGTGGCCGAACTCCCGTTGCAGCGCGCCAATCGGCGCGTTCTGGCTCGCGGTCGCGGCCGGCACCACGTCCATCACGGGGGCCAGGTTGAGGTTGACGCCGGCCGAGCGCAGCTCGCGGCCCCAGGCCGCGGCCTGCCGTTGCAGTTCGGCAGTGGACAGCCGGCCCTGGGCCAGCGCCGGCGGGATCGTCGAGAAGCCGGGTCCCTGGAGTTCCTGGACCTGGCCGCCCTCCTGGTTGGCCGCGATGAAGAACCGGACCCTGGCCGTGCCGGAGGGCGAGGGGAGCGATTGAATGGCGTGGGTCGCCTGCCGGTCCGCGACCAGGCCTGCCGTGCTGGTGCCCTGCCATAGCAGCGAGCCGAAGTGATACTTCCGGACCGCCTGGACGACTTCGGCCGTGGGCGCTCCGGCGATGCCGACCAGGAACAGCTGGCCGACGCGCTGGGCCTCGCTCATCCGGCGGAAGACCTGGTTAGGGCAAGCCGGCGGCGGCGGCCCGACAGATCCCGCCCCGGGTGCCAGGGTACGGGCCGATTCGGAGCTGGATACGCTGGCCGAGGGCTGCGGGGCCTTGCTGCCCGACACGAGGCCACACCCTGAACAGGTCAGACCGAGCGACACGGCGCCCGCGAGCAGTGCACGGGACGGCTGGCGCCGTTTCCCGCCGCCGGGCCGCCGGCCGTTGCTTTCCCGATCCCGCACTTGATCCGTTCTAGCCGACCGGGGAGCGCCGGGCCGCGCGATTGAGGAATTATGCCGATTCAAGCGCGCGGGCGAGCGGAGCAGTAGCGAGCCCGATCCCGGGTAGTGGCGATCTTCGTGACGCCTCGCCAGCATCCCGCCGTAGATGACACTGCGGCACCCGGCGAGTCAGCGACGGGCAGTAAGCCGAGGGCGGCGGTGGGCCTGCTGGCCCGGGGCTACGCCGCCGTGGTGGTCAGCCTGCGGCTCCTGATCATCGCCGGGTGGACCGCCGCCGTCGCGGCCGCCATCGTGTTCTTGCCGCCGCTGAACCCCACGACCGGCGGGCTGTCCGAGCTCATCCCGCCGGGATCGCCGGCGGCGCACGCGGAGGCCGACGCCAGCAAGCTGTTCGGCTTCCCGCTCGACGCCGCCGTGGCCGTCGTGCAGCGAGATCCCCGGGGCCTCCCGACGGCGACGCAGGTCCGGGCGGTGCGCCAGGCGCTGGCCGCCGACCGGCAGGTCACCAGCTCGGCGGGTCAGCTCTCCCAGGCCGCTGCGGCGGCGGGGGTGGCGGAGGCGCTGGCCCAGGCCGAGCACCTGAGTACCGCCGGCCTGACCAGACCGCTCAGCCCGGGCCCGCCCGGTGGCATCACGGGCCTGGCCGGAGCGTTCCCGCTGCCGAACACCGCAGGCCTGCTGGTGGGCACGGCGGAACACTCCACCACGATCATCACGTTCCTGTACTTCCAGCCCGGCACGTCGTTCAGCCAGCAGACCGCGGGCGCGAACGAATACGCGCGCTGGTACCTCAACCAGCCGGCCGACCACGTGATCGGCGTGACCGGCCCGGTCCCGGCCGAGTACGCGCAGAGCCAGATCATCCAGGACCACGTGTTCTGGGTCGAACTGTTCACCGTGCTCGCCATCGCGCTGATCCTGGGCCTGCGGTTCAGGTCAGTGGGCGCACCGCTGGCGGCGCTGGCCTGCGCCGGCACCGCCTATGTGCTCGCGGTCCGGGTCGTGGCCTGGACGGCCCAGCGGATGGGGATCTCGCTGCCGCCGGACCTGGATCCGGTGCTTGTCGTCCTGCTGCTCGGAGTGACCACCGACTACGCGGTGTTCTTCCTGGACGGGATGCGCGCCCGGCTGGCCGAGGGCGTGTCCCGGGTGGCCGCCGCCCGGCTGGCCACCGCCGAGTTCTCGCCGATCATCGCGACCGCAGGCCTGATCGTGGCGGCCGCCACCGCGTCGCTGGCCGTGGCCAGGACGGATTTGCTACGGGCGTTCGGGCCGGCCCTGGCGCTGACCGTGCTGACCGCGATGGTGGTGTCGATGACGCTGGAGCCGGCCCTCATGGCGGTGTTCGGCGGGCTGCTGTTCCGCCGGGTCCCGGTCCGGCCGCGACACCCCGGGTCCCGGGACCCGCGAGCACGGGCGCGGTTCACCGCCGCGCGGTTCGCCGCGACCCGGCCGATGGCGCTGCTGATCGCCGCGGCCTGCATCGTCGGGCTGCTCGGCACCGCGTGGGCGGCGCGGGACCTGCGCCTCGGATCGCCGCTGATCCGGGAGCTCCCGGCCTCCGCGACCGCGGTGCGCGCGAGCACGGCCGCCTCGGACGGCTTCGCGCCCGGCATCTTGTCCCCCACCGAGATCCTGGTCATCGGGCCCGGGGTGGCCCGGCAGTCCGCGGCCCTGGCCCGGCTGCAGCACGAGCTGGCCGCGCAGCCGGGCGTGGCCGAGCTGGCCGGCCCGGCCAACTTCCCCGGCCAGCCTGGCGCATCCGGCGCGGTGAGCTCGCCGAATCCGATGCTGGCCAGCTCGGGCGGCGCGGCCCGGTTCGTGGTGGTCGACAAGACCGACCCGCTCGACGCGACCGCGATCAGTCGCGTCCGGGCGCTGCAGGACCGGCTGGCCGCACTCGGCCGCGCGGCCGGGCTGTCCGGCGTGCGGTTCGAGGTAGCGGGCCAGACCGCGCTGATCAGCGATTCGATCAGCTCGGTGTTCGGCGACCTGGGCCGCGTCGCGCTCGCGATCGTGGTGGTGACCCTGATCCTGCTCATGCTGTTCCTGCGCTCGCTGCTCGCGCCCTTGTACCTGCTGGCCGCGAGCGTCCTGGCCGTATTCGCCACGCTGGGGCTGGCCCTGCTGATCTGCCGGGCCGTGCTCGGCTCGGCCAGCATGGTGTACTTCGTGCCCTTCGCGGCGGGCGTGCTGCTGGTCTCGCTCGGCTCGGACTACAACGTGTTCGTGGTCGGGCGCATCTGGGAGGAGGCCCGGCGGCGGCCGGTACCGGAGGCGGTCGCCATCGCCGCGCCCGGAGCCTCGCGGGCCATCACCACCGCCGGGGTGGCGCTGGCCGCGAGCTTCGCGATGCTGGCCGTGATCCCGCTGGAGCAGTTCCGGCAGCTCGCGATCACGATGGCGGTCGGGATCATCCTGGACGCGATCGCGGTCCGCTCCCTGCTGGTGCCGGCCCTGGTGGCACTGTTCGGCCGGCTGGGCATGTGGCCAGGTAACCGCCGGCGGCTAGCTCCGCGTGATGCCGGCTAGCTCCGGGTGATGCTGGCCAGCCAGGCCTGCACGGTCGTGGCCGGGAAAAGGCCGGGATTGACCGCGAACGTATCGGCCTGGATGGTAAGGATCGTCCACCCGTCGTCGAACGCAGCCCGCAACTCATCCTCGCTGACCCGCCGCGGACCGAGCGTCCCGGGCTGACGGTCGCTGAAGCACATCAGGTACAGGTGACCGCCGGGGCGTAGCACCGCGGCCAGGCTGGCCACGTACCGGGCCCGCTTGTCGTCGTCGAAGACGTGGAACAGCCCGCTGTCGATGACGGTGTCGAAGCTCAGGCCCAGATCCCCCAGGCTCAGCGCGTCGGCGACCTCGAACCGGGCCTTAATCCCGCGGGCGGTCGCCTTGCCTCGGGCCTGCTCAAGGGCCAGCGGGGAGACGTCGACGCCCAGGGCGTCGGCGCCGGACGAGGCGGCCAGCAGGGTCTGCTCTCCGGTGCCGCAGCCGACGTCCAGGACCTGACCGGTCAGCAGGCCTTGCTCGGCCAGCCGGACGAAGGCCGGCTGAGGCCGACCCAGATCCCATGGCGGCGGCGTGCTCCCGGCGTAAGCGGCGTCCCAGCTCGGCGTGGTCACTGAACCAGTATCGCGGATCCGGCTGATATACCGGGGACATGGCTGCCGATGGACTCTGCGGGCCGATGCGGTCGGCCGCGCTCGCGCTGCTGGCCGCGCTGGACGACGAGCAGCGAGCGCTGGCGGCTCAGCCGTTCGAGGACGACGCGGCGCGACGGTGGCTGGAGTACCGGCCGCGGCACCGGCCCGGCGCGTCCATCGCCCACATGCGCGAGACCCCGCGCAAGGCCGCCCACCGGCTGCTGGCCACCGGGCTTAGCGAGCACGCCTACGCGCAGGCGATGAGCATCATCGCCCTGGAGGAGGTGCTGGACCGGCGGGAACAGTGGCGGCGGGGCCGGCACAGCAACGACTACTGGGTGA